>Ga0207426_1000911_pt1 | contig 29649 bp, 25 predicted proteins | sample AraplaMF_Cvi_mMS_FD_184265 | JGI IMG/M metagenome (GOLD analysis project Ga0207426, IMG submission 184265) | Arabidopsis root microbial communities from the University of North Carolina, USA - plate scrape MF_Cvi_mMS (SPAdes) (version 2) | ecosystem: Host-associated > Plants > Roots > Endosphere... | reverse complement strand
GGTCCAGCGCTGGATGTGCTGCCGCTCCAGCGCATCGATGCAGTCGCTGGTCCACACCCGGTCGGTGCGCTCCAGCACGCCCAGATCCACCCGGGCGCCACCGGACGCACAGGACTCGATCTCCAACCGCGGGTGCAGCGCCCGCAGTTCGTCCATCAGCCGGTAGGCGGACGTCGTCTGGTGGTGTGCGGCGGCGTCCACGAGGTCCCGGTTGTGGTCCCACTTCAGATAGTCGATGGGGTACTCGCGCAGCAGGGTGTCCAGCCGTTCGCGGACAGAGGCGTACGCCTCGGGGCGCGCCAGATCGAGGACCTGCTGATGGCGGGAGGCCGGTGGCAGCCGCGACGGGGAGTCGGCCAGGATCCAGTCCGGATGCGCACGGGCCAGATCGGAGTCGGGATTGATCATCTCCGGCTCGACCCACAGCCCGAACCGCATCCCCAGCCCCCGCACGGTGTCGATCAGCGGCCGCAGCCCGTCCGGCCAGACCGCGGGGTCCACATACCAGTCGCCGAGCCCGGCGCGATCGTCCCGCCGCCCCCGGAACCAGCCGTCATCCAGCACGAACCGCTCCGCGCCGACCTCGGCCGCGGCCCGCGCCAGCCGCTCCAGCGTGGCCAGGTCCTGGTCGAAGTAGACCGCCTCCCAGGTGTTGAGGGTGACCGGGCGGGGCGAGGCCGGGTGTCCCTCGCGGGCCCGCAGCTCGCGGTGGAAGCGCCCGGCCAGCTCGTCCAGACCGTGCCGTCCGTAGGAGCCGTGGAGCCAGGGGGAGTGATACGTCGCTCCCGGGGCCAGTCGGAGCTCGCCCGGCAGCAGCAGTTCGCCCCCGGCCAGCACCGCCTGCCCGGCCGGGGTGCGTTCGGCGAGCGTGCGATGGTTGCCGCTCCAGGCCACATGCAGCCCCCACACCTCACCGGACCGGAAGCCGAAACCCGCCTCCCCGGCGGTCAGCAGCAGCGTCGCATCGCTGCCGGTGCGCCCGCGCCGGCCCTCCCGCAGATGCGTGCCCAGCGTGAACGCATGCCGCTGCGGGGCGCGTTCGCGCAGATGGCGGCCGGTGAGATCGAGAAGCTCGGTGGCCTGCGCGGGGACCGGCAGCGCGGGCGTCAGCCCGTTGAGGTGGTACGGCCCGTCGCCGGTGTTGGTGACCGCCGCGCGCAGCCGCACCAGCCCGGCACCGGTCAGCCCGAGCTCCAGCGTGAGCGCCAGACCGCCGTCCGGGTCCACCGCCTCGACGGTCAGCCGCCGACTCTCGTTCTCCACGGACCTGTCGCGCACGGTGAAGGCGGGCGCGGCGGTGCGGCCCACACGATGCCCGCTCAGCCCCGGGGTGCCGGGCCAGCCCGCGGACTGCTGGGGCAGCACGCTCACCGGAACCGGCTCGTCCAGCGAGTTGGGGACCGTCTGGGGGATGTCGGCGGCGCGCAGCCCGGCGAGCCGGGCGGGCGCGACCGCACCGAGGTCGGCGCCCCAGTGGACGACGCGCGGCAGACCGGTACCGGACACATCCAGCACCAGGCTGGTGCCGGCGGCCCGGAAGTGCAGGAGGTCGTCCATGGCGGTATCCCTTCGTGACGGCCGGGAGAGCGGGCGTACCGGGGCCGGGTGGCAGGGCGCGGGCGGTGGGACGGACGGAACGGCGTGGCCCCGCTGCGAGAGGTACCGGACGCACCGCCCGGCGCACCAGAGGGCCTCCGGCCGCCACGATGACCCTGGGGGTAATCGACCCGTATCCCGAAGCTACGGGCGGCGGCCGGATGAGGCCCGGCCGGTGGGCCGGCGCGGCGGCCCGAGATGCCCGTAGTGGCGGCCGACACACCCCCGGCGCAGGCACCCCCTAAGGCCCCTGCCAAAGCCTCCGCAAACGGGGCCGATTCTTCCCACCCGACCGTGACCGGCCGCTCCCTCCCCCGCTAAAGTCTCACCAACAGCGCAGGTGAAACCGCTTCCACAGGGTCCGGGGGCAGCCGCCCCGGGGGGAGGACACAGAGCGACATGAGCCGCCGTTCCCACGGGTTAATGGCCATCTGGGCCGAGGCACAGCGGCAGCAGCAGCGCCAGCAGGAAGCCCAGCGCCGCGCGCAGGCACAGCAGCAGCGCGACCAGGAACGGCAGGCCAGGGACGCGGAACGGGCCATGGCGCGGATGCACCGCGAGCGGCAGACGGCCTACCGGCAGCAGCGCGAGGCCGACGCCCGCCGCCGCACCGAGGAACTGGACAGCAGGGTCGCCGCACTGACCGGCCTGCTCGCCGAGGGCTGCCGCGCCCCCGCGTTCTCCCCGGACGCGCTGCTGCGCCGCGAGCGCATCGAGGAGTTCGCGCCCGGCGCCCTCGCCACCCCGGTACCGATGCCCGACCCGGCGCGCTATCAGGCCCCGCCGGGCGGCTGGCAGGTCGGCGTCCGCCGGGACCGCGCCCAGGGCGAGGCCCGCGCCCGCTACGAGCAGGACTGGTATGCCGCGCAGGCCGCGGAGAGCCGGCGGCAGGCCCAACTCGCGGCCTACCGGCAGCAGTACGACCAGTGGGCCACGGGCACCCTCGCCGGGATCCGGCAGCACAACGCCGGGATGACGGAGCTGCTGTCCGGCCTGCGCGACGGCGACCCGGACGCCGCCGTCGAATACTTCTCCGCCGCGCTGTACTCCTCCACCGCCTGGCCGGAGGGCTTTCCCCGGCAGGTCGCCGCCGCCTACGACCCGGCGGCCCGCCAGCTCGTCCTGGACTGGGAGCTCCCCGGCTACGACATCGTGCCGGCGGCCAGATACGTCCGGTACATGCCCGGCGTCGACCAGGAGAAGGAGACCGCCCGGCCGGCCGCGCAGCGCCGGGCGCTCTACCGCGATGTCCTCGCCCAGAGCGTGCTGCTGGTGTTGCGTGACCTCTTCGCCGCGGACACCTACGGCACGCTGGACTCGGTGGCCCTCAACGGGTTCGTGGACGATGTGGACCCGGTGACCGGCCGCCCCGCCCAGGTGTATCTGGCGACCGTCATGGCGGCCCGCGGCGCCTTCGACGCCTTCCACCTCGCGCAGGTCAGCGCGGTGGAGTGCCTCACCGAGGGGCTGCGCGGACAGCTCGCCGCGCGCCCCGACCAGCGGACCGCGGTACGCCCCGCACGCCTGCCGGGCGATGTCGGGGGCGAGGTCGTCGCCCACGGCACCGACAGCGAACCCGACCTGTACGAGATGGATCCGCTCGCCTTCGAGAACCTGATCGCCGAGCTGTTCCGCGCCATGGGCATGCAGGCCGTGACCACCCAGCGTTCCGGCGACGGCGGGGTCGATGTGGACGCGCTGGACCCCGACCCGATCCGCGGCGGCAAGATCGTGGTGCAGGTCAAGCGCTACCGCCACACCGTCCCGCCGACCGCCGTGCGGGACCTCTACGGCACGGTCCAGGCCGAAGGCGCCAACAAGGGCGTGCTGGTGACGACCTCCCGCTTCGGCCCCGGCTCCCACACCTTCGCCAACGGCAAACCCCTCAGCCTGATCGCCGGCTCCGAACTCGTCGATCTGCTCGGCCGGTACGGGCTGCGCGGACGGCTCGGCACGGACGCTCCGGCCGGTTCCGCGGACGCCGATGAGGCGCCGGACCATAACATCCTCGGCATGAACTGGTCCGGCGAGGTCGCCCTCGATGTCTGCGCCCTGGTGTGCAAGGGGACCAGCGTCCTGAGCGACGACCACTTCGTCTTCTACAACAACCCGCGCAACCCGGACGGTTCGGTGCGGATGCTGCCCGGCTTCGCGCCCGACCGGGCCGCGATACAGGTGCGGTTCGAGGCACTGCCGCCGGACGCCGACCGGCTGGTCCTGGTCGCGGCGATCGACCCCCAGGTCAACCCCGACGCCGACCTCTCCGGCTTCACCGATGCCCGGATCCGGCTGCTGGACGCGTCGGGGGAGGAGCTGGGACAGCTGGAGGTCTCCGAGGGACGCCGTGGCGAGACCGCCCTCGTCCTCGGCTCGTTCCGCCAACGGGCGGGCGGCGACTGGGACTTCGTAGGCGGCGGCAAGGGCTTCCCCGGCGGCCTGGAGGCGCTGGTCCAGGAGTACGGCATCGACGTCGCCTGACGGCCGCGGCGGCGGCGGTCCGGCTCCCGGCACGCCCGGCCTCGGCCCCGGCCCCGATCGCGGTCGCCCGGGTCAGCTCCGCCACATCCGGGCGAGAACGGCGTTCACCTCGTCCGGCCGGTCCTGATGCGGCGCGTGGCCGGCGCCGGACACCCGCAGATGACGGGCGCCGATCGCCCCGGCGAGGTACTCGCCACAGGCCATCAGTGCCGTGCCGGTGAACTCCCGGTGGTCGGGGTGGGCGGTGTCCCAGGTCCCGTTGATGACGGTCTTGGGCATGGCGGCCCCGGCCAGCGTCCCGAGCGGAAGCTCCGCATCCCACACGGGACGCTCGCGCATTGCCGACCGCACCGCGCGCAGCCGCCGCGGAGTCGGCTCCGGCATCGGCAGCCCGTACGGCTCGGTGGACTGCCGCAGAAAGTCCTCCGGACTCAGCTCCGGGTCGAGGTCTCCGAAGGCCGCCCGGATGCGCTCCAGGGCCGCTGCCACGGTGGGATGACCGGCCGCGGTGCGCAGCGGCGACGGCTCGATGAGGGTGAGCGACCGCACCGAGGTCGGCCGGGCCGACGCGGCCAGCATCACGGCGGCCGCCCCGTAGGAGTGGCCCACCAGGTGGGCTTCCTGACTCAGGAGTTGACCGAGATCCTCGGCATCGACCGCGTAGTCACTCCGCTCGATGTCCGGGCTGTCACCGAAGCCGCGCCGGTCGACGACTTCGAGGCGGAACCGCCCGGCCAGTGACCGCTGCGCCGCGAAGCACTCCGTGCCCCAGCTCATCGTCCCGTGCACCAGCACCGCCCGCGGCGCACCGGGCGCGGCCTCGTCCCACACCGTCACATGAAGTGGCTCAGGGGCGCGATGGGGTTGGCGATTCATGGGGCCGAGGTTAGGCGCGCCCTTCGACGGACGCCGGTGAATGTTCCCGGATGGCCGATTGTGGCGGCCGGGCCGGACATGACGCGCCAGGCCCGTGCGCGGAACTACCCGCATGGCGGTCGCTGCGGGCCGTGGGGCTGATCAAGGCTGGCCGGAGGGCCGACGGTGGTGGAAACGGTGACGTGATGGTGCGGAAAGAAGGGCGCCGGTGGGGCGCGAGAGTGGCGAGGCTGCGGTGGGGCGGGCAGCTTCGGGCGGCCAGGAAGGCCGTGGCCGCCAACCGTGCCCAGGCGGAGGCCGACGCGGACCCTCGTTACCGACTCGCGCTCGCGCGGTCCCAGTGCGCCCTCGGTGAGCTGCTGGCGAAGGTGGACCGGCCGGAGGAGGCGCTGCCGCATGTCGAGGAGGCCGTCGACCTCTGCCGTCCGCTGGCCGACACCGAACTCGCGCGTCATCGCGCCGTCCTCGCCATGTGCCTGGGCATTCTCGGTGAGCTGCTGACGGAGCTGGTCCGGCCGGCCGCGGCACAGGCCGCGAAGGACGAGGCCGCCGCCCTGGAGAGGGAGCCCGCGGACATCGTCGCCTTCTACCGCGGCCTGGCCGAGGCCGCCCCCGAGCGCCGTCGCCCCGCCCTCGCCGCCGCCCTGCACTACCGGGCCTCCTGGCTGAAGCAGCACGACCGGCCGGACGAGGCGGTGCCGCTCGTCGAGGAAGCCATCGCGCTCCGCCGCGCTCTGGCGGAGGCCGACACGGACCCGCTCCGCCGTATCGCGCTCGCCCGGTCCCTGTGCTTCCTCGGTGAGCTGCTGGGGCAGTTGGACCGTCCGGCCGAGGGGCTGCCGCTGGTGGCGGAAGCCGTCGAGCTCCGCCGTGACCTGGCAGCGGCCGACGCGGACCCGCGCCGCGGTATCGCGCTCGCCCTGTTCCTGCGCGCCCAGTGCCGGCTGCTGCTGCAACTGGACCGGCCTGCGGAGGCGCTGCCGTTCGCCCAGGAGGCGGTCCGCCTCTGGCAGCGGGTGGCGGAGTCCGAGGCCGGTGACCGCCGCTACGGGGCCGGTCTCGCCGTCTCGCTGCACACCCTCGGCGAGCTGCTGGCGAAGCTGGACCGGCCGGCCGAGGCGCTGCCGTACGCCGAGGAATCCGTCGACCTGCACCGCGCGGGCATCGGCCTCCTCGGCCGCCACCGTCTCGCGGGCGCCCTGCGCACCCTCGGTGACGTGCTGGCGGCACTGGACCGCCCGGCCGAGGCGCAGGCGGCGCAGGACGAGGCGGCGGCGCTCGACGGGGAGACGGAAGCGGATGATCCGTGAGCCGTCCGCCGCCCGATGGCGGTAGTGGTGAGTCCGTACGGGGGAGAGCCGCGGACATCGGCGTCTCGCGGCATTTCCGGTCATGTCCCTGCTGATATCTGTCGGGGATGAGCGCGTACACCCGGTATGCAGCCGTCGCCCTGCTCGCCGCGCTGGCCGTGGGCTGCACCCGCCCGCACCCCGTTCCACGGCCCGCCCCGCGGCCCTCCCCGGAACCCACCCCGCGGGCCCATGGCGGCGCCCCCGTCACCCGGGCCGCCGGCCGGCAGCCCTTCACCCTGGTCGCCGCCGGGGATGTTCACCCCTCCGACCGTGAGGTGCTCGCCACGGCCCGGCGGGACGCACCGCACGACGGGTACGACTACCGGCCGATGCTCAAGGGCGTGCGGCCGGTCATCTCCGCCGCCGATCTGGCGCTGTGTCATCTGGACGCGCCCCTCGGACCGCTGACCGGTCCCTTCACCGGCCACCCCGTCCTACAGGCGCCCCCGCAGATCGCCACCGCACTCAAGGCGACCGGCTACGACTCCTGTGCCACCGCCTCCCACCATGCCCTCGACCGCGGTGTGCCGGGTGTCCGGCGCACCCTGGAGGCGCTGGACACGGTCGGGCTGCGCCACGCCGGTTCGGCCCGGAACGCCGCCGAGGCGGCCCGTCCGGCGCTGCTGCGGGCCCCGGGCGGCGCACGGGTGGCCCAGCTCGCGTACACCTACGGCACCGGGAGCGGGCGGCGTCCGGCGTACGCGCCGTGGACGGTGAATCTGCTCGACGCCGAGCGGATCATCAAGGATGCCCGGGCGGCCCGCCGGGCCGGGGCCGATGTCGTGGTCGTCAGCCCCTACTGGGGGACGGAGTACCGAACGGCCCCCGACGCGCGGCAGATCCGGCTGGCCCGGCTGCTCACCGCCTCCGAGACCGGCGGCCGGCCCGATATCGATCTGATCGTCGGCACCCGTGCGCACACCCCGCAGCCGTACGAGAAGGTCAACGGCACCTGGGTCGTCTACGGCCTCGGTGACCAGCTCTCCGGCGTCATGAAGCAGCCGGGCGGCAACTGGGGCAGCATCGCCCGCTTCCGGTTCGCACCGCCACACCACCCCGGTGAGCGCTGGCGGGTCACCGCGGCCGAGTACATCCCGCAGTTCGCCAAGCAGGGGGCGCGGGTCCGGGTGCGCGATCTGACCAGGACCGGCGGGCACGACCGGACCCGCAAGGAGCACGACCGGATCCGCAAGGAGATCGGCAAGGCGGTGCTGAGCCGGGGCGCCGGGGCCGACGGCCTGTCGATGGGGCGGTGATCCCGCGGTTCCGGGACGGTGCCACGGCCGCCGGCTGAGACACCCCGAGGCGGTGACCGATCACCGCCGGTGGTGCCCGATCATGGAGGGATGGCCGACTCGTACGTACGGGTGCGCGGCGCCCGTGAGCACAACCTCCGCACCATCGATGTGGACATCCCGAGGGACGCGCTGGTCGCGTTCACCGGGGTCTCCGGATCGGGGAAGTCCTCGCTCGCCTTCGGCACCCTCTACGCCGAGGCGCAGCGCCGCTACTTCGAGTCGGTGGCCCCCTACGCCCGGCGGCTGATCCACCAGGTCGGCGCGCCCAAGGTCGAGGACATCACCGGACTGCCGCCCGCGGTCGCCCTGGAACAGCGGCGCTCCGCGCCCACCTCCCGCTCCTCGGTCGGCACCGTCACCACCCTCTCCAACACCCTGCGGATGCTCTTCTCCCGCGCCGGTGACTACCCGGAGGGCACGGCGGAACGGCTCGACTCCGACGCCTTCTCGCCCAACACGGCGGTCGGGGCCTGCCCGGAGTGCCACGGCCTGGGCACCGTCCACCGTGTCACGGAGCAGTCCCTGGTGCCCGACCCGGCGCTCTCCATCGGGGAGGGTGCCATCGCCGCCTGGCCCGGCGCCTGGCAGGGCAAGAACCTCCGCGACATCCTCGCGGCCCTCGGCCATGACATCGACCGGCCGTGGCGTGAGCTGCCGCAGGCCGACCGGGACTGGATCCTGTTCACCGAAGAACAGCCCGTCGTCACCGTCCACCCCGTACGCGACGTGGGCCGCATCCAACGCCCCTACAAGGGCCAGTACATGAGCGCCCGCCGCTATGTGCTGCACACCTTCGCCGACTCCAAGAGCGAGACCCTGCGCAAACGCGTCCAGGGGTTCATGGTCGCCGAGCCCTGCCCGGTGTGTGCCGGGCGGCGGCTGCGCCCCGAGGCGCTGGCCGTGACGTTCGAGGGCCAGGACATCGCCACCCTCGCCGGGACACCGCTCGGCGCCCTCGCCGAGTTGCTGCGCCCCACCGCCGCACGGGCGGACGACGAGGTGGCCCCCACACTGGCCCGCGACCTGGTGGCACGCATCGAGGTGCTCACCGAACTCGGGTTGGGCTACCTCAGCATGGACCGGCCCTCGCCCACCCTGTCCGCCGGTGAACTCCAGCGGCTGCGGCTGGCCACCCAGCTGCGCTCCGGCCTCTTCGGCGTCGTCTACGTCCTGGACGAGCCGTCCGCCGGCCTGCACCCGGCCGATACGGAGTCCCTGCTCACCGTGCTCGGCCGGCTCAAGGAAGCGGGCAACTCGCTGTTCGTCGTCGAGCACGACATGGACGTGGTGCGGCGCGCCGACTGGATCGTGGACATCGGCCCGCGCGCCGGGGAACACGGCGGACAGGTGCTGCACAGCGGGCCGGTCGCCGGGCTCGCGGACGCCACCGCCTCCGCCACCCGCCGCTTCCTCTTCGACACCGCACCACCCGCCGCGCGCACGGTACGCCGCCCAGCCGGCACCCTCACGCTGCGCGGTGTCACCCTGCACAATCTGCGCGGTCTGGACGCCACCTTCCCGCTCGGCGTCTTCACCGCCGTCACCGGCGTATCGGGGTCGGGCAAATCGACGCTGGTCACCCGGGTGCTCGCGGAGGCCGTGCGGGAGCACCTCGGCGACGGGGCGCCCGAGGCGGGCGAGGACACGGCCGAGGCCGGGCCGATGGCCCGCGCACAACTCACCGGCGCCGAGGGCCTGTCGGCGATCGACCGGCTGGTGCGCGTCGACCAGAAGCCGATCGGCCGCACCCCGCGCTCCAACCTCGCCACCTACACCGGCCTCTTCGACGCCGTACGCAAGGTCTTCGCCGCCACCGACGCGGCCCGCGCCCGCGGCTACACCGCCGGACGGTTCTCCTTCAACGTCACCGGCGGCCGCTGCGAGACCTGCCAGGGCGAGGGCTTCGTCGCCGTCGAACTGCTCTTCCTGCCCGGTACGTACGCGCCCTGCACCGCCTGCCACGGCGCCCGCTACAACCCCGAAACCCTGGAGATCACCTACCGGGACCGCACCGTCGCCGAGGTCCTCGCGATGACCGTGGACACGGCCGCGGACTTCCTCGCCGACATCCCGGCCGCCGCCCGCAGCCTGCGCACCCTCCAGGACGTGGGCCTGGGCTATCTGCGCCTCGGCCAGCCCGCCACCGAGCTGTCCGGCGGCGAGGCCCAGCGCATCAAGCTCGCCACCGAACTCCAGCGGACCCGCCGCGGCCACACCCTCTACCTCCTCGACGAGCCCACCACCGGCCTCCACCCCGCCGACACCGAGGTGCTGCTGCGCCAGCTGCACGGTCTGGTCGACGCCGGCCACACCGTGGTGGTCGTCGAGCACGACATGGGGGTGGTGGCCGGCGCCGACCATGTCATCGACCTCGGTCCGGGCGGTGGCGCGGACGGCGGCCGGATCGTGGCGGCGGGCACCCCGGCCGAGGTCGCGGACGCGCCCGGGAGCCGGACCGCCCCCTACCTGGCCCGGCGGAGGGCGCGGCCGGACGCCTCTTGACGGTCCGCTAATGTACGCAGGTCAGATCACCAGGTATCACCACCGCGCAGCACTGCGCAGCACCACGAAGGGGGCACCTCACATGGCAGACATGGAGAAGGCCAGGGCGGCGTTCGACCGGTTCGACGCGGACGGCGACGGCCAGGTCACGCCGGAGGAGTTCAAGCACGCGATGGCCGAGATGGGCGACCCGTTCGTCACCGGCCCGGTCGCCGAGGCGGTCATCAAGGCCAAGGACACCGACAGCGACGGCCGGATGTCCTTCGACGAGTTCTGGCAGGCCCTTCAGGCCTGACCCGCCTGGTCACACCCCCTTCGCCTCCCGTTCGCCCGCGGCCGCGCGCAGCGCCGCCAGCCCGCGGGCGACCGGGGGCCGGCGCTCACTGCCGCGCCGCACGGCCGCCAGGAACCGCCGTACCGGGAGCGGCTCGCCGCGCAGCGGCACCCGTACGACCGGGCAGCGCTCCGGCACCGGCGCCAGCCTCGGTATCAGACAGATCCCGAAGCCGTGCGCGACCAGGGCGGCGACCGCGTACCAGTCCACCGCGTCATGGCGCACCCGCGGGGTGAAGCCCGCCGTGGCACACGCGGTCAGCAGCAGCTGATGCTGATCGGCCGGATCCCCGGCGCGGATCCAGCTCTCCCCGGCCGCCTCCGCCAGCGTCACCCCCTGCGCCACCCGCCCCGCGAACCGGTGCCCGTCCGGCACCAACAGATCCTGCGGCTCCTCCAGCACCGGCAGCTGAGTGAAGCGCGCATCGTCCGACGGCGGCAGCTCGCCGTCCGGACGCCGGGAGCCCGGGGGAGGGCCGCCCGGCGCCGGAATCACCACGGCGATATCCGCCCGGCCGGCCAGCAGCAGCTCGAAGCGGTTCTCGCCCGGGTCCTCGCCGATCTCCACCGCCAGCCGCGGCAGCTCCTCGCGCAGCCGCGCCACCGCCGGTGCGATCACCCCGGCGATCGCCGTCGCCACCCCCGTGATCCGCAGCCGCCCGGCCACCCCGTCCCCGTACCCCGCGAGATCCGCACGGGCCTCCTCCCAGCGCGCGAACAGCGCATCGGCGTGCTCGACCAGCGCCAACGCCGCCGGAGTCAGGCGCACGTTGCGGCCGGCCGGCTCCAGGAGCTCCAGCCCCAGCCGGGCAGACAGCTGCCGCAGCTGCTGGGAGACCGTCGACGGGGTCAGATGCAGCGCCTCGGCGGTCGCGGTGACGGTGCCCCGCTGATGCAGGACGCGCAGGGTCTGTAACCGGGGATCGATCATGCCGGGACAGCGTAGACGCCCGCGCCCCGCCTCAACCGTGCGGAGATGCCACACGGTTCCCTGCGGAAACATTCGATGGACCCACCACATGCGCCCGCCCGAAGGTGGACGGCATGACCGAGATCCTGACCGATGCCTTCCTGCCGGGTCTGTGGGCAGGCTACGCGCTGGCCGTTCCCGTCGGCGCGCTGGCCGTACTGCTGGTGAGCGTGACCGCCCGGACCTCGTTCCGGGTCGGCGCCTCGGCCGCCCTCGGGGTGGCGACCGCCGACGGCCTCTACGCGCTGGCCGCGGTCGCCGGCGGCGCCGCCCTCTCACGAGCGCTCGCCCCCGTCGCGGGCCCGCTGCGCACGCTCGCCGCCGTCATCCTGCTTGCCATGGCGCTCCGGACCGCCGTACGGGCGCTGCGCCACCGCGGCAAGGAAGAAGGCCCGGAACGGAGCGTCCTGGGACGCCCCGGCCGGGCCTATCTCGCCTTCCTGGGGCTGACGTTGATCAACCCCTGGGCGATTCTCTACTTCTCCGCGCTGGTGCTGGCCGGTGGCGCGGGCGCCCTGGGTGACGGCGCCGCCGGCCCCGCCGCATTCGTGACGGCCGTGCTCACCGCCTCCGTGAGCTGGCAACTGCTCCTGGCCGCGGGTGGAACCGTGCTGGGCAGGACGCTGACCGGCCCGCGGGGACGCGTCGTCACCGCACTGCTCTCCGCCGTGGTCATCTCAGCCCTTGCGGCCGGACTGCTGCTGCACGGCTGAGGCGGTGCCCACCGGCGGCGGCGCGGCCTGGTCACCGGTACCCCAGCCGGACGGCTTCGGCCCCACGGTGAAGGCCAGTTCACGCCCCGCACGCAGATCCCCGGTGGTGAGGTAGGTCCGGTCGCGGCCGGCGCCGTCCAGCCGGACCGACTGTACATAGCGGTCGGTGGCGGAGGTGCCGGGCGCCGTGACCGTGAAATGCCCGGACGGGAAGTAGCGCCGGTCCAGCGTCAGATCCACCCGGTCGAAGACCGGAGTGCTCAGCCCCCAGCTGTCGGTGCCCGGCTGCACCGGGAACACCCCGATCGAGGAGAGCACCATCCACGCCGACATCGTCCCCAGATCGTCGTTTCCGGTCATACCGGACGGCGCGTCGGTGAACAGGGTCAGCGCCGCATGCACCACATCCGTCGTCTTCCAGGGGCGGCCGGTGGAGAGATAGGTGTACGGCGCGATCAGATCCGGCTCGTTCTGCGGGTTGTACTTGTCGGCGTTGTAGTAGTCGTAGGGCCCGTTGACCCACACCTCGCGGGCCGTCTTCTCCGGGTCCTTCAGCAGCTTCTCGTAGGCGAAGAACGCGTCCAGGCGCTCATCGGCCTGGTCCCTGCCGCCGATCAGCCGCAGCATCCCCGGCAGATCCTGCGGCACCAGCCATTGGTACTGCCAGGACGTGCCCTCGTGGAAACCCTCGCTCTTGGCCGGGTCGGCCGGCCCGGTGAAGGCGCCCTGCGCGTCGCGGGCCCGGAAGAAGCCGGTCGAACCGTCAAAGATCTTGCGGTAGTTCTGGGCCCGGGCCGCATACCGGTCGGCGTCCTTGCCGTGCCCCAGATCGCGCGCCATCTGGGCCAGCATCGCGTCCGACAGGGCGTATTCGAGGGTCGCCGACGCACCGTGGTCGAAGTCGGAGTCGCCGGGCTTGGAGTGCGGACGGCCCTTGACGTAGGGGGCGAAGCCGTCCTTCAGATAAGGCGCGTTGGCCTCCCGGCCCACGGCCGGCGAATCCGCCGGCGGCACTCCGTCGGCGTTCTTCTTCAACGCCGCGTACGCCTCCTCCTCATGCCCCCGCAGCAACCCCTGCTGATAGGCGTTGGTCAGGAACGGGGTGACCGGATCGCCGGTCATGATGTTCGTCTCGACCGTTCCGTAGCCCCACTTGGGCAGCCAGCCGCTCTCCTTGGCGATCCGCAGCACCGACAGTGCCATATCGCGGGACTCACCCGGCGCCAGCAGCGCCAGCAGCTGCGCCTGAGTGCGATAGGTGTCCCACAATGACCAGTTCTGGTAATAGGTGAAGCCCTGGGCGCGATGGATCCGCTGGTCCCAGCCCGTATAGCGCCCGTCCACATCGCTGCCGATGTTCGGTGCGAGGAAGGACCGGTAGAGCGAGGAGTAGAAGGTCCGGCGCAGCGTCCGGTCGCCGCCCCGGGCCTTCACCAGCCCCAGTCGCCGTTCCCAGGCGCTGTCGGCCGCGGCCTTCGTACGGTCGAAGGAACTGCCGCCCTCGGCCCGCAGATTGCGGGCGGCACCCGCCGCGTCCACATAGCTGAGGGCCGTGGTCGCCTCGACGGTACGGTCCGCGCGGGTGTCGAAGCGGGCATAGGCACCATGCCGGCCGGTCGCGGTGGAGTCCTTGGACCCGGCCGTCACCTTGTCGCCGTCCCAGGTCCCGTACGACGTGAACGGCCGGTCGAAGCGGGTGATCGTGTAGACGGTGTACGGCTTGGTGTCCTGGCAGAAGCCGCGGCCGGTGATAGCGGTGCGGATCGTGCGGGAGTCCAGCACCTCGACCCGGGTCGAGACCGTCTTGTGCAGCGACTGGCCCGTATTGAGCAGCACATTGGCCTTGTCGGTGGCCGGGAAGGTGTAGCGCTGCTTCCCGGTGCGGGCGGTCGCGGTGAGCTCTGCGGTGATCCCGCCGTAGGACGTCAGGCCGACACGGTAATAGCCGGGCCGGGCCGACTCGTCGTCGTGGCGGTAGCCGGCCGCGTACTTCGCATAGTCGGTCTCGGTGATGTCGCCCGTGGTGGGCAGCACCGGCAGATCACCGCCGAGCCCGCAGCCCACACCCGAGATGTGCACCGAACTGAAGCCGCGGATGCGGTCGTCGTCGTAGCCGTAGCCGCTGTAGTGGCCGGTATCAGGAGAGAGCTGCACCATGCCGAACGGAACGGCGGCGCCCGGGTAGGTGTTGCCGTCCTTCTGGCTGCCGATGAACGGGTTGACCAGGTCGGTGAGCGGGCCGCCGGGCGGCTCGGCCCGCGCGGCGGGGGCCGCGAGCGCACTCCCGATGAGCGCGGCCGCCAGCACCGCGCCCGCGGTACGCAGCCGGGTACGACTGAGCCATGGCATGGATCCGGACCTCCGGGGGTTGGGTCACCGGACTGCCGGCCGGCCCGTGCGGACGAGCGCACACGGCCTGCGCGGCCGACAACGTTGTCAGAGCGCGCTCATTCTTGGCGGCGGCCCCGTGCGAGTCAAGAGGTGCCGCGGGAGTAACTCCGGTGCGCCCGGCCCCCGTCGGGGAGCGGGGCGCAGGTGGTCGTCATGATGCGGGTGATGCGACGCTAGGAGCCACGCCGGGCGTCCCTCGGCCAGATGACGTCCACCGGCACACCAGCGCTGCGCGCTTGCTCGACAGTGTCCGCCGTTCCCCCGCCCTTCCCTGATGGCGGCACGCCATCCCAGACGGCAACGAGCCGATCGGCGCGCTTCAGCAGCTCACCATTCGCTGCCTCATACGCCTCACGGTTCGCCGTGTCGTAGGGCATCGTTACCACCTCGGCCGCAGCCGAGAGGCGGTCGAAGGCAGGAGCGTGATCGGGCTTGACCTTGGCCTGCCGGTAGTCCCGCGAGGGCAGGATGACGACCAGTCGGCCGCCGGCCTCAATCACAGCTTCGGCGAACAGTGTGTCCGAGCCACGCGCTAGGCAGGTGACGCCGACCAAATTGCCTTGGTGGACGCGCAGCAGATCTCTCAGTTCTTCCTGCACGAGCGGCACGGTGCTTTCCGCGAGGTCCATGTGGCCAGTCACGGCGATGGTGGTCATTCCCTCGTGTCTCCCTACGTCGCCAGCAGATCGCGGATCTTGTCCCGGGCCTCGCGCACTGGCCCGGGTACGTCCCTGCCGACCGTATAGGGGTAGAGCTGCGCGAGCTGCTGCCGGACCCTTCCCGACTGAGTGCGCGCAGCAGCGCTCACGGCATGGTGCGTGGTCTCCGCTGCGCCGGTGACGTCGCCCAGCAGAAAGCTGCACTCCGCCAATCCGATCCAGTCGAGGGCGTGACTCCTGCCGGCGTCCGGTCCGCGTTGGGCGAGCGCCGCCCGGATCTCCTGCGATGCGGCCGCGGCGTGCTCGCGAGGATCGGTGCGGGCAAGGTCCAGGAGCCGTCCGCCGGTCACGCCGGCCCATTCGGCGGTGTCGAAGTAGTGGATCCAGTAGGGCTCTTCGACTCCGGCTGCTGACGACAGGGAGTCTTCGGCGTGCCTGGTCGCTCGATGGAAGGCGGCATGTCGCCCCATCGCCGCGTAGGCCCACGCCTCGCGGGTGTGGAGCATCGCGCGCAGTCGCGGCCCTGCCGAGGTGCGGACGCCGTCCTGGGCGAGCCGGACCAGTTCGAGGGCGTCTTGAGGATGGTTGACGTACAGCATCTGCCGCGCCATGCCGGCCAACACGTTGGCCCCGAAACGGGTGTCGCCGGCTGCGTGCGCGGCTCGGAGTGCCACGCGGTAGTAGTCCTGCGCCCGGCGCTGTTGTCCGGCATCCCATGCCATGGTGGCGGCGTTGCCGGCGAGTTGTGCCATAACCTCGTGGAGGCGGCGCTCGATGGGTTCCCGTTGGTGCTCGTCCAGCGCGGCGGCTACCTCGCTCAGTTGCCCGAGGATCGCCTTTCGCCGTAGTCCTCCGCCGTACTGGTGGTCCCATGTGCGGAATGCACGCGTGGTGGCTTCCAGTGCGTCGAGGTCCCGTTCGCCGAGGCGCCCGCGGCGTCGTGGCTTGCTGCCATCGACGGCCGGTTGAAGCCATCCTTCGAGCGCGTCGAGCAGCGCGGTGCCGTTGACGGCGGCGGCGGACAGGGCGCGCGTGGCTGCGCGGCGGTTTATCACGAGATCACTCCTCGTCAGGTGGCCGGCGAGGCCGACAGTGGCGTCAGGACGCCACGGCACCTCCTCGGAGGGTGGACGTTCCTCGGTGGGGGCGGGTGGGTGTGAGGTCTGGTTCTCCCATGGGCGAGGTGCGAGGCCGAGCAGGGGTGCCGGGGATCCTGAGGCCGTCGGCGATGCGGCGGATTACGGTGATGGAGGTGACGTGGTGTCGCCCCGAGATGATGTTGGACACCTTGCCGGGGGTGAGGTCACACGCCGTTGCGATCTTGTTTTGACTGAGGCCGGCCCACTTTTTGATCAGCGCGAATGCGGCTGCGAAATCGTGCTCGTCCAGCGCGCGGCGTAGGTCATCACGCTCTAACACGTCGGGGCCGAGCGGGCTTACGGGGGTGTCCATAGGGCCCTCTTCCAGAGCGATCCTAGGCACGATCGATCGTCGTACCGCACCGACAACGAGACTATTACCGTCTCGGTAACCCTTGTTGGTCATTCCCACTCCGTCGCGGTGAGAGCACGCTCGGTGCATCGCCACCAGAACGGAGCAGGGGATGAACCGGCCGGATGCCACGCTCGACGTACCGATTGACCCCGACACAGTTGGCGAGACGATCCGCCGCGCGCTCCAGCTCGGCACCGGACGACCCGACCTCGGCGAACTCTCTGCCATGCACTGCGCCCTGCGGGCGCACATCAGCCATCTCCTGCCCGCAGCCCGCACGTCAGCCGCTCGGCTCCCGCAGGGAGCGGTCACGGCTCACGAACTGAGAGCCCGACTGGACGGGATCGAGCAGCGCGCCGGCCAGCAACTTCAGCCCAGCACCTTCGACGCGCACGTCCAGATCGCCCACCTTGCCCGGGACTGCCAGTACCTCCTCGCCCGGCACACCGCGGCGGCCCGGCCGTGAGCGGCGCCCCCGCCCCGGTGGCGTTCGTCTACGACCGGTGCGCAAGCCGCTCGTACCGGCATCTGGAGATGCGGATGATCGGCTGTGAAAGCTACATCGACCGCATCGGCTGGAGCATGGCCGGCCGCTGGATCGATCTCGGCGGAGACGCCTTGACCGACCGGCGCCCGAGGCTGGACGCGCTGCTGGACGCCATACGGGAGGCGGCGGTTCAACGGGAGGTGCTGTGCCTGGTGCACAACTGGGGCCGCCTCGCAGCCGACGACGCGCTTCGGATGTCCCTGCGGAAGCGCGTCGTTGAGGCCGGCGGCTGGACGCAGACCACGTTCGGCGAGTCGGACCGGCACGGCCGCACACTACTGGTGGGGAGGCGGCCATGAGACGTCGCCGGCGTCGCCCGTGTCCTCGCGCGCCGCGCTGACGTTCGTATCCCCGGCGATCCGAAGTGGTTGCACCCCTGAACTCCCTCAGCACAGGCGCCCCCGTCGCAGGCGCTGCGGGCCCGCAGGTCGCCGTGAACCTGACTGCGGCGGCCGGGCACCTAGACCCCCGTCCCAGCCGAAACTCCTTGGCCGGACTGCTCGGCTGGGACGGGTTCGGGGCCTCCACAGCGAGGCATCGCACCTCACCCAAGGAGAACCATGGACAAGTCTGCCCGATCGTTACTGACCCAGGCGGAGTTCGACGCCGTCCGCTCCACCCTCCAGACCGACAACCCCGACGTCTCGGAGGACGACGCCGCGGTAGTCGTCGCCGAGGCACTGGCGTTCGTCGCCACCTGCGCCCTGTTCCCCACCGCACGCCTGGTCCCGTCCCGCGTGGTCGACGCGGGGTGGCATGCGCTCATCCTGCACACCCAGACTTACGCCGAACTGTGCGCGAGGCTCGGTGCCTTCGTTCACCACCGGCCCGAGGAGCCCGACCCCACCCGCTATGACCAGGTCGTCATCGACCACACCACGGCCTTGGTCGAGGAAGCCGGGTACAGCGTCGATCTTGATCTGTGGGGTCCGCCGGACGGTGATCTGGTGTCGGTGGCCGCCAAGTGTCAGCACTCGGACGACAGCGGGCCGATCGTGACCATCCCTAAGCCCAAGGGCTAGCCTGCCAGTCCGCGATGAGAGGGAAAGTCATGGAGTGGATCAACCCTAAGTACGCCGATCTCGTAAGGTCCATGCGGACCGCGGAAGCGGCTATCGGTAGTGACGATCGTCCCCCGCTCCGCGGCTTCCTCATCCCGGGCAGTGCAGGCGGCGGGGATCAGCAGGGCCCCCGGTTCCACCACCCCTCTGAGTGATAGGCGCAACCCGGAGCGAACCGTGTGCGTCCCGCCCGCTCTCCTGTGAGAGCGGGCGGGACGGTGTTGCTTCTGCCCATCCGCCGGGCGCTCGGCTACGAATCCGATACGAGCCCGGCCAGCGGGACGCCGAGAGCATCAGCGAGCTGGATGCGGTACCTCTGACGTCATTTGTCGGGAGAGAGCTGCACCATGCCGACCGGTGCTGCGCCGCCCTCCGGAGCGCCCGGTGCGACCACGGCCCGCCGGTAATAGTCGAGTTGCGTCACCCCGTTGTAGCCGTAGCTCTCCGGGTGCAGTTCGTGCAGCGCGACACCGGAACGGGGGAGTGGGCCGAGGAGGTCCGTCAGCAGTTCATCGGCCGCGGTGATGAAGGCGGCCTTCTCCGCGGCGCTGTTGGTGCCCGCGGTGAGACTCGCCTCCACATGTGCGTCACGGCCGTCGGTCAGGGGCTCGCTGTCGATGTAATAGCGGCCGGGCGGCACCAGGTTGAGGTGGACGATGGTGCGCGCGCCGGACTTGCGCAGCACCGCGACCGCCAGCCGCGTCAGCCCCTCGGCGAGGGCGCGCTGGACGTCGGTGGGGAGGTCGGGATCGGGGACGGTGACCCGGAAGTACGGCATGGCTCTCCTCGGAATGTGCTCGGGGTGTCGCCGCCAAGACCGGCGGCACGGAGCCAGCGTCACCGAACCGGGCATCATTGATCCAACGCATAGCCGTCATAGGGATATGAGGCCCCCGCATGGCCCTGAACCTGCCCCAGTTGAGGGCCTTTCTCGCCGTCGTCGACGCGGGCGGGTTCAGCGCGGCCGCCGCCGACCTGGGCATGAGCCAGTCGGCGGTGTCACACGCCGTCGCCTCCCTGGAGCGCGAGTTGGCCGCTCCACTGCTGATCCGTGCCCACCCCGTGCGGACGACCGCGCTCGGTGAACGGGTCCTGCCGCATGCCCGTATGGCGCTGTCGGCGGTCCGGTCCGTGGAGGAGATCGCGGCCGATGCCACCGGGACGATGACCGGCACCGTGCGGCTGGCCGCCACCCCGACGGTCTGCCAGGGGCTGGTCCCCGGCCTGCTCCGGCACTGGCGCGAGGATCAGCCCCGGATCACCGTGCGGGTCTTCGAGGGGGACAGCGGTGAGGTCGCGTCCTGGCTGGACGACGGGACGGCCGATGCCGCCATCCTGATCGACCCTCCCCCGGCCACCGCCGGGGGGCGACCCCACACCGACCCAGGCATCCAGCTCGCCACGGACGAGTACCGGGCCCTGCTGCCCCGGGACCACCCGCTCGCGGACGAACCCGGTGTCGACCTCCGCGACCTGGAGGACGACCCGTTCCTGATCTCACCCAACGGCTGCGAGGCCCGCGTCCGTACGCTCCACCGCCGGGCCGGGCTGCGTTTCTCCCCCACACACCGGGTGCGGGACCTGGCGACGCTGATCCGCATGGTGCAGGCCGGGATCGGCGTGACCGTCCTGTCCGAGGTCTCCCGCTCGCTGATCCCCGCCGACCTGGTCCTGCTCCCGCTGACCCCGCAGACCTCACGCCGCCTCGTACTGACCGGACCGCAGGCCCGCCCCTGGCACCCGGCACTGCACACCCTGGCGGAGTCGGCCGCCGGTCATCTGGCCCACACCGCCGCGAGCCCGGCGGAAGGGCACCCCCTGCCCAGCGGCAGCCGCTGAGCACCCGGGGGTGCCGTGGCCCGGCGCCGCGACCCACGGTCCGTGGAGGTCATGCCCGGGCGTCACGGCGGAACAGCGCCGTCCAGAGGAACGCCTCCCCGAAGTACGGGGACTCCGGCGGCTCGTCGTGCATCCGCCGCAGCTCGACCTCCGTCAGGTCCGAGAAGATCCGGCGCAGCGACTCGGGGTTGTACGCGAGACCGCCGTGCAGGCGCGACTGGCGATAGAACTCGACGTCGGGGAGTTCGGAGCCCATCTCGCCGGCCGCGAAGCAGGTGAGCGAGAGATGGCCGCCGGGCGCGAGCAGCCGGTCGAGGAGGGTGAGGTAGCTGATGCGCCGGTGCGGCGGCAGATGATGGAAGCAGCCGGAGTCGTGAATCAGGTCGTACGGGCCGCTGAGTGCGTCACCGGCCAACGCGAAGGCGTCGCCGCAGTGGAACGCGACCCGGGCGCCCGCCTCCCGGGCACGCTCCTCGGCCCAGGCGATGGCCGCCGGGGAGAGGTCGACGGCGTCCACCGCGAACCCCAGCGAGGCGAGGTACAGCGCATTGCGGCCCGGCCCGCAGCCCAGGTCGAGCACCCGGCCCGGCGCGATCAGCCCGCGATCGAGGTACGAGACCAGGTGCTCGTCCGGCTTCGCCACGAAGAACGGCACCGCCCGGTCGCGGTCCGCGTAGAAGCCGTCCCACCACGCGGCCCCCTCGCTCGTCCAGCGATCGGCCTCCGGCGCGAACAGGCCGTCCAGAAGCCTGAGTACGTCCTCCATGGTGCGGATGTCCCGGTCCATCCGGTTCCCCCTTTCCTGTCCCGCGATCGTAGGTTCAGTCGGCACAAAAGGCCAGATCAGGGTGGATGTGCGGACACTGTGACCAGTTGCGTGCGGGGCCGGGACGGGGAAGGGGAGGGTGCCACCAGGGACCCGGGGTGGAGCGCCGCTCAGGCCCTCGCCGAAGGCCGTGAAGGGGGTAATTCCCGCTGCGCCGGGCCGAGTTTCCGAATCCGTCGGACGGCGTCGCAGCGTGAGCGAGCGCCGCGATCGACTTTATGGATTCACTCGCGCCTGACTGGCACGGCGCGAGAGCATCATCCACAAAGCAATGGGATGGGGAGGGCTAGTGGAACCACGGGATGAGCTGGCAGCTGCTGAAACGCTCGTCGACCTCTGTAGGCAGGCCGGAGCGCATGAGCTGGATCTCTCAGGGCTGGCCCTGAATACGTTGCCTGAGTCGATGGCGGAGCTCACTCAACTCACCACGCTCAACTTAGGTGACAACCGGCTGACGACCGTCCCGGAGAGCCTGAGCAGCCTCACCCGACTCACCTGGCTCGACCTGAGTAGCAACTTGCTGATGACTGTGCCGGAGAGCCTGGGCAACCTCACCCGCCTCAGGTGTCTCGATCTGGACAACAACGACCTCACTACCCTCCCGGAGTGGTTGAGCGATCTCGGTCAACTCACCGTGCTCAACCTGGGGACCAACCGGCTGACGTCTGTCCCGGAGAGCCTGGGCAACCTCGCCCAACTCACCGAGCTCTCTCTGGACAACAACCGGCTGACGTCTGTGCCGGAGTCGCTGGGCAACCTCGCCCAACTTGCCACGCTCTACCTGACGACCAACCGGCTGACGTCTGTGCCGGAGTCGCTGGGCAATCTCAAACAACTCACCGAGCTCTATCTCGCCGGCAACCTGCTGACCACGGTGCCGGAGTGCCTGGGTGACCTCACCCAACTCAGTACGCTCTACCTGAGCAGCAACCGGCTGATGAGTGTGCCGGAGCTGCTGAGTAAGCTCACCCAACTCACCGTGCTCAACCTGAGCAACAACCGGCTGACGACTGTGCCGCAGTCGCTGAGGAACCTCACCCAACTCACCGAGCTCAACCTGAGCAACAACCGGCTGACGACTGTGCCGCAGTCGCTGAGGAACCTCACCCAACTCACCGAGCTCAGCCTGGGTGGCAACTCGCTGACGTCTGTGCCGGAGAGCCTGGGTAACCTCACCCGTCTCACCCGGCTCAATCTGTACGAGAACGAGCTGACGGCCGTCCCGGAGAGCCTGGGTAACCTCACCCGTCTCACCGAGCTCAATCTGTACGGGAACCAGCTGACGGCCGTCCCGGAGAGCCTGGGAGACCTCACCCAACTCGAAATGCTCCGTCTTGACATCAATCAGTTGACTGTCATTCCGGAGTCGCTGGGCGGCCTTACTCACCTTGACCGTCTTGATCTGGACAACAACTGCCTGACGTCTCTTCCGGAGAGCCTGGGTAACCTCACCCGCGTAACCGAGCTCTACTTGTTCGCAAATCTGCTGACCGCTCTCCCGGAGAGCCTGGGTGACCTCACCCAACTCAATACGCTCAACCTGAGTGACAACCGGCTCATGTCCGTCCCGGAGGGGCTGGGCAACCTCACGGAACTTGCCTGGCTCGACTTGAGCGGCAACCAGCTGATGTCGGTCCCGGAGAGCTTGGGTAACCTCACCCAACTCGTCGATCTCAACCTGAATGGCAACCAGCTGACGGCCGTCCCGGAGAGCCTGGGCAAGCTCACCCACCTCATCGAGGTCAGCCTCAGTGACAACCAGCTGACGTCCCTCCCCGAGACTCTGGGCAACCTCACCCAACTCACCACGCTCTCCCTGAGCGGCAACCAGCTGACGACCCCGCCGCCAGAGATCATTTCCGCCGGCGCTCAGGCAGTGGTGTCCTTTCTTGCCGAGATGGGGAGCGACCCGGTCAGTCAATGGGCTTCAAAAGTTGTGGTGGTGGGTGAGGGCCGAGTAGGCAAGACGTCGCTGCTGCGTTCTCTTCGAGGAGAACCTCATAATCCCCACGAGGCCAGCACACACGGGCTTACCGTCGACAGCCTCGATCTGGCCCATCCGAACCCCCCGAGGGGTGAGGATGTGATCATGCGCCTGAGCACCTGGGATTTCGGCGGCCAGGAAATTTACCATGCGACTCATCAGTTCTTTTTGACCGACCGTTCCCTGTTCCTGCTGCTCTGGGACGCGCAGATCGGATGGGAAGGGAGCAAGCTTCACTATTGGCTCGACATGATCAAGGCGCGGGCCCCACATGCACCAGTGGTGCTGGTAGCTACTCACTTGGGGCCTCGGCCCCCGGACCTGCCGCTCACCGAACTCAAGGAAACGTATCCGGGCCTCATCGTCGCGAGTCTTGCCGCGGACAGCGAAACCCGTGAAGGTCTCGAAGAGGTCAGGGAGTTCATCCGTCTCGAAGCTGCGCGTCTCCCTTTGATGGGGGCGACTTGGCCGCGCCGATGGCTCGAGGCAGCTGATGCGGTTCGGGCGGCCGAGGCGAAGCACGTCGAACCCGAGCAGCTGTATGCCTTGATGGCCGAGCACGGAGTGACGGAGGAAGCCCACCAGCAGGCGTTGACCGCCGCCCTGCACAGCCTGGGCGACTTGCTCTTCTATCCGGAGGACGAGGAGCTGTGCGACCTGGTGGTCCTGCGCCCTCAATGGCTGACCGCCTACATAAGTCGGGTCCTGGACTCGGAGAAAGTCCTGGAGAACGGCGGGCTGTTCGACCACAATCTGGGTAACGAAATCTGGCGGGACGTTGAACGAGCCATGCGCCGGCACTTCATCAGAATGATGGAGAATTTTGACCTGTCCTACCGCACCGAAGACCGCATGAGCAGTCTTGTGGTCGAACTTCTCCCTTGGGACCCGCCGCCCTACCAGGAGCGGTGGGACGCGTTGCTGAGCGACGAGCAGCGCGAGTTGCGGCTGCGGTACCGGATGCACACCGTGCCGCCGGGAATTCCTACCTGGTTCATCGCTCGGGAGCACCGGTTCTCCGCTGGACTGCGCTGGCGTTCGGGTGCCTTGCTGCGGCATCCAGATGGCGAGCACTTCGGCCTGGTGGTGGTGGACCGACATGCCAAGGCAGCGGAAATCCGAGTTCGCGGGACATACCCCCACGATTTCTTCGCGGTGCTCAAGGACGGCTTCGAACAGACCTTGCAGCGCTACCCCGGTCTCGACATCACCCGGTCGGTTCCCTGCCCGTACAAGGACGGGAACGGTAATTCCTGTTCTCACGAGTTCCCGCATACCCAGCTGGTGGCCCGGCTGGCTCGTAAGCCGCCTCGCGAAAGCATCGAATGCCCAGAACATCTGGAAGATCTGGATGTGCGTATGCTGCTACAGGGTATCGAGCCGCCGACTGCGCGCCGCTCGGAGGTGCTGGCAGCTGAGGCACTCGCCAAACTCGATCAGATGCAGCGTAACGTGCAGGAGCACCACGAAGAAGTCCGGGGGCGGTTCGACCAGGTCTCCACGAATTTCACCGAAGAGCTGGGGCGCACTCGCGCAGAGGTTTCTGCCGTTCTCGCCGAGCAGCAGCGCGGATTCCTCTCGGCACTCAGGCGCGAGCAGTCGCGAAATGAGGTGCTGGGACCGAGCCTTGTATGGGTTCGGCGGAAGGCCCGTCGTCGCGCTGCGGGGCTACTGCCGGGCGAGGTGTTCCAGCTGCACCTGTGCTGCGAAGCGCCGGGTGAGTGGCACTTGTTGGCGGACATCGAGCCGTATGAGGTGCCTGCGGCTTCAGAGTTCACCGATACCGTGCTGCTCCCCTATGTGCAGCGCACGCTCTCGGTTCTGAAGTACGTGGTTCCGGTTTTCGGTGCCGGATTGGGAATGGCCTCGGAAGATATGGCCAAGCTCTTGAAAGACGACTTCGAGTTGATGAAGTCCCTGCTCGATGGGCTCCCCGAGGAAGCCGGCGCTCGGATGAGTGAGGGGCAAGTACAGTCAATGGTCAGGGCGGAGGATCATGCTGAACACCGCCGAATGTACCAACTGCTCAAGCAGCTTGACCCTGCCGAAGTCTGGGGCGGCCTGAACAAGATCACGACACCCGAAGGTCACACGTACTGGTTGTGTCGCGAGCACGCTCGGACCTACCGGCCTTCAATGCCACCGATCGAGCGGGTGTCTCCCCCCTCCCTCTCTGGGCCCGAAAGCGCACACCGCCTGTAGCAATTCCACCGATTGGCCCGATGCGGCGGACGTTGTCGCGCCAGGTGTCGGCCACCGACGGACGGCCCGCGGCGCGCGGTGGCCGCGGGCCGAGACCGCAGCAGGCGACGGCCGCGGCGGCGTACGGCGTGACCCCGGCGAGCAGGGTGCCGCGCGCCGCCGGGCCGGACGGTCCGTGCTCTACTTCCGGACGGCGGTCGGCGAGGCCCTGGTGGCAGCGCAGTGTGACGCGTGAGAAGGGTGTTCCGGCCGCGTCGTCCCATGGGCCGGATGCCCGGAAAATCATGGGGTTCTGCCTTGCTCTCTTCAGGGGCGCGTGCCTCAATGGGCAGCGATTCAGGTCGCTGACCAACCGTCAGATCTGGACGGTGCGTCGGCACGGGGTCCGACCGCGGCCCCCGGGTGGCTGCCTGTCGTTCCTCCCGCACCCCTCGACGGCCGGTGCCATGGGCCTGCACCCCCCTCATGAAGGCGGTAACCCCCCTATGAAGCACCTCAGACCCGGCAGATTCGGCTTCCGTACGGCACTTGTCGTCGCCGTCGCCACCGCGGGCACCCTCGCGATGGCACCGGCCGCCCCCGCGGTGACCCCCGGCACCGCCACCCTCTCCTTCAACTGCGGCTTCTACGGTTCCGGTACGGGGACGCTCACCGCGACCCAGAACGGCACGGCCGCGACCATCAGCCTCTCCACCTCGGCGATCACCTCACCCATACCCCTCGGTGCGAACTCGGTGGCGTCCACCCTCACCCTCACCAAGAACGGCTCCGGGACCACCCAGTTCACCGGCAAGGCCAACCCGGCGATCCCGGCCGGCAGCCCGGTCTCCACCGGACCGCTGAAAGGTACGGTCGCCGCGGGCGACCGCCTGGAGGCCACGTCCCTGAAGGTCGTGGTGCTGGGCATCACGGCCACCTGCAACGCCACGTCCAAGCAGTCGCCCGGACCGTTCGTCTTCTGAGAGACGGGCGGGGGCCGGCGGACCCACGCCCGCCGGTCCCCGCCGCACGACCGCATCCTGGTCAGCGGGCGCGGCTCACAGCCTCTTCGGGCCGTCCCCCGCGCCGGAGGCCTCCCGTTCCGCCCGCGCCAGGTTCGAGCGGCGGTAGGAGTAGGCGAAGTAGATGACCATGCCGATCAGGAACCACACCGCGAACCGGACCCAGGTCTGCCACGCCAGGAACGTGATCAGCCAGATCGAGAAGCACACCCCGATCGCCGGCACCACCGGCATCCCCGGCGTACGGAACGTCCGCGGCAGGTCGGGGCGCTTGTAGCGGAGCACGATCACCGCGATGCAGACCACCACGAACGCGAGCAGGATGCCGATGTTCGTCAGCTCGGCGGCCTCACCGATCGGCAGGAAACCCGCGATGGCCGCGGAGGCGAAGCCGACGATCCAGGTCACCCGGGTCGGCACATGGTGCTTCGGGCTGGTCTTGGCGAACCATTTCGGCAGCAGACCGTCGCGGCTCATCGAGAACCACACCCGGGTCACCCCGAGCATGAAGGTGAACATGACGGTGAGAATGCCGATGATCGCGCCGACCGCGATGACATCCGCGAGGCTGCTCAGCCCCACCGATTTGAACGCCGACGAGAATCCGCTCTCCGGGTCGATGTCCTTGTAGTTCTGCATACCCGTCAGCACCAGGCAGGCGAGGACATACAGCACCATCGAGATCGCCAGCGAATACATGATCGCCTTCGGCATATGGCGCTGGGCGTCCTTGGATTCCTCGGCCGCGGTGCTCATCGCGTCATAGCCGAAAACGGCGAAGAAGACGGTGGCCGCGCCGGTGAAGGCGCCGGTCACCCCGAACGGGAAGAACGGGTGGTAGTTCGAGGTGTTGATGTGGAAGAAGCCGACCGCGATCACCACGATGACCACCAGGACCTTCAGGCCCACCACGATCGTCTCGAACCGTGCGGCGTTCTTGATGCCCAGCGTCAGCAGATAGGCGATCAGCAGACAGAGCACCGCGGCGAAAAGGTCCACCCGGTGCCCCGGCCCCGTTCCCGGCGCGCCCAGCATCCAGGCGGGCACATCGACGCCCATTTCGCCGAGCAGGAAGCCGAAATAGCCGGAGATGCCGATCGCGACCACCGCCACGATCGCGGTGTACTCCAGCAGCAGATCCCAGCCGATGAACCAGCCCGCCACCTCACCGAGGACCGCGTAGCCATAGGTGTAGGCCGAGCCCGCCTTCGGGATCAGCCCGGCGAATTCGGCGTAGGAAAACGCCGCCGCGGCGCTCGCGATGCCCGCGATGAGAAAGGAGATCAGCACCGCCGGTCCGGCTTTCTCATTCGCGACGGTGCCGGCCAGCGTGAAGATCCCCGCGCCGATGATGCCGCCGACGCCGATGGCGGTCAGCTGCCACAGGCCGAGCGCCCGGGTGAGCTGCTCGCTCGCGGTGCCTTCCGCCTCTTCAATGTGTTCGATCGGTTTACGGCGCAATACGCCCTGTCCCGCGCGCAGGCCCATCGTCATCCCTCCGTACGCTCCGTCGTGGTCCGACGGCGGATCATCATGGACCCTCGGGGGCGACTAAGGAAGGCGACTCCCTAGTACTGTCGGGACTCGCCGGGAGACGTACACGGGAGAGGTGTTCAATCGGCGTCCTCCAGCCGGAATCCGACCTTCAGGCCGACCTGGTAATGGTCGATCTCGCCGTTGACGATATGCCCGCGGACCTGGGTGATCTCGAACCAGTCGAGATTGCGCAGGGTCTCCGAGGCACGCTTGATGCCATTCCTGACCGCGGCGTCCATGCTCTGCTGGGACGTACCGACGATCTCGGTCACACGATAGGTGCGGTCGGTCACGGTGGTCTCCCTCGCCGGGGCGGCGCTCCGCCCGTCCACTTTCCACCGTGCATCAGGGCGCCGCACCCCACCAGCGGAGCGGCGGGCGGGCCCGGGGGCTTACGGCACGACGGTGACCGGCCAGCGGCCGGCCTTGACCAGCCGCACCGCGACCGAGCCCATGATGCGGTGCCCGGCCGACTCCGAGGCGCCGACCACCACCGCGTCGGCCTTCAGCTCGTCGGCCATCCGCACCATGCCGTTGTACGGGTCGCCCCGCAGGGTGTGGAACTCCCAGCGCACCTGGTATATCCCCTGGAGCCGCTCGGTCGCGCTGCGGATCTCGGCCATCAGCTCCTCGGCCACCTCGTTCGTGGCATCCACGACGGGAGCCCCCATCGCCGCACCGGCCGGCAGCACCGGCTGGATGTAGACCAGGGCGAGTTTCGAGGCCTGGCGCCTGGCCAGTCCCGCCGCATAGGCGGCGGCGCGCCACGACGAGTCGGAGCCGTCGACACCGACGACGATGACCTTCGGGCCGTCCGTTCCGCGCTCGAACCGCGCGGCTGTGTTCTCCTCCACACCACGGAGGTTATCCGCACATGCGTGCTGTCGGGCCCCCGGGCCGCGCAGCCACCCGCCGGGGCCCGCCCGGCCCGGTCAGGCGGGCGCCGGCGGCCAGCTGTCCGCCGCCAGCACACCCAGCACATACGCCCTGGCCACCAGCGCCGTACGGCCCTGCACCCGCCAGCGGCGGGCCAGCCGGGTCAGGTGGTAGTTCACCCCGTCGACCGTCAGGCCGAGCGCCGTACCGATCGACGCCGTGGTCGCGCCGCCCGCGGCCAGCGCCAGGATACGGGCCTCCACCGGGCTCGCCGGAGCGCGCGGCGCCGGAGCGGGGTCGGCGACCCGCAGCAGCGCCAGCAGGGCGGGCGGGTTCACCGACGGATCGCCCACCGGATCGATCGTCAGCTCCCCTTCCCGCTCACTGCCGTCGGACCGGTCCCGCCAGCGCACCTCCACCGGATAGCGCGACCGGCGCCCCAGGCGCAGCGCCTCGGTCAGCCGGTCGAGCTGCGCCTTCGCCCGGGGCTCGAAGAGGTCCAGCAGATTGCGGCCGCGCAGCTGTCCCGGTGCCGCGCCCCACTGGGCGGCCATCGCCGGGTTGGCGATCAGCACCTCACCATGCGCCCGGCACACCGCGATCGGCGTGGGGATACGGTCCAGCAGAATCAGGAAGTAGTTGCGCCAGGGGCCGTCCGCGTACGGCCCGGCCGGGTCGCGGTCAGCGCGTTCACAGGGCGCCTTGCCCGCGCCGTCGGCGTCGGTGCCCGGTGCACCGTCGGCAGTCCCGTTGTCCATTGCCCCTTCTCCGGTCCGCGCGCAAGAGCGAGCAGCGAAAAACCACTGCACAATCATGCAGTTCTCCGGGCCTGACCTACGCCTGGGGGCCCGCACGCTGGAGGCATGACCGACACCATCGCGCTCCACAGCGACGAACGCGCCGCCGATGACGGCATTCCGGTGGCCGACCTGACGGACGCCGGGCTCACCCATACGCCCATCCAGCAGTCCATGGACCTCGCCCGGACCCACGGCCCGGTCTTCAAGCGCAAGTTCGGCGAGCGGGAGACGCTGTTTCTCTCCTCGCTCGATCTGGTCACCGAGGTCGCCGACGAATCCCGCTTCAGCAAGGGTGTGTCGGTCGTCCTGGAGAAC
>Ga0207426_1000909_pt1 | contig 29658 bp, 30 predicted proteins | sample AraplaMF_Cvi_mMS_FD_184265 | JGI IMG/M metagenome (GOLD analysis project Ga0207426, IMG submission 184265) | Arabidopsis root microbial communities from the University of North Carolina, USA - plate scrape MF_Cvi_mMS (SPAdes) (version 2) | ecosystem: Host-associated > Plants > Roots > Endosphere... | reverse complement strand
TGGAGCGCGCCGACGACGTCTGGGAGGAGCACCGGGCGTGGGGCGGGGTGAAGGACCTGATCCCCGAGCCGCCGTCCACGTACTACTACCGGCAGATCTTCTGCTGCTTCTTCCGCGACAAGCACGGTGTCGAGTCGATCGAGACCGTAGGGGTCGACAACGCCACCTTCGAGACCGACTACCCGCATGTCGACTCGACCTGGCCGCACACCAAGCAGGTCGCGGCCGAGCATGTGGCGGGCCTTTCGGATGAGGTGACGTACAAGCTGCTGCGCGGCAATGCCATCCGGATGCTGGATCTGCCCTTCGACCGGGGCTGAGCGGCGGCGCCCCGGAGACCGGCCCGGTCGATCAGGGCTGAGCGGCCGCACCTCGCCACCGGCCCTGTCCGGCACCGGCACCGTCCGCCTCGTGGCCGGCGGTGCCGGACAGGCCGTCGCGGTGCGTGCTACCGCCAGCCCGCGGCCCCGGCAGCGGCGACGGCGGCCGCCTCGGCCGACTCCGCCTCGGCGTTCAGCGCCTCGCTCCCGCCCATGCCGTCCCTCCCCGCGGCCATACCGGCGGCTTGCGAGGCCTTGAGGGCGGCGTCGTACGCGGCATCGGCTGGTGCGCCGGCGCCATGGGACTGCGCGATCTGGGCGGCGAGGACGGCGGCAGCGGCGGCGTTCCGGGCCTGCCGGGCGTCGGCCGCGGGGTCCGGGGCTCCCTTGGCCAGCGCGGCGAGTGCGTCGGCGGACAGGCGAAGGGCGTTGGCGGCCTTCGCTGCCGCCTCCGTGGGTACGGCGATCACGGCCGCCGGGTCCGCTTCGACCCCGGCGGCGCGGCAGGCGGCCCTGGTGCGGTCGGCGGCGCTTCGCGCACGCGCGGTGTGCCGCTTCCTGAGCGCTTCTTCGGTGCTCAGGACCGCTGTTCCGGGGCTCAGGGTGGTTCGGTCCGGTAAGGCGCCTTGTTGCGACGCGTCTCCATGGGACTCGCTCATTGCCGTCTCCTTGTCTGTCAGAGCGACAGTGCTGCGTTGACTGGGTATCTGCTGGCGGGGCCTGGGCACCGCGTGTGCCGAGGCCGCGCCGCGGGTGTCGCGCAGGGTGGCACGCCGGGCCGCAACAGACCAGAGCGGTGTCCGAATCCCTTGTACGCGGAGTAGGCGTCGTGGCCGCGGAGATAAGGCTCCTATGGAGGCAGCGGCGCACCACGGCGCCGAGCGAAGCTGGCGGAAAGGCGAATGGGATGAGTAAGACCCTGAGAGACACCCTGAGGGAGACCCTGATGACCCTCGGGCGCGGATATCTGAGGGACGCCCCCGGATCGCTGGGCAAAGCGGCGCTCGCCACGCGCTGCCTCAATCCGTGGTTACGGCAGCACCCGCGCCGGCGGGTCGTCCGCACCCGATTCGGCGCCGCGATGGCCGTGGACACCCAGGATCTGATCCAGCGCTTTGTGTATATGTTCGGCGTGTGGGAGCCGCATATGACGCACTGGCTGAAGCGCCGGCTCCGCCCCGGGGATACGTATATCGACGTCGGCGCCAATGTCGGATACTTCAGTCTGCTCGCCGCACAGCTCGTGGGGGAGAAGGGCCGGGTGGTGGCGATCGAGGCCTCGCCTGCCTTTCACGCCAGAATCCTCCGGCATGCCGAACTCAACGACTGCCACCACCTCCGCGCCGTCAACACCGCTGTCGCCGACGAGCGGAAGACGGTGACCCTCATCCTTGCCAGCTCGAACAACATGGGGGCGGCCAGCATCGTCCCGTACGGGGGCCCCGCGGAGGACATCCGTGAGATCGAGGCACGCCCGCTTCCCGACCTTCTCGATCCGGCCGAGGTCGCGTCCGCCCGGGTGATCAAAATCGATGTGGAGGGCGCCGAGGGCGGCGTGATCCGCGGCCTGGTTCCCCTGCTCGACACCCTCCGGCCGGACGCGGAGATCACCGTGGAGGTGACCCCGGAGCGGATGGCGGCGCTGGGCGAGTCGCCCGAGGAACTGCTCAAGACCATGCGGGAGCACGGGTTTCACGTCTACCGCCTCCCCAACAGCTACGACCCGGGGAGCTATCCGGCGGCGATGCGCCGGTCAGCGGGCGTGCCGGTGCGGTGGCGGCACCCGGTGGTCGAGGAGAGCGATCTGATCTTCTCGCGGGTCGACGCGGAAACGCTGCCCTGAGGGGACCCTCAACCCACCCCCGGATAGCCCCAGTTCAGCCGCGCCAGCTCCCGTGCCCTGGCCTCCACGACCGCCATACGGGCCGCACGTTCGGCGGTCTCGGTGTGGGATGCCTGGCTGGTCGCCTGGCCGGGCCACTTCCGGTAGTGGAGGCCCACCTCGGAGGAGAACCAGCCGCGGCTCGTGGCGCTGAGGGCGAGCAGCAGGCCGGTGTCCTCCGAGGCCGGCAGGGCCATCCAGCCGCCGAGGGCCAGCACCAGGTCGCGGCGCATGAAGAGCGTCGCCGGGTGGACCTGAGCGCGGAAGCCGTTCGCCTTCCAGTAGTCGAGCACGGCTCCGCGCTCGACCGGCCCGGGCTCGGGGTCGCCGGGGAAGCCGGCGGTGGAGCCGTCGGGCAGCAGATCGAGGACGCGGGACGTCGCCCAGCCGAGGCCGGCGTCGCCTTCGAGGGCGGCCAGGTCACGGGCCAGCACACCGGGCGCCAACTGGTCATCGGCGTCCAGGACCTTGAGGTACTCACCCTCCGCGTGCGCGAGGGCGATGGTGCGGGCGACGCCGGGGCCACCGGACCGCCCCTGCCGGAACGTCACCCGCTCGTCGTCGGGGACATGGGGGGCGACCGCGTCGCTCGTGCCGTCCTCCTGGATGACCCAGTGCCATTCCCACCCGTCGGGGAGCTCCTGTTGGCAGAGCGACCGGTAGGCGTCCGGCAGGAAGTGTGCCGAGGGCGGATGGACGGCGGTGACGATGATGATGCGCCGGCGCACGGCACTCACCACCTTTCCAGGGGAGTGGTGAACAGCAATTCCGTGCGGTCGCCGGGCAGAACGACGTCAGAGACGTCAACGACCCGGTCGTCGAGGTCGATCGAGGTCTTCCGGAGGGCGAGGACCGAGGTGCCGGGCGGGAGTTCCAGCTCGGCGGCCTCCTCCGGCGTCGGCGGGCGGGCGGTGACGCGCTCCTCGACGCGGTCGAGCTCGATGCCCACGCTGTAGAGCTGGCTCTGCGAGCCCCCGGGCCACGGCTCGTTCGCCTCGTCCAGGAGAGCGGGGTTCCGCGCGATCAGATCGTGGACCAGATACGAGGTCACCAGGCTGAAGGGCGCGCTCTCGGCTGCGTAGCGGGTGCGGTAGGTGCGTTCGAGGAGGGTGGTGCCCTCGGGGAGGCCGAAGGCTTCGGCGAGGTCCCGGTGCGCCTCGATCGTGCGGTACGACGCGTGGAAGACCAGGTCGCCGACCGTCAGGCCGGTGTCGTGCTCGGTGGCGCCGGTCCGGGCCCGTTCCGTCAGCGGCTCGCGGGCCCGGCCCTTCTCCCACTGGTGGCGGAGGTTCGAGCGCAGTGCCGGGGTGCGTGGCCGGCGGACGAAGTTGCCGCGGCCGTGCTGCTTCTCGATCAGCCCTTCGTCCCGGAGCGCGCGGAGTGCCTCGCGGATGGTCGGCACGCTGCGCCGGAACCGTTCGGCGAGCTTCGACTCGGCCGGCAGTTTGTCCCCGGGCTTCAGCTCACCCGCACGGATGGCCGCGCGGAGCTCGTCCGCGATCCGCTCGTACGCCACTGCCATGGGTGCTCACCGTTCCGTTCCCTGGCGTCCTGGACGGCTCGTCCCCGCCGGACGGCCCCACCTTACGACTCCTCAAGAGGTGTTGACGAGTGAGGAGGCGAGGAGGCGTACGTGCCGCCATGGCGGGCGTCCTCAGAGCACCGGGAAGCGCCGCGAAGCACCGGGAAGGCCATCGGCTCCGCTTTCCCCTGCGGGAAATCGGGCGGTCCGAGTGCTCTTTCCTGAGTGGCCGCAACGGTATGTGAAACCGAGACCATTCCCCGCGAGAGGCCCCTTGCGGGAATTCGGGTCTCCGGTCCCTTCCGGTGCGCAAAGCTCCGCGCAATGGGGACAGGACATGAGGGGACAGGGCATGAAAGGACCCGATCGCTGGCGACGGGGGATGCACCAGCGATCGGGCTATGGCCAAGAGTAGCAAGGCTGGCCGCGCGGTGGGAGATAACTGCGGAAGTGGAACGCGGAGTTGTGGTTGGAGTCACGTGGCGCGGTCCGCCGGAGGGGGAAACGGAGGGCCGCGGGCGCCGCGGAGCCGGGCGGATCAACCCGCCCGGCGCCCGGGCCCCTGCCGTGCGACAGGGGCCCGGCGCCGTTACTTGTCGCACGGGGGCGCGTACGCGAGATGGGGCAGATACTCGCGCCATTTCTCCGGTGTCAGCACGCCCCGCGTGGTCGAGCAAATGCGGCGAATGGCCTTGTCGGCGTCCAGGTTCCACAGCCGGACGGTTCCGGCGCCGCTGGACACTCCGAGCATCTGGCTTTGCGGACTGAACGACAGGAAATTGCCGGTCTTGGCGTTGGGACTCGTCGATTGTCCGATGGGCGTGGCCCCGGACGGCGGTGTGACGTCCCAGAACCGGACCGTGTTGTCGTTCCCGCCACTCGCCAGGGTGTGGCCGCCCTTGCTGAACGTCAGCGACACCACCGCTTCGGTGTGGCCCATGAGCGGGGAGCCCAGCCGGGTCGCCTTACGGGGGTCGGTGGTGTTCCAGAGCCGTACGGTGTCGTCGTCGCTGCCACTGGCCAGCGTATGGCCGTCCGGGCTGTAGGCGAGCGCGTTGACGGGTCCCAGGTGCCCGGTGAGCGGCTTGCCGAAGAGGACGGCGTGACGGGGGTCGGTGGTGTTCCAGAGCCGTACGGTGTCGTCCGCGCTGCCGCTGGCGAGCGTGCGCCCGTCCGGGCTGAAGACAAGGGAGTTGACGTACCCCTTGTGCCCGGTGAGCGGCCCGCCGAGCGGACGGACGCGGGACGGGGTGGTGACGTCCCACAGCTGGATGGTGTGGTCCTCGTACGCGCTCGCCAGCGTGCGCCCGTCGGGGCTGATGGCCAGCGCGTCGGGGCCCACGAAGCGGGTCCGCAGCCCGGCGGGCTTCCCGTAGCGGACCGGGTGCGCCGGGTCGGTGACGTTCCACAGCTCCACGGCCTGGCTTCCCATCAGCACCGCGAGGGTGCGGCCGTCGGGGAAGAACGCCAGGGACCGCACATCGCCCTTGCCGGGCGCGAACGGCTTGCCCAGCACCACGGGCCGGTGGGGACGCTGCACGTTCCACAGCCGCACCCTTCGGTCGCGGGCACCCGTGGCGAGCACCCGCCCGTCCGGGCGGAATGCGCCGATCCGGCCGACCATGTTCGACGTCGGAATCGACCAGAGACGGACCTTGCTGTCGCCGCTCCCGGTGGCCAGGGTCCGCCCGTCGGGGCTGAAGCCCACCGCGTACATCTCACCGCTGCTGCCCGCGAGGGGCTCGCCGACCTGCGACGGATACGCCGGATCGCTGACGTTCCACAGGCTCGCCGTGCTGTCCGCGCTGCCGGCGGCGAGCATGTTGCCGTCGGGGCTGAAGGCCACGGACCACAGGGGGCCGGTGTGTCCGGTGAGCGGCGCGCCGAGCGGCTTCGCGTGCCGGGGGGAGGACACGTTCCAGAGCCTGATGGTGTTGTCGTCGCTGCCACTGGCCAGCGTCCGGCCGTCCGGGCTGAAGGCCACGGAGTGCACCGTGTCCGTGTGTCCGGTCAGCCCCTTGCCGATCGGCGCCGGATGACGCCGGTCGGCCATGTCCCACAGCCGGACCATGTTGTCATCGCTGCCGGCTGCCAGCGTCCGTCCGTCGGGGCTGAACGCCACGGAGCGTACGGCGGCGGTGGGGCCGGTCAGCGTACCGAGCGACTTCGGCCGCCGGAGATTGCGGACGTCCCACAGGCGCACCGTGTGATCCTCGTCGGCGGCGGCCAGCGTCCGCCCGTCGGGGCTGAAGGCGAGCAGGAAGACGGTGCCGTTGTGACCGGACAACGGCGCCCCGAGCGGGTGCGGATGGGCGGGATCGCGCACGTCCCACAGCCGGACCGTGCCGTCGTCCGCGGCGCTGGCGAGGGTGCGGCCGTCCGGGCTGAAGACCGCGGTGCTCACCCAACTCGTGTGGCCGGTGAGAGGCTTGCCCAGGGGTTTCGGATGCGTCCGGTCCGCCACGTCCCACAGCCGTACGGTCCGGTCGTAGCTGGCGGTGGCCAGGATCCGTCCGTTCGGGCTGAACGAGGTGAGGTAGACGGCGCCGGTGTGGCCCAGCAGCGGTGTGGCCAGCGGCGCGTTCACCATCGAGATCAAGCGGTTGTTCGTGCCCGAGTCGTCGGGCCGCAAGCCGTGTGCCACCAGATCGAGTTGCGCCGACAGGGACGGATCCGTGTACTGCGCGCGGTCGGCCTGGGCGAGCACCTGCTCGAAAACGGTGTCGTCCCGCTGCTGCCGCGCGATCACCGCCGAACCGACCGCCAGCAGCGTCATGACGACCAGCGCCGCCACCGCACCACGGCTCAGCAGGACGGTGCGCCTGCGCAGCCGGACCGAGGCGGCCAGGAACTCCACCGCGCTGCGGGTCAGAAAGGTGTCACCGGCCGAGTCGGCCCAGGTGCGCGCCTGCTCCAGACGGGAGCCCCGGTAGAGCATGGAGGTGTCGCGCTCCGAGTCCTCCCAGGCCCGGCCGTCCTCCTCCAGCCGCTGGCGCAGCAGATTGCCGTTCCGGTCCTCGTCGATCCAGTCCCGCAGGCGCGGCCAGGCGTGCAGCAGCGCCTCATGGGTGATCTCGACCGCCTCCGCGTCGAGGGTCACCAGCCGGGCGTGCACCAGCGCTTCGAGCGATTCCTCCGTCTTGCCCGGATCCGTCGACTCATCGGCCAGTTGGTGACGCTTCCCCCGTCTGCGGGTGGCCTGGGTGTCCTCGCCCAGCCGGACCAGCCTGAGCAGGAGCAGCCGCGCGGCCGTACGCGCCGTCGGGTCGAGACCGGACCAGGCCCGCTCGGCGGTCGCCGCCACCGCCCCCTGGATCCCGCCCGCCGCGCGGTAACCGGACAGCGTCAGCCGTCCCGCCTTCCGCCGCTGCCAGGTGGCCAGCAGGGCGTGCGAGAGGAGCGGCAGCACCCCCGCGTCGTGCGCCCCGCCCGCGCCGTCGGCGCTGACCTCCCGGACGATGAGTTCCGTCAGCCCCGGTTCGAGTTCCAGGCCCACGGCCCTGGCCGGGCCGGTCACCGCCTCGCGCAGCTCCGCGGTGGTCAGCGGTCCGAGCACCATGTGCCGGTGCTGGAGCGCATCGGCCAGTTCGGGATGCCCCAGGCACTGCTCGTAGAAGTCGGCCCGTATGCCGAGGACGACGAGCACCGGGGCGGGTTCGCCCGCATCGGCGGGCGTGCAGGCGGCGTGCAGGGTCTGGATGAAGGTGCGCGTGCTCGCCTCGTCGGAGCAGAGGGTGAAGGCCTCCTCGAACTGGTCCACGAGCACGACCGGACGGGCGGCGGAGGACGAGGTCTCCCGTTCCGCCCATGCCGCGGTGGCCTCCCGCACCGCGCGAGCGAAGTGCGGAGTACCGGGCTCTGTCGCCGCCGAGCCCGCCGCGGCGGAGATGACCTCGGCCAGCCCGGGGATCCGGCGCGCCAGCTCCGCGAGCGGATCACCGCCCGGCACGAACTGAAGAACCTCCCGCTTCGGGCTGTTCCCGCCCCCCGGTGCGCCGTTCTGCAACGCCGGTACCAAGCCGGCGTTCAGCAGCGAGGACTTCCCCGCCCCCGAGGCGCCCACCAGCATGACCAGGCCGCCGGTCTCCTCCGCCGTGGACAGCTGAGCGACGAGCGCCTCCGTACTGCGCTCCCGCCCGAAGAACCACCCGGCGTCCTGCTGACGATACGAAGCCAGCCCCCGGTACGGGCACACACCGGCCGCGGCGTCGACCGGAGGGCGTTCCTCCTCCTGCCCCGCTCCCGCGGCCCGGTCGCCGACCGGCCCGGCGACCGCTCGCTCCCACAGCCGCTGCCACTGCGCCAGGTCGTACAGGCCCGGGGACACCGGAGTGGGGCGCAGGCGCCGTGCCTGCGGGATCAGGATGTGCAGCACCGCGGCGAGCGCGGCGAACTGCGCGGGCACGTTCTTGGCCCGCCGCCAGTCGCTGATCCGCTGTACGGACACCCGCACGGGGCGCCCTCGTTCGTCGACCCGCTGGAGCCGGACGACCGCCTCGGCCACCTTCTTGAGCGGAGGGTTGCCGGCTTCCTTGTACAGCAGCGCGAGAAGCTCCGCGAAGGCTGTACGTGCCCCTGAGTCGGAACTCAAGGCTTCCACCCCCTACGTCCCCCGCACTTGGACATCCGGACCGGAAAACTCACCTTAGCTGGCTGACCTGTGGAGACATCGTCCGACCGAGACCGGAACCTCCCCGTAGGGACCCCTGGCTGGCAGGATTCCATCGCAGCGGCGCAGCAACCGGGCTCACCCGGACAGCTCACCGGCCCAGCGCTCGAAGACCACTCCAGACGCACGTTCGCGGTCATTCTCCGCCGGAGTCACGAGCCGGTGGTGAGGGTCTTGGCGCGCTCACGCGAAGGAACCGTGGAAACGGTCCCGCCGGATTGCCGCCGCGTCGACCACGGGTCCGGCCCTTCCTGGATCCGCGCCGGTACGGGGGGCGCGGATCGCCGCCGCCCGCGCCGTTCGGCACCGGTCCTCACAGGGGAGGGACCGGTGGCGAACGGCGCGGCGTAGTTCCCGCCGTACGGCCCGGACGGGCCCGCCGCCGGCCCGTCCGTGGATGAGGTGAAGTGCCGGGACCGGTCCCGCCGGGACGACCGGACAGTGCGGGAACAGTGCCACCTGTGGCCTGAATCACACTCGATATCGCGTCTGCCGGGCAAGGGGAAGCGCCTGAAGGGGCGTCAGCGGTCGGCGCCGGCTCGCGCGAAGCCAGGAATCACTCATCGCCCGCTCCCGAGCTGCCCCGGGAAACAACTCAGGCCCGGTCTTCCTTGACGGAAGGCCGGGACCGCGAGCGACGGTCTCCGACCCGCGCATCGCGCTGAACACCATGGGGAAGAGCGTTTCCGACGCGGATGCACCGGCGGCCACCGGGCCGCAGCTGGGGAACCGCCCAACGCCCGCGGTCGAGCCGCCCGTCTCGCCACCGCGTCGGCCTCGGCCCGTTCCTGAGCCGTCGGCCCTCCCCGCGTTCACGGTGGAGAAATGGGGCCCCGCGGCGTTCCTGCGCCGCCTGCGATGGCCGGCCCTGTCGGCGTTGACGATCAGCGGCTTCCTCCTCTACATCGGCCCTGCGGCCAACGGGATCGACGTACTTCCGTTCCTGCTCCTCTCCATGCTGCTGCATCTCTTCTACGGGCTGAATGTCTCGTTGCCGCTTCTCAGGGCCAGGGCGCTGCGGGTCGGAGCGGACGGGATTTCTGTGCGGCACGGCCCGCACGCGCTCACGGTGCCCTGGCGGGACATCACCGCCGTCACGCTCGCCGGGACGCGGAACAGGCACCGCATCGCCCTGACAGCAGCCCTCCAGGCAGGAGCGGATACCAGGGTCCCCGCTCCGCTCCGCGCCGGGCCGGGTGTGCTGGTTTGCACGGTCGTCTCCGCGGCGAAGGACGAGAAGAACACCCGCCTTGAAGGCATCGATACCGCGCTGCGGAATTTCGCGGGCAGCCGCTACCACACGCTTCCCGCCGCACCCTGACAAGGACCGTCCAGCCGCGGTGAGCACAGCCGCTGATCTCCCCGGCGGCACAACGGCGTGCCTGGCTCCGGCCTACGCAGCGTTCCTTTCCGGTCGCGGCTGCTGCCGGACGTCAAGGGGCGGGCATCAGCTTCCGCAGCCGCAACCCGCGCGAGGGTCCGCTTCGACTGTCTTGCTCGCACAGCAGGCGTCACTGCCGGTTCCTGCGGACGGATCGGCGCTCTTGCCGAGTGTGCCGGCGTCGGCCTTGACGACGTAGACCTCCCACGGCTCCTTGCCGGGGCCGTGCACCCACACCTTGTCCTGGAGGGCGTAGCAGCACGAGGTGTCGTTCTCCTCGAACGTGGCGAGTCCGGCGCCCTTGAGCCGGGTCGTGGCGGCCGTCACCTGGTCCGTGGACTCGACCTCCACACCGAGGTGGTCGAGGCGGGTCTCCTGTCCGGGCTCGCCCTCGATCAGTACGAGCTTCAGGGGCGGCTCGGTGAGGGCGAAGTTGGCGTAGCCCTCGCGTCGCTTGGCCGGTTCGGTGCCGAACAGCTTGGAGTAGAAGGTGATCGACGCTTCGAGGTGGCTGACGCGCAGAGCGAGCTGTGCACGGGACATGGCAGTCTCCCATCAGCTTGCATTTATGCTTTTCGATACAAGGTTGCGCCTTGAATCGAAAAACGTCAACATAGAAGAATGTCGAAACAAAGTCTTGTGGTGCTCGGTCAGGCCGATGAGGCGGGCGCCTGCTGCCCGGGGCTGCTGTCAGCTCCCCTCGACGAGGGGCAGGCGGAAGAGCTGGCGAAGGTGTTCAAGGCCCTGGGCGACCCGGTGCGGCTGCGACTGCTGTCGATGATCGCTTCGCGTGCCGGCGGCGAGGTCTGCGTCTGCGATCTGACCCCCGCCTTCGGCCTGTCGCAGCCGACGATCTCGCATCACCTCAAGCTGCTTCGGCAGGCCGGACTCATCGACTGCGAGCGGCGCGGCACGTGGGTCTACTACTGGCTGCTGCCCGAGATGACCGACCGCCTCGCGGGCATCCTGACGCGCCCTGCCGGCGAGCCCCTGCCCGCCCCGGCCGAGGCCGCCGGGGCTGCCTCGTGAGCGCCGCGTCCGAGCAGGCCGTCGCCGGCCGCCTGTCGTTCCTCGACCGCTACCTCGCCGTGTGGATCCTCGCCGCGATGGCGCTCGGCCTCGGTCTCGGCCGCGTCGTACCCGGCCTCGGCGACGCCCTCGCCAGGGTCACCGTGACCGGCGTATCGCTGCCCATCGCGCTCGGCCTGCTGGTGATGATGTACCCGGTCCTCGCCAAAGTGCGCTACGACCGGCTCGACACCGTCACGCGTGACCGCACCCTGCTGCTGCCCTCGCTGCTGCTGAACTGGATCGTCGGACCGGCGGTCATGTTCGCGCTGGCGTGGCTTTGCCTTCCCGACCTGCCCGAGTACCGCACGGGGCTGATCATCGTCGGGCTGGCCCGCTGTATCGCCATGGTCATCATCTGGAACGACCTGGCCTGCGGCGACCGCGAGGCCGCCGCCGTCCTGGTCGCGCTGAACTCGGTGTTCCAGGTGATCGCGTTCTCGGCGCTCGGCTGGTTCTACCTGTCCGTGCTGCCCGGGTGGCTCGGCCTTGAGCAGTCCGGCCTCGATGTGTCTGTGTGGGAGATCGCCCGCAGTGTGCTGATCTTCCTCGGCATCCCGCTGGCCGCCGGTTATCTCACGCGCCGGATTGGCGAGAAGGTCAAGGGACGCGCCTGGTACGAGTCCGAACTGATCCCGCGCATCGGCCCGTTCGCCCTGTACGGCCTGCTCTTCACGATCGTCATCCTCTTCGCGCTGCAAGGCGCCGCGATCACCTCGCAACCGCTCGACGTCGCCCGCATCGCGCTGCCGCTACTCGTCTACTTCGCCCTGATGTGGGCCGGCTCCATGGCACTCGGACGATCCGTCGGACTCAACTACTCCCGTGCAACGACGCTCGCGTTCACGGCCGCGGGCAACAACTTCGAGCTGGCCATCGCGGTGGCCATCGCCACGTTCGGCGCCACCTCCGGAGAGGCCCTCGCGGGCGTGGTCGGACCGCTCATCGAAGTGCCGGTGCTGATCGGCCTCGTGTACGTCGCGCTGTACGCCCGCCGCTACTTCACCACCCCCGCACCCCTGACCGAGGAAGACCCCGCGCATGCCTGACACCGATCTGCCCTCCGTGCTGTTCGTCTGCGTCCACAACGCGGGCCGCTCGCAGATGGCCGCCGCGTTCCTCACGCACCTTGCGGGCGACCGCGTACAGGTACGGTCCGCCGGTTCGGCCCCCGCCGACGCCGTGAACCCGGCCGTCGTCGCGGCGATGACCGAGGTGGGCATCGATGTCTCGGCCGAGGTGCCCAAGGTGCTCACTGTCGAGGCGGTGCAGGCATCCGACGTCGTCATCACGATGGGCTGCGGCGACACCTGCCCCGTCTTCCCCGGTAAGCGCTATCTCGACTGGCAGTTGCCCGACCCCGCCGGGCAGGGCGTCGAGTCCGTACGGCCCATCCGCGATGACATCGAGCAGCGGATCCGCGGGCTGCTCGACGAGATCGCCCCTGAGGGGCAGGCCTGAGCGCGGAGCCGGTTCCGACGCTCTGAGCTGGGGAAGCACTCCTTCAGGGCACCTGGCTGAACGGCGTGCGGCGGAAATCCGGACAAGAGATCAGCCCCAGGCTGCCGGCCTGGGGCTTTCCTCCGGAGCGCGGGCTGCGGGATCGACGTCGCGCTCGCGATGTCCGACGCGACGCTCAGATACCTTTCGTCGCATCTGATACCTGAGCAATGGCTGCTCGGGCGGGGGAACGTGAGGTCGGCAGCCTTGCGCCATGGCCGCCTTCGGAGTCCCAGACCGAGACCAGGGACAGTTCCATCTCCTCCGCGATCCGGCGGTGCTCCGCTTCGTTCATCAGGGCGCTCGCGGTGAGGGTGCCCAGCGGATCGGCGGCCTCCGTCATGAGCCGGGCGGCGGTGGCCGGGCTGGTCTCCGGAGGGATGACCAGGAGGTCCCAACGGCCGACGCTGTAGGAGAGCAGCAGCAGCTTGTGCGGGTCTTGCTCGGCCGTGAACCAGCCGACACCCACCACATGCCCATCGACCGGCACCTTCCGTGGGATGACCGGCCAGAACGTGGGGTTCACCGTGACGTGGGTGATCCGCCCCCACAGCGGGTCGAGGACGGCCGTCAGTGCGGGAAGTTCCGCCGTGAGGTCACGGGAGCGGGGCCACCACGCACCGTCGAGCAGAGCTGGAGCGGAGCCGGCTGGTGCCAGCATGAGTCGCAGGGGCAGCGAAGAGGTCCGGTCTTCGACCGCCGGCGTATACAGAATGGTCGTGGTCATGACGTGGACCTTGCCCCGGGCCGACCGCAACCGGCCCGGTGTCGTGAATCGCCGAAAACGACACGAGCGTGGAGGCCGGTGTACGGAGTGCCCTCGGTAGATCCAGCTTACTCCTGGTAACGCTCGCCGGGCCGATCCGGAGCGAGTGTGCCCTCGGGGGCTGTCAGCCGCAGGAACGCGGGGGCATCCGGTCAGCCGAGGAAGGACAGCCGGACCTGGCGTTCGGAGCTGTCCCGGTCGGTGTTCACCAGTACAACGGACTGCGAGGTCCCCAGCTCCAGCTCACCATTGACCACGGGCAACGTGGCGTGGGGTGGGACCAGAGCCGGGAGCACGTGGCCGCTGCCGTGGCCTGGACTGCCGTGACGGTCCTGCCAACGGCCGTCCGCGGGAAGAATGCCGCGAAGCGCCGCCAGCAGGTCATCGTCACTGCCCGCGCCGGTCTCGATGATGGCCAGGCCGGACGTCGCGTGGGGGGTGAAGACGTTCAGCAGTCCGTTTCGTCCATGAGCGGCCTCCCGGAGGAACGCGGAGCATGCGTGCGTCAGGTCGTGCATGGTCTCAGTGGCGCCCGTTGCCATGGTGAGGGTGCGGGTGGTGAAGGTGCCGGCCATAGTTCACCGGTACCCATCGCGGAGGAACGGCACTACCGGCCGGATGGGTTGTTCTCCGGCCTCCGCCTGCGGTCGAAAGGTTCCGACGCCGCCTGAGCACGGCGTCAACCGTGCTCTTCTTCTTCGGCCTCCATGCGCCGGATGCCTTGGTGCGTCAGCGTGACCATGGCCGGCGTATTGCCCGCGGTCCAGTCGACCGTGATCAGGTCCTCGCCCACCAGATACGTGCAGGCGGCAGCCAGATCCTCTGCCGGGATCGCGAGATCTTGGGCCAGCTTGGCTCCGGTGACACCCAGGAGGCGGTTGCCTTCAGTGGTCTCGTACAGAGCCTGCATGATCTTCTCGCGGTACGCCTTCCGCTCGGTCAGTGATGCCATGACTGCTACCTCTGGGGAGAACGGTGTCGCGCTCATCGCGGCGGAGAAGTGCCGGGCGCCCGGTCGAAGGGACGCCCCTGGCGCAGCCGCGCGTCTGAGGCCCGGTTTCCTCAGACCTCGTCCGCATGCGGCCGGTCACGCGCGGCTGACTCACTGGTCACGAGCCATGGCGCGGCCGTCGCGTTGGGCTCGGAGGTGTGCGTGGTGTCCACCGTGATGTGGAGCCGGGTCCCGCCGTCGTGGCCGGCGGGGTAGCTGCGCTGTTCGGTGGCCGGGAAGCAGTGCCGGAGCACTTCTGCGACCCGGCGCGCGGCCTCGGGGGATGCGGCGACGATACGGACCTCGGCCATCCCTGCCGAAGGCATCGGTTCTACAGGTTTCATGCCGGCCTCTCTGTCAGGCGTACGAGGCGCCCCTCGGCGAATGCTCACACCTACCGCCGCCAGTCATGGCACGGTTGGCGTTCTGCCGCCCTTCTCGTGCTGTCCGTCGAGAGTGGCCGACGGGCGAGGAGATCGGCCCCACCGCCGGACTTTCGACTCCGGCAAGGGGGGAACGCTCGAAATGTCCCGACGTGTTCACCGTACTCCGGGCGGAGCCCACCGACCCCTCATCAGCTTCCGCAGGCACAGCCCGGGACGACTTCCGCATCGCCCCCCTTGCTTGCGCAACCGCCGTTTCTGCTGGTGACAGCCCTGGCCCTGAAGGGGCCTTGACGCCTCTTCAGGGCCAGGTGGTCGATGATCCTGTGGAGGTGCGGCCGCCGCGGAAACGGCACCGGCAGGGGAGCCGGTGCGCGAAGTGCTCCCGGTCTCTTCCGCGTACTCTGGCCTGAGGCCGCCGATCATGCGTCTGACCAGGTATTTTCCGTGCTGTGAGGGCAGCGTGCTCGCGTCGGCCCAGTGCATGGTCCCGTATGCCGGCCAGCGGAGTACGGTGAAACCACGCGGCCACCCCACGTCGGCAGCCACGCCGACGTCGCCACGGGCGATCAGCGGACGTACGCACCGCAGACGAGAGAGCACATCATGGCCGATTCCGAAACTCCGGATCTCTCCAAGCTTCTGCCGGAAGCGATCCATCAGTCGGTTAAACCCGGGACCGCACTGCTGAGGCTTGAGACGACCCGGTCCCGCGAGGGCATTCTCGACGGGGCGTGGTGGCCGCGTTCCCGCAATATCGGCGCCGAGCTGCCCAGTCTGATCAGCGCGTTGACCGAGCACCTCGGCCCCGTCCTGCGCGTGGGCCTGGATACGAACGCGTGGGAGGAACTGCCGACGCGGCTGAGCATCGATGACCGGGTCGTGCACATCGACTCCTTCCCGGTGGGTGACGACACGGTGCTCATCACCCGCGGCGATCAGGACTACTTCTCCCTGTTGGTGGTCCCGCCACACGCGACGCCTGAAGCAGCAGCCGCCGCAATGGCCAGGGCGGTCCAAGCCGGCAACGTCGCCGAGGCCGAACAGATCCTCGTCGACACGGGCACCGGCCCAGCGTGCACGAGCCCCGCGGATGACCGCGAGGGCGGCCGTGGACGCAGCGGTCCGACCCGGCAGGCCGGATCGGCGGCGGAGTGACCGATGTGCGGATTCCGCATCTGTGGGCACGAGCGCATTTCGAAGCTGTTGTCGCCATCTCCGTGACGACCACGCGCTTCAGTCGCCATGCCGAGGACTTCGCAGTGAAGAGAACGACATGCTCGTGATCCACCGCAAGCACCTCAGCTGGACGAGGCGGCACCCGGTTCCTGGGTGCGCCCGCGGACGGCTGCCCGGAAGGCGAGGGGTGACTGCTCGGTGCGCTGCTGGAAGTACTTACTGAACTGGGTGGGGTTGGCGAAGCCGAGCTGGTCGGCGATCTGGGCGGCAGTCCGGTCGCTGTGGGCGAGCAGCCGCTTGGCCTCCAGTACGACCCTGCGGTCGATGAACTCCTTTGCGCCGACCCCGGAGGCGGCGAGGGCCGCCCGGGACAGGGTGCGGGGAGAGTAGCCGAGCGTGTGCGCGTAGTCCGCGACGCGCCGGGTGCGGGTGAAGTCGCGGTCCAGCGCATCCCGGAACCGCAGGTAGGTGTCGTCCGGTTCCGGGGCGGGGCTGCCGACGGGAGTCGTGAGGTGGGCCAGGCGCAGCACGAGCACGGCGAGCAGATGGCGCAGCGCCGCGGTGTGCACCTCCGATAGGGAGTGGCCATGCAGTCGGCAGGGCGGATTCAGCCGACGTACGCCTTCGACGCGTTCTGCGGGTGGTGCTACGCGTTCGCTCCCGCCCTGCGGGCCTTCTTCGCCCGCCCCTGAACGGATTCCGCAGAGCGCCGGACCGTGGGTGCGACTGCCACGCAGCCCAAGGGCGAGCGGATTCTCTGGTCCCCCGGACCGAGCCCCGGGGGGGCCGCGATTGGCTCACCGGTGTGGGCGGTTCCCGCCCACGTCTGCTGGGGCGCCGGGCCGGGCCGTGACGCTTCCGGCCCTCCCGGGGCACCGCCGCCCTTGTACTTCGCCGACATGGACTGCATCGTCGACGACCAGCTGTGGACCCCGCGGGTGTGGGAGGACGCCCGGGCGCTCTACAGCTGGGGCCCGCCGGTCCCGCCCTCCTTCCTCCGCCCCGAGAACCTCGCCGCGCTGTTGACCGGCGCTCACGACGCGAGCTGACCATCACCCCGCACAGCTGGAGGGAGCCACTATGAACAGTCAGACGCACACCGGCGACAACGAATGGACGCGCAAGGGCGACGGCGCAGCCCCCGATGCCGGAGGCGCTGCGTACGCCGCGTACGACGTGCTGGTCGTGGGCGCGGAGCCCGTCGGCTGACCACGGCCATTCAACTCCGCCGTTCTCCGGGCTGCCGAGTCCTCTCGTAGGACTTCTGTAATGGTTGTCATGCCTCGGGGTATTACATCAGCCTGTCGGTATGCGCTCTTCGACACCCAGTGCCCAGGGCACGGGCACCGGTTCCACGGAGGTTCCGTTCGCCTCGGTGAGGGCTGACCGGTGACTGGCTTCCCGGTGACACCTTCCGGCTCACCCATCCTGGAGATGGCCCGCCGCGCGGCCGAGTATCGAGCAGAAGGCCGTCGCATCATCGACCTCACGCTCGGCGAGCCCGACTTCGCCCCGCCTGTGCACGCGGTTCTTGCCGCCCAGGAAGCCGCTTCCCGCCCGTTGGGCTACGCCCCCGCCAACGGGATACCGGAACTGCGCCGTGCCGCACGGCACGCAGTGGAACGAGACCGCGCCCTGAGTTACACGGATGCCGAGGTGGCCGTGGGATGCGGTGCCAAACAGGTCATCTTCAACGCGTTCTTCGCCACCCTGGGCCCGGGCGACGAGGTGATCATCCCGGCACCCTACTGGGCAAGTTACCCGGACCTGGTTCGCTTGTGCGGCGCCGTGCCCGTGATCGTTCCCTGCTCGGCCGGCTCGGGGTTCGGACTCGCTCCCGATGCCCTGGAAGCGGCCATGACCGAACGCACGCGCTGGGTCGTGCTCAACGCTCCCGGAAACCCCTCGGGCGCCACCTACAGCCATGACACCCTGACCGGTCTCGCCGAGGTCCTGCGAAGGCACCCCTCAGCGATGATCCTTTCGGACGAGATCTACGCCCATATCCGCTACGGCGGGGGCGAGTACCTCAGCATCGCGCAGGTCGCGCCTGACCTGCGCGAGCGGATCCTGCTCGTCGACGGCGTCTCCAAGGCGTACGCGATGACCGGCTGGAGGGTCGGCTGGGGGTTCGGCCCGGCCGAACTTGTCCGTCGTATCACTGCCGTACAGACACAGAACTGTACGCAGACGGCGACCGTGAGCCAGATCGCCGCGGTCGCCGCCCTGGAGGGGGCCCAGGGGATTCTGGCGGAACGATGTGAAACCTACCGCCGACGGCGCGATGCGGCTCTGGCGATTCTGCGGCAGAGCCGGCACCTGGACACGCGGGAACCAGACGGTGCGTTCTACCTCTTTCCGCGCCTTGCGACCGGCGACGACTTCACAGCAGCGGACGCCCTCCTCGAAGCGGGATGTGCGACCGTCCCGGGCAGTGCCTTCGGCGCACCAGGCCACCTGCGGCTCTCCTTCGCCACCGACATCGCCACCCTGGAAGAGGGCTGCCGCACCATCGTCGCCACGCTGGACGGGATTCCGGTGTGATCGCGCTGACCATCAAGGCGCTGGTTCCGGTCGTCCTGCTGATCGCGCTGGGCTACGCGCTCAAGCGATCGATGATCACCACCGAGCGATTCTGGTCCGAAGCCGAGCGCCTGAGCTATCACGTGCTGCTCCCGGCTCTGTTCCTGCACAGCCTGGCGACGGCCGACACCGGCGATCTGCCGGTAGCGGCCCTGGCAGGCACGCTGATCGCCTCCACGGTGACGGTCGCCGTGCTGGTCATCGCCTTCAGGCCCATGATGCGACTGAAGGACGACGGCTTTACCTCCGTCTTCCAGGGCAGCGTCAGGTTCAACAACTACATCGGCGTGACGATTGCTGCCGGTCTGTACGGCACCCAGGGCGTCGCCACCGCCGCGGTCTGCAACGCGGTGATCGTGCCCACGGTCAACGTCTTGTGCGTGCTGGTCTTCGCGCGGTTCGGGAGCGCACGCCTGCGCCTTGCCGGCATCGTCAAACAGCTCGTCACCAACCCGCTCATCCTCGCCTGCGTGGGGGGCGTCCTCCTTCAGGCACTCGATCTGCGCCTGCCGCCGGGCATCGAGCCGGCGCTTCAGGCACTCGGAGCAGCCTCGATGCCGCTGGGGCTGCTGTGCATCGGCGCCGCGCTGCGCTTTGGTGCGGCACGCTCGTGGGCGGCACCGATCCTCACGTCGTCGTCCGTCAAGTTCGCCCTCATGCCCGCCGCGACCCTCCTGGCGGCTCAGATGGCCGGCCTGGGCTCCCACGCGCTGATCATCGCCGTGCTCTTCCAGGCTCTGCCCACGGCATCGTCCTCGTACATCATGGCGAGACAACTCGGCGGCGACGCACCGCTGATGGCCGGCATCACCGCGGCGCAGACACTTCTGGGCATCGCCGCCGTCCCGTTCGTCCTGGCCCTGGTCTCGGCATGACGCCGGCAACCGGGCGGAACGCTAGCGCCGCTTCATGCGGTGGCGGCGGACCGCATCGGTGTTGGCGCAGCGCGCGCAGCAGTAGGCGCGGCGGCCGTTGCGGCTGGTGTCGACGAAGGCGGTTCGGCAGGAGTCCAGCGTGCAGATGCCCAGCCGTTCCCCTTCGGCCTCCATGGTGAAGATGGCCAGAGCCCCCGCGGTCACGGCTTTCACCCGGCTCTGGACGTCCTGGGCGTCCGGTGCGAAGTGCAGATGCGGCCGCAAGTCGTCGTGCGTGGTCAGGTACACGCTTCCCGCGCCGTCCGCGAGCAGAGCGTTGATCTTCTCGCACCGTTGGTCCTGCGAGGCAGCCTCGAAAACGGGCCTCAAACGGCGCGACCACGCCCTGATCTCCTCACCGGCCGAGGCAGTGACGTGCGAACGGCGGATCGCATGCTCCTGCAGTGCCCGTTCCAGTGCCCCAGGCCCCCAGGAGCCACTCGAATCGAGATTCACCAGTGACACAGCCAAGTGGACCCCGACCATGTTGTCATGCTCAAACTTCACTCAACCATTGCAACACAGGTCGGGCCGGGGACGGCGGTCGGGCCGTCCAGGCATCAGACGGCCCGACCGAGGCCGTCCCATCACTTGACGCGTTGGTGGCGCAGAACACAGGAGTCCCGCCTCGGGATACGAAACGCCGGCCCCTGCGTGGCCCCGGAGGTGTCGCGCCCCAACTCCTGTCCCATCCATACGGGAGTTGGGGCACGCGGAGGGCACGGTATTGGCGCAGGGCGCGGGCGCTGTTCCAGCCGAGCGCGCCGACCACCCGGCCGCCGAGGTGGTAGAGCGCGACGAAGCGGCGGGCCGCTGGATCGCGACCACCACCACATCGGCGGGGAGCCGGGTGCCGTCGTCGAGGGACACGGCGGTGACCCTGCCGTGCTCCCCGGTCACGCCGGTGACACCGCGCCCCGGATGCAGCCGGACCCCGTGGTCCCGGTGCAGGTCCGCGACCAGCGAGCCCACCCAGGTGCCGACCTGCCGGGCCAGCGGGGTGGGCTCGGTGTCGACGAGGGCGACGTCCAGGCCGAGGCCCCGCGCGGTGGCGGCGATCTCGCTGCCCAGGAAGCCTGCGCCGAGCCCGGCAGCCCAGCCGGAGGTCCAGGTTCAGACGTGATGAACATGCCCGGTCGGGGCGGCTCCAGCGGTGCGTCGGCCGGTGTGGAGTCACCGGTCTGCAGCCGCCGGCGGTTGGCGCCGAACCGCGGGTCGGCCAGCACCGCCCGCGCGTCCGCATACCGGCTGACCAGCCAGCCCTTCGCACCGTCCGGGAAGGTCGCCGGCGTGACCGGGGCCTCCTCCCGCAGCGTCCGGTATCCCTCCGGCGGGCTGAACGGGCAGGTCCGTCCCATGGGCTGGGTCCTGGTGGTGGGCTGCGTACTCGTCATCGGACGGTCCTTTCTGAGGAGTGTGAAGGATGTGAGGGGTGTGACGGGGCGGCGCTCGGGCCAACGGCGGGCATCGCAGCGGTGCGTACTGACTGAGCGCCGGTAGGGACAGCGATGCTTCGGTCGTCCACCGCCACCGAGCGGCCACCCCCATGGCCTTACGCAGGGCTCAGTTAGCCGCCGGAGGCATGGTGGATGCGGCCTCGCCGGGGCACCGGGGCACCGGGGCGCAGGGCGGGTGGCGGATTCTCCGCGACTGTCGCTGCGGCGGCGCCCGCGGTGGCGACGATGGCCGGGCGCCTCACGCCGTGCTTGCGGTGTCCATCACCACGATGAGCTTGCCGAGGGTGTGTTCCTCCACGAATTCGCGGTAGGCGCGCGGGCCGTCCTCCAGGCGGTAGCGCCGGCCGATCGCTCCCGGCAACGCTCCGTCGCTCGCCCGTGCCGCGAGGTCGTTCAGGTCTCCGGGCAGGGCCGCACTGTAGACGGTGTCCATGGCGAGATCGTCGCGTTCGTGGGTGCCGGGTTCCGGGGCGGGATAGGTCGCATTCATCACGCGGCCGCCGCGTCGTACCACCCGGCTGACGTCGATCAGCCGGTCGGCCGGCAGGGCGACGTTCACCAAGGCATCCACGCCGTCGGGGTAGCGCCGTGACACCTCGGCGACGACGTCGGTGGTGAGGTAGTCGATGACCTCGTGGGCGCCCAGGCCGCGGACATGGTCTTCGTCGGCGGCACCCGCGGTAGCGATGACGTGCGCCTTCGCCGCCACCAGGAGCGGGACCACCACGCTGCCGACGCCTCCCGTCGCGCCGACGACCAGAACCGTTTCACCGGGCTGCACCTGCCCCTCCCGGAGCAGCGGCAACGCGGTCAGCCCGGATATGGGCAGGGCGGCGGCCCACTCGGCGTCAACCGTGGACGGGCGATGCGCAAGCGCGGGGGCGTCGGCTTCCAGGACCGCGTACTCGGCCATCGCCCCCGTGGTCAGGGACACCGGACTCGAGAAGATCGTGGCGAAGGGGGCGGTCGAACGGGGGAAGCCGGTTCCGAAGACCGCATCGCCCACGGCGAACCGGGTGACCCCTTCGCCGACCTCGGTGACCGTACCGGCGAGGTCGCTGCCCGGCACATGCGGGAATTCCAGGGGCGCCATTTCCGTCATCCCGCCACTGAACAACTCAAGGTCAGAGCCGTTGATCGCCGCTGCCTCGACCCGCACCTGGATCTGGCCGGGGCCCGGCCGGGGAATCGGCATGTTCTCGACGGAAAGCACCGCCGGGGAGCCGTAGTTCCGGGCGACAACCGCCCTCATCGTCTCGTTCATCGGTGTCCTCAGCCTTGTCGGGGCACGCCGCTGGGCGCAGCCCAGAGCTATAAGCGGACCCGCTGGTCATGTTATGGGGACCGTAGCACGGAACCTGACCGCACGGTCCGGTTGCGGTAGAGTGTGATCGGGACACAGGAAGCCCCAGCGCCAGTGCCATCAAGGCGGGTTCGAAGTCGGCATCGAGCCCGCGGGGAGAGCGAGGCGATGGCTCGCAGGGGTTGGTGGGAGTGCCGAGTGCCCTCGGCACGGACGTTGAGGGCGTTCTGCTGGGCGTCGACGGGAACGCCGAGCCAGCGCAACGCGGCCACCATCGGTGCAACGTCCTTGCTGCGTACGCCCTCGATGAGTCCGTTGCCCCGGGTGGCCGCGATGGTCGCGCCGCGGGACCGGAACGGCAGCATCACCGATACCGAGCCGGTACCTGTCTCGCCAGCCTCGACGGCGTAGCCGTGGTCGTTCACGATCGTGCGGTCGCCGAACGCCTCGTACACCTTGAAGTGCTGCTCCATCCCGCGTTCACCGATCCGGCAACCGCCCGGCCACGGCAGCACGGCCCGCCCGTGCACGGCGAGGAGGGCGGGAACCAGGTGGTACGAGGCACGGATACGGGTTGCGGTGTCGTGGAATTCCGGCGCGACGTGCATGCCATCGCTCGGCAGGATCAGGACCGTGCTCGGCTTGTCGACTGGCGGGCCCCCAGTCGCGCATCTCGGCGACGAACTGCCGCCGCGCCGACGCCGCAGCTGCGGGGGTGCCGGAGACCGACAAGCGGATGTCGTGCACTTCCCTGAGGGGCCTCCTGGATGGGTGCGGCTGGTCCAGGCAACCGCTCCAGGCGCAGGCGGAACCAGTCTGTGCGCTGGCGCTGCATCGCTTATGCAGGAGCTGCATCACGATCAATTACCCGTCCATTACGCTCGGTTGGGCAGGAAGAATCGGCGACGGCGGGAGTAGCCGTGGCACAGATGGCCGAAGCGCGGAGCGAAGCGAGACGGGTCGGCGAAGTGACTGCAGACAGCCCGCCCCCTCCGTCCGGGAGCCGGTCGCCGACATGGCTGCCCGCGACCGCCGTCTTACCCTGCCGGAACTGCATCACTTCAGCCGTCGACTGGGAGTCCCCGCGTGAGCGATCAGCCCGACCAGCAGACCAAGAAGCCGTTCCTGTACGTCGTCGTATGCGCGTCCGGAATCGCCGACGGCGTCGGCAAGTTGATCACGGCTGCGCAGGAGGCGAACTGGGATGTCGGTGTCATCGCCACCCCACAGGGCCTTGGTTTCATAGACACGACGGCGGTCGAAGCGCAGACCGGCTACCCCATCCGCTCAGCCTGGCGCTCACCCGGCGATCCGCGGCCCCTTCCGCCCGCGGACGCCATCGCGGTCGCGCCGGCCACCTTCAACACCATCAACAAATGGGCCGCCGGGGTCTCCGACACCCTCGCGGTGGGCATCCTGTGCGAGGCGTACGGCCTCGGCATCCCCACCGCCGTGCTCCCGTACCTGAACACGGCCCAGGCCGCCCACCCCGCGTACCGGCAGAGTCTGGACCGGTTGCGCAGGATGGGCGTCTTGATCGGCTCGTACGATCCCCACCAGCCGAAGGCTGGTGGCGGAGCGGACAGTTTCCGCTGGAAGGAGGCGTTGGAGCTGCTCGCTCCCGAGGTGTTGGGACGAGCGTGATCACCGTCGCCGGAGCCGGTTCGCTGCCTGGTGGTCGACGGCGGCAGTGGCAGGGACAGCACGGCGGGCTGGTGAGCCGCGCGGCGCGGGGCGTACATCTCCTCCTTCTCGGCGCGGATGTGGGAGCGAGTGGCGCGCTCGAAGTGTGCTGCGGCTTCTCGTAGTGCGATCTGCGTGGGGCCGAAGTACGGATCTCGGTGGCGGCCTCGGCAGCGCGGTCGATGCGCAGGGCGTCGCCACCGGAGTTGAGGACCTTGGCGATCTGGTGCACGTTGTTGCCGGCGCGCACCAGCTGGACGCGGGCGGCTTCCAAGCGGTTGAGGGCATCGTCCTGGTCGCGGTGGGGACGGCCGTGGATTTCGGAGTGCACGGCCTGGGCGATGAAGCGCGCCTTGGAGACGCCTTTGGCGTCGGCAGTGTTCAGGATGTTGTCCGATTCGGCCGGGCTGGCGCGGAAGGTCAGACGTTCGGACCGCTGCCTGGGCTGGCGGGACCGCCGTCGGCCCTGCTTAGCCCTCTGCTTGTGGCCGCCCTCGGCCTTCCTCGGCACGGGCTCCCCGCAGATCCGGCACGGCTCGCCGCCGGTGGCTTAGGACGGGGCACCTTCGGAGAGTCCCGCGGCTGCTCAGTCCGCTGTTTCTTGGCAGCCGCAGTGCGGCAGCGGTCGGAGCAGTACTTCTGACTACGCGGCCGCCAATGCTCCATCGCCGTGCCGCAGATCGCGCAGGGGCGTCCCGTAGGTTCTGCGGCGTCGGCGTCCTCAGTTGCGAAGTCCTGGTCCACAAGCAGTCCTCGGGGGCGAGTTGGCAGCCGGGTTTGCGAACGCGCAGATGCGGGCCACTGCATGAGACGCGCGCCACATCTTCCTGGAGATCGCATGCTGGGAGACCCTGACCAAGATCTTCTCCCAGATCTCTCCCAAACGATCTCCAGGAACGAATCAGGGGCCTGATCCACCGAGTGGATCAGGCCCCTGACCTTTTGTTCCTTCAGTCGGGGTGGCGGGATTTGAACCCACGACCTCTTCGTCCCGAACGAAGCGCGCTGCCAAGCTGCGCTACACCCCGAAGCAACGAGCTCTACTTTAGCGGACTGATCCCTGTAGGTGAAATCCGGTTCCTGCGGAGCTGGGGAGCGGGCCTGACCTGGTCGATCCCGATGGCGATCAGGGGGAGCAGGAAGACTGCCGCGGCGAGGGTGAGCGCGGTGGGGACGGTGGGCGGCGCGGCACCGGCCGTGGCGGGGGAGACGAGGGTGAACGCGAGGTAGAGGAGTGGGTAGGCCGGCCACTGCCAGGCGCAGGGCAGGCGGAAGCCGCGGGGGGCGGTGAGCAGCAGCCAGTCGGCGAGGGCGGCGAGCGGGGTGAGGCCCTGGAGGAGGAGGTGCGAGAGGGCCTGGGCGGCGGTGGGGGTGCCGGTGCCCGGCAGGGTGAAGGCCGTGGTGTCGGCGGCGGGGAGGGCGTAGTGGACGAGCGCGGGGAGGGCGAGGAAACAGAGGAACGCGCCGGTGAGGCGGGGGCTCACGGGGCGGCGGCCGGTCCAGGCGCGGTGGGCGGAGCCGGCGGAGACCAGCGCCACGGCGAGGTTGGTCTGCACGGTGAAGCGGCCGAGGAGGTGGGCCGGGGCGGGGTCGCCGACGGCGGCGAGGACCAGGCCCGTCAGGGCGGCCGCGGCGAGGGCGGCGCGGAAGGCGGCCGCCAGGGGGCGGCGGATCGTGGGGGCGACGGCTGCGGCCGGGGTGCGGGCGGCGGCAGCGGCCGGGTCGGTGGCGTGGCGCGTGGACTGCGAGGTCCGGGTGGGGTCGGACATTCCTCCACGTTAGGGGGGATGATCAGCGGACGGGGAGACCCGATCCGGCAAATCCGCGCGTCGCCCCGAGTCCCCGCCCCCTAGGGGCCCGGCCTCGGCCCCGAGCCCCCGTAGCTGATTCCCGGCCCCGCCCCGGAGTTCGGCCCTGAGCCGTCAGTCCCGCGCCGTCAGGGTCAGCAGCGTCGCCTCGGGGGGGCAGGCGAAGCGGACCGGGGTGTAGCGGTTGGTGCCGCAGCCGGCGGAGACATGGAGGAACGAGGTGTGGCCGGCGGCGGTGTGGGTGGACAGGCCCTTCACCCGGTCGGTGTCGATGTCGCAGTTGGTGACGAGGGCGCCGTAGAAGGGGATGCAGAGCTGGCCGCCGTGGGTGTGACCGGCCAGGATCAGCGGATAGCCGTCGGCGGTGAAGGCGTCCAGCGAGCGCAGGTAGGGGGCGTGGACGACGGCCAGCGAGAGATCCGCGCCGGATTCCGGGCCGCCGGCCACCTCGGCGTACCGGTCCCGCTTGATGTGCGGGTCGTCCAGGCCGGTCAGGGCGATCTCGATGCCCTCCAGCTTCAGGCGGCCGCGGGAATTGGACAGGCCGACCCACCCGGCCGCGTCGAACGCGTCCCGCAGTTCTTCCCACGGGTTGTGGACGACGCCCACCGCGGGTGCGTTGCCGTTGAGGCCGTGCCGGCCCTGGGCCCGCTCGATCAGGTAGCGGGCAGGGTTGCGGAGCTTGGGGCCGTAGTAGTCGTTCGAGCCGAAGACATAGGCACCGGGGAACTCCATCAGCGGGCCGAGCGCGTCCAGGGTCTCGGGGACGCCCTCGGTGTCGGAGAGGTTGTCGCCGGTGTTGATGACGAAGTCGGGGCGCAGCCCGGCGAGCGACTGGAGCCAGCGCTGCTTCTTGCGCTGCCCGCTGACCATGTGGATGTCGGAGACCTGGAGGACGCGCAACGGCCGCATTCCGCGGGGCAGTACGGGCACGGTGACGCGCCGGAGGCGGAAGGAGCGGACTTCGAAGCCGGCGGCGTAAGCCAGGCCGGCCGCGCCGACTGCCGTCAGGGTCAGGGGTACTCCGTATCGCGCGCGCATGCGTCCCATCGTCGCAGAGTGCGGGGGGTGGATGCAGCGGCGGAGCGGCCCTGTCGTGCGGCGGGCGTGGCGGGCCGGGAGGAAAAGGCTCGGCGGTTGTCGGTGGGGGGAGGCATACTCAACGGCATGACCACGCTCAAGTCCAAGCTTCAGGACGACCTCACCGTCGCGATCAAGGCGCGCGACGAGCTGCGCTCCTCCACCCTCCGTCTCACGCTGACCGCCATCCAGAAGGAGGAGGTCGCGGGCACCGAGGCACGTGAGCTGTCCGACAGCGAGGTCGAGAAGATCATCGCGCGGGAGGCGAAGAAGCGCCGGGAGGCCGCCGAAGCCTTCGAGCAGGGCGGCCGGGCCGCGCAGGCCGAGCGGGAGCGCGCCGAGGGCGAGGTGCTCGCGGACTATCTCCCCAAGCAGCTGACCGATGACGAGCTGGAGCAGCTGGTCGCGGCGGCCGTGGCGGAGGCCAAGGGCGCCGGTGCCGAGGGCCCGCGGGCGATGGGCGCCGTCATGAAGATCGTCAACCCTCAGGTGGCGGGCCGCGCCGAGGGCGGCCGGGTGGCCGCCGTGGTGAAGAAGCTGCTGGCCGGCTGAGCGGCCGGGCCGGGTCCCGGAAAAACGGCTGAGGGGCGCCCCCACCACGGGGGCGCCCCTCAGCCGTTGCCGTACGGGCCAATCGGCCGCCTACCAGCCGCCGTTGCCGCCGCCCAGGATGTCGGGGAAGCCCGGGATGCTCCAGCCGCCGCCCGGCTTGTTGGCGCCGCCGTGGCCCCGGCCGGGCTTGTGCTTGCCGTGGCCCTTGTCGTCGCCCTGGGGCCGGTCCTTGGCGGGATCGTCGATCGGGACGGTGGGCAGCTCGGGCGCGGGCCGGTCGGCGAGGGCGCCGCTCATCGCATCGCGCCAGATGGGGCCGGGGGTGTCGGCGCCGTAGACCTTGTCGTGCGGGACCCCGCCGATGGTGATGTCGTACATCTTGCGCTTGTGCATCGGGTCGCCGACCCAGACCGCACCGGCCGCGTTCGGGGTGTAGCCGACGAACCAGGCGGCGTAGCGGCTGTCGCTGGTACCCGTCTTGCCGGCGCTGTCACGGCCCTGGAGACCGGCTTCTTTGCCGGTGCCGTCCTCGACCACGCCCTTGAGGAGAGTGTTGATCGTGTCGGCGGTCCTCTTGGACATCGCGCTGCGGCAGCTGGTCTGCGGGACCTTCAGCGCCCGGCCGCGGGCGTCGGTGATCGACTCGATGGCGACGGGGGAGCAGTACTCACCGCCGTTGGCGAACGCGGCGTACCCGGCCGCCATGGTCAGCGGCGACATCTCCTGCACACCGAGCGTCATCGACGGGACCTGCTCCAACGGCTTGCCGTCCGCCCGCTCGATGCCCATCTTCTGGGCCATCTTCACCGCGGGGCAGATGCCCATATCGCTGATCAGCTGCACGAAGTAGGTGTTGACCGACTTCGCGGTCGCCTCCTTCATGGCGTACGGGCCGACCTCTTCCCGGTTCTCGTTCTGCGTCATGGCGCTGCCCTGCCACTCGCCGTCGCAGGTCTGCACCGGGCTCGGGTACGGCATCCGGTACGGCGAGGGGTACTCCTGCTCCGGGTTCGTCCCCTGCTCCAGCGCGGCCGCCGCGATCAACGGCTTGAAGGTCGACCCGGGCTGGTAGCCGGCCCCGCCGCCCATGTCGTGATCGACCGAGAGGTTGATCACGGTCTGGTTCTCGCCGAAGCCGTACGGGCGCGACTGGCCCATGCCGAGGATCTTGCCGGTGCCCGGCTCGACGAGGGTGGCGGCACCGGCGACCGGGTCGTCCTCGTAGACGTGATCCTTCAGCGAGGCCTGGACCGACTTCTGGGACTGCGGATCGAGGGTGGTGCGGATGGTCATCCCGCCCTCGTTCCAGCGTTGCAGACGGGCCTTCCGGCTCTTGCCGAAGTGCTTGTCGGTGAGGAAGACCTTGCGGATGTAGTCGCAGAAGAAGCCGGCGCCGTCGCTGGCGGTGATGCAGCCGTTCTTGGGACGGCTGACCGCCAGCTTGATCGGCTTCTTGGCGGCCGCGTCGGCCTGCGCCTGGGTGACGTCCTTCAGATCGGCCATCCGCTGGAGGACGGTGTTGCGCCGTCGGGTCGCCTCCTGCGGGGCGGTGACCGGGTCGTAGCGGGTGGGCGACTGGACGATGCCGGCCAGCAGCGCCGACTCCTCCAGATTCAGGTCCTTGGCGTGCTTGCTGAAGTAGCGCTGGGCGGCCGCCTCGACGCCGTAGGCCTGCTGCCCGAAGAACGTGATGTTGAGGTAGTTCTGAAGGATCTTGCGCTTGCCCAGTTCCTTCTCGACCTGGATCGCGTACTTCAGCTCCCTGACCTTGCGGCCGAGGGTCTGCTGGGTGGCCTGCGCGACCTTGTCCGCGTTGTCGCCGGCCTCCTCGATGAAGACGTTCTTCACATACTGCTGGGTCAGCGTCGAGGCGCCCTCGGAGACGCCGCCCGACTGGGCGTTCTTGTTGACCGCCCGCAGGATGCCCTTCATGTCGATCGCGCCGTGCTCGTAGAAGCGCGCGTCCTCGATCGCGACGATCGCCTGCCGGACGTACGGCGACATGTCCTTGAGGCCCACGACCGTGCGGTCACGGGAGTAGACCTTGGCGATCTCGCCGCCCTTCGCGTCCAGAATCCTGGTCCGCTGACTGAGCGGCGGCGTCTTGAGGTTCGCGGGAATGTCGTCGAAGCCCTCGACCGATCCCTTGGCTGTCAGACCGAGCGCCCCGGCCGCAGGGAGCGCAAGGCCGGCGAGTACCGCTCCGGCCAGGACGCTGACACCGAGGAACTTGGCGGCCTGCTGCGTCTTGGACAGACCTCCGCCATCGCGCTTCTTAGGCATGAGGGCAGCCTACGTTCTCCATCCGCCGGACAGGGGCGCACGTGTTCGTTTAGCCTGTCCTCAGCTACCACAGCCGAACGGTTACGCCCGAGTTCGTCAACCCCCACTCCCCGCGGTACGCACCCCCACGTGACCGCAGGCGTCGAAGGAAACCCCGTGTCAGGCCGGTGAACTGTCCCGTCTTGCGCGCAAAGTGACGTATGTCGCGCGGTCACTCCGTTGGGTGATCTGCCGCATACGCATAGTCCGTTCGGGCCATCCAAGATTGGGCCCGAAGGGGGTGTTGCGCCCTGCCTGCTTTCCGTAACGTCCTCAACTGGCAACGGTGAATATG
>Ga0207426_1000908_pt1 | contig 29684 bp, 26 predicted proteins | sample AraplaMF_Cvi_mMS_FD_184265 | JGI IMG/M metagenome (GOLD analysis project Ga0207426, IMG submission 184265) | Arabidopsis root microbial communities from the University of North Carolina, USA - plate scrape MF_Cvi_mMS (SPAdes) (version 2) | ecosystem: Host-associated > Plants > Roots > Endosphere... | reverse complement strand
TCAGACGGGTTGGCAGAGCTGCTGCGGGCACAATGATCAGGGCTGGTACGGCCCGCCGGGTTCACCCCATCCCCATTTAGGCATGGGCTCACTTTCTTTAACCGGGTTTTCAGTGGTGGTGGAATTCATTACGGCAATACGGCTGCCCCATTCCAGGTAACCCACCAGCGCAGCACGGAACTCCGGGTCACTGGCCAGGCCTACCTCATCCGCGGTTTCCAGCAAAAGGGCCATCCACCTTTTGCGTTTGGTCTCATCCAGCATTTTGCCTACATGATGGGCCACCATAGATGCATGACTGCCATTATCCTGTTCTGAATATAACCTGGGACCGCCAAAAACTTCGGCAATAAAATGCGCAACATGCTTGCTATGGTCGCCGCTCATGTTTTTAAACACCGGGTACAACAAGGGATCTTTAAGCACCTTATCATAGAATACTTCCGTTAGCTTTTCCAGCGCTGCCTGTCCGCCGGCCCATTCATATAAAGTGGGGATTATTTTTTCCTGCGCCATAATACCGGTATAGATTATGGGCGAATATATGGAGACTTTTCTTCACAATGTAGCCGGGTATACTCAATCTTTACAAGTGCAGGTACACCTTGCCATTATCTTCTGTTAACCGGTATGTAACAATACCCTGTTTTGCAGGCCCTGCTTTCAGCTGCCCGGTACTTACATCAAACTGGGAGCCGTGCCAGGGACATTGCACCGTACCACAGATCATAGCGCCGCCTGCCAGTGAGCCGCCTTTATGGGTGCAGGCATCATCAAAAGCAACATAACCGGTTTCTGTTTTACCGATCACAATGCGTTTACCCTGTACATGCACCAGCTTCATCTGGTCGGTCTTCAGCTCATCACTGTTAGCTACCTCTATGGGTTTATGGTCACCGGTAAAACGTTCTTCTTTCCACTTACCACCGCCTGCATAACGGGTAAAAACACCTATCTGGTTGCGGTACACCAGCGTACCACCCATCCAGCCGGCAAAGCCCAGGAGCACAATCCCCGCCATTTCCAGCAGCAGAATACCAAAGGCCGGTATATAAGGGTTACGCTTCAGCAGCCAGGCGGCAAAGAACAGCACCAGGTTCAGTACGTTCAGCACTCCGTGCCGGGCAGCCCGCTTTTTACCGGAGCTTTTAGGGGGCACCGTAAATACGTAGTCAATAATACCCGGCACCGCAGCCAGCAATGCCGTGGTAATGCCCGCTATTTGCATGCACGATGCCACAAAGGCAAAATCATAACGGTCGTTCACTAACGCCATTATATCAAATAAGAGCGTGCCTATAAAAAAGGCAATGGGAAAAGTAACCAGTATAGGATGAAGCGGATGCCCCTTAATATGCGCAGCACTTTTCATAGTGGTAAGATTTTGTTTTGGTATACATAGGCTCTATCAAAAAGTTTACCTGTTTATAGATGGTAAACCGGCCGGCATAACTTACATTTATAATATTTTTATTATATCCCCTATAAAATTCATGCGCATGTTACTGTTTGCGAAGATCCTCATAGGCCTGGTAGCCCTGGAACACCTGTATATACTTTGGATGGAAATGTTTGCCTGGACCACGGCGGGCAAAAAAACTTTCCGCTCTTTGCCTGCGCACCTGTTTGAAGAAACAAAGGTGCTGGCGGCCAACCAGGGCCTGTATAATGGTTTCCTGGCGGCCGGCCTGATCTGGTCCCTGTTTATTTCTGATGTGAATTGGAGCCGGAATGTGGCCTGCTTTTTCCTGGGCTGCGTAATAGTAGCCGGTATTTATGGCGGGCTTACTGCTTCCAGGTCCATTTTCATAAAGCAGGGCTTACCGGCTGTTATTGCATTGATCGTATTATTGCTGGCCTGATAAATTCATTACTTTGCGGCCTGTTTGAACAGTACAACCTGCATGGCAAATAACAGCAAAACACTGGTGATACTAATACCCGGCTTTCCGGAAAATGAGGCGGATACTACCTGCCTGCCGCCGCTGCAGCTGCTGGTAAGGTCCCTGAATAAGGTGTTCCCCGGGTTAAAGGTGGTGGTGGTAGCCTTTCATTATCCCTTCTTTACACATACCTATCAGTGGCATGGCAACACCATCATCAGCATGGGTGGTAAGTTCCGTAACAAAATTCATCTCTTACACTCCTGGTGGAAAATATGGCGGCAGCTGAAAAAGCTCCGGCAGCAACATGATATAGCAGGGCTTTTCAGCTGCTGGTGCGGCCCCTGTGCGCTGATAGGCCATTATTTCGGGAAGCGCTATAACATAAAACACCATACCTGGCTCCTGGGGCAGGATGCAAAAAAATCGAACAATACGGTACGATATATGCGCCCGGCGCCGCAGGAGCTGATAGCCATATCAGATTTTTTAGTGCAGGAGTTTAACCGCAATCACCACATTAGGCCGCAGCATGTAATACCCATTGGGGTGAATACCGCTGACTTCCCTCCTGTTACTGCACCAGTGGATATTGATATATTGGGTGTTGGCAACCTGGTACCGTTAAAGCAATACGAGATCTTTATTGAAGTTATTCATGCCGTAAAACAACATTTCCCCAACATTAAAACCGGCATATGCGGTAAGGGAACAGAAGTGCATCGTTTACAGGCGCTGATTGCCCAATGGGGCTTACAGGATAATGTACAGCTCTTCGGCGAGCAGCTGCACCGCGAAGTATTACGGCTCATGCAACGCAGCCGCATTTTACTGCACCCCTCCTCTTACGAAGGTTTTGGTATGGTAATGCTGGAAGCATTGTATGCAGGCGCGCAGGTGGTAAGCTTTGTACAACCCATGCAGGCTGCCATTCCCAACTGGTACATTGTAAAAGATAAAGCGGCGATGGTGGAGCAGGTGCTTACCCTGCTGCGCCAGCCACCTGCACAACGGCAGGCGGTACTACCCTATGAGATGAACGGCAGCGCCAGCGCCATTATGCAGCTCTTCGGCTATAATGAGGCAATGACCTCCTGAATTTTTTTAGCAATAGCTTCAAAGGAAAGCTGTGATTGAAACTGCGCTAATACTTTACTGCGCTCCGCAGCCACATCCAGCGCGGTAACCTGCAAAAGGGCCTGCAGCAGCGCCGCCTCATTACCTGGTTCGTACAATGCGCCACAGTGGCCATTATCAGTGAGCAAGCGGAAAGAAAGGATATCTGTAAGCACAGGGATACATCCGCATGACATGGCCTCGCACACCGCTATACCACTCCCCTCGTAATGTGATCCGGAGATAATAAAGGGTGCGCTGTTATACCAATACAGCAGCTCCTCATGCGGCACCTTTCCTACTAAAATAACTTTGTCTTTACCGGCGGCCTCACTTTGCAGCAGGCTTTCAATTTCCGGCAGCAATTCCGTGGTATGGTAGATCATATACAGGCGGGCCTCCGGGTACTGCCGGGTAAATTGCAGGAAGGCGCGTACCACTGTCAGCGGATCTTTATTATCATTTAACCGCCCTACCCACAGGAAAGCGGGGGCACCCTGTACGCCGGTTTTATCCCTTGCCCGGGATTGCGCTACCGGGTAAAAAACAGACGAGCCTTCCATGACCCCATGGATTTTACGGGTGCTGCGGATATGCGCCTTTTTCATCCAATCCAACCCCATTGGCTGTGAGGTGAACAGGTAGACATCAATACAGTAAGCGGCCAGCTGCTGCAGGTAACGCTTAGGCCACCGCGACGGTTTTTCTGCATGGTGCTGGGCAATAATCTTTACCCGCCGGCCTAATTGCAGGCGCAGCTGAATTACCTGCAAGGCAAAATGTAAACCGTGCACAAATACTACATCCGGCTGCAGGGCTTTTATATAGCGGTGCTGCTGCCGGGGAAAAAGAACGGTTCTTTTACCAAAATCCATAAACCGGTAATCTACCCCGTTTTGCTGGTACCGGCCTTCATAGTCAATCTGTTCAATAGAAATGACCTCATTTTCCCGGCTTAGGGCCTCCGGTATACCGGTATAAAAATTAGTGCGCTGCAGCCATTCAACCGGGCTTTTAAAACCGGAAGAACATACATAACTTGCAAATACGATCCTCATAAAAAAAGCCGCCCGGTGACAGGTTAAAAAGATGGAGCAATGATAGGCTAAATTCCGAAGACAAATTTTTTCATACCAGGCAACCTTTTATGGTGGTGGTACGTACTGTAACTAACTTATATTACTAAAATAAGTTACGAATAAAAATATATTGTCATTCAATCCAGTAATATACATGAGACGTGTTGTAAAATACCTGGTCACCCGCTTTTATAAGCCTTTACTGGTCCGGTACCTTTCTAAAACAAGGAAGTATACCTTTAAAGGGGTGCAGCTTTTAATTCCGCCGGAGGTATTTCACCCCGCCTTCTTTTTCAGCACCAAGTATTTACTGCGTTACATCAGCGGCCTGCCCCTGCAGCAAAGCTCTTTCCTGGAGCTGGGCGCCGGCAATGGCCTTATTTCCATTTTTGCGGCCGGCAAAGGGTCAAATGTAATGGCTACAGATATTAATCCTGTTGCCGTTGAATACCTGGAAAAGAACGGGCGCGCCAATAATGTGAAAATGGAAGTGATCCACTCCGACCTGTTTGAGCAGATCCCTTCCCGTACCTTTGATATTATTGCCATTAACCCGCCTTATTATAAAAAACAGCCGCAAACCTTTGCTGAATATGCCTGGTATTGCGGCGAGAACGGGGAATATTTTGACCGCCTGTTCCATTCCCTGCCGGGCTATATGCATGAGCAATCCACCGTGTTAATGACGCTGAGCGATGGCTGTGATGAAACCATGATCCGCAACCTGGCCATTAAGAATGGCTGCCGGTTAAACCGTGTGCATTCCATGCAGAACCTGATGGAAGAAATTTATATTTTTAAGATTGAGCGCAATTAAACAATAGCTGCATGAGCCGTATACTTTTTTCCCATTCGTACTTTATGCGTTTTGATCCTAAACAATGGTCAATGGGCCAGCCGTATGCGCCCCTGGGCACCATGTATGCAGCGGCATTAATGCGGGAAAAAGGTTATGAGGTATCCATATTTGATACCATGTTCGTAAGCAACCCGGATGAAGTATTGCCCAGGATAGTAGCCCATCAGCCCAACTATTTCGTGATCTATGACGACGGGTTCAACTATCTCACCAAAATGTGCCTTACCAACATGCGGGAAGCTGCTTTCCGCATGGCCAAACTCGCAAAGGAAAAAGGTTGTACCGTTATTGTTTCCAGCTCCGATTCCACAGACCATTATGAGCAATACCTGGATGAAGGCGCTGATTTCATCCTGATAGGGGAAGCAGAAATGACCCTGCTGGAGCTGGTAACGGCTATTGATAATAATGCAACAGACCATTCCGGCATTACAGGCCTTGCATACAAGCAAAACGGCCATGTTGTTAAAACGCCCGGCCGCAGCGTAATGCGCGACCTGGATGCTTTACCTATGCCGGCCTGGGACCTGGTGGATATGGAACCTTACCGCCAGTCGTGGCAAAAACATGTGGGTTATTTTTCCATGAATATGGGCACTACCCGTGGCTGCCCTTTTAAATGTAACTGGTGCGCCAAGCCCATATATGGCAACCGTTACAACTCCCGCTCCCCGCAGCATGTAGTGAATGAAATAAAATACCTGCGTAAGCAGTTCAACTTTGACCACATCTGGTTCTGTGATGATATTTTTGGTCTGAAACCCGGTTGGGTAAATGAGTTTGCCGACCTCGTGGAAAAAGAGCAGCTTTCTTTCCGGTTCAAGATCCAATCCCGCGCCGACCTGCTGGTGCAGGATAATTATGTAAAAGCGCTGGCCCGCGCCGGTTGCGAGAACATCTGGATGGGCGCTGAAAGCGGCTCCCAGAAGATCCTGGATGCTATGGACAAAGGCACTACCATTGAGCAGATCCATAAGGCCACCCATCTATTAAAGGAGCACGGTATTAAACCTTCCTTTTTTATACAGTTCGGTTACCTGGGCGAAACCAAGGAGGATATTAATAAGACCATTGACATGATCAATGAGCTGCTGCCTTCCAGCATAGGTATTTCCGTATCCTACCCATTACCGGGTACTGTATTTTACGACAAAGTAAAAGCCGACCTGAAAGAAAAAACCAACTGGACAGATTCTGATGAGCTGGCGCTGATGTTTGAGAACACCTATCAGCCGGCCTATTACAAGCAATTATACCGGTATACACACAGGAGCTATCTTAAACACCTGGCTTTTGCCAACATTAAGCACCTGTTCACCCATCCGGGTAAGGCCACTAAAAAAACCTTGCGGAAAGCCCTTTCAGCAGCCTATTATATACCAGCCGCCTTTATTGCCAAACGCAAACTGCATACGCTGGAAAAGCCTTCTTCTTCTTCTTCAAAAAAATAATTACCCGGCATGGTACAGGGTGAGCAACATACAATGGATGAGCAACAGGCGGCAGCTGCCTTTAGCAAGCAGTCGGCTATATTTGACGCCATTTATACGCCTAATAAGATCATTCAATATAAACGGGCCCGCGTACGGGCGCAGGTGGAACATTTCCTGGCGCCGGGCAGCCACATCCTGGAGCTGAATGCCGGCACGGGAGAAGACACAGTATACTTTGCAGCAGCCGGCCACCACGTGCATGCCACTGACCTGGCCGAAGGCATGCTGGAAAAACTAGCGGCCAAAGTAAAGACGCATCAATTAAATGACCAGGTATCTGTTGAAAGATGTTCCTTCAACGACTTACCGGCCTTACAGCATAAAGGCCCTTATGATCTTATATTCTCCAACTTTGCCGGCTTGAACTGTACCGGGCAGTTAGGGCAGGTGCTGCATTCCTTTGGGCCTTTACTGAAACCCAAAGGGCAGATAACCCTGGCCATACTGCCGCCCTTTTGCCTGTGGGAAACCCTGCTGGCGCTGCGCGGCCATTTCAAAACAGCTTTCAGAAGATTCAACAGTAAGAACGGCGTAACCGCTTATGTAGAAGGGGTACCCTTCACATGCTGGTATTACAAACCCTCTTTTATTACCCAAACATTGCAGCAGGATTATGAGGTGCTGGCCATAGAGGGCTTGTGCAGTATTGTGCCGCCTTCTTACCTGGAACGCTTTCCGGATAAGCTGCCCCGGTTGTACCGTTTTTTAATGAAGCTGGAGAACCGGTTCAAAAGCCGGTGGCCCTGGAAACATATCGGGGATTATTACATTATTACATTGCGGAAGAAGTAGGCTGATTAATCCATCACTAAAATATACTTTGCCTTGATGGTGTTTACATTTTCCTGGTAACGGGAAAGGATCTTTTGCTGGAAGTGATGAGGAATAGGTTTGCAATAATGTTTGTCGGTTACCACGCTGCCTTTTATAAACCCTGTGTGTGTGGCCCTGTTCAGCGCTAATAACTTTTTCCATCGTTTGGTAAAAAATTGCATTATCCGGCTATCGATCCGGTCGCCCAGCTTACCATTCAGTAATCGCTCCATTCCCTTTTTAAGGATAGGATCGGCTAATTCCTGTAAGGGAGCTTCCTTAAAGCTGGCATTAGGCAGGTAACTATAGATCCATTTATTGGCTGATGCAAAAGAATTGAAAATTTGTTTACCCTGCGCCGGCAGTAATGTTACCACCTCTACGGCGGTAAAAATATTGTGCTCTCCAACTTCCAGCATGTGCTCGTCTATATAGTAATTCAGGCAGCATAACCGGCGGAGGCCCAGCCAGGCAAAAGGTTTAATAAATAAATGATGCAAAGTTCTGGCAATCCATAACCGGTTGGCGGCTGTGATAATAAAGAAATCCAGGTCAGATCCTTTATAGGCAAAATTCTTGGACAAAGATCCTGAGATACCCACCCCCCGCACATACGGGAACCACGATAATACCCGTGATACCCGCATGGCCTGCTTCAACTGTTTTACCGCCATCTGGTTGCCCTGCTTTCTCCGCTCAACTAATTGCGGATCGCTCTTACAGCTATAATAATGGCCATGCTGCCATAGTAATTGTTTATCCAACAGGGACTTCAGGGCAGCGGGCAACACATCTCCATGAACCGGCTGGTCCAGGAAATGCAGGATCTCTTCCTGTGTAACCGGGTAGTTAAACAGGTCGAAATAAGCCACCACCTTAAGTATGCTCTCTCGAAGTTGTACCATATATGGGAAACGGTCTATAAAGTATACGGAGAGTGACGCTTATAGGTTGTCTGCCAGGGTAGAAAATATTAAAAAAATCGGATGCTGTGCCGGCAGGCGCACACAGTACCAAAAATACGAAAGGGGAAGCATTCCTGCCTCCCCCCTGCTTATTTTACAAACTTAAAAATCACTGATCATATAGGTCACCGGATTTGCCCACAGGCCAAAACGGGTATTAGCCCCTGTTCCATCCACATTGCGCCACCGGAAAGCGAAGCTGGCCGGGCAGGTGGTTGCCGCAGCATTCATTAAAACAGGTAACTGGCGCTGAGCTTCAGGTAAAAAGGCGTACCTGGCGTAAAATGGATCTCAGAAACCGGGGCCGCTTCATATTGCAGCCGGCTTTCTGTATCAAACTGCGTTTCTTTCCAGCGTACATCAAACAGGTTCTGAACAGCCAGGCCAATCTCATATTTAGCGCGCACAAAGTTCAGGTAAGCATCTGTTACAAAATACCCCTTTGCTACAACGCTGTTATCTTCATTGGCGGGCCGGTCACCCATATAACGGTAACGCAGGCTCGCATTAACGCCTGGTTTTGTTTTAAAGGTAACACCGCCTATGCTGGTAAGCACCGGCGCCAGTGGCAGGTAATTAGCTCCTTTAGGTTCGCCCGCCGCACGGCCGTTGGAGTAGTTCAGGTCTGCATCAAAATACAACCAGCTTATGGGCTGGTAACGGACAGAAACATCAAACCCCAGACGGCGGCTTTTGCCACTGGGCTCCACTACCCCTTCATCTCCTACATATACAAATTCCTGATCCAGCCACAAATACCATATGGCGGCATTTAACAGCAGGTCTTTGGTTGGCTTCAGCACCGTACCCAGGTCGGTACCATAAGCAGCGGGTAAGATCTCTAATCCTTTTTGCGCCACCACCACGCGGGTATCATTGGAATGGAATCCCCTGCCGGTGCTTAAGTAGATCTGCGCCTTGTTATTGATATGGTAGTAAAAGTTCAGCTTGGGGCTTAAGATACCGGCATTGGCCTTGCCAATGGTATCATTGCGCAGCTTATCCTTATACTTATCAAAGAAATGATCGTAGCGCAGGCCGGCGTTCATGGTAAAATGCTCGGTGAACTTAAATGTTTCATTAACATAGCCGGCCACGTTAGATTCGGAAATATCGCCCAGCTGCAATGGACCGGTAGTAACGCTGCGGTCTTTGGTGCGGGACAGCTCAGAATTGCTGGTCCGGTCCAGGCGCACATTGGCGCCAGCTTCTGAGGTTAAGCGGGTATTGCCTATATAGCTGATCTTTGAATAGCTGCCGTTATACCCTAATAAATTACGGTGCTCCTTTTGCCGTATCTGGTCGCCATTTACGGAATCGTTCAGGTAAAAGGTGAAATTGGAGTACAGCTCAAAATCATACAGGGAGTAATATACCTGGTTCTTTAACACATCGCCGTTTGCGAAGGTAGAGGTTAGCTGGGCATTTACATTGGTACGGGAGGTTTTGCCGCCTTCATTGGGATCAATGGCCCCAAAATAGTCCAGCAGCCCGGCTTTTACTTCCCGGTCCGGTATCTGCCCGGATGCATTCCATTTGCTGTAAAAGGTAGATGCCGTAAAGCTCAGCACATTACTTTCATTGAGCTTGCCATAGTATTTCCCAAACAGGTTAAACCGGTTAAAGTCCTGCGGATGATCAAAATAACCATCTGTGTACATATACTCTGATGCAATAAAGGCGGATTGCTGTTTAGCCTTTGCCTTTTCGCCCAGCAGGTTCACCATCCCCAATGCACGGTAAGTATCAAACATGCCGGCTTCCAGCTTTACCAGGTTATTGGGCAGCACATTAAAGGTTTTAAAATCCACGTAACCGGAGGTAGTGAAGTTGCCTTTTTCCGGGTAGTAGGTGCCTTTCCTGAAATGCACATTCTCTATCAGCTCCGGTATCAGGAAATGCAGATCGGCATAACCCTGCCCATGCGCATGGGAAACCATATTCACCGGCATGCCATCCACTGCAATATTAATATCTGTACCATGATCCAGGTCAAAGCCCCGCAGGAACATTTGTTCGGCTTTGCCGCCGCCGGCATGCTGCCCTATGAACAAGCCAGGTACCATACGCAGCACTTCCTGGGAATTGTTGATGCCCCGCATTTTTATATCCAGCTTGCTGATAGGCTTATACTGGTCTGCAGGATTGCCGGATACGGTTACTTCGCTGAGCTGTATATTCTTTGGCGTCATTACCACGGCCGCACCATGCTGCAGCGCTTCAAGCGCTAAGGTTTGGGATGCATATCCAATAGCAGAGATGGTTATTTCCTGTTGTGTATTACCCGGTATCTTAAAATAGAACTTACCATGATCATTGGTAACCCCACTCCGGTTAGCCGGCATTACCAGCACTGTAGCACCTTCCAGGGGAAAACCCGACTTACCGTCTATTACGGTGCCGCTGAGTGTACCCGCCTGGGAAAAAGATAATTGTGAAAGGAATAATAATGCTGCTACCAGTAAAGATGTTCTCATAATGTATACCAATACCCGCAAAGATAATATCCGGAACTATTTTATGGAAGCCTGCTGCTTTGGCCTGCCTACCTGCACGATACGAATTTTAGTATATTCGGCCCATCTTCCAATAAAGGGAATATTTAAGTAGTAAGTTGCCTGTTTTCTAAAGTTATAATTTGCTTATGCTTACATTGAAAGACTTTGAGCTTCAGCTAAACGAAACCATTTTAAGACGGGGAAAACAGTATTATGCAGATGGCGCTGTTATTGGCATGGAAGAAACGGGCAAGAGTATCTGGCATGCAAAAGTAGTCGGCTCCACAACATATACCGTGGAAATAAAACTACTTGATAAGGTTGAAATAGAAGACTATTCCTGCAACTGCCCTTATAATGAGGGAATATGCAAACATATTGCGGCGGTGCTTTTCCGGCTAAAAGAAGTATTAATAAACACCAGGGCAGCGCAACCGGAAAAACCTGATCTTAAAACATTATTCCAAAAAATAAGCCTGAAAGAAATAGCCGAACTTGTTCAGCAAAATATGGATATCGTAGAGATCAGGCAGGGAGCAGTGGATAGTGCTATTGATAAGAAAGATTTCTCCCTGGCAAAAAAACTAATAGCAGAAGGGATCAAAATTGCCAGGCAAAAAGGCCATCCAGGTATTGTTTCGGAGTGGGAAAAAGAATTATTGCGTGTGGCTGTTTTAGAAGAGGATAAGGAAACGATCAGGCATTACATAAAGTATTTTGCTTTTGACCGATGGTTTAACCGCGATTACTATATTCAATGGAGAAAAACATTTACGGCTGCTGAATGGAAAAAGGTGATAGAAAGGCATATTGCAGAAAAAATAAACCAGATAGAACAAGAATACCAAAAGAACAAAGGTAAAGTCTGGTATTCACCTGATGTTCTTTTGCTGGATGCCCTTGCACCCATTTATGTTGAAGAGGAATATTGGGACAGGCTGCTGGCCTTGGTCAGTAAGGAGGTTGATTTAGACAGGATCTTACAATATCATAATTACTTAGTAAAAGAATATCCCTCAGAACTATTGGCAATATATCTGCCTGCATTTGAGCGAAAGGGAGACACCGCAGGCAACCGCGGTGAATACGCCAATTTGGCCGGCAAAATGAAAACGGTAATAAAAAGTATCCCTGAAGGGAAAGAAAAGATCATTGCTGTTGCAAAAAATCTAAACCAGAAGTATCCCCGCCGGCCAGCCATGGTACAAGAATTAAATAAAATCATTGCCATGGATAAAGGGTAAATAAAGCGCCATTACGTTTTCCTTAACCGCAAAAACAGTATTGCTGAAATAAACGTGAGCACTGCGCAAATAACATAAGGCAATCCTTTATGGATATTATATAAAAAAGCAGCAGTAATGGGCCCTATCACCCTGGTTAATGATTGCAATGATTGATAAGTCCCCTGCGCTCTCCCCTGCTCATTATCATTGGCCGTCTTAGAAACCAGGGAGCTCATAGATGGCTCAAACAATCCTTTGCCGAAAGCATAAACCAGGTAAGCAATATACACTTCAGGGGTAATATGGAAACGCATAAACGAAGCAAAGACCAGGTACATAGCGCCTGCGATGCTGATACCTATTACGGATAATTTTCGCTCATCAAAAAGACGATGCAGCTTGCCTACCAGGTACCCCTGCGTAACCAGGTCTCCAATGCCGACCAGCAAAAATATGATGCCCATTTGAGTTGTATCCCACAACAGCTCCTCTTTAAAATACACGGTAATATTTCCCTGCAGCTGCGCAAATGCTATAAAATGAAATACGGACGCCAGCAACAAGGCCCGCAGCGCTGCATTTGACCGGAGACCTTTAAACGCTGCCAGGGGATTAGCATCTGCCCAACGGAACCTGGTATATACTGATTGTAATGATACGGTTTCGGGCAAGGCAAAATAAGCCCAGCCCAGGTTAAACAGGCACATTGCAGCCGCTATGTACATAGGGGCAGACAGGCCCCAGCGGGCAGCAAAGCCGCCTATTGCAGGCCCTATAATAAAGCCCAAACCTATTGCGCCGCCTATCATCCCATAGCGCTTTGCCCTTTGCTCAGGTGGAGTAATATCTGCCACATAGGCAAAAATGGTACTGATATTCCCGGCCGTTAATCCGTCGATGATCCTTCCCAGGAACAGCAGCCATAATGTTTTGCCGCAGCCCAGTAATAAATAACCCAGTGCCGATCCTGCCATACTTAACAGCAATACCGGCCGCCTTCCATACCGGTCGCTTAATAATCCCAATGCAGGAGCTGCCACAAATTCGCAGAAGGCAAATAAGGCGGTTATAATACCTACATAAGATGCAATGTGTGCATGCGTGTATTGCGCTACAAGAAATGGCAGTACAGGCTGCAGAACGCCGATGCCTAACAGGTCAATGAACGTAGCTAACAGCAATACGGGGAAAGGGTTGGCTGGTTTTATTCTTAATAATTGCATTCGCTCATTTGATCTTTAAGATAGTAAGCCAGGCAGTGGCTTTTTCTTTCCTCTCTGGTGCTTCCCGGTAAGATTGCTGTTCCCATTTATCATATTTAATTTAGCTGGAACTTAACAGCGCAACCACAGGCATTTTCAGGATAAACTAAAACCGCGCCGGGTGTTTTTGTGAAGGGCACATTACTTTCAGATAAAATCTCGCATACCAATTGTAAGCTGGCTACCTCAATGGTAAATGCTGCCATAAAAGGAAGCGCAGGCACTTTATAACCGGGGATCACCATATCAAGACATCCAGGATCAACAACAGTTATGCTGGAAGTGCCAAGATCAACGATAAAATGATTGCTTGCGATACGCGTACTTTGATGGCCTGTATAATGTTCGTATTTGGCAGTATAAGCATGGGGCGTTTCAGTTACGATCATAATATCAGTAAGTGATATTGCGCCGTTACGGTGATGCATATACCGGTTCTGAAATACCAGCTCAGGCGTATCGTGCTGGGCTATCTGCAGCAAACCTTCAGGATTGCTTTTTGGTGGAAAGCTGATCGTACGCGCCTTCATCATACGTTCACCGGATTCTGTCTGAACATTTCTTTCAAATGCCCTGATAGCCGAACAGGCAACATCCTGGTTATCCAAACGTTCTTTTACCTTTTCAATGTGACTGGTACCAAAATGCATCACATGAAGCCCCTCATACCTGCTAAGAGGCCGGTCCAGGTCATAGGGTCCCCGTTGCTCCGGGGTGATCGCTGCCCATCTTTCAGGATCAACAATACCCAGCAGCTCAAGATAACTATCCGCAAATATTGCATGCCGGTTTCCTGCGCCAAGGGATACGGGCACCCCGCCTGCCTCCAGGACAACCCTGGGTATGGAAAGCGGGGTTAGCGTAAACCCAAGTCTTTCATAACATGCTGCCGACATTTCCAGGTTGGAATTAACTAACCCGATATGATGCAAAAAATCAGTTGTATCCCCTGCGGCGCTGATCTTCCCTTCTATCATTGTATAATGTTTTATATGTTGCAAAGGTAGAGCGGCCATCACAGGGCAGTCAACGCGAACGGAAGCGGGATCAACGCAAAAGGAAGTATTATGGAAGTGACATTTATCACACATATTATTTGACAAATATCCTCGGAAGCAAGCCCCCTGTTACCTGAACTTTGCGGTGATAAAAATAAATATCATGAAGCTAAAGAATAAGGTAACCGTAATTACAGGGGGTAACAGCGGCATCGGGTTGGGTATTGCAATGGCGTTTCAGAGCGAAGGCGCTGTAGGAGCAATTGTAGGCAGGAACCAGGAAACCATAGACCGCTCTGTTGCAGCATTAGGTGACAATTTCATTGGAATAAATGCCGATGTAACAAAAATGGAAGATCTTGAACGCATCTTCAGGGATACTTCCGCAAAATTCGGAAAGATAGACAGCCTTGTTGTAAATGCAGGAGGTGCGGTTGAAGGCGTAAAAATGGGTCCGGTAGCTGTTATCAGCGAAGCGGAATATGACCATTACATGAACCTTAACCTGAAAAGTGTATACTTTACGGTACAAAAGGCATTGCCCTACATGAAAGACGGGGGCGCCATTGTTTTGATCGGCTCTATAAGCGGGCACCGGGCATTTCCCGGCCAGTCAACTTATGCCGCGGCTAAAGCAGCCGTAATTTCGTTTGCACGCGGATTTTCCCTTGACCTGTTAGACAGGAATATAAGGGTAAATGTACTTTCTCCCGGTACCATTGATACGCCTGTATTTGATAAATTCGTAGCCGCTGAGCAGGTTGATCATGTCAAGAATTTGTGGACCGGTCTAATCCCTATCGGCAGGATCGGACAGCCATCGGATATAGGAAAAGCAGCTGTATTCCTGGCTTCAGACGAATCTTCTTTCGTAGTGGGGACCGAAATCCTTGCAGATGGCGGTGTTATAAACATAACCGTCCTGAAATAACTTATAAATATTTAAGCTTTAGAACCCTCATACATAATGGGGGTTCTTTTCTATTGGCCGGTTATTCCGTTACTTTGCAATAAAGTAACCGGCAATGTTTGAAAATTTTGCACAATACCTGAAAAAGAATGCCTCCCTTACCGATAACGAAATAGAGCAGTTCCGTGTTAAGACTATAACAAAAAAGCTTCGCAAACGGCAATACTTGCTGCAGGAAGGTGATATCTGCCACTACAATTCTTTTGTTTCAAAAGGTTGTATGCGCTTATACCGTGTAGGCGATAACGGAGCCGAACACATCTTAAGATTTGCAGTAGAGAACTGGTGGATAGCCGATTACGAAAGCTATAATTCAGGAGAGCCGGCAAAGAACAACGTTGATGCTCTGGAAGACAGTGAACTGGTATTGATCCACAAGAACGATCTTGACGAACTTGTAAGATCTATCCCCAACTTTCATAATTTCAAAGAAAGACTGGATGCACGGAGCTTTGATGCCAGCCAAAACCGCATCCTGAGCAACATCAGTGATACTGCAGAAAAACGCTATGAAAACTTCATAAAAAAATACCCTGACTTCTTTAATCGTGTGCCCCTCCACATGATCGCATCCTACCTGGGCCTTACAAGGGAAACCTTAAGCCGGATCAGAAGTAATTATGCAAAACAGGAAAAGTAATTAAAGAGATCCTAAAAACTCTTTGTAAAGCGGTACACTCTTTTCAATCCATTCATCAGAAGGATTTAACTCAATCCCATAGTAAGCAAAAGGCGGTTTGTAATCGGCTTTTACATAATCAAAGGTCAGCTCAAAAGGCCGCGTTAATTCTGCCAGGGTATATTTGTATCTTTCACCCTGACGATATTCGTGCTCATCTACTCCTGCTGAAATAGCCAGGGCAATTTTCTTCCCCGAAACCCTGTAACCGCTTGTACTTCCGTAAGCCCAGCCGTAAGTCAATACTTCATCAAACCATTTCTTTAGAAGCGGAGGGCTGCTGAACCAATAAAAAGGAAATTGAAATACGATCTTGCTGTATTGTTCCACAAGCTTTTGCTCTGCCGGCACATTAATGTTTTCATCAGGATACGCTTTGTACAGCTGATGGATAACATATTTGTCAGGGAATTTACTCAGCTCTTCAATCCATCTCTTGTTAATAGCCGAACTTTCAATATCTGGATGTATGACGATCACCAATGTTTTCATTTTACGAAAGTAAAGCGGTTAACCTAAATTTGATATTTTAGCAACCAGTTGTATGGTACTATATAAAATGTAAGTAATGTCAAAAATTAAGACAACCTCCACGAACTTTGCCAACAAACAGGCCTTAGCCGATGAATGTTCAGAAGTGTATGCCGCTAACATTATTGGCGGGCAATGGGCTTTGGCTATTTGTTCCTGGCTGATAAACGGTAAGCTGAGGTTTGGAGAATTAAGAAAACGTTTACCCAACATTACGGAACGCATGCTTACCTTACAGCTGCAAAAATTAGAGGAAAACAAAATTGTGAAACGAACCGTTTACGCAGAGGTTCCTCCAAGAGTAGAATACGAGCTAACCCCGATCGGCTACGAGTTAAAACCCGTTATTGAACAGCTCGAAAATTGGGGAAAGAAACATAAAGAGCTGGATAAGGAGAAATAATACCCTTAGATTTTTTGATCCCAGCCGCCACATAAGCCATTGATTATAAAATATATAGTTTTAAAACAAGTTAGATTTTTTTACCTGGTGGGATAATTGCTGCCCATTCCGCTCCGTTAGTGATTAACTTAGCCCTGTCCCTTAAAATGTCATAACCTATATTACCCAATAATGAAAATTCCACGTTTTATGCCATAAACCAGGTTGTTATACCCAAAACAATCCTGCGACGATAACGCCTAAGTACCCTTATTGTTTTAGATAATTGACCACGTCATCTAAGCATTCTCCATCGATAATATATGTTCCTAAACAATTAACCAAATCTTAAATGTTATGAAAAAATCTACAGCGCCTAAACCCAAGCAATGGTTACTGATCATGCTGTGCATTACGGTCTTTTTCTCACAATGTGTTAAGGATGAACAAAAACCCGCCCCCTCCCCCGCTGCTCCGGAAACTGAAAGCCCCCAGTCAAATCCTTTGGCAAGAGGTGGCATTGATCCGGGTATTGACGACCAGGTGTACGATGGATGGCTAAGGGCTTACCTGATCCGCTCAGGCGGTCAAACCTATTTCTGTAACAGCTTAACAGACCGGTCAAGAGCTTTCATGTGGGGCCAGGCTTACATGATCACCGGCGTGGAGGATTTTTACGATAAGACCCAGAGAGCGGACGCCAAACAGCTGATCATTGATCTGCTAAACACTTTTATAGCCAATGAGATCACTCCCGCAGCTACCAAAGACCTTTCATGGGATAGCTGGAACGATGACATTGAATGGGCCATTATCGCGCTGATCCGCGGCTACCAGATCACCGGCAATACGGCGTACCGTGATGCAGCCATCAAAAACTGGAATGTAGTGTATAACCGGGGCTGGAATAACGTTTACGATGGCGGCATCTGGGAGAACATGGAAGATGTACCGAACGGCGGTAAAATTGCCCTGAGTAATTATCCCTTCATTATTGCGGGCTGTATGATCTACAATGCAACCGGTAATACAGATGTGCTGAACAAATGCATTGCAACCTATGCCTGGGCACGCAGGCTTTTAAACACCACTACCGGAAGGCTTTATGAAGGCTGGGGCCCCAATGGACTGAATGTTGCTTCAGACGACAATATCTATAACAGTGGATTGTTTGTTAACGCAGCCAACGCGCTCTACCAGATCACCAGAACGGCCTCCTACCTGGATGATGCAAAATTTGCAGCAGCGCATGTTATAAATACCTGGCCTATCCTGAACCAGGACAAACCAGCTAATGGCGATTTTGGCGCGGATCAGTTTGTGCGTGGGTTAAGCCTGATGGCCAACCAGAATAACCTCTGGGGTACCTACCGGGAGTATCTTACCAAACAATGCCTTGCCGCATGGAGCTGGAGGCGTTATGATTACAATGTTTCCTGGAATATATGGTCTGCAGCTACTCCTACAGGCGATGTTCGCGCTATGGAAGCGGAAGGTTCTGTCGTTTTGCAGGCTGTAACGCCCTCTGAACCCTATGAGCCGGTTGCCGATGGTACTTACCGGATCGTTAACCGCAACAGCGGCAAAGTGCTGGATTGCAGGGATGGCAATACCGCAAATGGCACCATCGTACAGCAGTATACCTGGAACGGCACTAACGCTCAGCGCTGGACCATCACCGGTTTAGGCAACGGACAGTACAAAATTATTAATGTTGCCAGCGGAAGAGCGCTTGACCTGAAAGATGTATCTACAGAACCTGCGGCTATCGTGCATATCTGGGATTACGTTGGCTGGAATAACCAAAAGGTGTCTATCACTTCACCGGAAAACGGGTATTATACGCTTAGCTTCGTTCATTCGGGTAAGGTGCTGGATGTGCTTAGCGGCTCTACCGACGAAAGGGCCAGCGTTATTCAATATGGTTACCACGGAGGCAACAGTGAGCAGTGGCAACTGATAAGACTATAAAATACAGCATCCCTCAAACCACATCTTTGCTATGAAAAAACTATTTCTTTATTTATTGGTCCTTTGCCTGGGTACGGTTAATACGTATGCCCAAACGCTCAGAACTTTTTATGTTGATTTTGGACCCAATGATGTTACGAATGGCAACATCACTAACAGTCCGGACGTAAACGGCAATTACTGGAACAATGTTACCAATACCAGCACCACAGCCGCTCCGGTATACCTGTTAACCAGCAGGAACGCATCGTCCGGTGCATTTATAAACATTACCGCCGGGTTTAGCTCGAACGGTATTAATAACGGCGGCTTATTAGCCCCCAATGCGGCGCTCTTAAAAGATCTTGCAATTAATACCGCTACGCAGGATTATTTTCATACGGATAATACTGCGGCTTTTGTAATAAAGGGTCTGGATGTTAGTAAGGGCTATGTTTTTAATTTTTTTGCTACCCGCAATGATCCGGAGGTACGCAAATCAAATTATACCCTTGTTGGTAAAACCACCTATAGCGCTACCCTTCAAACCTCTGGTACCAATTTAGGAGGAACCGGGTATAACGGCAATAACAGCACCATCCTGGTTACGGGTACTATTGCTCCCGATGCAAAGGGCCAGATAGCCGTTACCCTAAAAAGAGAGCTGGGTGCTTTCGGCTATATTGGCGCGCTGAAAATTGAGGAGGTCAGGCTGCCTGTTACCGCTTTAAAAACAGTGTATATTGATTTTGGCCCCAATGATGTGAGCAATGGTAACATCACCACCAGCCCTGATATAAATGGCAATTACTGGAACAATGTAACCAATATCAATACCACAGCGCCCCAGGTAAACCTGGTGGATAAAGCGAATGCAGCTACCGGTGCGTATCTTAAGATCACTTCCGGATTCCTTTCCAATGGTATTCAAAACGGAGGCTTACTATCACCCGATGCCGGTTTACTGGGTGATCTGGCTATTCCAACAGCTACGCAGGATTATTTTCACACCACCGCATCTTCCAGCCTTTCTATAAGAGGTTTGGATAAAACAAAAGGCTACGTTTTCAATTTATTCGGCAGCCGGAATGATCCTGAGAAACGGGTCACCACGTATTCACTAACGGGCGCTACGTTCTACAACGGAACTTTGCAAACTTCCGGAACCAACCTGGGAGGAACAGGTTACAATGGCAATACTAAAACCATTTTAACCTCCGATATCATAATGCCGGATGATAATGGCCAGATAAACCTTACCCTAACCAGAACTGAAGGATCATTCGGCTACCTGGGAATAATGAAAATGAGCCAGGTTGATCCGGTGGTGTTTGAGCCCGCCTGCCCGTCAAAGGACCTTAGCCGCATAGCCATTATGGGATCTTCTGTTCCGTCAGGGACCGGCGCCACCAACAACCAGGGATATGCACAGCTCTATGCGCAGCTGCTTACTGCCCGTGCAAACAGCGGTGTGGGGCAATCCTGGAATGTGTCGAATATTTCAGTCCCGGGCAATAACACCATTAGTGTTATAAACCGATGGGATAAGGATCTGTTACCCCTGTGCAGCAGATATGTAATTTATGCGCTTTCATTAGGGAATGAAGGTATTACTACCGGCGGACAAGCCACCTTCAACCAGTTCAGGGATAATTTGCAATTGCTGATCAATAAAGCAAGGCAGCAAGGCATTGAGCCTATTATAACCAATTGCTACACCCGTGAAGATTACACGGCTACGGAGTACAATTTCATTAAGCAGATGAATTTACTGATCCACTCCTGGAATGTGGCCAGTATAAATTTGTTAGGAGCAATTGATAATGGTGCGGGCAAATGGGCAACGGGCTACAAATATGACGATCTGCATCCCAATGATGCCGGGCATCTTGAGTTTGAGTACGCAATGGTGCCTTCCCTGTTCGATGCCTTAAAAGCAGGAAAGCCCCAACCTTACAAGGTGGAGGGTACCTCGTTAAGCTTAAGCCCTTCCAGCGGCTATAAGCTTCAGATCAAGCCGGAAGAGATCCTGCATTCCTTTACTTTTTCTTATGATATACAAACTTCATCAACCGGGCAGGTAGCAGAGCTCAGTACCGCTGCAGGGCTGAATAAATTAGTGATCAATGCTTCGGGTAAAATGGATTATGCTTCAGCTTCCTCCACCGGTATTCCGGGCATTACGGTCCTCAATGATAACCAATGGCATAAAGTAACGCTCACGCATTATTATGCGATGGGTAAAACGTTCCTTTATATCGATAAGGTACTGCAAGGATCCATCGCTGAAAAAATTGTTGCCACCACCTTCGACTTAAACGGAGCAAATGCCCCGGCAGCAAACTATAGAACCTTACTCTTCTATCGTTCCGGCATGGTGGCTGAGGAAATAAACGCTATGGTGGATGGCAATCTGCTGAAATCGAGCCTGGAAATTTACTCACCGCTGGATGGTGCGAATGTATTTAGCGCAGACCCCATCGTAAACCTGGCGCAGAGTACCAATAAGGTAAGGAAGGTGAATCTTATTGCAGGTACCTATTACCTCCAGAACCGCTTCAGCAGGTTGTACATGGATGTAGATGCCAATATGATCACACAGGATGGCGGTAATATCCAGCAATGGGGCTTTATGGGCAGCACCAACCAGCAATTTACGTTCACGCATTTAGGGAATGATGTGTATAAGATCATTTGCGTTGGATCCGGTAAATCGGTTGATGTATCGGGGGTTAGCGCTGCAGATGGCGCCAATGTACATCAATGGGGCTATGTAGGCGGTGGTAATCAGCAATTTTTAATGGTGCCTGTTGACAGTGATTATTATAAAATAGTAGCCAAACACAGTGGTAAGCTGGTGGAGGTTTCTAATTTTAGCACGGTTAACGGAGGCAATGTTCAGCAATGGACGGATGCGGATCAAAGCAGCGGTCAGTGGAAATTAAGCCGGCTGAGTGCGGCGATGCCGGCCACCATTAGCAGCACTATGAGGAAAGATGATATATCCGGCATTTCAGTGTATCCTAACCCGGCCATGACCACACTTTATACTGTTGGAATTAAGAACCCGGTGAATATCGAAGTGTATAACAGCTTGGGGCAATTGCAGCTATCGTCCCTTGGAACATCCATTGCAGTTGACCAGCTGAAGGCCGGCGCGTATTATGTGCGGCTGAGATCAAAGGGAAAATACCAGGTGTTTAAATTTATCAAACAATAAGGAGTTATCAGGCAATGAAAAGGGGCAGATCATCATAGGTATGATTTGCCCCTTTCAGCTTAGAAAGAGGTATAGCATCGGGAGCCATATTAGAAATAAATAGCATTATTACCTGGTTTAGGCCATCTTTTATAATTTAGGCCAGTTTTAATTCTAACCCGTAGATCCGATTTTATTAATGAATAATAATGACCTGGCCACCAAGCCACACTATCCTATATTAGATGGCCTTCGCGGTATTGCGGCTATTATCGTGGTTACCTTTCACCTTGCCGAGCCGTTATCTACCAGTAATTTAGATAAGCTTGTCAATCATGGGTACCTGGCTGTTGATCTTTTCTTTTTATTATCAGGTTTCGTGATCGGCTATGCGTATGACGACCGCTGGCATAAAATGACTGTTGGCAGCTTCTTCAAACGCCGTATCGAACGTCTTCAGCCAATGGTGGTCCTGGGAATGACCCTCGGCGCTATCGGTTTCTACTTTACAGATTCTACGCTATGGCCACTCATTCACACCGTACCGGTCTGGAAGATGCTGCTGGTGATGCTGATCGGTTATACCATCCTGCCTGTGCCCCTATCGCTTGATATACGCGGCTGGGAAGAGATGCACCCCCTGAATAGCGTGGGATGGTCATTATTCTTTGAATACATTGCCAACATTCTTTACGCTATCGGGATCAGGAAATTCTCTAAAACGGCATTAAGCATTTTAGTGCTCATCTCTGCGGCCGCACTCGCGCACCTGGCCATCACCAACGGCGATGTGAGCGGCGGCTGGACGCTGAATGTGCCACACGTACGCATTGGACTAACCCGTACCATATACCCTTTCTTTGCCGGCCTGTTACTTTCACGTATAGCAAAACCAACCCGCATTAAAAATGCCTTTTTGTGGTGCAGTCTTTTAGTGGCCACTATACTCTATATGCCGCGCATAGGCGGTGCTGAGCATCTTTGGATGAACGGGCTCTATGAATCCGTTTGCATCATTATTGTTTTCCCGCTGATCGTTTACCTTGGCGCCAGCGGGGTGATACAAACGCAGAGAGAGAACAGGATCTGTAAATTCTTGGGGGATATTTCCTATCCACTTTACATGGTCCATTACCCGCTGGTATATTTTTATGTTGCCTGGATCAGCAACCATAAAGACATAACCATCGTACAGGTGTGGCCGATTGCGTTACTCATCTTAATTGGCAGCATTATGCTGGCCTATGTTACATTGAAATGGTATGATGAGCCGGTTCGTAAATGGTTGAGAAAGAAACTTGGATAGTAGTTAAGGGGCATGAATGCTTACCCTACGGACGCACTTTCAATCCTGTCTAATAACCGGTTCCGGTGCATGCGCATATTTCTTGTATTTACCTTATACTTTGCCAAAGGCCATTTTGGTACAGGGAAAAGGGGTGCTTATTGATCTAATGTTTCATTTTGCTTGCTGACTTTATCATAATTATCCTTCTTTAATTCTGCCAGCTTTTCCCTGAGCGAGCTGTTACTTGTGGCGAGTATCTGCACTGCCAGTAAACCGGCATTACGCGCACCATTAACTCCAACTGTGGCTACGGGTATGTCCCCTGGCATCTGCACAATAGATAAAAGGGAATCCCAGCCGTCAAGAGAGTTTGAAGATTTTATTGGTACACCAACTACTGGCAAAGTGGTAATAGCGGCAACCATGCCCGGCAGATGTGCTGCACCACCAGCACCTGCGATTATGATCTTTAAACCACGTTCTTCAGCAGTAGCTGCATACTCAAACATTTTCTGAGGACTACGGTGTGCAGATACGACACTAAATTCGTAGCCTATTTCAAACTTTTTTAAAACCTCTATTGCCTGACGCATAATAGGGGCATCGGAGCTACTTCCCATAATAACGCCTACCTCTACCTGTTTCATAGTTTTTAATTTAAAAATTTCCGTATTGCTTCAGCTTTTGAAATTATTTTTTCAATTGTGCTGTCTGTGATGGTGATATGACCTATTTTCCTGCCGGGCCTTTTGCCGCTTTTGCCATACCAATGAAGATGTACTCCTTGCATGTCCAATAGGCGCTGTAGTTTTTCCTGTTTATTTGAACTCAGCGATGGACTTTCCAGTATATTCATCATTAAAGAAGGGAAATGAAGGCCAGGGTCGCCCAGTGGCAATCCCAGTATAGCGCGGAGCAGTTGTTCGTACTGTGATGTAATGCTGGCTTCTATCGTGTGATGACCGCTATTGTGTGGCCTTGGAGCCAGTTCATTCACCAATACTTTATTATCTTTTGTGACAAACATCTCTACTGCGAGAATGCCAACTAACTTGAGCGCATCTGCTATCTTTTCAGCGAGTGTGATGGCTTCTTTTAGTATTCCTTCATCTATTTGAGCCGGGGCAATCTGGTAATCAAGTATGAACTTTTCTTCAGAGAACACCATCATCACAGGATCATAACATTTTACAGCGCCCTGTTCGTTTCTTGCTACGATTACAGAAAGTTCTTGTTTTATATCCACCAATTCTTCAAGTACACATGGCTCATCAAAGGCCGCTACAATATCTGCCGGTGTCTTCAAAACCATTACCCCATAACCATCGTACCCGTTGCGCCGTTTTTTAAGGCAGAGGGGCAATTTGTTTTCATATCTGTACAGGTCATTTTTGCCCTGGATGCCTTCGCCCGGCACGACCGGTATATTATGTAACTGTAGAAATTCTTTTTGGGTTAATTTGTCCTGAATTACTTCAATAGTATCAGGAGTTGGAAAAACTTTTACCCCCTGCTTTTCGAGCTGGCGTAAAGCGGCAATATTCACAGCCTCCATTTCAATAGTAATAACATCCAGGCCCTTGCCAAAATCCAGAACAGCTTCATAGGAATTGGGATCTGCACAAAAAAAAGAAGAAGAGTAACGGCTACAAGGCGCATTAGCGTTTTTGTCCATTACCGAAACGTTAAGGCCAAGGTCAATGGCATGCCGTATAAGCATAGCTCCTAATTGCCCGCCTCCTAAAATCCCCATTTTCAAAGTTTCCAGCATAATAATCAATTGGCTTGCAAAGGTATGAAACTATTGCAAATGACGAAATACCGACGCTTTATGACCTGGTATCCCAATGCCTGCACATCAAATGATTGGTGGCTGTTTACTTGCTCCAAAGTTGTCAACGTGTAGTGCAATGCGCGTACAGGACATGTGTAGCGGAAGCCTATATACCAGGCTTTAGAAAGATCGCCTTCTTTATGGAGATCACTTTTGTAGGAGAATAATTTGGGGATTGAGTAACCTTGTTTCGGCATGACCAAAATGTTTGAACTTTTGTTTGAACTTCAACATTTGGCACTCCGCATTTTGCCTGAAATCAAGTGTAGTAAAGAGAGCGGAGGAAGAGGGATTCGAACCCCCGGACCTGTTACAGTCAACAGTTTTCAAGACTGCCGCAATCGACCGCTCTGCCATTCCTCCGGCGCAAAAGTATAAAAGGAATTTAATTTAAAAAATTTATTTTTCTGAAAGTGCCCCACCTCCCACCCACAGGGCATTTCAGGGCAAAAAAAACGCCGTACCTGCGTACGGCGTTCCTGATTCCTTGCTGTTGTGTCTTTTTCCTTTTCTATTGTTTAATATGTTTCAGTCCATGGACGCTCTCACTATTTCCATCCACCACCTAAAGAGCGGTACAATTCCACTCCAGCGCTCAGCTGCTGCCGAACAATATCTACACGGGTCAGCTGGGCCTGCAGGGAATTACCTTGTGCGGTGATCACCTCCAGGTAGTTGGCCAAACCGCTGCGGAACAGCAGGCGGGCCTGGGAAATGGCGGTATCCAGCGTTTGTACCTGGCTGTTAGCTATCTCGCGCTGGCTTTGCAGCTTATCCAGCGTTACCAGAGCGTTGCTTACTTCGCCAATGGCGTTCAGCGCCTGCTGGCGGAAGCGGATGGCTGCCTGGTCGCGCTGAATGCGGGCTAATTCCAGCTGGGTTTTCAGCTGGCGGCGATTGAATACCGGTTGGGTAATTCCGCCGGCTACAGTACCGAACAGGGAGTTAATATCAAACCATTTGGCTGCTTTGTAAGAGTTTAACCCGCCGCTGCCCGTAATGGTAAGGGCCGGGTACATGCTGGCCTGGGCCACGCCTACCTGCGCATTGGCTGCTACCAGCTCCATTTCAGCAGAACGTACATCCGGGCGTTTGCTGATCAGCTCTGCCGGTACACCGGTGCTCAGGGAGTTCGATAAGCTGATCTCTTCCAGGTTAGCGCTCCGTGTAACCGTACCCGGGAGCTTGCCTGCCAGGATCTGCAGCGCATTTTCCTGTATGGCTATGCCTTGTTCCAGCTGCGGTACCAGCAGGGCTGCTGTTTGCTGCTGTGATAATGCCTGTTGTACGGCCAGCTCTGTTACATCGCCGGAAGTTTTCTGCAGGCGCATCATCTGCACAATAGAATCGCTCAGGGATACATTACGGCGGGCAATCTTTAATTGCTCATCCAGCATCAGCAGGTTATAATAGCTATTGGCTACATTGGCTACCAGCTCTGTTTGCACGGCGCGGGCGCCTTCATAGCTTTGCAGGTAGCTGGCCAGTGCCGCTTCTTTCTGGCGTTTGAGCTTACCCCACACATCTATTTCCCAGGAAAGGTTAGCAGACAGTGTATAATCCTCAATATGATCCGTTTTCAGGAAGCTGCCTAAGCTAATACCATTCAGGCTGTTCTTGGAAGGATGGCTGGTATTGGCGGTGGCCTGTAAATTTAAAGAGGGCAACCAGGCGGCTTTGGCCTGTTTTACGTACTCCTGTGCACTTTCTATATTCTTTAATGCATACTGCAGGTCGTAGTTGCCTTTCAGCGTACTGTCTATCAGCTGCAGTAACACCGGATCCTGAAAGAACTGCTTCCACTCTACCCCTGCTATGCTGCTGTCTGAAGGCGCCTGCGTTTGCCCATTGAAGTGCTCCGGCAGTACCAGGGCGGGCCGCTCATAATTACGACCCACCCGGCAGGCTGCCAGCACTACAACTATCAGAAAAAATATTGGTATGAAAATTCTCTTTTGCATGTACAATTTATTTTACGCTTAACGCTGAATGCTTAACTCCTAAGGCTCAACGCAAATGCAATCAGCGTTTGGCGTTTAGCATTCAGCGTCTCGCTTATTTCTATAAAGCTGGTTCTTCCTCCATCTCTTCTTCATAGACCCTTAAGCCGGCGCGGCCTGTTATCCTTTCCTGTAAGTATTGGAAAATAACGTACAGTACTGGAATAATAAACACACCTAATAATACACCGGTAAGCATACCGCCGATGGCGCTATAGCCTATGGAGTGGTTACCCACGGCCGATCCTTTCTGCACAAATACCAGGGGTATCAGACCTACGATAAAGGCAAATGAAGTCATTAAGATAGGACGAAGCCTTGCCCTTGACCCAGCCAGCGCTGATTCAAGAAGGCCCATACCATTGCGTCTTCGCTGCACGGCAAATTCTACGATCAGGATCGCATTCTTAGCCAGCAACCCTATCAGCATGATCATCCCGATCTGTACATAGATGTTATTATCCAGCCCGGCAAAACCGATGAAGGTAAATACACCCAGGATACCTGTTGGAATGGTCAGGATAACTGCCAGCGGCAACACATAACTTTCATATTGCGCTGCCAGCAGGAAGTACACGAATATGATACTGAGTATGAAGATGTAGATCTGCTGATCGCCCGCCTTGATCTCTTCACGGGTTGAGCCCGTCCATTCGTAGCCATAACCCTGCGGAAGCGCCTGTTTAGCCGTTTCCTCAATGGCTTTGATGGCATCACCTGTACTATAGCCTGGTTTAGGCGTACCGTTGATGGTAACCGCATTAAACATGTTGTTACGGGTTACTGTTTCCGGGCCATATACACGTTTTAATGAAACGATTGATTTTACAGGCACCATTTCATTCGTGCTATTCTTCACATAAATACCATCAAGTGAGTGAATGTCGTTACGGTAAGGCACATCTGCCTGCGCTACTACACGATAGTATTTTCCAAAACGGTTAAAATCCGAAACATAGCTGCTACCGTAATAGATCTGCAGGGTTTGCATCAGGTCAGTGATAGCTACGCCTAATTGCTTGGCTTTAAAGTTATCTACTTCTACCCTGTATTGGGGGTTGTTAGCAGAGAAGGTAGTAAAGGCTGCACCGATCTCTTTTCTTTGCATCAAAGCGCCGATAAAGCCCCATGCATTCATGCCCAGCTGGTCCAAAGGACGGCCCAGCCTGTCCTGCAGCATGAACTCAAAGCCGCTCACGTTACCAAAACCCTGTACTGTAGGGAAGGTAAAGAAGAAGGCGCTGGCGTCTTTCAGCTGGCTTGCCGGTCCATACATCATTCCAGTAACCTGGTCAATGTTCTTTACAGCTCCTCTTTCGTGCCTGTCTTTTAAGCGTATGAAACCTGCAGCATAAGGAGATGCGGCGGCATTACTGATGAAGTTAAAACCATCCACCGTCCATGTATGCCGTACTGCCGGGTTTTGACGAAGCATCTGGTCCAACGTTTCTGTTGACTTATGCGTTCTGTCCATTGAGCTGCCCGGAGGCGTATTTAAAGCATACAATACAAAGCTCTGGTCTTCCGTAGGAATAAACCCTGTAGGTGCTCTGCGGGCCAGTATAAAGGCCCCCAGCGTTATAATAACCAGGAGGGTTATGGCAATCCATTTACGGCGGATCAGAAAGCCGATGCCTTTGATATACCGGTGTGTCATTGAGTTAAACCCGGCGTTAAAGGCATTAAAGAACCGGCTTCCAAAGCCAGTTTTCTTACCATGCTCACCTTCTCCGGATTTTAAGAACAAGGCACACAAGGCGGGGCTCAGGGTCAAAGCGTTGATAGCCGAGATCATGATCGCAATGGCCAGTGTAAAGGCAAACTGCCGGTAGAATACACCTGCAGGGCCCTGCATGAAACCAACCGGTATGAACACCGCCATCATTACAAGGGTAATAGATATGATAGCGCCGGATATTTCATCCATTGATTTCAGGGTAGCCTTTCTTGCCGGCCAGTGTGTTTGTTCCATTTTGGCGTGTACGGCCTCCACCACCACGATCGCATCATCCACCACAATACCAATGGCCAGCACTAAGGCGAACAGGGTAAGCAGGTTAATACTAAACCCAAACAGCTGCAGGAAGAAGAACGTACCTATAATAGCCACCGGCACCGCTATGGCCGGGATCAGGGTAGAACGGAAATCCTGCAGGAACACAAACACCACCAGGAACACCAGGATAAATGCGATCACAAGCGTTTCACGCACCTGGTCAATGGAAGCGTCCAGGAAGTCCTTGGCGTTATACATAACTTCCGTCTTCACGCCCTTGGGCAGTGAAGCGCTGAACGGTACCAGCAGCTTCTCTATCTGGTCAATGATCTCACTGGCGTTAGAGCCGGCTGTTTGAATGATCGCAAAGCCTGCAGCGGGTTTACCATCCAGCAGGTTGTTAGCGCCGTAATTCAGCGAACCGAATTCTATACGCGCCAGATCTTTCAAGCGAAGCATGGAACCATCACTGTTGGCCTTTATCACAATATTCTCATAGTCCTCGTTCAGATTCAGCTTTCCTTTGTATTTCAATACAAATTCAAAGGTTTCCTTGCTGCTTTCACCCAAACGGCCGGGAGCCGATTCTATGTTCTGATCCCTGATCGCGTTCAACACATCCTGCGGAGAAAGATTATTCGCTGCAAGACGATCGGGCTTTAA
>Ga0207426_1000905_pt1 | contig 29814 bp, 33 predicted proteins | sample AraplaMF_Cvi_mMS_FD_184265 | JGI IMG/M metagenome (GOLD analysis project Ga0207426, IMG submission 184265) | Arabidopsis root microbial communities from the University of North Carolina, USA - plate scrape MF_Cvi_mMS (SPAdes) (version 2) | ecosystem: Host-associated > Plants > Roots > Endosphere... | reverse complement strand
GGTGGTGAATATGGCGGCGCGGCGACCTACGTCGCGGAGCATGCTCCGAACGGCAAGCGCGGCTACTATACCTCCTTCATCCAGACGACGGCGACGCTCGGCCTGTTCCTGTCGCTGCTGGTGATCCTGTTCACCCGCACCGCGACCGGCGAAGCCGACTTCGCGGCCTGGGGCTGGCGCATTCCGTTCCTGGTCTCGGTGCTGCTGCTCGGCATCTCGGTCTGGATCCGTCTCCGCCTCAACGAATCGCCGATCTTCCAGAAGATGAAGGACGAGGGGAAGAGCTCGAAGGCGCCGCTCACGGAAGCCTTCGGCAACTGGCAGAACGGCAAGCTCGTGCTGCTCGCCCTGCTCGGCGGCGTGATGGGCCAGGGCGTGGTCTGGTACACCGGCCAGTTCTACGCGCTGTTCTTCCTGCAATCGATCCTCAAGGTCGACGGCTACACCGCCAACCTGCTGATCGCCTGGTCGCTGCTGCTCGGCACCGGCTTCTTCATCGTGTTCGGCGTGCTGTCCGACAAGATCGGCCGCAAGCCGATCATCCTCGGCGGCTGTCTGATCGCGGCGCTGACCTTCTTCCCGATCTTCAAGATGATCACCACCAACGCCAACCCGGCGCTGGAAAAGGCGATCGAGTCGGTCAAGGTCGACGTGGTGGCGGATCCCGCAGCCTGCGGCGACCTGTTCAACCCGGTCGGCACCCGCGTCTTCACCGCGCCCTGCGACACCGCACGTGCCTACCTGTCGCAGTCGTCGGTCAAGTACTCGACCTCGGCTGGCCCCGCCGGCTCCGGCGTGAAGGTTGTGGTCAACGGCAAGGACGTTGCCTACGCCAACGCCAAGGACGGCAACCCCGCACTGCTCGCCGCGGTGCAGGCGGCTGGCTATCCGAAGCCGGGTGACGCGGGCATCGTGAAGATGTCGAACCCGTTCGACATCTTCCGTCCGCAGGTGGCCGCGACCATCGGCTTGCTGTTCATCCTGGTGGTGTTCGTCACCATGGTGTACGGCCCGATCGCCGCGATGCTGGTCGAACTGTTCCCGACCCGCATCCGCTACACCTCGATGTCGCTGCCCTACCACATCGGCAACGGCTGGTTCGGCGGCCTGCTGCCCGCGACCGCCTTCGCCATCGTGGCCTCCACGGGCGATATCTATGCGGGTCTCTGGTATCCGGTCATCTTCGCCTCCATCACGGTCGTGATCGGCTTCCTGTTCCTGCCCGAGACCAAGGACGTCGACATCAAGGCGACCTGATCGAAGCAGCGACCAACCAATACCAACCGGCCGCGGTCTCCGCGGCCGGTTTTGTTTTGGTCACCGCGACGCGCCGACGAATTGCAGCACGACCTCGCGGCGATGCGGACGGGTCCGATGCTCGATCAGATAAATTGCCTGCCAGGTGCCGAGCGCGAGCTTGCCGTCCAGGACCGGCACGTGGAGCGAGGTCCCCGTCAGCATGGTCTTGACGTGCGCCGGCATATCGTCCGGCCCTTCGGTGTCGTGAGTCCAGCCTGCATCTTCATCGTCCGGCGCGAACCGCGCCAGCGCCGTGGTGAGGTCGACGAGCACGGAAGGATCGGCATTCTCCTGGATCGTCAGCGACGCCGAGGTGTGACGGATGAACAGCGTCAGCGCGCCGTCGCGCGCGCGGACCTCGGTGACGAACTTCGCGGCCTCGCTGGTGAGATCGATGAAGCCGCAGCCCGGCGTCTGAACCGTCAGCAGCGACGATGAGATGGTGGTGGCCTGCACCGAGCTCGGCGTTGAGCGGGTGATGGATTTGGTGGATGTCATCGAAGTCTCTCAGCTCGGAAAGCCGCCATAGGCTGGGCAAAGCGAAGCGTGCCCACCAATCCGCGCGACGATATCAAGTTCGTGGGCACGGCGCGTTGCGCCTTTGCCCACCCTACGGCAGCTCGTCGCGCGTCAAATCTTCCCCGACACGTCCTTTTGCACTCGGTTGGCCATGTCGATCAGCCGGCGCCAGGCCTTTTCGATGAACGACATCACGCGGTCGACGTCCTGGTCGCTCGGCAGCGGAATCTCGATCTTGCGGTCGCCCTCGGCGGTCTTCGGCTCCTTCTTCAGCGGATCGGATTTCGGCAGCGCCTCGTCGATCTTGCCCGACACCGTCGGCCCGGCCGCGAGCTGTCCCTTCAGCTTCTCGACTTCGGCCTGGAGCCGGCCGATCTCGGCATCGAACGCGGCGCGCTCGTCGGGCACGGCGTAGCAGGCCCAGCCGGACCCGTTCCGGGTGCAGGTCGACATTGTGCCCGTGCGGGTGTCGAGCCGCAGCACTCCCTCCGGGATCGGGGTCATGGTGTAGCGGCCGTTTTCGCTGTCGGGCGCCGCTTGGGCGGCCATGAGGCTGCCGCTGACGGTCATCGCTACGGCGAACGACGCCGCCGCAAGCCATGATGCTGTGGATGACGTCACTGGTCTCATCGCACTCTCCGCCACGACGCCAAACGTGGCACATCCGCAATTCTACACCCGGGCGGGGCGATCCGCCGCCAAAAACACCCGCCCGGAATCAACGATACCGGGCGGGTGTTTGATCCCTGCAGCGCGGCGAAATGGCGGCCACGTCCACCGATCCGCAAGAGAGCTGCTGCGGTGCGGCGTCACGCTGTGTGCAGCGCTGCCGTGCGCGCCAATATCATCAAATAAATCAGCTACATAGAAGAAAGCGACGCAATCGTGACTTGGCTTGACTTGATTATAGGCCATCAGTATGGTCCGCGCGGCTTTTGAGGGTGGCGGGCGTAATTTCCATTCAGCCGCGGCGTTTCGGGTCTTCGTTGCATGACACAGGGCACGGGACACGGCGAGAATGGAGATCGCGATAGATCGCCCGAGGAAGCTGCGCTTTCCGAACGGCTCGGAAATCTCGATCAGCGGTTGTCGGAAATTCGCGACCGCCGGATCAAGACCGAGCAACCCGCAGGTGACGGTGAGGACAGAGCGGCCAGAGCCTCGGCGATGGCGCTTGGTTTTCGGTTATCCTCCGAGTTGGTCGCCGGTGTCGCTGTCGGAGCGGGGATTGGCTGGGGGTTCGACCGCTTGCTGTCGACTTCGCCTTTCGGATTTATCGTGTTCCTGCTGCTGGGCTTCGTGGCCGGCGTGGTGAACGTGGTGAGATCGGCAGGCGCGGGTCAGAACAGGCGCGGTGGTTCGTAAGGCGATCCGCACGGAGAGGAATGATCGTGCCGGCATCGCCGGTACGGGCCGGCCCGGCCGGCAGACCGAGACCCGCCGGCATCGCCCGGCAGACCAAGAGATGCCGCGCTGATGAAAATCGACCCGATCCACCAGTTCAACATCGAGCCTCTCTTCACCCTGGGCCATATCGGCAATCACACGATCGCCTTCACCAATTCGTCGCTCTACATGCTGGTGGCGGTGGCGATCATCTCGCTCCTGATGCTTGCCAGCGGAAGCCAGTTGGTTCCCGGGCGCCTGCAATCGGTCGCCGAGATCTCCTACGAATTCGTCGCCTCGACCATCCGTTCGACGGCCGGCGCGGAAGGCATGAAGTTCTTCCCGCTGATCTTCTCGCTGTTCATGTTCATCTGCGTCTCGAACCTGGTCGGCATCATCCCCTACACCTTCACGGTCTCGAGCCACCTCATCGTCACCGTAGGCCTGGCGCTGCTGGTCTTCTTCACCGTGCTGATCTACGGCGTCGCCAAGAACGGCTTGAAATTCTTCTCGATTTTCGTTCCTCACGGCGTCCCGGGCTACATCCTGCCGCTGGTCATGTTCATCGAGATCCTGTCGTTCTTCCTGCGACCGGTCTCGCACAGCATTCGTCTGTTCGCCAACATGCTGGCCGGCCATATCGCGTTGAAGGTGTTCGCTGGCTTCGTCGCCATGCTGGGCTTCTCGCTCGGCGCCATCGGCTGGGTCGGCGGCGTGCTGCCGCTGGCGCTCACCGTCGCGCTGTACGCGCTCGAGATTCTGGTCGCGTTCCTGCAAGCCTATGTGTTTGCGATCCTGACCTGCATCTACCTCAACGACGCCATTCATCCGGGACACTGAGCGGTCCGGGGAATTTCCACCCACAACCCAATCTTTCTTCCAAGGAGTCTAAAATGGATCCGGCAGCAGCAAAACTTATCGGCGCGGGCATCGCATGCATCGGCATGGGCGGCGCGGGCGTCGGCGTGGGCGTGATCTTCGGCAACTACCTCGCCGCAGCCGTCCGCAACCCCTCGGCCGCTCAGGGCCAGTTCGGCAACCTGATCTTCGGCTTCGCCGTGACCGAAGCGCTCGGCATTTTCTCGCTGCTGATCGCGCTGCTTCTGCTGTTCGTTTTCTAAGAACGACTTCTTTCGCGCCGCTTCATCCGAAGCGGCGCGTGACAGCAACGGGAGTACTCCATGGCTGAGAGTCATGGCGGCGCAAAAGGTCCGGCGGCGGGCGCTCACACTGAGGCTGACGGTGGTCACCACAGTGGCGGGTTTCCGCCGTTCGAGAGCAGCACCTTCGCTTCACAGCTGGTGTCGCTCGCGATCTTCTTCGTCCTGCTTTACGTGATCGTGTCCAAGTTCGCTCTGCCGAAGGTCGGCGGTGCGATCGAAGCGCGTCAAAACAAGATCGAGGGTGACCTCGCCGAAGCGCAGAAGCTGAAGGACCAGTCCGAGGCTGCGCTGAAGGCCTATGAAGGCGAGCTTGCTTCGGCCCGCTCGCGGGCACAGGCGATCGGCAACGAATCCCGCGACAAGGCGAATGCGCAGGCGGACGCCGAGCGCAAGGCCCTGGAAGAGCAGCTGGCGGCCAAGCTCGCCGAGGCGGAAAAGACCATCGCCTCGACCCGCGCCACCGCCATGAGCAACGTCCGCGGCATCGCGGCCGATGCGGCAGGCCAGATCGTGCAGCAGCTCACCGGTGTCGTTCCGGATGCGGCCTCGGTCAATGCTGCCGTTGACGCGTCCTTGAAGGGTTAGTCGATATGTTCTTCGATCCTGAGACCTGGGTCGCCGTCGCCTTCGTGATCCTGATGGTCGTGTTCGGCTATGTCGGGGTGTTCAAGTCGGCGATGACCGCGCTCGATCATCGCGCCGATCGCATCAAGGCCGAGCTCGCCGACGCGACGCGCCTCAAGGAAGAAGCGGCCAAGGTGCTCGCCGACTACAAGGCGCGCAGCGCCACCGCCGAGCGCGAGGCCGCCGACATCATCGCCAACGCCAAGGCCGAAGCCGAGCGCATCGCTGCCGACGCCAAGGCGAAGATGGAAGACTTCGTCGCCCGCCGCACCAAGACCGCGGAGAGCAAGATCGCGCTCGCCGAGGCCCAGGCGCTGGCCGATGTCCGCGCCGCAGCCGCGGAAGCCGCCGTCCAGGCCGCTTCCACGATCCTGTCGCAGTCGGTCAAGGGCCAGGTCGCCGATGACCTGCTCGCCAAGGGCATCAACGAGGTCAGGCAGAAGCTGAACTGAGGGTTTTGCCTTCACCATTCAAAAAGCCGGCGCGATGAGCGCCGGCTTTTTTGTTGGGCGGAGAGGTCTCGTGTCCCGGACGCGACGCGGCATGACGCGGCGCAGAGCCGGAACGCATGCATCCGCAGGTCCTGGGCCCCGGCTCTGCGTCGCACCGCTACGCGCTGCGCCGCGTCCGGGGCACGAGACCCCTTGCCAGGACCCATTGCCCTACTTCTTCTTCCCCCGTGCCTTCGGCTCAGGCGTGAGCGCCTGCGGGTCGAAGCCGACATAGAAGATGTAGGAATCGGCGACCGCGGCCGACGGCACCGGATAGGACAGATCCTCTGCGACGAAGGTGAAGGGCACGCTGCCGCCCTCCGACATCTCGACCGTGGTCCGGTAGGCCTTCGAGGCGATCACCTTCTCGCCGACGCCGCCGTGCACCACGGCGACGCGCAGGGGGATATCGACCGTCGTGGGCGCACCGGCAGGACCGGCGATGACGCGGCCCTGGATGCCGATCCGGGCCGTGATGCCGGCGCTGCTGCGGGCACATTCGCGCGCCATCTTGGTGATGGTGGCCTGGTAGCGGATCTCATTGCCGGTGGCAGGCTTGCCGCCGGCGCCAACGGCGTAGGTCGAGGCGCCCGCGCGCACCGTGACCTGCGGGCAATCGACGTCGTCTTCGGCCGGCTGGCCGGGGGCCGGCGCCGGCTTGGGCTCGGCCGGCTCGTCGGACTTGCCGCCGAACAGGTTCTTGAAGCGGTCGGTCAGCGACTGGGCCGCCACGGGCGAGACAGAGGCGAGCGCAACCGACGACGCCAGCGCGACCGCCATGACCCGCAGCAAATTGGTCCGCGATGACCGAAGCACCTTCACCATCGACGCCCATACTCCATGACAATGTTCCGGCCGATCCGTCGGCCCCAGCGCGTTATATCGCCAAAATCGGCGAACCCAAGGCAGCAAAAAGGGTATTCGGGCCGCACGCCCCGGCAGCTCAGCCGCGGAAATCCTCGTGCAGGAGGCCGAACAGCAGGTGGTCCTGCCAGACCCCGTTGATGCAGAGATAGCGGCGGGCGAGGCCTTCGCGGGAGAAGCCACACTTCTCCAGCACCCGGATCGAGGGCGCATTGGTGGGGATACAGGCGGCCTCCACGCGGTGCAGGTTGAGCTCGCCGAACAGCGTCGGCAGCAGCACCCGCAGCGCGGCCGTCATGTAGCCGCGATGGGCATGGGGCTGGCCGATCCAGTAGCCGATGGTGCCGGCCTGGACGATGCCGCGGCGAACGTTGGCCAGCGTGATGCCGCCGACCATGGCGCCGTCGAGCTCACGGAAGATCAGAAAAGGATAGGAGCGGTCCGCGGCGATGTCCTCGGAATACCGGCGCAGGCGGCGGCGGAAGCCGGACCGGGTCAGGTCGTCCGAGGGCCAGATCGGCTCCCAGGGCGTGAGATAGTCGCGGCTGGTCTCGCGCAGGTGTGCCCATTGCAGGAAGTCGGACATCTGCGGCGCGCGCAGGACCAAGCCATTGCCGCGTGGCGCGAGGGCGGCGGGTCCACTGGATGGCAGGCGAAAGAGGGCCATGGTGATGCTTCCCGGGGCAAGGCGGCCCGCGCGCGGCTCCTAATGCAGCCGCGCCTTGGCACGTGCCCGCGTCAATCCTTCCGCAAAAGACACCGCCGTGTCCAGACCCCTGCCGCTGCCCAATGCGACAACTGCAGGGCGGCTGCGTGAAAGCAGTGCACGCGCCGCGTCCCGGGTCGATTCGACGCTGACGGCGTCGATCCGGGCCACCAGTTCCTGCACCGTCTGCGGCCGGCCATAGGCCAGCACGTGGCGGGCGAGCTGCTCGGCGCGGGAGGAGCAGCTCTCCAGCGCCATCAGCAGGCCGGCCTTCATCTGCGCCTTGGCGCGCGCTATCTCGGCCTCGGTCAGGGTCTCGACCGAATCATTCATGATGTCGACCACGACCTCCATCATCTCCGGCGCATCGGCCGGATCGGTGCCGGTGTAGAGGCCGAAGAAGCCGGTGTCGGTATAGGGCGCGTGGAACGAGTAGATCGAGTAGCACAGGCCGCGCTTCTCGCGGACCTCCTGGAACAGCCGCGACGACATTCCGCCGCCGAGGATGTTGGTGAAGACCTGGAGCGAGAACAGCGACTGATCGTTCTGCGGCACGCCTTCGAGCGCCAGGGTCAGATGCGCCTGCTCGAGCTCGCGGTGCACCACCTTGGCGCCGCCCTTGCCGAACTGGGCGGTCTGCGGCTTCGGGCCCGGCGTCCCCTCGAAGCTCGCAAAGCGCTTCTCGACCTCGGCGACCACTTGCGCGTGGTCAACCGCGCCGGCCGCCGCCACCACCATGTCGGGGCCGCGATAATGCGTCGACAGATAGCCGCGCAGCATGTCGCGGTTGAAGGCGCGCAGGGTCTTTGCCGTACCGAGCAGCGAGCGGCCCATCGGCTGATCGGGATAGCAGAGCTCGTTGAGATGCTCGAACACGACGTCGTCGGGCGTGTCCTGCGCGGCTCCGATCTCCTGCACGATGACGTTCTTCTCGCGCTCCAGCTCGTCCGGCTCGAAGGCGGGATTGGCGAGGATGTCGGCGAGCACGTCGAGCGCGAGCGGCACGTCGGCCTTCAGCACGCGGGCATAATAGGAGGTGGTCTCGGTCGAGGTACCGGCGTTGAGGTCGCCGCCGACCGCCTCGATCTCCTCGACGATCTCGCGCGAAGTGCGCTTCGTCGTGCCCTTGAACGCCATGTGTTCCAAGAGATGCGAGATGCCGTGCTCGTTCGGCTTCTCGTCGCGTCCGCCGACGCCGGCCCAGACGCCGAGCGCGGCAGTCTCGAGATGAGGCATCTTGTCGGTGACAACGGTCAGGCCGGATGCAAGCTTGGAGATCTCGACGCTCATCCGGCAACTCCCTGTTTTGCGGCGCGGCTGACCGACAGCACGAACCGCTCGACCTCGGCCTGGTCGTTCTTCATCACCTTCATGTGTTCGGATTTGGTCATGAGACCATCGAGCCAGGCCGGCAATTGCGGCCGCTGGCCGCAGGCCGCTTCGACCGCGTCCGGGAATTTGGCCGGATGGGCGGTGGAGAGCACGATGCTCGGAACCCTGGTGTCGGTGGTGTCGCGGTCGGCAACGGCGAGCGCCACCGCGGTATGGGGATCGACCAGCTCGCCCGCCTCGCGCCAGGCGGCGCGGATGGCGGCGGCGGTCTCGGTCTCGTCGGCGCGGCCGGCGTCGAACTCCTCGCGGATTGCGGCGAGCGTCGCGTCGGGCAGCACGAAACGACCGGACTGCTTCAACGAGTCCATCAGACGGCGCACGCCGGCTGCATCGCGCTTGCCGGCCTCGAACATCAGCCGCTCGAAATTCGAGGAGATCTGGATGTCCATCGAGGGCGAGGCGGTCGCGTGCACCTCGCGCACCTCGTAGATGCCGGTCTTCAGCGTGCGCGCCAGGATGTCGTTGACGTTGGCGGCGATGCGCAGGGTGCGGACGGGAAGGCCCATGCGCTTGGCGACATAGCCCGCGAAGATGTCGCCGAAATTGCCGGTCGGCACCACGAAGTCCACCGCGCGCGCCGGCGCGCCGACGGCAACGGCGGAGGTGAAGTAGTAGACCACTTGGGCGACGATGCGCGCCCAGTTGATGGAATTGACGCCGGAGAGCGAGGTCGCATCGCGGAAGCGATGGTTGTTGAACATGCCCTTCACGAGTGCCTGGCAGTCGTCGAAATTGCCCTCGACGGCGAGGGCGTGGACATTGGCTGCGCCCGTCGTCGTCATCATCCGCCGCTGCACCTCGGAGATGCGGCCGTGCGGGAACAGCACGATGAGGTCCACGTTCTCCAGGCCCGCAAACGCCTCCACCGCGGCGCCGCCGGTGTCGCCTGACGTCGCGACCACGATGGTGGTGCGCTGGCCGCGCTTGGCGAGCACATGGTCCATCAGCCGCGAGATGAGCTGCATCGCCACGTCCTTGAAGGCGAGCGTCGGACCGTGGAATAGCTCCAGCACGAACTGGTGCGGCGACATCTGGCGCAGCGGCACCACGGCGGGATGGCGGAAGGTGGCATAGGCCTCGTTCGCCATGCGGCCGAGCTCGGCATCGGAGATCTCGCCACCGGCGAAGGGACGGATCACGTCGACGGCGACCTCCCAATAGGGACGGCCGAAGAAGCCGTCGATGGTCTCGGCGCTGAGCTGCGGCCACGTCACCGGCACATACAGGCCGCCGTCACGGGCCAGCCCGGTCAACATCACGTCGCAGAAGCCGAGTTCGGGGGCCTCCCCCCGGGTCGAGATATAACGAGTCAAACTGCCCTCCAAAGGCCGGCCGAGCCTAAGCCAGATCCGTAAGCCTTTGATTTTACGAAAATACTTGTCAACAGCCAGAGGCTTCGCGCCACCATAAAGTGTTTTGCGGCATCGGGAAACCGCTTCCCGCCGGGGGCTTTCTAACGAAAAAGGGCTGCGGCGATGCCGCAGCCCTCTCTTGGAAGGTCTGTCGTTGATGTGTGCAGACCGGTTTTGCTCGTCCGGGACATCCGCCCGTTAAAACTGTCGATGCAAGCTTTCGACGCCTGTCACGAAATCGTCAAGGCCAAAACCGCGGGGGCCGACGAATGTTCCTGCTTTTCCCGGCAGCCTACGAATGACGCTCGCAGCTACGAGCATACTGCACAGGCGCTTTGCCGTTTTTTCCCGAATTGACGACCGAGGCAGGAACGAACACCGCCCTCGCCCATTGTGTCGCCGGATGGCGTCAGCCGCCGGCGACGCATTGCCCGGCTGGCGGAGGTGCCATCCGTCGACCGAACCGCTGCATCCTGGAGCAGCCGGTTCGGTCGCTGCCGGCTGGTCAGCCGATCCCGATTTCCACCGCGATCCGGATCAGGTCGGAATGGTTCTTGGCGCCAAGCTTCTGCTTGAGCAGCGAGGTGGTGTTGGCGACGGTCTTGTAGGAGATGCCGAGTGCCTCGGCGACCTCGACGATCTTGTCGCCGCGCCCGAGCAGGCGAAGGATTTCCAGCTCCCGCGGCGTCATCTGCGAGGCCGGATTGGCCTTGATCGCAGCGCCGGAGAACGTCACGGCCTCGGCGAGCTGCGGCGAGATGAAATTGTCGCCCGCGACCACCTTGCGAACCGCTTTCAGGAGGATCCGGGGATCGTCGCCCTTGGAGACATAGCCCTGCGCCCCAAGCTCGACGGCCCGCACCACGAAGGCGGGATCGTCATTCATGCTGAACATGATGATCTTGGCGTCGGGATCGTCCTTGCGTATGCGTCGCATCAGCTCGAAACCGGAGACATCGGGCAGGCTGATGTCGATCACGGTGACATCCGGCCGCTTGCTGACATAGGCACGGTGCCCGGATTTGGCGTCTGTCGCCTCCTCGATCCGGATCGAATTGTCCGAGGCGAACAGGGTGCGGCAGCCGGACAGCACAACGGGGTGGTCGTCGACAATGAGAATTCTGGTCGCCGGTTTGGCGGTATCTTGCATCGCGCGCTCTCTTGTTTTCCGACTCATAGACCGGCGGGAACAAATGGAAAGAGAAAATCCCGCCGATGCGCGTTAGAATTGGCCTAATGTGGCAACGACTTTCCTTCCGGACGCAACTGTTTCTTCCCCTCGGCGCCAGTTTTCTCGCGGCACTGGTGCTGGGCGGCATATTGCTGCAGATATTTGCAACTGGCCAGCTGGCTGACGAGAACGAGCCGGCCCGACGCTCGACCAGGGTGATCGCCGCGGCCCTCAACAACACGCTGCGGACTTCGGACCATCCGGAGACGACGCTGGATGCCTTTGTCCAGTCCCTGGGCACCTCCTCCGATATTCAATTCCGGGCAGCAGGCACGGGCCCCCCTCCCTCCGCGAAGGAGGGACTGCGCAACCTGCAGGCGGTTCCACGGTGGTTCGTCAACCTGCTGACCATGCCGGACATCGACGCTGCGTCGCCGGTGCTCATTGACGGCAGGCATGTCGGCGACATCGTGTTCCTGCCGGACTTGTCGGCCGACCTGTTCGAGAAGTGGATCGGCTTCCTTGCCCTGACCGGCCTCGTCGTCGTGCTGATGGCGCTGACGGGCACCATCGCCTATCTCTTCGCGAAATCGGCGATGCGATCGCTGCAACATCTCGGCGAAGGACTGACGCGAATACGGCGCGGCGACTACGCGACGCCGATCCCGGTCGGAGGACCGCCGGAGGTGCGGCGCAGTTGCGAGGCGGCGAACGCCCTGTCCACGACGCTCGCGCAGTTGAGCCAGGACAATCGCGACCTGTTGCACCGCCTGGTGTCGCTTCAGGACGATGAGCGGCGCGATCTCGCCCGCGAGCTGCATGACGAGCTCGGCCCGTTGCTGTTCAGCATCCGCGCCGGCACGATCTCGCTGATGGAAGCCTCCTCCCCGCCATCGGGAAATCTCGGCAATTCAGCGGAGGATGTGCTGCAATCGGTCGAGGCGCTGCAGCAGACCAACCGCCGCATCCTCGACCGACTGCGCCCGCTCTACATCGAAGAGCTGGGGCTCGAGACGAGCGTGCAGACGCTGCTGCAGAACTTTCGCAAGCAGGCACCGCATATCGGCCTGACCTCCACGATCGATCCCGGCCTCAACGCGATCGACGGACCGCTTGCCCAGACCGTCTATCGCGTGATCCAGGAGGCGCTGACCAACGTGCTGCGCCATGCCGGGGCCAGCCTTGCCCATGTCGAGGCGACGATCGCGGGCGACGCGCTCATCATCGAGGTCTCCGACGATGGCGGCGGATTTCCCGAGGGCAACAGGTTCGGCCGCGGCCTGACCGGCATGCATGAGCGCGCACGCGCACTCAGCGGGTCGCTGTCATTGCTGCGCGCGGACCAGCGAACCTATGTGCGCTGCCGCTTGCCCGTGGAAAGGGTACGAGACGCCCCCGCATGAGGCGTCATCGCGGATCATGCGTCAGCAGGCGCAGCCCTCGTGAGCGTTCTGCCGCGATGGCGTGCACTGGGTGCTATAGATCTTGCCTTCCGGGCTGAAACGAAACGAGGCGTGGATACGCAGCGCGCCGGCGACGGAATATTCGAGATCGACGCCATGCGGCGCCGGCTCGATCTCTTCAAGCCCGAAACCTGCCGCCAAATAGGCGCTGAGCCGCGATCCCCAATAGCTTTCGAGCTCGCGGCGGCCGCGATGATAATGCTGCGTGCCGTGGCACGTGCATTCGACCTGCGCATCGTCCGCATAGAGGTCGAGCAACATCGCAAGGTCGCCCGCCCTGCAGGCATCCACCCAGTCGACGACAACACCCATCTGATCGAAATCACTCACGCCGCATTCCTGTTCTGCCGCGGACAAACTGAAAGCGCGGCTTAGGATCACAGTCGTGAATATGTGCTGAATAATAAAGCCCGGACGATTCCGGGTTCCCTCCGGGAACCTACGGGCGCCCCTGGTTTTCCCGCCGCGTTCTCACCCAGACGCCGAACGCGATCAGGACCGCGCCTGCGAGCGCGAACCAGGTGATGGCGTATTGCAGATGATCGTCCTTCAGATGCACGTCGAGCGGCCCCGGACGCGGGATGTTGTTCTCCGGCGCCGGCTGTTCGAGGTCGACATAGAACGGCGCCACCGCGCCCCAGCCGAGCGCGCTTGCGATCGCCAGATGATCGCGCACGAACCAGAGCCGCTTGTCGCGGTTCTCCGCCGGCGTCATCCAGCCCGAGGCCTCCGGAAAGCGGAGATAGCCGGTGAGCGTGACCGGCTGTCCCGTGACGAGCTTCTTCACCGCGCGATCCTCGACGCTGCGGTCCTGCATCGTGTTCTCGACGAAGCCGGCGTCGATCACGACGACCTCGCCGCCCGGAAGCCGCGCCGGCAGGAACGCCCAGGTGCCGGGGCCGGAGGCATCCTTGCGTACGGCCGAGCCGGACGAATAGACCATCGCGTCGGGTAAGGGCGCGTAGGTCGCGGTGAAGGTGACGCGCCGGAATTCGTCGCGTGCGGGATCGAGCGCGGCCCATTGTGCGGGCGAAGGCAGCGCGACGGGCGCCTGCGCGAGCCGCTCGGTGAGGGCCGCGATCAGCTCGTGCTTCGCGGTACGGCGCTGCAGCTGCCAGACGCCGAGCGCCACGAAGACGGCGGTCAGGAAGAGCGTGAACAGCGCGAAGCCGGCCACGCGAGGCTTGCGCGTGGTGACGTTCATTTCGCGCGGTCGATCAGCCGGCCCGGCGCCGCCTTGTGGTGGTATTGCAGCGCGATCAGCAGGGCCTTCATGGAACGCAGCGGCAACAGCGTGGTGGCGAGGATCAGCGGCAGCCAGAGCATCGCATGCAGCCAGAACGGCGGCTGGTATTTGACCTCGACCACCAGCGCGCAGCCGACGACGATCGCGCCCGCCAGCATGATGATGAAGATCGCCGGACCGTCGCCGGAATCGATGAAGGCATAGTCGAGCCCGCAGCGGTCGCAGGCGGGAGCGAGCGTCAGGAAGCCCGCATAGAGCTTGCCCTGGCCGCAGCGCGGACATTTGCAGGCAAGCCCGCGCAGCGCGCTTTGCAGGACGGTGGTTTCGGGCTCCGAGGGGCCGGCAGTGTCGTTCATGATGGCAGACTCTATCACAGTTCCGCCGAAACCAGCGGCAGGGCAGAAAGCGAAAGGGCGGCCCTGCGGCCGCCCTTTCCCGTCAATCCATTGCGGCTCAGTGCGCGCCGTGAGCCATGGTCTCGGCACCGTGTCCCCAGACATAAATGCAGAGGAACAGGAACAGCCAGACCACGTCGACGAAGTGCCAGTACCAGGCGGCGAACTCGAAGCCGAGATGCTGCTTCGGCGTGAAGTGGCCGGCGTAAGCGCGGAACAGGCAGACCAGCAGGAAGATGGTGCCGACCAGCACGTGGAAACCGTGGAAGCCGGTCGCCATGAAGAAGGTCGCGCCATAGACGTTGCCGGCGAAGGAGAACGCCGCGTGGCTGTACTCATAGGCCTGCACGCAGGTGAAGAGTGCGCCGAGCACGACGGTGAGGATCAGGCCGTATTTGAGGCCCTGACGATCGTTCTCGAGCAGCGCATGGTGCGCCCAGGTCACGGTGGTGCCCGAGGTCAGCAGGATCAGCGTGTTCAGGAGCGGCAGGTGCCAGGGATCGAAAGTCTCGATGCCCTTCGGCGGCCAGGTGCCGGGGACCGCGCAGGCGCCGGCCTGGGTGCCGAGGCCGCAGCCGAACACGGCGTCGCGGGTGGCGTGGACGGCGTCGGCCGGGAACAGCGCTGCGTTGAAATAAGCCCAGAACCAGGCCACGAAGAACATCACCTCGGAGGCGATGAACAGGATCATGCCGTAGCGGTGATGCAGCTGCACCACGCGGGTGTGGTCGCCCTTGTACTGGGCTTCCTTGATCACGTCGGCCCACCAGCTCGCCATGGTGTAGAGCACGCCGACGGTGCCGACGCCGAACACGATCGGCGCCGCCGAGAACATGTGGTGCATCCAGGCAATCGCGCCGACTGCCATGATGAAGGCCGAGAGCGAACCGACGGCCGGCCAGGGAGAGGGATCGACCAGGTGATAGTCGTGTTGCTTGCCTTGCGCCGTAGCCATTTCCGTCTCTCTCCTCAATCCCGTGCCTGTCCGGCACTTATCCCCTTGTTTCCAACCTGCCGCGCCCAAAGCCCGGCGATCAGAGATTTCCCTTGCGTTTGTCGTTCTCGCCGGATGCGAGCGGCTTCACCACCGGATCCTTCACCGGATAGAACGTGTAGGACAGCGTGATCGTGTTCAGCCCGTCGTTCTCGCGGTCGTCGGCGATCGACGGATCGACGTAGAACACGACCGGCATCTCGCGCTTCTCGCCGGGCGCCATGGTCTGCTCGGTGAAGCAGAAGCAATTGATCTTCTGGAAGTAGGAGCCGACCGTCAGCGGCGCGACATTGTAGGCGGCCTGACCCGCGGTGGTCCGCGCGGCCTGGTTGGTCACGGTGTAGAACACGGTCACGACCTGGCCGATATTGACCTCGATCTCGCTCTGCTCCGGCTCGAACTTCCAGGGCAGGCCGGGCGCGACGTTGGAATCGAAGCGCACCGCGATCTTTCGCGCGATCGGACCGGTGGCGGGCGCCGAGGTCGCGACCTGGGTGGTGCCGTTGAAGCCGGTGGCGCGGCAGAACCAGTTGTAGAACGGCACCGCCGCGTAGGAGGCGCCGACCATCAGCGCCACCACGGCGCCGCAGATCGAGGCGACCACCACATCACGCCCCAGCCCGCGGCCCTTGGCAGCCCCCTTGGCCGGCTTGGGGCTGACGTCCTGCGATATGGTCGGCTCGTGATCCATGTTTCCTACATCGGCCGGACTAGCACCGCCGGTCCCTTGACCATGGTGACGGCGAAGAACAGAACGACGAGCACGCCGAGCGCGAGCGCGATCGCGATCGAGCGCTGACGACGGCTCTTCTTCTGCGCCTCGGTGAGGACGATTCCATCTGGCTCGGGTTTGTCGGCCATTGCTGCGATCATGCGCCCCCAACCATCGGAGCAAGCGCCCGCAACACGACCTCGGCCAGCAGGGTCGCGAACAGCGCGAACAGATACAGGATCGAGAAGGCGAACAATTTGCGGGTCGCGCGCAGCGACTGGCTGCGCTCGCGGCGCAGATAGACGTTGATCGCGAGCACCAGCATCCCGGCGCCGAGGATCAGCGAGACCACGCCATAGACGGCATCGAAATAGCCGAGCGCCCAGGGCGCAGCGGCGACCGCGATCAGCACGATGGTGTAGAGCAGGATCTGCAGACGCGTCGCGTCGGGGCCGGCGACGTTGGGCAGCATCGGAATGCCGGCGCGCGCATAATCGTCGGAGCGGAACAGCGCCAGCGCCCAGAAATGCGGCGGCGTCCAGAAGAAGATGATGGCGAACAGCAGCAGCGGCTCGACGTCGACCGTGCCCGTGACCGCGGCCCAGGCCACCACCGGCGGCAGCGCGCCGGCGGCGCCGCCGATCACGATGTTCTGCGTGGTCCAGCGCTTCAGGCACATCGTGTAGATCACGACGTAGAAGAAGATGGTGAAGGCGAGCAGCGCGCCCGCGATCCAGTTGACGAGAATGCCCAGCGTCATCACCGAGAAGAAGGACAGCGTCAGGCCGAACGCCATCGCTTCGCCGCGCGTGATGCGGCCGCGCGGGATCGGCCGGTTCGCCGTGCGCGACATCTTGGCGTCGATGTCGCCCTCGAGCGCCATGTTGAGCGCGCCGGAGGCACCGGCACCGACGGCGATGCAGAGCAGCGAGGTAATCGCGAGCACCCAGTGGAAATGCCCGGGCGCCATCGCCATGCCGACCAGCGCGGTGAAGATCACCAGCGACATCACCCGCGGCTTGAGCAGCGCGATGTAGTCGCCAACCTCCGCTTCGGAGATGCGGGGATTGATGTCGATGGCGTTGTGGTCGAGGACGGACACTAGTTTCAACTCGCTTCGTTATAGAGCCGCGGCGCCCATGGCGGGCGCCGCGGAAGATGGCTTACTGCACGCGGGGCAGCACTTCGAACTGGTGGAAGGGCGGCGGCGAGGACAGCGTCCACTCCAGCGTGGTCGCGCCCGCACCCCAGGGATTGTTGCCCGCCGGGACCTTCTTCATGAAAGCGTCGAGCACGCAGTAGAGGAAGATCAGCACGCCGAAGCCCGAGATGTAGGAGCCGACCGACGAAACCAGGTTCCAGCCCGCGAACGCGTCGGGATAGTCGACGTAGCGGCGCGGCATGCCCGACAGGCCGAGGAAGTGCTGCGGGAAGAACACGAGGTTCACGCCGATGAAGGTGACCCAGAAATGCGCCTTCGCCAGCGTCTCGTTGTACATGTAGCCCGTCATCTTCGGGAACCAGTAGTACCAGCCGGCGAAGATGCCGAACACCGCGCCGAGCGACAGCACGTAGTGGAAATGCGCGACGACGTAGTAGGTCTCCTGCAGCACGCGGTCGACGCCGGCGTTCGCCAGCACGACGCCGGTGACGCCGCCGACCGTGAACAGGAAGATGAAGCCCACCGCCCAGATCATCGGGGCGCGGAAATCGATCGAGCCGCCCCACATCGTGGCGATCCACGAGAAGATCTTCACGCCGGTCGGGACCGCGATGACCATGGTCGCAGCAACGAAATAGGCCTGCGTCGCCGAGGACATGCCGACCGTGTACATATGGTGCGCCCAGACCACGAAGCCGATGCCGCCGATCGCGACCATGGCGTAGGCCATGCCGAGATAGCCGAACACGGGCTTGCGCGAGAAGGTCGAGACGATCTGGCTGACCATTCCGAAAGCCGGCAGGATCAGGATGTACACCTCGGGGTGGCCGAAGAACCAGAACAGATGCTGGAACAGCACGGGGTCGCCGCCGCCGTCGGGCGCGAAGAACGTCGTGCCGAAATTGCGGTCGGTGAGCAGCATCGTGATCGCACCGGCGAGCACCGGCAGCGACAACAGCAGCAGGAACACCGTCACCAGGATCGACCACACGAACAGCGGCATCTTGTGCAGGGTCATGCCCGGCGCGCGCATGTTGAAGATGGTGGTGATGAAGTTGATGGCACCGAGGATCGACGAGGCGCCCGCCAGATGCAGCGACAGGATCGCGAAGTCGACGGCCGGGCCCGGGTGACCGGAGCTCGACAGCGGCACGTACATGGTCCAGCCGGCGCCGACGCCGTTGGCGCCGGGCTCGCCCTCCACGAAGGTCGACATCAGCAGCAGCGCGAAGGAGGCCGGCAGCAGCCAGAACGAGATGTTGTTCATGCGCGGGAACGCCATATCGGGCGCCCCGATCATCAGCGGCACGAACCAGTTGCCGAAGCCGCCGATCATCGCGGGCATGACCATGAAGAAGATCATGATCAGGCCGTGGGAGGTCACGAAGACGTTGTAGGTGTGCGTCTCGTGGAAGATCTGCACGCCCGGATACATCAGCTCGGCACGGATCGCGATCGACATCGCGGCACCGATGATGCCCGCGATGACCGCGAAGATCAGGTACATCGTGCCGATGTCCTTGTGGTTGGTCGAATAGACGTAGCGCCGCCATCCGGTCGGATGGGCGTGCTCGTGGTCATGTCCGTGGTCTTGCGCGTGATCGCCGTGTGCCGCTGCGCTGGTTGCCATTTTCAAATCCTGCCTTGCGTCCCAATCGGACCTTTGGAGGTCCCGCCCTTTATCTCTTTCAGTCCCCTCGAGCCTTGACCCGGCGCTTACTGCGTCGGGCCGGCCGCGGAGGCGTAGGTGCTGGTGCCGCCGCTCGCAAACTTCTTCTTCGCCGTCTCGACCCAGGACGCGAACTCCTTGTCCTCCACGACGCGAATCGCGATCGGCATGAAGGCGTGATCCTTGCCGCAAAGCTCAGAGCACTGGCCGTAGAACATGCCGGTCTTGGTGGCCTTGAACCAGGTCTCGTTCAGCCGCCCCGGAATGGCGTCGATCTTGACGCCGAAAGCCGGCAGCGCGAAGGCGTGGATGACGTCGGCGCCGGTGACCTGGACCCGAATCACCTTGTTGACCGGCACCACCATCTCGTTGTCGACGCCGAGCAGGCGGGGCTGCTTGTCCTGGGCCATCAGCGAGTCGAACTCGAACTTGCCGTTATCGGGATAGGCATACGACCAGTACCACTGCTTGCCCGTCGCCTTGATGGTCAGGTCCGCCTTCGGCACGTCGAGTTCCAGGAACAGCAGGCGGAATGACGGCACCGCGATGCCGACCAGGATCAGCACCGGAACCAGGGTCCACACCACCTCGATCAGCGTGTTGTGGGTCGTCCGCGACGGCACCGGATTGGCCTTCGCATTGAACTTGAGCACCACGATCACCAGCAGCGCCAGGACGAACAGCGTGATCAGGGTGATCAACACGAACAGGAAGTTGTGGAACCAGACGATGTTATCCATCACCGGCGAGGCGGACTGCTGGAGCGTCCACTCCCACGGCGCCGGCTGTCCAAGCTCGGCGAATGCCGAACCGCCCGTCGCCAGCGTCAGGCCAGCAACGGCCAATCCCAGCATATGCCGGCCTACCCGGCCCATCGACATCCTCATGCCGTCGCGCTCCCCTTACGAAATCACCCCAAGTGCATTCCCCTATTTCTGGGAAACGCTTATTCGATCCGTCCGTCTGACAAACCGCCGCTCAAGAATACCTCTAAGAGGAATTGGGGCCAGATCGCTAGAACGCCGAAATCAAGCCTCTCAAACCATAATTCTTGATCTATCGCAATGCAGTCTTGAGGCCCGTCTGTCAGCGATCACCCGCAAGATATTTCCTAGTAAGATCAGACAAAAATACCGTTTCCCGGGATGGCGCGGCTTGACAGCGGAATTGCCCGCTGTAGGTCCTTGCGGACGGCCGCACAGGAACCTGATTCGTGCCGGCGGCGGCGGCCTCGGCGGCGCGGAATTTGCTTGGGAATTGCCTTCAAGACGCCGTCATTTCCGTATCAGTCCACCCGCGCAAGCGACCCAAGCGAGCAGAGGGACCGACCCCGATGGGGCTTTCGAGATGCATGGCAAGGCTGGCTCAGAGGCAGGCTAACGGCGTCACGGCGCTTGCGGCCCTGCTGGCTGCGGCCGTCCTCCTGGCCCTCCCGGGCCTTGCCCATGCGCAGGGCGCGGTGCGCTCCGTCCATGGCGACTGGCAGATTCGCTGCGACACCCCGCCCGGCGCCCAGACCGAGCAATGCGCCCTGATCCAGAGCGTGGTGGCCGAAGACCGCTCCAATGCCGGCCTGACCGTGATCGTGCTCAAGACCGCCGACCAGAAGAGCCGCCTGATGCGGGTCGTCGCCCCGCTCGGCGTCCTCCTGCCCTCCGGCCTCGGCCTCAAGCTCGACAATCAGGACGTCGGCCGCGCCGGCTTCGTCCGCTGCCTGCCCAATGGCTGCGTCGCCGAGGTCGTCATGGACGACAAGCTGCTCGGCCAGCTCCGCAGCGCCAAGACCGCCACCTTCATCATCTTCGAGACGCCGGAAGAAGGCATCGGCTTCCCGCTCAGCCTGAACGGGCTCGGCGAAGGCTACGACAAGCTGCCGTAAGCTTGGCCGCTGCAATCCTATTGTTTCCGTAATGTGAGGCTTCGCGCCCTCGCGGAACCGGGCCGAAACCATTATCTTGCCCCCATCCCCCGATAATGGACGGACGCATGACCAACCCTGCCACGACCTCCCTGCTCGACCGCGCCAATCTCGATCGCGACCAGGTTCGCAACGAGGTCGCGCGCGGGCTCGCCGGCGCCGACGACGGCGAACTGTTCCTGGAATACAGCCAGACCGAAGCGCTGATGTTCGACAATGGGCGGCTGAAGCAGGCGACCTACGACACCTCGCAGGGTTTTGGCCTGCGCGCCGTCAAGGACGACGCGGTCGGCTACGCCCATTCCTCCGACGTGTCGCTGCCGGCGCTGATTCGCGCCGCCGACGCGGTCGCGGCCGTGCGCGGCGGCTATTCCGGCAGCTTTGCCGCCCCGCCGGCGCATACCAACGTGCGGCTCTATAGTGACGAAAACCCGCTCGACGCCCCCGGCTTCGAGACCAAGGTCAAGCTGCTGGCCGAGATCGACGCCTATCTGCGTGACAAGGATCCGCGGGTGCGGCAGGTCAGCGTCAGCCTGGGGGCAACCTGGCAGGTCGTCGAGATCCTGCGGCCCGACGGCGAGAGCTATCGCGACATCCGTCCGCTGGTGCGCGTCAACGTCTCCGTCGTCGCCGGTCAGGGCGACCGCCAGGAGAGCGGCAGCAAGGGCTATGGCGGCCGCGCCGGCTATGCCGAATTCATCGAGAGCAAGAACTGGCGCGACGCCGCCGACGGCGCGTTGCGCGAGGCCCTCGTCAATCTGGAATCGATTCCGGCCCCCGCCGGCGAGATGGACGTCGTGCTCGGGGCCGGCTGGCCCGGCGTGATGCTGCATGAAGCGGTCGGCCATGGCCTCGAGGGCGACTTCAACCGCAAGAAGACCTCCGCATTCGCCGGCCTGATGGGCCAGCAGGTCGCGGCCAAGGGCGTCACCGTGGTCGACGACGGCACCATCGCCTCAAGGCGTGGCTCGCTCTCGATCGACGACGAGGGCACGCCGACCAACCGCACCGTGCTGATCGAGGACGGCGTCCTGGTCGGCTACATGCAGGACCGCCAGAACGCGCGCCTGATGAACATGAAGCCGACCGGCAACGGCCGCCGCCAGGGCTATGCCCATGTGCCGATGCCGCGCATGACCAACACCTACATGCTCGCCGGCGACCGCGACCCGGCCGAGATTCTCGCATCGGTGAAGAACGGCGTGTTTGCCGCGAATTTCGGCGGCGGCCAGGTCGACATCACCTCGGGCAAGTACGTGTTCCAGTGCACCGAGGCCTACAAGATCGAGAACGGCAAGATCGGCGCGCCGCTGAAAGGCGCGATGCTGATCGGCAACGGGCCGACCGACCTGCATCGCATCCGCATGATCGGCAACGACCTTGCGCTCGATACCGGCATCGGCACCTGCGGCAAGAACGGCCAGGGCGTGCCTGTCGGCGTCGGCCAGCCGTCGCTTCTGATGGAACGCATTACCGTGGGTGGAACGGGCGCATGAGCGTGGAAGACAAAGTGACTGCGCCCGCCAAGCGCAAAAGCAGCGGCTGGGGTGGACAGATCGTTCAGCTCGCCGGCATCGTGGCCGCCGTGTTCATCGCGAAGGGCGCGCTCGCCGAGCCGTTCTACGTGCCGTCGGGCTCGATGGAGCCGACGCTGCTGATCGGCGATGCGCTGCTCGCCTCGAAATTCCCCTACGGCTACGGCACCTCGTCGCTGCCGATCCAGATCAACCTTCCAGAGAGCGGACGCGTGTTCGCGGAGACGCCGAAGCAGGGCGACGTCGTCGTGTTCCGCTGGCCCGGCGACCGCTCGCAGGCCTGGGTCAAGCGCGTCGTCGGTCTGCCCGGTGACCGCATCCAGATGCGGCAGGGCCAGCTCTTCATCAACGACCGCCCCGCCGAGCTGAAGCCCGACGGCGTCGGCAGCGCCGAGGACGACAATGGCGGCACCGAGCCGGCCTACCGCTATGTCGAGACGTTGCCGAACGGCGTCTCGCATCTGATCTTCAAGATGCGCGACAACGGCCCGCTCGACAACACGCAGGAGGTGACGGTGCCGCCCGGCCACCTCTTCGTGCTCGGCGACAACAGGGACAACTCTGCCGACAGCCGCGTGCCCCTGCGCTCCGGCGGCGTCGGCATGCTGCCGATCGACAATCTGATCGGACGCGCGGATGCCGTGGTTGGCTCCTGGGATCTCGGCATGCGCAGCCAGCCTGTGTACACTTGGCTGTCCGGCTTCCGGCTCGCGCGGTTCTTCACCGCCGTGCACTGACGGGATCGTAGGGTGGGCAAAGGCGTTCTTGCGCCGTGCCCACCATGTTTCGACGATGACGAGGGAAGACGTGGGCACGCCGCTTCGCGTCTTTGCCCACGCTACGATTCCCGATGACCCGCGACGAATTCCTCGCTCTCGCCCTGCGCAATCCGATCAACGCCGCGATCGTCGACGAGCTCCGTCGCCTCGCGCTGCCGGATCCGTGGCTGGTCGCAGGATGCCTGGTGCAGAGCGTGTGGAACGGGCTCACGGGCCGCGCCATCGATCACGGCATCGCCGACTACGACGCGTTCTATTTCGATTCCGATACATCGTGGGAGGCGGAAGACTCGGTGATCCGCGAGTTGCATGCGCGGCTGGCGCATCTCGGCGCCAAGGTCGAGATCCGCAACCAGGCGCGCGTACATCTGTGGTACCCGGGCAAGCACGGCCTGCCCTATCCGCCGTTGACGCGCTCGACGGATGGCATCGACCGCTTCCTGACGGAGAATACGCAAGTCGGCGTCAGGCGCGCGGGTCATGGCTATGAGGTCTATGCGCCGCACGGGTTCGACGACATCGCCGCGCTGATCGTGCGGCCCAACCGGGCGCTGAATTTTTCCGCGGCCAACTACGCGGCCAAGGCCGCGCGATGGAAGGCATTGTGGCCGGAGATCACGGTGATGGCGGCGGAGTGAGGTGTCGTAGGGTGGATTAGCGAAGCGTAATCCACCCCCTGTCTCCGCGGAGATCAAAGTAGTGGGTTACGCCTTCGGCTAACCCACCCTACGATGGCCTATCTCACCACACCCGAGGTGAACCCCGGCTTGCGGCGCGGCGGCTTGATTTCCTTTTTCAGGTAGCAGCGCGCCTCCCGTCCGGTGTAGCCGGGGCGGGCATAGGTGAAGGCACGGCACTTGTTGTCGGCGGTGCAGGCAGCCTTGCAGGCCTCGACGCTTTCGCCGTCCTTGAGCTCGAAATTGCGCAGATCGCCACCGGGACGGTCGATCGACGTCTCCACGCCTTCGACGCGCGGCTCGATCACGCCTGCGCCGCGGACGCCGGAGATGCAGCAATTGCCGGGCACGCGCGGCGGCACGGTGTTCTTGAGCCAGCATACCGCCGCGGCGCCGTCGATGTCGGGATAGCTGAAGCTCCAGGAGCGACACTTGCGGTCGCGCTCGCACAGGAGCGCGCAATCCTCGGGGTCGCCCGATGCCACCGGCTGGCTGAAATAATCGCCGCCGGGCCGGTCGAACGCCGTCTGGGCGCGCGCCGGCACGCCCGCGAACGCGAGCAACAGCAGCGCGGCGCATGCCACGAGGCTTGCCATGACGGCCCCATGCAGGCGGCCCTTCCCCATCGGAACAGCTTTCGAGTTATTGACGACGCTCGGGTTTTTCAGCCGGTCATTTGATCGCCGCAAACCTGTATGGGCGATGAACGGCCGAATGCCCGGTCGTTGGCCTATCGGCGTAGAGCGTTTTCAAGCGAAGCGGGTACCGGTTCGCGTAAAGAAAACGCGTCAAAAATAAGAGTCTAGAGCCCCATTCCGATTTATCGGAACGGAAATGGCTCTAGAACGCGTATTCCGCGTAGGCCGGTTCCACCGAGCCCTTCCAGGGCCCGTTGAACTTCTCGAGCATTTCCTCGGCCGGCGTCCGGCCGGAATCGATGATGCGGTCGAGCGGCTCGAGGTGCCGTGTCTCGTCGCGTCCGAGCTGGTCGATCCGGCCGCGGCGGCGCAGGCCCGCATGTGCCAGAACGAGGCATTCCTTGGCGATCTCGAACAGATAACGATCCTTGATCCGCGCCTTGAAGCCGAAGCGCGGCACGTCGTCGCGCAGCGCCTGGCGCTCATGCGCGCTCCAGTGCTTCACAAGGTCCCATGCGGCATCGAGCGACACATCGTCATAAAGCAGTCCGGCCCAGAACGCCGACAGCGCCGGCAGGCGGCCCCACGGGCCGCCGTCGGAGCCGCGCATCTCGAGATAGCGCTTGAGGCGCACTTCCGGGAAAATCGTCGAGAGATGGTTGGCCCAGTCCGACAGCGTCGGACGCTCGCCGGGAAGATTGTTGTTGCGGCCGTCGAAGAAGGCACGGAACGAGGAGCCCGACACGTCGATGTAATCGTCGCCGCGCTTGACGAAATACATGGGCACGTCGAGCGCGTAGTCGACATAGCGCTCGAAGCCCATGCCGTCCTCGAACGCCCAGGGCATCATGCCGGCGCGTGCATTGTCGGTGTCGCGCCAGATCTCGGAGCGGAACGAGAGGAAGCCGTTCGGCTTGCCTTCGGTGAACGGCGAATTGGCGAACAGGGCCGTCGCAACCGGCTGCAGCGCGAGCGACACGCGCAGCTTCTTGACCATGTCGGCTTCGGAGGAGAAGTCGAGATTGGTCTGCACCGTGCAGGTCCGGTACATCATGTCGAGGCCGTATTGGCCGACCTTCGGCATGTAATTGGTCATGATCTTGTAGCGGCCCTTGGGCATCACCGGGATGTCGGAGCGCGACCAGGACGGCGTCATGCCGAGGCCGAGGAAGCCGATGCCGAGCGGCGTAGCGATCTCGCGCACCTGGGCGAGGTGCGCCATCAACTCGCTCTGGGTCTGGTGCACGTTCTCGACCGGTGCGCCCGAGAGCTCGAACTGTCCGCCCGGCTCGAGCGAGATCGCGCCGCCGCCGGTGACGTCGTAGAGGCCGATGATGTTGCCCTTCTCCATGATCGGCTCCCAGCCGAGCAGGAGCTTCATGCCTTCGAGCAGTGCGCCGATGCCGCGCGCGCCCTCGTAGGGCACCGGACGGTGGCCTTCGAGCGTGAACGGCGTCTTCTCGTGCTCGGTACCCATGCGGAATTCGGACGGGTCCTTGCAGCCGGCCTCGAACCACGCGACGAGTTCGTCGCGCGACTGCAGCGGCGTCATATCGATCTGGTCTCGCGCCATATCAAACTCTAATCAAAAGCGCTTCGACCGAATGCGCGGGTGACAGGGATGGTCCGCGAACCCACCGGGCGCGCGGACGTGCTGGGTTGCCGTCGATCATCGCGACGGCGAAGTTTCGTTGACGCTGGCGACGGGCGGCAGTTTCATCTCGCCGCACGAGCAGCCCAGCCGATCGAGCAGGCCGCTGAGCTTGACGGCGTCGGCATCGGACAGTTTCGAGCCGACATATTTCTCGATTGCGGCCGAATAGGCGCCCCACATCCGCTTCTGCAGCTCGCGGCCGGCTTCGGTGATCTCGACGAACTGGCCACGCTTGTCGATCTTGCATTCGCGCCGGGAGGCGAGCCCCTCGTCGACCAGGCGGTCGATCAGGCGCGAGGTGGAGTATTGCGGGATCAGCATCTGCCGCTCGAGCTCGACAGGCCGCAGCTCGCCGGACGGCGCGCGCGACAATTCGAGCAGGGCGTCGTACCATGCCAGCGGCGGGAACCCCGCCTTCTTCAAATCCTGCTCGACGCAGTCGAGCACGCGGCTCTGTACCCGCATCAGGCGGATCCAGGCGGAAGTGGCCTCGGTCGATGGTTTGCGTTTCATGGTCCCGCTCAAGCTCGTCGCCCGTCTCTTACCTCATTCGATGCAGCTGCATCAATCTTGACTATTGCATGCAGGTGCATGTAGGCGTTCTTTCGCCAGAGCCAAGCAACAAGAGGAGGAAATTCCATGAAACTCTATTACTCACCCGGCGCCTGCTCCCTGTCCCCCCATATCGCGCTCCTGGAAGCCGGCCTGCCCTACGAACTGGTCAAGGTCGATATCCGCGCCAAGAAGCTCGAAAATGGTGAGGATTATCTGAAGCTGAACCCCAAGGGCCAGGTCCCTGCGCTGGGCCTCGACAGCGGCGAGATCGTGACCGAAGGCCCGGTGATTGTCCAGATGATCGCCGACCAGGCCTCGGCCAAGGCGCTGGCGCCGGCCCACGGCAGCGCCGAGCGCTACAAGCTGCTCGAATGGCTGAACTTCCTCACCTCGGAGGTGCACAAGAGCTTCGGCCCGCTGTTCGCCCCCGCCCTGAACGACGAGGCCAAGGCGTTCTTCAAGGACCGCGTCATGGGCAAGCTGAAATACATCGACAGCCAGCTCGCCGGCCGCGACTACCTGATGGGCAAGCAGTTCACGGTGGCCGACGGCTATCTCTTCACGATGCTGACCTGGGCCGACCGGATGAAGTTCGACTTCTCGGCCATGCCGCACCTCGCCGCCTACAAGGCCCGCGTCGCAGCGCGCCCGCAGGTGCAGGAGGCGCTGAAGAAGGAAGGGCTCGCGCAGGCCGCGTGAGCGCTCGCAAGTCATGACGATCGAAAGGCCGGATCCGGGATCCGGCCTTTCTTCATTGTGAACCACTCGATCGGCGGCGGCGTCGAAGAATCACCTTCCGCGAGACAGTTGCGCCATGAACATGATCGTCCTGATGACCGCCGCCGGTGCGCCGCTCGCGATGCTCGGCCTGTCGACGCCGGTCACGCCGCAGCGCAGCTGCATCTTCATGGTCCATCCGCAGATCACCTCGACGGTGTTCGAAAGCAAGGAAGGAAAGATCGTCTTTCCGGACCGGCCGACCGAATATCCGTGCAGCTACGCCAGCAAGAAGGGTGGAGCGGACATCGCCTTCACCAACCAGAACGGCTGGCGTTTCGAGGTCCGCATCGGCCGCGGCGACGAGGGCACCTGGAAGGCCAGCCTGGCCGACGACGCGGTCTCGGGCCGCGCCTTCTCGCCGTTCGGCGACCAGAAATAAGCAAGCCGGATCGCCGATCCCGTCGCCTTATTTTGCTGCAGCACAGCAAAGGCGCGACCCCATTTGCGCGGGATCATCGTACCTTGATTAGACTTATGAACTACTGTTCGCCAAGATTAAGTGGTGCTGTCTTGTCAGCACCCGCGAAGTGGGCGAGCTTGGTACTATTGATTGAAGATTATTTGCACGCTCATTGAGGTTGAAGTTGACGATTGCCATCGTCCTGATCGTTGCAAGCGCTCTGGTAGGAGTAGCGACAGGTCGCTTTTTCAGGATCTGGGCGCTGGTCGTCTTTTCGCCTGTGATCGCGATCGTCGCGGCGATCGTTCTGCGCGCTTACGATTTCGGAATGGTGGGGGGCGTGACCGTCGTCGCCATCTGTCTTGCCGTCTCGCAACTCGCCTATCTCGCGGCATCGTACCTGCTGCACGCGCGCGCGGTCTCACCCCATGACGAAGTCGACGGCAACCCAGGCGAGATAGGCCAGCAAAAAGTCCGCCGCCAGCACAAGTAGCGCCAGCGCGGCCCACAGCGCCGGACCCTTGCGGCGCAGGCGCGCCGGCTTCTGTTGCGAGGGGAGCTTGCCCGTTGCAGACGCAACGGCATGTCTTGCGGTGAGATCGCGAGCGAGCGCGGTCTTCCGCAGCACCAAGGAGTTCATCAAGGACAACTTTCTTTTCGTCTTCGGCTTGCCGACGGGATCGGCAAGTGTCCCAACGCGATTCGTGACCCTGACCCGCAGCAAGACTAGTGCCAGGGCCGAGCAAAAGAACGGCGCCGCTTTGACGCGCCTATGACAATTGCGCGACGCCGCTGCAGCGGGACTCTCGCACGGTTCCTACGCGGATTCTGTGATCGGTTCCACAACCTGGAACAAATCTGACACAACCGTGATGACGTCCGAGAATGTAAAAAGGCCGGATCGATGATCCGGCCTTTCATTTTCGATGCGTAGCCCGGATGGAGCGTAGCGCAATCCGGGGTCTTCACACGCGGGCTAGTTGTTCCCGGATTTCGCTGCGCTCCATCCGGGCTACGAGATCAGATCAGGCTGCTGCCTTCTTCGGCGCGAATCGGCCGTAGAAGGTCTCGCCCTTCGCGGCCATCTCCACCAGCAGCTTCGGCGGGGTGAAGCGCGAGCCGTACTTCGTTTCCAGCTTGTGGCAGAGCTCGACGAACTTCTTCGTGCCCATGAAGTCGATGTAGGACAGCGTGCCGCCGGTGAATGGCGCGAAGCCGAAGCCGAGGATCGAGCCGACATCAGCCTCGCGCGGATCGGTGATGACGTGGTCCTCGACCGTGCGCGCGGCTTCCACCGCCTGCACCACCAGGAAGCGCTGCTTCAGCTCCTCGATGTCGAGCGTGTCGGGGTCGAGCTGCTTGGGCTGCAGCGCCGAGAGGCCCGGCCACAGGCTCTTCGAGCCCTTGCCCTTCTCGGGATAGTCGTAGAAGCCCTTGCTGTTCTTGCGGCCGAGACGGCCCTGCTTCTCGACCATCTCCACCATCAGCTTCTTCTGATCGGGATTGATTGCGTTGGGACCGAGATCGGCTTCCGTGGCCTTCATGATCTTGAGGCCGAGGTCGAGCGCGACTTCGTCCGACAGCGAGAGCGGGCCAACCGGCATGCCGGCCATCTTGGCGCAGTTCTCGATCATCGCCGGCGGCACGCCTTCGAGGAACATCTCGTTGCCTTCGGCTACGTAACGGCCGACGCAGCGGTTGGCGAAGAAGCCTCTGGAGTCGTTGACCACGATCGGCGTCTTGCCGATCTGACGGACATAGTCGAGCGCGGTCGCGAGCGCGACATCGCCGGTGTTCTTGCCGAGGATGATCTCGACCAGCATCATCTTCTCGACCGGCGAGAAGAAGTGAATGCCGACGAACTTGCCCTGGTCCTTGAAGCCCTCGGCCAGCGAGGTGATCGGCAGCGTCGAGGTGTTCGACGCGAAGATCACGTCCGGCTTCAGATATTCCTGCGCCTTGGCGAAGGTGTCCGCCTTGACCTTACGGTCCTCGAACACGGCCTCGATGACGAGGTCGACGTCCTTCAGCGCGGCATAGTCCGCGGTCGGCGTGATGCGCGCGAGCAGCGCTTCGGCGTCCGCGGGCTTGGCACGGCCCTTCTTGATCTGGTCCTCGATCACCTTCTGCGCATGCGCCTTGCCCTTGTCGGCGCTCTCCTGGTCGCGGTCGATCAGGACGACGTCGAGGCCGGCGCGGGCCGAGACGTAGCCGACGCTCGCGCCCATGAAGCCGGCGCCGATCACGGCGATCTTCTTCACCTTGGTCGC
>Ga0207426_1000902_pt1 | contig 29899 bp, 26 predicted proteins | sample AraplaMF_Cvi_mMS_FD_184265 | JGI IMG/M metagenome (GOLD analysis project Ga0207426, IMG submission 184265) | Arabidopsis root microbial communities from the University of North Carolina, USA - plate scrape MF_Cvi_mMS (SPAdes) (version 2) | ecosystem: Host-associated > Plants > Roots > Endosphere... | reverse complement strand
GGCCGAGACGATGCCGGCCGTCACGGTGCCGCCGAGGCCGAAGGGATTGCCGACCGCGACCACCCAGTCGCCGATGCGGGGCTTCTGCTCGGCGAACTTGACGAAGGGGAAGTCCTTCTTGCCGTCTACCTTGATCAGCGCGAGATCGGTCTTCGGATCGGTGCCGACCACCTTGGCGGTGTAGGTCGTGCCGTCATCCATGGTGACCTGCACGGATTCGGCGTGATCGACGACGTGGTTGTTGGTCACGGCGTAGCCGTCAGGCGAGATGAAGAAGCCGGAGCCTTCGCCCGTGATCACCTGGTGACGCTGGCGCGGCATGCCGTTCATGCCGGGGCCACGGAAGCCGAACTCCCGCGAAAACTGGTCGAACGGCGAGCCTTCGTCGGAATCCATCCGGTTCTGCTGCAGCATCGCGCTCTTGTCGTTGTCCCGGTCGATCTTGACCCGCACCGAGATGACGGCGGGCTTGACCTTGGCGACGAGGTCGCCGAAGCCCGGCGGCGTGGACGCGGTCTCCGCAGCATGCGCAGGCGTGACCAGGGAGGTCATGCCGAAGGGCGAGGAGCCGGGAGACGCGGCAAGCACGGCCACGCCAAGCGCGGCCACGGTGCCGAGCAGCGCAAGCCGGCGCGGCCTCAGAATTGTCCGGGACGTGGTGGTGTCGGAATTGACGCGATCGTTCATGTCGAAATGTCCATGTTGGGTCAGGTGTCGCCTTGGATCCAACATGGGCGTTCGCACCTTACGGCGTCCCGTCCACACGATTAAATCTTGGCAAAGGTACCGAAGCCGGTGGCCGCTGGCCAAAAAGCGCCAATGCAGATTTGATGCAGCTCAACGCGGCGCCTTCGGGCAGTGAAAAACTGTGGCCACCGAACGATACCGATCGGAGGTAGCGCCATGTACAGAGACATTCTCGTCCACATCCCGACCGAGCGGCCAATGCGCCCCGTGATCGACGGAGCGATCTCGCTCGCGAAGCACCTCAACGCCCATCTCGATGCGGTCGCGGCCGGCTATGTCGCAAGCAGCGCGGCTTACGTCCTGGACGGCGGCGCCGCCGTGGCGGCGGTGTTCGAGCTGGAGCGCGACCGCGCCGTGGAGCGGGCCGAGGCCGCGCTCGAGGTGTTCAAGCGCGAAGCCGTGACCGCCGGCATTTCTTACGCTTGCCATCCGCTCGGTGCGATTCCCGCGGATGCAGCCGGCGCGCTCGGCGAGATGGCGCGGCTGCACGACCTCAGCATCGTGCTCCAGCCCGATCCGGCGCAAGGCTCGTTCGACAACGACGTGCCCGGCGAGATCCTGTTCCAGGCCGGCGGCCCGGTGCTGTTCCTGCCCTATACCTTCCGTGGCCCGTTTAGGGCGCGGCGGATCGGCATTTGCTGGGACGGCAGCCGCCTCGCCGCCCGCGCGATGCGCGACGCAGCACCATTCCTGGCGCGGGCCGAAGAGATCCTGATCATCACGATCAACGAGGCCGATGCGGTCCCTGGCGAAGTCTCGGCAAGCCAGCTGGCGAAGCATCTCGGCCGGCGCGGGCTCTCGCCGCGCAAGATCGGCCTGTCAGCGGTCCGCTCCGAGATTCAGCCGACCATCCTGTCGCTGGCGGCCGACGAAGGCCTCGATCTGCTGGTGATGGGCGGTTACGGCCATGCGCGCTGGCAGGAACGCTTCCTCGGCGGCGTGACCCGCGCGATGCTCGAGGCCATGACGGTGCCGACCCTGATGTCGCATTAGCGAAGGCGTCCCGGCGCTGTTACGCCGCGACGGGCGCTTCCCATACCGCGGGGGTGACCGCATCGTCGCCGCGTTGCGCATTGCACGCGTCGAAATGCGCCTTCAGGGCGACCTCGGCGAGATGTTCGAAATGTTCGGCCTGGCCGAGGAGTTCCCAGTTCTGAAGCGGCCTGTAGGCTGCCTGCTGGCGGCAGAGGGACGCCAGCGCCCGGTAGCGACGTACGTTCTCCATGAGACCCTCCCTCGCGCGCACAGGCTTATTGCCTTGATTTTGCGTCAGGCCGATGGCGGTTGTGCAAAACATTTGCTGCGGGCGCCACGCGGCCAGCATCGGTTAATTTCTGGGAAACGTCGACAGGCAATTTAGTTCCAGATGGCCGCGTGGAACTCCGGCCGTCGAAGACGTCAGGCGTAGAGCCGGCGCTCCACGGCGACGCCAACCAGATCGAGATAGCGCTCGATCAGCTCGGGCCGACCGACGAGATAGCCCTGCATCTCCTCGCAGGCCTCGTCCGCCAGGAAGGCACGCTGCGCCTCCGTCTCCACCCCTTCGGCGACGACGGGGATATTCAGCGCGTGGGCGAGGCTCAGCACCGCGCGGACGATCTCCGCCGATTGCGGCGTCGCCTCCAGATTGGAGATGAAGCTGCAGTCGATCTTGATCTTGTCGAACGGAAACGACTGCAGATAGGACAGCGAGGAGTAGCCGGTGCCGAAATCGTCCATCGCGATGCGGATGCCCAGCGCCTTCAGCCGCCGCAGCAAAGTGAGCGCGCGGGTGAAATCCCCGATCAGCACGCCCTCGGTGATCTCGACCTCGAGCCGTGTCGGCGAAAGGCCGGTCTCCAGCAGGATCTGGTGGATCGAGCGTTCGAGATCGCCCGCCTGGAACTGGACCGGCGACAGATTGACCGCGACCTGCAACGGCCGCGGCCAGGACGCCGCCTCGCGGCAGGCCTCGCGCAACACCCATTCGCCGATCTCGATGATCAGCCCGTTCTCCTCGGCGAGCGGAATGAACTGGTCCGGCGGCACGAAGCCCCGCGTCGGATGGTTCCAGCGCAGCAGCGCTTCGAAACCGATCACCTCGCCGTCCATCCGCGCCTGCGGCTGGAAATACACCAGCAGCTGGTTCTGCTCCAGCGCCTGCCGCAGATCGTGCTGCAACAGCCTGCGGTCGCGCAGCTCCTGGTCCATCTCGGATTCGAAGAAGCAAACCCGTCCCCTGCCCTCGCGCTTGGCGCGGTACAGCGCGGAATCGGCATTGGCGAGCAGCGTCCCAGCATCCACCCCGTCGTCGGGATAGACGGCGATGCCGACGCTGACGCCCACCTGGGAGAGATAATCGTCGATCTCGAGCTCCTTGCCGATCACTTCCACCAGGCGCTCGGCAAGCGAGAGCACGTCCTCGCGCCTGGCGTCCTCGGGCATCAGGATCATGAACTCGTCGCCGCCGATGCGGGCGACGAAGGCGTCGTCGGCTTCGGCAGCAATGCGATCCGCAGCGGCCCGCATCAGCATGTCGCCGACGGGATGTCCGAAGACGTCGTTGACCTCCTTGAAGCGATCGAGATCGAGGCTGAGCACCGCAAAGCTGGTCGAGCCCTCCTGCGCCCGCTCCAGCCGCTCGTCCAGCGCCGCGTTGAAGGCGCTGCGGTTCGGCAGGTCGGTCAGTGCATCGTGGTGAGCCAGATGGCTGATGCGTTCGCGGGTGGTGACGCGCTCGGTGACGTCCTCGATCACGCCGACCAGATATTGCGGATCGCCCGCGTCATCCGTGATCAGCATCTTGCGTGAATTGACGACGCGGCCGTGACCCTTGACGCCTGTTTCGAGCAGGTGCTCCTCAAGGGACATCGGCATGCCGCTGGCAACGACTCGACGATCCTGCTCGTTGACGATGCGGGCGACGTCGGCCGGAAAGATCTCGTCGGGTGTCCGGCCGAGCATCTGTTCGCGCGGCATGCCGTAATAGTCTTCCCCGGCGCGGTTGAGCAGGATGTACCGCGAATCCTTCGCGCATTTCGCGAAGACGGCGATCGGAATGTTTTCGACGATGGTGTCGAGGAATTCCTGGGTCCGCAGCAGGTCTAGCTCGACCTCATCCCGCGTGTGCGCCCGCGCTTCGATCATCCGCTGTCGGTCACGATCGTTCGCCTCATAAGCTGCGCTGACAAGCTCGCCCAGCCTCACGATGTCGACCCGCCCGGTCGCATCGCTGGCGCAGCGAAGCTGCTCGGCGAACAAGCGATGCATGCTCATGGCATCGCCTCGCGCCGCGTGCAGGCCTCATGCCTGCCAATATGCTGGATCCGCATCCCCGCGCTCTCTCGCGTTCCTGGACCGCAGACTGCGACGCACAGCATTGCCCGGACGTTAATCGAAGGTTCGTGTCAAACCCGTTGGTTACCCCGGCCTGAAAGACTTGCCCGCTTTATCGGACTAATCTCCTGGAAAGTGCCACGCCTTGGGACAGCCGGCGCGTCGGATCTTCCGACGCGTGGACCTCCCGTAGTCTACCGGACATGACGTCCATCGCTTACGCGCATCCGCTGCGCGGAACTATCTTGCAGATGCGGAACCCGCCCCGCTTCTGCCGCGACACGGATCGCCGCGATGTTCCCGGCATAGTCGGCACTGTTCCCGCCGCGGAACACAGCGGAACCCGCCACCAGTGTATCGACACCGGCGGCGGCAACCGCCGCAGCATTGTCGCGCGTGATGCCGCCATCGACCTCGAGGCGGATCGGCCGGTCGCCGATCATGCTGCGGATGCGCCGGATTTTTTCGAGCTGGGATTCGAGGAACGCCTGGCCGCCGAAGCCCGGATTGACAGTCATCACCAGCACGAGGTCGAGACGATCGAGCACATAGTCGATCGTGCTCTCCGGTGTGGAAGGACACAGGCTGACGCCGGCCTTCTTGCCGAGCGCGCGGATCGCCTGCAGCGAGCGATCGAGATGCGGCCCCGCCTCGGCGTGGACCGTGATGACGTCAGCGCCCGCCTTCGCGAACGCCTCGAGATAGGGATCGACCGGCGCGATCATGAGATGCACGTCGAAGACCTTCTTCGTCAGCGGCCGGATCGCCTTGATGACGTCGGCGCCGAAGCTGATGTTCGGGACGAAATGTCCGTCCATGACGTCGCAATGGATCCAGTCCGCGCCGGCCGCGTCGATCGCCGCGATCTCCTCGCCGAGACGCGCGAAATCCGCAGCCAGAATCGAGGGGGCGATGAGAATCTCCCGCGTCATGGCTTTGCACTCCGTGCGTCGGCGCCGCCGCTGAAGACGCGGCTCGCCAGGACGTCGGCCGGGTCGATGGTTTCGAGATCGGCGACATCGAGCATGCGGTCGAGGTCGGAGACCAGGCGATCGGCCTGCCGCAGCCGAATGCGATCCACGGCGTTGCGGATCGAGCGCGCGTTGGAGAAGAACGGCTGGGTGCGGCGCAGGGCGATGTATTTCTCGAACGCCTCGCGCGCCGCCGCCGAGAGGCGATAGCCTCGCTCCTTCAGCATCAGCTCGGCGATGACGAGCAGCTCGGCTTCCGCGTAGTCTGGAAATTCGATGTGATGGGCGATGCGCGAACGGAATCCGGGATTGGATGCGAAGAAGCTCGTCATCCGCTCGCCATAGCCGGCGAGGATCACGACCAGATCCTCGCGCTGGTTTTCCATCACCTGGAGCAGGATCTCGATCGATTCCTGGCCGTAGTCGCGCTCGTTGTCGGGGCGATGCAGATAATAGGCCTCGTCGATGAACAGCACGCCGCCCATCGCCTTCTTCAGGATCTCCTTCGTCTTCGGCGCGGTGTGGCCGATATACTGGCCGACGAGGTCGTCACGCGTCACCGAGATCACCTGCCCGCGCCGCACGAAGCCGAGACCGTGCAGGATCTTGGCCATGCGCAGCGCCACCGTGGTCTTGCCGGTGCCGGGATTGCCCGTGAACGACATGTGCAGCGTCGGCGGCGCCGCGGCGAGACCTGCGCGTTGACGGATGCGCTCGATCAGCAGCAACGAGGCGATCTGGCGCACGCGGTTCTTCACCGGCTTGAGCCCGATCAGCTCCCGATCGAGCTGTTGCAGCGTCTCGGTGATTCCGGCCGCTTCAGCCTCCTTGCGGAGATCGAACTGCGTCTCGCCTGGTTCGGCCGTGGTTGCGTGGGGGACATCCAGCATAGCTACCCTCGAAGAAAAGAGCTTCGCCGCGGGGGAGCGGCGAAGCAGTGGTCCGCCAAGGAAACGGAGCAGGGAGTGCTCCGCGCGGAGGGAGAACCGTTATTGTGTGGTGTGGGCGGCGGGCTTCCGCACCGTGGTGTAGCGGATCGCGCGGCCGCCGACCTCCTGTCGGACCAGCTCGAATTCCGCTTCCTGCGGCGGCCGGTTGACGAGGAAGGAGATCCGCACCGATTCCCAGCCATGGCTGGAATCGAAGCCGCTGATGCGGATGTAGCGGTCACCATACACCCTGCGGCACTCGGCGAGCTCCATCATCACGCCGGCGGCGTCCTGGAGGTCGAACATCGGCAGCCCCCACATCTCCCAATAAGTATTGCGGGGATGCGGATCGTCGGTGAACTCGATGTTCACCGCCCAGCCATTGGCGAGGCAGTATTGCACCTGCTTGGTGATCTGGTCGTCGGTCAGGTCAGGCAGGAACGAGAAGCAGCCCTGGGTCAGTTTCATCTCAAAACTCCTCAGACGGTTTCCAGCGCCGTCGGCACGAAGTCCGGCGTGTCGGTGGATTGATAGTTGAAGGTGACGTCCTTCCAGACATCGAGCGCGGATTTCAGCGGCGTGCAGGTCTGCGCGGCCTTGGCCAGGATCTCCGGGCCTTCGTGGACGTAATCGCGGCCCTCATTGCGGGCGAGGATCATCGCTTCCAGCGCCACGCGGTTGGCGATCGCGCCGGCCGCGATCCCCATGGGATGGCCGATGGTGCCGCCGCCGAACTGCAGCACGACGTCCTCGCCGAGCAGGTCGAGAAGCTGATGCATCTGCCCGGCATGAATGCCGCCGGAGGCCACAGGCATCATCTTGTTGAGGCTCGCCCAGGACTGATCGAAGAAGATGCCGTGTTCGAGCCTGGTCGGATTGAACTCCTCGCGGCAGACATCGTAGTAGCCGCGTGTGGTGTTCGGATCGCCCTCAAGCTTGCCGACCACGGTTCCCGCGTGGATGTGGTCCACACCCGCAAGCCGCATCCACTTCGCGATGACACGGAACGACACGCCGTGGCTCTTCTGCCGCGTATAGGTCGAGTGACCGGCGCGGTGCAGATGCAGGATCATGTCGTTGCGCCGCGCCCACTTCGCCATCGACTGGATCGCGGTGTAGCCGATCACGAGGTCGATCATGACGATGCACGAACCGAGCTCCTTGGCGAACTCCGCGCGCTCGTACATGTCCTCCATCGTACCAGCGGTGATGTTGAGGTACGTGCCCTTGACCTCGCCGGAGGCGGCCTGCGCCCGATTCACGGCCTCCATGCAATACAGGAACCGGTCGCGCCAGTGCATGAAGGGCTGCGAGTTGATGTTCTCGTCGTCCTTGGTGAAGTCGAGCCCGCCCTTCAGCGCCTCGTAGACGACGCGGCCGTAGTTGCGGCCCGAAAGCCCGAGCTTCGGCTTCACGGTTGCGCCGAGCAGCGGCCGGCCGAACTTGTCGAGCCGTTCGCGCTCGACCACGATGCCGGTCGCCGGCCCCTGGAAGGTCTTCACATAGGCGACCGGGAAGCGCATGTCTTCCAGGCGCAGCGCCTTGAGCGGCTTGAAGCCGAACACGTTACCGATGATCGAAGCCGAGAGGTTGGCGATCGAGCCCGGCTCGAACAGGTCGAGATCGTAGGCGATGTAGGCGAAATACGAGCCGGGCGTGCCCGGCACCGGATCGACGCGATAGCATTTTGCGCGGTACTTCTCGGCCGCCGTCAGGCGGTCGGTCCACACCACGGTCCAGGTCGCGGTCGAGGATTCGCCCGCAACCGCGGCGGATGCCTCGATCGGATCGACGCCCTCCTGCGGCGTGACGCGGAACAGCGCGATGACGTCGGTGTCCTTCGGCGTGTAGTCGGGCTCCCAATAGCCCATGCGCTTGTATTCCATCACGCCCGAGCGATAGCGCTCCTTGCCGCGGACAGTGCCGGTATGAACGTTCATGTCTCTCTCCTGTACTTTTCTCTGCTCTTCCTGATTGACTAGGCTGCCACGGGTTCGCGGGCGCCGATGCGCGGGTCCAATTCGCCGGCGCGGTACCGCCGCGCCATCTCGCTCATCGGAGTGACCTTGATCCTGCTGGCATGACCCGCGGTGCCGAACTGCTCGAAACGATCGCGGCAGAGCTCGCGCATCGCGTCCATCGCGGGCTTGAGGAACTTGCGCGGATCGAACTCGGAGCGCGTCTGCGCGGCGACTTTCCGGAACACGGCGGTCATCGCGAGACGGCAGTCGGTGTCGATATTGACCTTGCGCACCCCGCTCTTGATGCCGCGCACGATCTCCTCGACCGGCACGCCCCAGGTCTGCGGCATCTCGCCGCCGAACTGGTTGAACATGTCCTGCAGCGGTTGCGGTACCGAGGAGGAGCCGTGCATGACCAGATGCGTGTTCGGCAGCCGGCGATGGATCTCCTCGACCACCCGCATCGCCAGGATGTCGCCATCAGGCTTGCGGCTGAACTTGTAGGCGCCGTGCGAGGTGCCCATCGCGATCGCCAGCGCATCGACCTTCGTCGCGCGGACGAAATCAACGGCCTGATCCGGGTCGGTCAGCAACTGGTCGTGGCTGACCTTGCCCTCGACGCCGTGTCCATCCTCCTGCTCGCCGCCGCCATGTTCGAGCGAGCCGAGCACGCCGAGCTCGCCTTCGACGGAGGCGCCGGTCCAATGGGCGAGATCGACGACACGGCGCGTGATCGCAACGTTGTAGTCGTAATCGGCCGCCGTCTTGGCATCGGCCTTGAGCGAGCCGTCCATCATCACCGAGGTGAAGCCATGGGCGATGGCGGATGCGCAGGTCGCCTCGTCATTGCCGTGGTCCTGGTGCATGCAGAGCGGGATGTCGGGATAGGTCCGTTCCAGCGCGTCGATCATGTGCGAGAGCATGAGATCGCCGGCATAGCTGCGCGCGCCGCGCGAGGCCTGGATGATGACCGGCGCGTCGACCTCGGCCGCGGCCTGCATGATCGCGATGCCCTGCTCCATGTTGTTGATGTTGAACGCCGGCACGGCGTAGCCGTGGCTGGCAGCGTGATCGAGCAGTTGGCGAAGGGTGATACGTGCCACGTCAAATCCTCCTGTTATTGCTTGCGCGCGCGGGCGATTGCCCTGCGAGCGGCCTCGGCCACGCTTTGCGGCGTGATGCCGAATTCGCGGTAGAGCACCGGTGCCGGTGCCGAAGCGCCGAAGCCGCGCATGCCGACGAATTCACCGTCGGCGCCGATCCAGCGATGCCAGTCGCCGGCGACGGCCGCCTCGATGCCGACGCGCGGGGCGGTGCCGAGCACCGCGGCGCGGTAATCGTCCGGCTGCTCCTCGAACAGCGCAAAGCACGGCGCTGACACCACGGCGGCACGAACGTGCTCGGTCGCGAGCAGTCGAGCGGCCTCCAGCGCAATCGAGACCTCCGAGCCGGTCGCCATTAGCGTGACGTCGCGGCCGCCGTCGGGCGAGACGATGAGATAGGCGCCGCGTGCGACGCGATTCCGGCCGCGGGCATCGCTGCGGAAGGTCGGCAACGCCTGCCGCGACAGGCACAGTACCGAGGGGCGATCCTCCGCCTCGAGCGCGCAGTCCCAGGCTTCCAGCGTTTCGACGGCGTCGGCGGGACGAAACACCAGCAGGTTCGGAATGACCCGCAGCGCCGCAAGATGCTCGACCGGCTGGTGCGTCGGGCCGTCTTCGCCAAGGCCGATGGAGTCGTGTGTCATCACGTGGATGACGCGCAGCCGCATCAGGGCCGCAAGGCGGATCGCGGGCCGGCTGTAATCGGAGAATGCGAGGAAGGTGCCGCCATAGGGAAGGAAGCCGCCGTGCAGCGCGAGGCCGTTCATCGCAGCCGCCATGCCGTGCTCGCGGATGCCATAGTGGATGTAGTCGCCGGCGAATGCGCCACGCTTGACCGGCGCCTGCGCCTTGGCGTGCGTCAGGTTCGAATGGGTCAGGTCCGCCGAGCCGCCGACCAGGCCGGGAATCGTCCCGGCGATGGCATCGAGCACCTGCTGCGAGGCCTGCCGCGTCGCAAGCTTCGGACGCTCGCTGGCAAAGCGTTCGCGCAGTTTCGCCGCTGCCAGCGCATAGGCGGCCGGTAGCGCGACAGCCTTGCCTTCGACGAACAAATCGCGCTGCTCCGGCGTCGCGTCTTCGTAGCGATCGAGCCAGGCCAGACGATCGACCTGCCCGCGCTGTCCGATCATCCGCCACGCCTTCTGGATCGTGACAGGCACCACAAAGGGCTGATAGTCCCAGCCGAGAGCGCGGCGCGCGGCAGCGGTCTGTTCTGTCCCGAGCGGCGCGCCATGCGCCTTCTCGGTGCCCTGTCTGTCGGGCGCGCCATAGCCGATGATCGTGCGGCAGGCGATCAAAGACGGCCTGGCGGTCTCGCGCTCCTCCGCGATCGCCTGAGCCACGGCTTCGGGATCATGCCCGTCGACGCGGCGCACCGACCAGCCGGAGGCGGCGAAGCGGGCAAGCTGGTCGTCCGATGTCGCGAGCGACGTCGGGCCGTCGATGGAGATGCCGTTGTCGTCGAACAGCACGATCAGGCGGCCGAGCCCGAGATGGCCCGCAAGCGAGATCGCCTCCTGGCTGATGCCTTCCATCAGACAGCCGTCACCGGCGATGACATAGGTGAAGTGATCGACCAGCCCGTCGCCATGCCGCGCATTGGCCATGCGCTCGGCGAGCGCCATGCCGACAGCGGTCGCGATCCCCTGCCCCAGCGGTCCCGTCGTGGTCTCGACGCCGGGCGTATGACCATATTCGGGATGGCCCGGCGTCCTGGAGCCCCACTGCCGGAAGGCCTTGATGTCGTCGAGGCTGACATCGCCGCCGGTGAGATGCAGCAGTGCATAGAGCAGCATCGAGCCGTGCCCCGCCGAGAGCACGAAGCGGTCGCGGTCCGGCCAATTGGGATGCGCCGAGTCGAATTTCAGGAAGCGCGAGAACAGCACGGTTGCGACGTCGGCCATGCCCATCGGCAGGCCGGGATGGCCGGATTGCGAGGTCTCGATGGCGTCGACCGCGAGGAAGCGGACGGCATTGGCGAGATCGTTGTGCGTGACCGCGGTGAGGTCGGCTTCGGCGTGGACGGAGATGTTCATCGGGGTCTCTCCTCGTTCACTTCAGGCTGCGCTTGCGCTCGATCAGTTGCATGATCAGCGGCGTCAGGATCAGTTGCATGGCGAGATCGAGCTTCGCGCCAGGGCACACGATCGAGTTCGCGCGCGACATCCAGCTCTGCGGCAGCATCGAGAGCAAATACGGGAAGTCGATGCCGCGCGGGTTCTTGAAGCGGATCACGACCATCGATTCGTCCGGCGTCGGGATCCAGCGTGCGATGAACGGATTGGAGGTGTCCACCGTCGGCACGCGCTGGAAGTTGATGTCGGTCTCGGTGAATTGCGGGCAGATGTAGTGGATGTAGTCGGGCATCCGCCGCAGGATGGTGTCGGTGACGGCCTCGGTCGAATAGCCCCGCGCGCTGCGGTCGCGGTGCAGCTTCTGGATCCATTCGAGATTGATGACCGGCACGACGCCGATCTTCAGATCGGCATAGCGCGCGACATTGACCTTGTCGGTAACGACGGCGCCGTGCAGGCCCTCGTAGAACAGCAGGTCGGAGCTCTCCGGCAGCTGCTTCCAGTCGGTGAAGGTGCCGGGCGCGGCGCCGTGCAGCGCGGATTCCTCGGCGTCGTGCACGTAATGCCGCGTCGTCGCTGTGCCGGTCTCGCCATAGTCACGGAAGGCCCGCTCCAGCTCCTCGAACAAATTGGTCTCGGGGCTGAAATGGCTGAAATGCTTGTTGCCGCGCTCGGCCTCCTTCGCCATCTGCGTGCGCATTTCGGCGCGGTCGTAGCGATGGAAGGCGTCGCCCTCGATGTAGGCGGCGTTGACCTTCTCGCGGAAGAAGATCTGCTCGAACGTCTTCTTGACCGAGGTGGTGCCGGCGCCGGAGGAGCCGGTGATGGAGATGATCGGATGCTTCCTGGACATGGGACGCCTCGCTCAGAGCCGGAAGAATCCGCGCCGCGCGAACAGCGGCGCGGAGACGCTGGCGACCAGCAGCGGATCGCAATGCAATTCCTCGACGCGCCGCACCTCGTTGCTCGAGCCCATGATCAGCGGCACGCGCTGGTGCAGGCTCTGCGCGGAGAGGTCGAGGATGCGCTCGCGCCCGGTCGAGGCCGAGCCGCCGGCCTGCTCGATGATCATCGCCATCGGGTGGGCCTCGTAGACGAGGCGCAGGCGGCCGTCGCCGTAACCGCGCCGCGCGTCCGACGGATAGAGGAACACGCCGCCGCGGGTGAGGATGCGATAGGCCTCCGCGACCAGCGAGCCGATCCAGCGCATGTTGAAATCGTGGTTGGCGGGCCCTTCGACGCCGGCGAGGCATTCGTCGACGAAGGCGCGCACCGGCTGCTCCCAGTGGCGGCGGTTCGACGCGTTAATGGCGAACTCCTCGCAGGTCTCGGAGATCTGCACACCGCTGCGCGCGAGGCGGAAGCAACCGGCCTTGCGGTCGAGCGTGAAGATGTCGACGCCGTCGCCGAGCGTCAGCACCAGCGAGGTCTGCGGCCCGTAGGTGACGAAGCCGGCCGCGAGCTGCGCCGAGCCCCGCTGATGGAAGGCGAGCGCAGGATCATCGGGCGCGGGCAGGATCGAGAAGATCGTCCCGACCGTCATGTTGATGTCGATGTTGGAGGAGCCGTCGAGCGGATCGATCGCCACGCAGATCTTTGCCGCGCGGTCGCCGATCTGGGGCTCGCGCATCTCCTCCGACGCCAGCGCCGCGACCGGCAGCCGGCTGAGGCAGCGGCGCAGGATCGCATCGGCCTGCACGTCGAGGTCGCGCTGGACGTCGCCGTCGCTGTTGCGGCCGGTCGTCAGGCCCGAGGCGTCGGCGAGGTCGCCGGTGCCGATGAGGTCGGCGATCTCGATCGCCGCCGCCGCGATGGCATCGACTGCAGCCGCCACCGCCAGCGCATGGGGCGCGGTCTCTGAATACCGTTGAAGGTGGTCGTCCAGCCTGAGTTGCCCGGTCATCTGCGTCCATCCCCTGGGCCGGCGCCGCATCCTTTGCCCTCCACGCTGGAGGTCGGTGCGGTCAGTCCCGGCATCAGGAGATTGACAGGGGCGGCTTAATAAGGAAAATTTCTAATCATAATGAGTGCCAAAGAATTTTCTTATAATGGCTCCGGCCATGCGGCGGTCCAGCTCCGGCATCTGACGATCCGGCAGCTGCGCTCGCTTGCGGCGCTCTCGGCCAAGGGCAGCGTGACGGCGGCCTCCGGCCATCTCGGCCTGACACAGCCGGCCGTGACCCAGCAGCTCCGGCAGCTTCAGGACCTCGCCGGCCTGCCGCTGGTGCAACGGACCGGCGACGGCATGCTGCTGACGGAGGCGGGCAAGGAAGTGCTGGCGCTCGCCGAGCGCGTCGAGGCCGCGATCACGGACTGCCAGGGCGCACTCGACCTGCTCGCGGGGCGGACCGGCGGCACGGTGCATCTCGGCGCGGTCTCCACCGCGAAATATTTCGTGCCGCATGCGATCGCGGCGTTCTCGAAGCGGCATCCCAAGATCGAGATCAAGCTCACCATCGGCAATCGCGAGGAGATCCGCGAGGCCATGCACGGCTACGATCTCGATTTCGCGGTGATGGGTCGGCCGCCGGCCGACGTCAGCGTCGATGTCCGTCAGCTCGGACGCAATCCGCACGTCATCGTCGCGCGCAAGGGGCACTGGCTGGAGAAGGATTCCGGCCTCAGCCTGACCGACCTCGTGCACGAGACCTTCCTCACCCGCGAGCCCGGCTCGGGCACGCGTACGCTGATGGAGGGCATGTTCCAGAGGTCGGACCTCGAGCCGATCATCGGCATGGAGATGAGCAGCAACGAGACCATCAAGCAGGCGGTGATCGCCGGGCTCGGCATCGCCTTCATCTCGGCCCATACGGTTGCGCATGAGCTCGCGGAGGGCCGGCTGATCGTGCTCGACGTCGCCGGCCTGCCGATCGTGCGGCAATGGTACGTGATCCGCCGCAGCGACAAGGTACTGCTGCCGCCGGCGCAGGCGATGTTCGATTTTCTGGGATCGGAAGGGTCGAATTATCTGCCCGACGTGCCCGAGTTCGGCGGGCGCTAGGCGGCCGGCGTTCAGGCCATCAGCTTCATCGCGATCGTCGCCGCCAGAATGACGATGATCTGAAGCAGGCGCTCGGTCGTGAAGATGCGGTTGAAGGTGGTCATCGCTCGCCCCCGGGCCTGCGTATCCTGAACGGAATGTTGCTAGCACAAGCGGGCATCGAGACAACTCCGTAGTCGACCCGGGTCGCCCACCCCCGATCGGGCCGATCGCGCCGCGCTCTGCGCGGCCGACGATCAGGCCGCGAGCGGCGCGGCATAGTCCACGCGCGTGGCGAAATAGGCTTCGAGCTCCGACAGCGCCCGCTCTTCCCAATCCCTCGCCTGCTCCAGCAGCGACCAGCTCTGGCCCGGGCGGAATGCAGCGGTCTGGCGATAGAGCGATGCGATGCCGCGATAGCGGCGCACGTTCTCGAGGATGGCGTGTCCGTTGATCTGGCCGTTCATGTCTCAAAACTCCCTCGTCATTCCCGGGGGAGAAATTGCGGCCAAATCTTTTTCGAAAAGTTAGCGGCGGGCGGCATGCTCGCGCATGGTTGCCGGACTGTTGCGCGCGCGCAACGCGCCCGCTCGCGCAACACGGATCTATTGCGAATTCGTTGCCGCGCTCTCGCCCGACGGCTTCAGCCCGCCGCGGCTGATCATCGACATCGTCTCGCGGCAGAGATCGGCAAGGCCGATCAGCAGCACGGCAAGCAGGCAGAACAGGTTGACGGAATCGGCATTCGCGCTGGTCAGCGGGGCGAACTGGAAGAAGGGCGGTATGAACGCCCACCACACCAGCGGAATGGTGAGCAACGCGGCGAAGGCCGCCGACGGCGCGCCCGCGACCAATGCGAGCACGAACAGGCTGGGCAGAAACGCCGCAAAGTAGAGCTTTGCCCCGAGCGCGACGCAGGCCCCCTGAAGCAGGGCCGACACCGCGACGACGACGAATCCGAGCAGGAACGCCTGCCACGACCATGGCCGTACCCGCGGTACGCCAAACAGCCCCGCACGCCTCATCAGCCTCCCCCTGCCAGCCCGTTAACCAGGTCCGCTTGCGACGAAAGTACTACAAGCGCGGGCCGACCGCGAGATGGAAATTGCAACTCCGAAGGCCCGGCAGAGCCGCCTCTACGCGGATTGGTAAACACCCGCATCCCACAATCCCGCCCCTCCCGGCGGTTACTCGGTTACCGCATAGAGCAGTCCGGCGACGGGCAGAGCAAGGCCAATGGCCGAGGCCAGCGTCCAGCCGCCTTGGGCGAAGGCCCAGGCGCCGACCGCGGAGCCGGCCGCGCCGGCGGCGAAGAACGTCGCCATGTAGAGGCCGTTCAGGCGGCTGCGCTGCTCGTGCCCGAGCACGAAGATGGCGCGGAAGCCGAGCACGACATTGCCCTGCACGCCGATATCGATGGCGATCGCGGCCACGACCAGGCAGGCGAGGTTCAGCATCGAGCCGGGCGCGCCGATATAGGTCGCGAGGAAGCCCAGGGCCGCGAGCAGCATCGCCACCAGCGTCGCGATGCGGCTGTGGCCGCGATCGGCGAGCCGGCCGGCAATCGGCGCCGCGAACACGCCGGCGACGCCGGCGAGGGCGAACAGCGCGATGCCCTGCTGGGAGAAGCCGAATGCGCCCGCAAGCTGGAGCGGCGCCACCGTCCAGAACAGCGTGAAGCAGCCGAACAGGCTCGCCTGGTAGAGCGCCCGGCGCCGCAGCAGCGGCGTGGCGCGCACCAGATGCGGCATCGACAGCAAGAGCGTGCCGTAATGCATGCGCGCCACGGGCTTGCGCCGCGGCAGCGTCATCCAGAGCACCGTCGCGAGCACGATCATCAGCGCAGCGGAGGCGAAGAACACCGCATGCCATGACGACGCCGCGGTGACGAAGCTCGACACCGGGCGCGCCAGCATGATGCCGAGCATGAGGCCGGTCGAGACGTTGCCGACGACACGGCCGCGGATCGCTTCCGGCGCCAGATGCGCCGCATAGGGAATGATGATCTGCACCGCGACCGAGCCGAGCCCGATGAACAGCGCGGCCGCCAGGAAGGGCAGCGCGTGGGTCGAGAACGCGGCGGCCAGCAGCGCCGCGGCGCCGAGCATGATGACCGAGCAGATCAGGGCGCGGTTCTCGACGAGGTCGCCCAGCGGCACGATGAAGAGTAGCCCGACGCCATAGCCGATCTGCGTCATGGTCACGATCAGCCCCGCCGCCGCATGCGACAGGCCGAGCGCGGCGCTGATCGGGGCGATCAACGGCTGGGCATAGTAGATGTTGGCGGCGACCATGCCACAGGCCGCGGCAAGCACGAAGGTCAGTCGCTGCGACACCGCATCCGGCTCGGGTGCGGTCTCGATCGTGGCATTCATCGTCATTTCACGCAGTCTCCGAAAGATCGGGAATGGTCATTCCCTAATACGACATAAATTCAGGCGAGCAGCTTCATCGCGACGCCGACCAGACGCTCGCCGTCGAGCGGCAGACGCGCCTTGCCGACGACGCGCATCCCTTGCGTGATGCAGATCATCAGCCGCGCGGTATCGTCCACATCGACATGGCGGGGAATCGAGCCGTCGGCCTGCCCTTCGCGGATCAGGCCCGCGATGAAGCTTTCGTTGGTCTCGAGCTGGGCGTTGACGCGGGCACGGACTTCCGGATCGAGCGCGGCGAGCTCGACCGCACCGCCGACCACGATGCAGCCGCGGCGCCCCTCGATGCCCTGGGAGTGCTCGACATAGGACAGCAGCATATGGCGCAGCCGCTCGCGGCCATTGGCGCCCCGCGCGGCCGCGCTGCGGGTCTGCTCCCGGCGCACCGTGGCGTAGCGCTCGAACGCGGCCAGGAACACCGCCTGCTTGTCGCGAAACGCCTTGTAGACGCTGCCGGTGGCAAGCCGCATCGCCGCGGTGAGATCGCCGATCGAGGTGGCATGATAGCCGCGCTCGCAAAACACCCGCACGGCGCGGTCGAGCGCGGTATCCATGTCGAACTCCCGGGGACGACCGGGCGGACGGGGAACGGCTTGCGATCGGCGGGCGACTTTTTGCATTGCGGGATAATAGGGAATGATCGTTTCCGAATAAAGACACGGAGTTGTGATTGGGAGAAGGGGATTAATCTTTAGCCACGGTGCCTGCTCTCGTGTCCCGGACGCGCTGCGGCACTTCCGGCGATGCGGAGCATCGTCCGGTGTGACGCTGCGCAGAGCCGGGACCCACAGCGGCACGGGAAGAGGCGGCGACATGGGCCCCGGCTCTGCAGCGCACCACTGCGTGATGCGCTGCGTCCGGGGCACGAGAGCGGGGCGCTCGCTCTCTCCTCCGCGTCATTGCGAGCGCAGCGAACCAATCCAGAGGCTTTCCACGGCGGCGGTGCCGTAGGGTGGGCAAAGGCGCAGAGCGCCGTGCCCACGTGCCCGTAAACGATACGCAAAGTCGTGGGCACGCTTCGCTTTGCCCACCCTACGATGCCTGAGTTTGTGGCAAGCCGCTTCCCCATCGTCATTGCGAGCGCAGCGAAGCAATGACGGAGTGGCAGCACTGCAGTTCTCCGACATGCACTTGTAGGATGGGTAGAGCGAAGCGAAACCCATCACCTCTCGGTCCTGCGGATACAATGATGGGTTTCGCTTCGCTCTACCCATCCTACGGACCCGGATCGCCCGCCCCAGTGCGCAAGTGCGCACAAGGCGGGCGATGACAGCGAGTGGCTTGGCGCAGACATGACTTCTCGCCCTCGCGGCGCATTTCGCCCGAGCTTTGCCTGGTCACTCCACCCTCTCTAAGCCAAGAGGGCGCAGGGAAGGCCGGGTGCTGACCTCGCACCCGCGGTCCGCCGCGCGAAAGGCACACGCAGGAAGAACCGCACAGCAGCATACAGGTGGTGCCAATCACTCGGCCTTCCCTGCGCGATGGTCGGACGGCTTATGCCGCGCTCTCCCGGGAGCCGAATTCCTTCTGGCCTCCCTCACGCTCACGGAATTCACCGGCGCCGCGCCGGTTGACGCGATCGCCGCCTCCGCAAGAGCTTGGCCGTAGCAACGACGGCCAGGACCACACGGTTTTGCCGTACGCGCGGTTCGTCATGTTCGCCCGGGTTCGACGACGTCGTGCACGTTGCCGCCGCCCCCTTGGCGAGACGAACCTGTCAGCGCCGTTCGTCCGCGCGATGCCTGGGGCTCACGGAGAGCAATCCGCCCTGCCCTCAAGCTCTCGCGCCCGACGCTGCCGCGTCCACCGCAAGCCCGGCTCGCGAAAACGACGACCACATGATCGCCCCTCAAGGATGAGCCGGGATGGGCGATACGTACGCTATTTCCGAATTTCGGTAAAGTGGAATATTTTTGGCGGAGTGGATTGACAGGCGGCGACACAGGCCGGCCCCGTAGCCCGGATGGAGCGCAGCGTAATCCGGGAAAGTGCCGGTTGCCGGGCGAGCGGCCCCGGATTGCGCTTCGCTCCATCCGGGCTACACGAGCCTCAACCCTTCACCGCCGTCCCATCCGCCATCGTCGTCACACCCTTGCGCTCCACGATCATGCCATAGGCCTGCGGCTGGCGATGGACGTCGAAATTGAACGTCGTGCGCTTGTAGGAATTGCAGAGGTCGAGATCGCAGCGGGCGAGCGCGATCTCGTCGCCCTTGGTCGTGCAGCGCGCGACGAGCTCGCCCGAGGGCGCGATGATGCAGCTGCCGCCGATGTGGTCGACGCCCTCCTCGACGCCGGCCTTGGCCACGCCCACCACGAAGGTGCCGTTCTGATAGGCGCCGGACTGCATCACCAGATGATTGTGGAACAGCGAGAGATCGTCGTGCTCCGGCGCCGGCGGATTGTGCACCGGCGTGTTGTAGCCGATCATCACCATCTCGACGCCCTGCAGGCCCATCACGCGGTAGGTCTCGCTCCAGCGGCGGTCATTGCAGATCGCCATTCCCATCACGCCGCCGAAGGCCTCGACCACGCCGAAGCCGCTGCCGGGTTCGAAATAGCGCTTCTCCAGATGCTGGAATTCGCGCCACGGCTCGTGCTCGGCATGGCCGGGCAGATGGACCTTGCGGTACTTCGCGACGATGGCGCCGCTCTTGTCGACGAGAATGGAGGTATTGTAGCGCCTGACGATGCCGGCCTCGACCGTCAGCTCGGCATAACCGAGGTAAAATCCGATGCCGAGCTCGCGGCCGAGCTCGAACAGCGCGCGCGTCTCGGGCCCCGGCATCTCGCGTTCGAAAAAGCCGTCGATCTCGGCCTGGTCCTCGAAATACCAGCGCGGAAAAAAGGTGGTCAGCGCGAGCTCGGGATAGACGATCAAGTCGCAGCCATTAGCCCTCGCCTGCCGCATCAACGCCATCAGGCGCGCCACGACCTCGGTTCTGCTCTCACGCCTCGCAACCGGGCCAAGCTGGCCGGCCGCGACATTCACAAATCTCGCCACGCATCTTTCCTTTGATCTTCCGGGCTTCGCTCTTCAGGACCTGCGCTACCCGCGCCGCCGCGACCGCGCACATGCAGATTCCGCGCCGATGAGGCGCACCGTGCAGGGCAAGCTGGCCTGCGCACGCCGTCCAGGAACTTTCGTTGCCAATCTGCAACGGTTCCCCACCGTCTGAAGCCGGACAAAAGAAACTCCCATTGCGGCCATGAACCGCTCTCACAACGCCGTGAGACTATCAGGGGAATAACGATGCGCGCACAACGCGTTTGGAAAGTGAATGGGGCCGCCAGCATCGGGCAGCTCCAGTCCAGGCTGGACGATCTGAACAAGCGTCTCAGCCAACTCGAAAATCAGCACCCTTCCAGTTGGAGGCTCGAAGAGCTCAGATCGAGCGCCCTCAACCTCTCGCGCGAGATCGACGACATCCGCTGCGCCGAGGCGACGGCGGCGTTGAGCGAGCTGCTGCGGAAGTAGCCGGACACCGACGAATCAGCGCGTAGGATGGGTAGAGCGAAGCGAAACCCATCGGCCTCTCGCGAGAGGCACGAAGGTGATGGGTTTCGCAAGTGCTCTACCCATCCTACGAAGATAGCGATTCCGCAATTGGCGCAAGGAACCAACGCCGCGGACCGTCATTTCCATGCTGAGCATGGAGCACGATCATGACCAGACACCTGACGCGAGCCCATCTCGCGCGCGGCGTGGCCGGCGCGGTATCCACGCTGGTCCTGTGCGCGACGGCGGCCTTCACCATCGCGCGCCATTTCGCGCTGTGAGAGGATGATCACATGACGTCCGATCCCGAGGAATCGGTAAGGCTGCAGGGTTTTGGCGAGATGACGTTGCGCACGGCGGTCGCGACGCTGATGGCGCTCGCGCCGCGCGAGCGATCGGAGGCGGCCATCTTCCGCGTGCGCGACGGCGTGCAACTGGCGCAAAGCGAGATCGCCGAGCTCGCCTCGAGTTGGGACATTCCGCCGACGCCTGAGGTCAGGTCGCCAAGGCTGGTTCCGGAGCAGCACTGGACGGATATCGTGCGCGGCATGGTGCGCGAGGCACCGCTGCCGTCGCTGATAGTGGCGTTCCTGGTCGGCGTGCTGGTGGCGCGGCGGTAACCCCGACCCGGCGCACAGCGCCGGGCCATCGGTACCGGCCCGCCGTTACGAGAACACGAAATAGTCGCTGTGCAAGTTGGCGACCGTGGATCCCTTGATCAGGATCGTATCGTGGCTGTCCAGCGTGATCAGCACGTCCGTACCCTGCTGGGCCATGTGAAGATCGTTGAAGCTCGCGGCAAGCGAGGTGCTGATCGCGATCTTGTCCGTGCCGGCGGAGGTATCGGTGTTGAAGCTGTAGATCGTGTCGTTGCCGCCCTGATAGGTCACCGTGCCGCCGTTGGTGGTGCGGAAGTAGAACGTGTCGTTGCCCGCACCGCCGTCAAGCTTCAGATTGTCGGCATAGGCATAGACCTCGTGGGCCCCGCTGGTGTGCGTATATTCGCGCATCGTCAGATTGCCGCTGACATCCATGGTGTCGGTGCGGACATCGCCGGTCCCATCCTGGCTGTAATAGTCGACGGCACGGGCGCCATCGGCCTTGACGAGCGTGTGGTTGAGGATCGCTCCGGTGCTGGAATAGTTGGAGATGTCCTTGCTGCCGTCCGTGTTGTGCTTCTCCAGATAGTCGTAGCTGCCGTCGGCATGGAGCCGCTCGATGAGCGTCACGTTGCCGCTGGCATCGTAGGCCTGGTGGGTCGAGGTGTAGGACTGGCCGGTGATTTGATAGACGTAGGCGTCCGTCGCGCCGTCCTTGTGGACGATATTGTCCTTGGTCAGCACGCCGCCCGTATAGGTCTTGTTCTCCGCGCTGCCGTCCACGTTGGCCGTGTACTCGGTCAGCTTGTAGCCCGTTCCCGTGTCATAGGTCGTCGTCGTGGTGCCGGTCGAGATGACCGAGACCTCCGTGCTCAATTTGCCGCCGCTGTTGTAGTAGTCGTAGAGCTTGGAGCCATCGGAATTGTACACCGCCTTGTAATCGTAGCTGCCGTCGGCGTGGAAGCGTTCGATCAGCGTGACGTTGCCGCTGGCGTCGCTGGTCTGATGCGTCGAGGTGTAGGACTGGCCGGTGATCTGGTAGACATAGGCGTCTGACGAGCCGTCCTTGTGAAGGACATTGTCTTTCGTCAGCACACCGCCCGTGTAGGTCTTGTTCTCCGCGCTGCCGTCCGCATAGGCAATGTAGTCCGTGACCTTGTAGCCGGTTGCGGTGTCGTAGGTCGTCGTCGTGGTGCTGGCCGACGTGACGGTCACTTCGGAGCTGTGAAGGCCCGTGCTGGTATAGTAGTCGTAGACCTTGGAGCCGTCGGCATTGTAGGCCACCTTGTACTGGTAGCTGCCGTCGGCGTGGAAACGCTCGATCAGCGTCACGTTGCCGCTGGCGTCGCCCACCTGATGGGTCGACGTGTAGGACTGGCCGGTGATGTTGTAGATGTAGACCTCGGCCGAGCCGTCCTTGTGGAGGACATTGTCCTTCATCAGCACGCCGTTGGTATAGACCTTGTTGTCGGCGCCGCCGCCGACGAAGGCCGTGTAGACCACGAGCTTGTTGCCCGTCGCCGTGTCATAGGTCGTCGTCGCGGTGGCGGTCGAGGTGACGACCACTTCGGAGCTGCGAACGCCCGCACTGGTGTAGTAGTCGTAGACCTTCGAGCCGTCCGAATTGTAGGTCACCTTGTACTGGTAGCTGCCGTCGGCGTGGAAGCGCTCGATCAGCGTCACCTTGCCGCTCGCGTCGCTCACCTGGTGGGTCGTCGTGTAGGACTGCCCAGTGATGTTGTAGATGTAGACCTCGGACGAGCCGTCCTTGTTGCGGACGTTGTCCTTCATCAGCACGCCGTTGGTATAGACCTTGTTGTCGGCGCTGCCGTCCACGTTGGCCGTGTAGACGACGGCCTTGTTGCCGGTCGCCGTGTCATAGGTCGTCGTCGTGGTGCCTGTCGAGGTGATGACCACCTCGTTGCTGTGAGCGCCCGCGCTCGTATAGTAGTCGTAGACCTTCGAGCCGTCCGCGTTGTAGGTCACCTTGTACTGATAGCTGCCGTCGGCGTGGAAACGCTCGATCAGCGTCACCTTGCCGCTGGCGTCGGTCACCTGATGGGTCGAGGTGTAGGACTGGCCGGTGATCTGGTAGACATAGACCTCGGCCGAGCCGTCCTTGTGGAGGACGTTGTCCTTCGTCAGTACGCCGTTGGTGTAGACCTTGTTGTCGGCGCTGCCGTCCACGTTGGCCGTGTAGACGACGAGCTTGTTGCCCGTCGCGGTGTCATAGGTCGTCGTCGTGGTGGCGGTCGAGGTGATGACCACCTCGGAGCTCCGAACACCCGTGCTCGTGTAGTAGTCGTAGACCTTGGAACCGTCGCTGTTATAGGCAGCCTTGTATTGGTAGCTGCCGTCGGAATGGAAGCGCTCGATCAACGTCACCTTGCCGCCGGCGTCGGTCACCTGATGGGTGGACGTGTAGGCCTGGCCGGCGATGTTGTAGACGTAGACTTCGGACGAGCCGTCGGTGTGAAGGACGTTGTCCTTCATCAGCACGCCATTGGTATAGACCTTGTTGTCGGCGCTGCCGTCCGCATTGGCGGTATGGACCTGGAGCTTGTATCCGGTCGCGGCGTCATAGGTGGTCGTGACCGTGCTGGACGAGGTCACGCTGACTTCCGAGGTCAGCGCACCGGCGCTGTTGTAATAGTCGTAAACCTTGGAACCGTCGGCGTTGTATGTCGCCTTGTACTGATAGCTGCCATCGGCGTGGAAGCGCTCGATCACCGTGACATTGCCGCTCGCGTCGTAGGCGGTGTGCTGTGACGTGTAGGCCTCGCCGGTAATGCCGTAGTGATAATAGTCGAGCTGCCCGTCGGCCATCGTGATGCTTTTCGAGACCAGAGCGCCGCTGCTGTCGTAGCCCCAAACGGTGGTCTCGGTCAGGGTGCCCGCGGCATCGAAATCCTGCTCCTTGGTCCAGCCGACGCCGCTCCAGGTGACGGAGAAGGAAAAGCCGCCGTCGATCTTCGACAGCAGGTTGCCATAATGGGCGATGGCATATTGCATGGTCTCGGTCGACGAGACGGCCAGAACATGCGAGTCGCTCAAGGTCACCTTTTCAAGCCCGCTGGCATTCACCAGGGTGTCCATCTGCGCGACAAACTGGGCCGACGTCATCGTGAGCTCGCTGTCGACCGTCGTCGGGGCTTCGCCTACGGCCGACGACGCGCGGACTTCGATCACCAGCGGATGATCGCTGAGGCCGAGCTGGATCGAGCTCGTATTATAATAGGTCGCAATCGGATCCGTACCCTGCAGCGGGTCATAGACGTAGATGACGCCTTCCACCTGCCCGAACTGGATGGTCACGGACGTCACCGGCGTGACGATCTCGGTCTGGCTCGCGCTGTCCCAGACGCGCGTATCGGCCCAGACGACGAGGTCGCTGACGCTGCCCGACTTGTTCATCACCATCGTATGGGTGTTGCTGGGCGCGTTGGAGAGCGTGTAGCTCAGGTCCGTCCCGGTATGGGCGGTGCCGTTGTCGCCGTGGCCCAGGATGGTCGTCAGATTGTGGAGTGCGACCGCGGCTTCCTTCGGCGTGCCGTCGGTGTTGAAAAGGCCGAAATGGGCTTCCTTGTCGCCACGGGTCGCCGAGGACGGCGAATCGAACAGTTCGTAAATATAGGTGGCGGAAGATCCGTTCTCATACGCCAGCAGCAGGTTGGAGAGGACCAGCTTCGCCTGCGCGTCCTCGTTGGCGCCGATGCCGGTGGTGCTCGTCAACGTCGTATAGCCGGTTTCCGTCACGATGACCGGATCGTTCGTCGAGATTTCCTCCGCCAAGCGAAGGTCGTCCTCGATCTGGGCGTCGGCGAGCGCGCCGGTCTGGACGTAGACGTGAGCGTTCGCCGCGTCCGAATAGGCGCTCATGTCGCCGACCTGGGCGTTCGTCGCATCGGTCTGGTAGCCGATGCTGAAGTTGACGACGGTGACGTCGCTGAGTCCAGCGTTGCCCTTCACGGCGGTATAGAGCGCCTGCTGGAATGCCGCCGCGCCTTCGAGCGAGGTCAGACCGTTATAGGAAAAGTCGTTGAGATTGGCTTCGTTGATGCCTTCGATCGACAGCAGCATGCCCGGGTGCTCCGCCTTGAACTCGGCAAGAGCGGCGACATAGGCGGCCAGCCCGGTGCTGCCCTGTTCCGGCAGCGTGTAGGCCACGCGAAAATCGAAGGAGACACCCGCGTTGGCAAGCGCGTCGATGACGGCGTTGGCATGGCCCATCGCGTTGTAGGAGTCGCGGACGTGGCTGATGCCCAGATAGTTCAGGCTGTTGATGATCAGGCTGGAGTTTGTGTAGGCGTCGGTATACGCGCCCGCATTGGTGTTGATACCGAGAGAGTTCAGGAAGCTCGATGCAGTGGTAACCGTCTCGTTCGACATTTACAGCGCCCCATTTCCATGGAGCGCAGACTGACAGTCACTCCTAAAGAAAACCGACTTGAAGAAAGCTAAAATTGTCAGGCTATCGCCTAAATTTTCAGCGGTTCGCGCACATCTATGATGCTCCTTCATTCAAGTTCCGCGACGGAACAAAACTGTCACGATTCAGATTCGCTTCGCGCGCGATCGACGCACTCGCCGCGCCGAAGCGACGGCACGTCGAATGCGCTGCTGCGCAAGCAGCCTGATGAGTTCAGCGATGTAGGGAACCGATCTTGTCCGCCACCCCGTTGGCGACATCCATCGCATGTCACTTTGCGCAGAGAGTGATGATCCCGTGACGTCGAGATGTCTTTGCGCTGGCGATCGCGAGGCGCGATGGTCGTCGCGCGGCGTGAGCAATCGGAGATTGTAAACCTGCACGTTTGCCACAATTCGCGCGAGGCGCGAAGCGAGATGACGATCTCACCTCGGATTGAGTCGATGGTTGATGTCAGGTGGACGATGCCGGTTCCGGACGCAGCACTGAATGATGATCGTGCGCGGCACGGGGCCGGCGCCAAAGCGGATGGAGGTTTTGCCGGTGGAGCTGCTGGCCGGCGCGGCGGTCGTCCTTTGACCTACCCGCGGCGAGAGCCGGACCATCGGGTCCGGCAAGGAGCCGTGCTTTCCGCAAATGCCGTCCTGCCCAGCCAAATCGGCCGTGGACCCGCCCCGAAAATCGTTGCAGAAAGGCGTCCCAAGGCCCTGGCGGCCGGTCCGCCAAGCCTTTGGAAAACGTCGACTTTTGAAAGAATGGTCGGAGTGGCAGGATTCGAACCTGCGACCCCTGCGTCCCGAACGCAGTGCTCTACCGGGCTGAGCCACACTCCGACAAGAAGGCGGCTTATAGCGTCGGGTTTGGCGCACCGCAAGCGGCCGAGTTGAGGAATTTTGTCCCTGTGAAAACGGGTCTTGAAACGCTGATTTTACCGGCCGGCACGGCCGGCGCGGAAGCCGCCGCCCGGACCCTGGCCGCCGGCGGGCTGGTCGCGTTTCCGACCGAGACGGTCTACGGGCTCGGCGCGGATGCCGCCAATGCCACGGCTGTCGCCCATATTTACAGCGCCAAGGGGCGGCCGGCCTTCAATCCGCTGATCGCCCATGTCGCCGACCTCGCGGCCGCAGAGCGGATCGGCCGCTTCGACGCGCGCGCCAGAAGGCTTGCGGAGGCGTTCTGGCCGGGGCCGCTGACCCTGGTGGTGCCGAAGACGGACGACTGCCCGGTGGCGGATCTCGCCACCGCGGGCCTCGACACCGTCGCGATCCGCGTTCCCGCCCACCCCGTCGCCGAGGCGATCCTGCGCGCGTTCGGCGGGGCGGTGGTGGCGCCGTCGGCAAATATCTCCGGCCATGTCTCCCCGACCGAGGCGGGGCATGTCGAAAGCGACCTTGCCGGGAGGATCGACCTCATCGTCGACGGCGGGCCGGTTGCGGTCGGCGTCGAATCGACCATCGTCGGCTGCTTCGAGACGCCGATGCTGCTCCGGCCCGGCGGGCTGTCGCGCGAGCGGATCGAGGCCGTTCTGGGCGCGCCGCTGGCGCGGCCCCCGGTGGAAGCCGGCAGCGACGACAGCCAGCCGCTGGCGCCGGGGATGCTGGCCTCGCACTACGCGCCGCGCGCCAATGTGCGGCTCAACGCGCAGGATGTTGCGCCTGATGAAGCGCTGCTGGCGTTCGGCCCCGCACGCCTGCCCGGCCTTGACGCTGCTGCGGCCGTCATGAATCTGTCGCCCGCCGGTGATCTCGATGAGGCCGCCGCCAATCTGTTCGGTTATCTTCGCAGCCTGGATGCGAAGAGCCCGCGGGCGATCGCAGTGATGCCGATTCCCGAAGTCGATCTGGGCGAGGCGATCAACGACCGGCTGCGCCGGGCCGCGGTGGCACGATAAGAAGCTTGAGAAGAGATCAGAGAATGAACGTCAATAAATCCGCCGTCCCGCCGCTTGCGCCCGAGCTGATCGAACAATTCCGCAAGATCGTCGGCGAGCGCCACGCGATCACGGATGCGACCGACATCGAGCCGTACGTCACCGAGGAGCGCAATCTGTTCCACGGCCGCTCGCCGCTGGTGCTGCGCCCGGGCTCGACCGCGGAGGTCTCCGAAATCTGCAAGCTTGCCACCGCGCACAGGATCGCGCTGGTGCCGCAGGGCGGCAACACCGGCCTCGTCGGCGGCCAGACCCCGCACAATGGCGAGGTGGTGGTGTCGCTGCGGCGCCTGGACAAGACCCGCGAGATCGACACGGCCTCCAACACCATGACGGTCGAAGCCGGCGTGGTGCTGCAGATCGCGCAACAGAAGGCGTCCGACGTCGACCGGCTGTTTCCGCTGTCGCTGGGTGCGGAAGGCAGCTGCACCATCGGCGGTAATCTCTCGACCAATGCCGGCGGCACCGCCGCGCTCGCCTATGGCGTCGCGCGCGAGATGGCGCTGGGGCTGGAAGTGGTGCTCGCCGACGGGCGCGTGCTCAACGTGCTGTCGAAGCTGAAGAAGGACAACACCGGCTACAATCTGCACAACCTCTTCATCGGCGCGGAAGGCACGCTCGGCATCATCACGGCGGCGACCTTGAAACTGTTTCCGAAGCCGCGGGCGGTTGAGACCGCCTATGTCGGGCTGAAATCGCCTGACGCTGCCCTGAAGCTGCTGACGATTGCGCAGAGCGAAGCCGCCAACGCGCTGACCAGTTTCGAGCTGCTGTCCGAGATGGCGGTCGATTTCTCGGTGCGCCACGGCATCGACGTGCGCGATCCGCTTGCCGAGAAGCATCCCTGGTACGTGCTGATGGAGCTGTCATCGCCGGGCGACGATGCCCGCACGCCGCTGGAGACGATTCTGGCCCGCGCCATGGAAGAGGAGATCGTCGACGACGCCGTGATCGCGGCCAGCCTCGCCCAGCGCAACAATTTCTGGAAGCTGCGCGAGGAGATGTCGGCGGCGCAGAAGCCGGAGGGCGGCTCGATCAAGCACGACATCTCCGTGCCCGTCGCCGCCGTGCCCGCCTTCATCGCGGAGGCCGATGCCGCCGTCGTCAAGCTGATCCCCGGCGCGCGGCCGGTGCCGTTCGGCCATCTCGGCGACGGCAATCTGCACTACAATGTCAGCCAGCCCATCGGCGCCGACACGGCGGATTATCTGGCGCGCTGGCACGAGGTGAACGCGGTGGTGTTCGAGATCGTGCTGCGCATGGGCGGCTCGATCTCGGCCGAGCACGGCATCGGCGTGCTCAAGCGCGACGAGCTGCCCGAGGTGAAGGACAAGACCGCGATCGAGCTGATGCGGGCGATCAAGGCGATGCTCGATCCGCAGGGCATCATGAATCCGGGGAAAGTGCTGTGAGTGTTCTCAAGGTCGACGCGATCAACGACGCCGATGTCGAGCCGGTCGTGGCGCTGTGGCAGCGCTGCGGCCTGACGCGGCCCTGGAACGATCCACATGCCGACATCGCGCTGGCACGGCGGCGCGACAATTCCACCATTCTGGTCGGCCGCGATGGCGGCGCCATCGTTTCGACCGTCATGGTCGGCCATGACGGCCATCGCGGCTGGGTCTATTACGTCGCGGTCGATCCCGATGGACGCAAGCGCGGCTATGGCAGGGCGATCATGGCGGCAGCCGAAGACTGGCTGCGGGCGGCCGGGATATCGAAGCTCCAGCTCCTGGTCCGCGGCGAGAATGAGCAGGCCAATGCGTTCTACAATTCGCTGGGCTTCGAGCTCTCCACCTCCGTGATGTTCCAGAAGTGGCTCGACGGCCGCGCTACGCCCAGCAACTGAGATCGAAATGCGGCCGCGAACGCAACTGCGCCCCCTCGCCCCGTTCTTACGGGGAGAGGGTTGGGGTGAGGGGCCTCTCTCGGCACGTGAGATCGTCGACGGACCTGTACCCCCTCACCCGGCTTGCTGCGCAACCCGACCTCTCCCCGCAAGCGGGGAGAGGTGAAGAAGAGAGAGACCTCATGACCATTTCCGACCGCGTCCGCATCAAGGACGTCCGCGTGCTCTCGGACAACTGGACACAGCTCAAGACCACGACGTTCGAGTACCGCCGCGCCGATGGCGCCTGGCAGACGCAGCACCGCGAGACCTATGAGCGCGACAACGCCGCCGCCGTGCTGCCTTACAACCTCGCCCGGCGCACCGTGATCCTGGTGAAGCAATTCCGCCTGCCGGCCTTCATCCGCGGCTACGACGACCTCCTGATCGAGGCGGCCGCCGGCGTGCTGGACAATGCTTCGCCGGAAGAGCGCATCCGCGCCGAGGCCGAGGAGGAGACCGGCTACCGCCTGCATCACGTCCACAAGGTGTTCGAGGCTTTCATGAGCCCCGGCGCGGTGACCGAGAAGCTGCATTTCTTCGTCGCCGAATACGAGCCGGACATGCGGGTGAGCGACGGCGGCGGCCTCGAGCACGAGGGCGAGGACATCGAGGTGCTGGAGCTGTCCATCGACGACGCGCTGGCGATGATCACTGATGGCCGCATCATCGACGCCAAGGCGATCATGCTGCTGCAATACGCGGCGCTGCATGTGTTCAGGTGAGCTTCTTACCCTCCCCTGGAGGGGGAGGGTCGATCGCGCGTAGCGCGAGCGGGGTGGGGTGATCTCTCCACTCGGGCAGGGTTGGGTGCGGAGAGACCGTCACCCCACCCCGCTGCGCATTCCGCTTCGCTTCATGCCCAGCGACCCTCCCCCTCCAGGGCAGGGGAATCGCATGTGAGCTTTTTGCAAGGCATTGCGATTTAGGCAGAAATCGATTCTGAAGGTGGCTCCTGAGTGGGAGCGGCCGATGGATCGATTCTCGGAGTGCTTCGAAGACCTGCCCGACCCGCGCGCGGACAATGCGCTGCACGATC
>Ga0207426_1000899_pt1 | contig 30000 bp, 17 predicted proteins | sample AraplaMF_Cvi_mMS_FD_184265 | JGI IMG/M metagenome (GOLD analysis project Ga0207426, IMG submission 184265) | Arabidopsis root microbial communities from the University of North Carolina, USA - plate scrape MF_Cvi_mMS (SPAdes) (version 2) | ecosystem: Host-associated > Plants > Roots > Endosphere... | reverse complement strand
CGTTGACGCATAATCACGTCACGGTCGAATTTCGGCATGCCGAAATTGGTCCCGATGAGGGGCCGTGCAGTAGTGGTGTGCCGCGAAGCGGCGGGATGGCTGCCGTGGGACCTGTCGGCTCCGTGGCAACTCGTAGAACTTACACGATCCTATGAGCGGACCACGACTTGGGGGGGCACGTCCGCAGTGGTTCGAGCCGTCCCGGACCGTCAGGTCGCCGGATCACCTGGTCACCGGGGCACCCACAAGGCAGGCGCGTTCCGATGTTCTGTCCCAGGTCAGCGTACTCACAGTGGCAGGCCGCCTGCGAGGGGGACCGTCTGAGACGCCACAAGAGCCGTTCCTTACAAACCGTTGGGCTCGCCAGCCCGGTCCGCCACACCTCCACCAGGGGAGATGCCGGCCCCTGGTGTCCGGCAAGGAAGTGCCAGTAATCCGGGCGCCATGGGTGGTTCCGGGCCAACCGCCCCCGGAACCACCCCGACCACGGCTTGTCGCGCGCTCGCCGCGGCAACGGTTGCCGGCGGCGCTCTGCCGGGTCGCCGCGAAGCCGGCCCCCTGAACTGGACCATCCGCAGCGTGTGACCTGCACGACCAGCGATGGGACGAACCGTCTGACCACCGCAGTGAGCGTCACATGAGCGTCACGAGCGTCAGGACAGGCCCGTAACGCCCGCACCGCTCCTCATGCGCGCCCGCAAGGCTGCGGGTCAGGCGCTCTTGGTCGCCCGCTCCAGCACCACGACGCACTCCACATGATGCGTCATCGGAATCACGCCCCGCATCGCCGGGTCGGGAAACCTGCAGTTCAGACGTCCTTTCGAGGCCCGTCAGGCAGGCTGTCAGGTTCTCGGAGCGGCAAATGAGCGTCAGCGGCCACGCGTGGCGACTCTGACCTCCGGCCCACCTCGACGTCAGCGGCAACAATCGGGAAGAGGCCCCCACAGACACAGACCGGTAGCCGAATCCGGCGCTGGTGCACGATGGCGCCCTGGCTACAGAACCGCTTCCAGAAGGAACCGACTCGGCCTGCCGGACCACGACACGTAGAGCCCGTCCCGGGCCCTGGTGCAAGCCACGAACAACAGACAACGTTCCGCCAGCAAGTCGGCCTCGTGCTGCAGACGGTCGACGTCCGACGGAGTCACCGCTTTGGGGAACGGCAGGGCTCCGTCGTGCACCCCGATGACAGCGACGCACCGGTATTCGAGACCCTTGAAGGCGTGCATGGTCCCGATACTGACGGCGTCTGCAGCGACCTCCGCGTCCCCACGCAGGCGGACGGCGGGGACACCGGCGGCCGTAAGAGCTTCGGCCGCCTGCTCACAGGTCTTGTTGAAACGAGCGCTCACACCGATCTCAGCGGACGGAATGCCGCTGTCGAGCCAGCTGCGCACCCGCGTGACCAGTGCATCCAGCTCTGCGCTCTGGGACTGAGCCGCATAGGTCTCCGGCCCTCGGCCGTGCAACGCCGAGCGATAGCCAAGCAGCGTTTCATGACGGCTGTCGTCCGCCAGCTCCTCGAACGGGCGACCGTGAAGAAGAGCGGTGGACCAGCTGAGGATCTCGTGCGTGGAGCGGTAGTTCTTGCGCATCTTCGTCGAGCGGCCGGTGACTTTGATCCCGATGGTCTTCAGTGACACCTTCGTGTCATAGATGCGCTGGTGCGGGTCTCCTGCGATGAACAAGTCGTCGGGCCGGCCGGGGGCGGCGGCCCGCAACAGCCGCCATTGCGCGGGATGCAGGTCCTGGGCCTCGTCGACGACGATGTGCCGGTAGCGCGGACCGGACCCGTCCAGCAGGTCCGCCGCCTCGGCACAGGTCCCGAGGTACGTGCGCAGACCGTCCGCGGCGAGGCGGCCCGTGAACTCCTCCACGGTGCGCCACACCAAGGGGCGGACGCGGACGGGCAGGGCGCTCCCCCGCCCCCTCCGCTCGGCGGCCTCGTACTCCTCGCAGGTGCGCAGGTTCTGCGCCAGGATGACGTGTTTGTACTCCTGGGCGAGGAACTGGGCGGTGCCGGTGAACCCGGTGGCGTGAGCGGCCTGCTCCCAACGGCCCTGCTCCTCATCGCCGCGCAGTGGCCGTCGCGAGGTCGAGACGACACGGCCCGCGAACGCATCAACGGTCATGATGTCGACCCGGTCGCGCAGCGCCTCGTCCTCGACGAGGTCGGCGAGTCCGGAGCGGAGTGCGGCGACGAGCGCGTTCGTGTACGTGGTCAGCAGGATTCGGTCGCCATCGCGCAGGTGCCGCAGCAGATGGCGTACGCGGTGCAACGCAACCACGGTTTTGCCGGTGCCGGGCCCTCCGGTGACCTGGGCCGGCCCGGAGTACGAGGCCCTGTACGCCACCTTCTGCTGGGAGGGGTGCAGGAAGACGCGCCAGGCGGCGAAGGGCTTGTCGAGGATGTCGCGGAGCTCGTCGGAGGCGCTGACGAGGGCGATCCGGGTACGGGAACGGTGGATGGCGGTCTCATAGTCGGTGGTATCGACCGGCTCGGCAGTCCGGTCGGCCAGGTTGACGGCGACCACGTCGCGCCACACGTCCTCCACTGTGAATCCGGCGGCCAGATACTCCAGTACCTCCCGCTGGTCCTGTGGGAAGAACGGCGCGAACACCTCCAGCTGCTCCGGCGTCGTCAGAACGCGGGCCTGGCGGAGAGTGGTGCCGTCGACCCCGAGTGCTGCCAGGTCACCGTCGGAGAACTTGGCGAACAGTCGCTCCTCACGGGCGGGAGCGATGCGTTCGTAGGCCGGGGTGAGTTCGTCGAGCATGGCGATGTCGCGGATCTCGACGGCCTGAGTGACCGTGTTGATGCTCGCCTTCTGCTTGACCGCCCAAGCGATGGCCTTGTCGTGCGGCATCACCCTCAACAGGACGTAGGTGTCTCCGCTTTCGGGAGCCAGGACGACACCACGGGTGCCCTGGTCGATGCGGATGGTTCGAATGTGAGGATCACGGGCCCGCTTGAGGGACTCCAGTTTCAACCCCGGGTCCTTGAACAACTGCTCCAGGGTGAGGTCTTGGAATTTCTCCCAGGCGTCGAAGACACCTTGTTTCACCGACCCCTGGAGCTTGCCGAGCTGAGCGCAGAAGGAGATGTCGAAGGCGAGTCGGGGCATGGCGAGCGGTTCTCCTCAAGCGGTTCCAAGGGGCACCGCGGCCGCGCCCCGTCGGTCATTCGTCAGTCGCGTGGTGCGTGCGCCGGCTCGTCCTCGTCCGGCTCTTCCAGTTCGCCGAGGACCCGCCAGGCGAGATCGGCGAGGGTTTCGCCGGTTTCGGTGACCCACCGGGCGGTGCCCTGGTTGGCCACGGGCCGCTGCTCCCATTCGGCGAGTTCCCACATCCGGGTGATCAGGCCGGACGGTGAGTACTGCTTTCCGTCGGCGGCCCAGAGGATCGGCTTGGTGCGGTGCCGGGTCCAGCTGGCCCGGCCCCGTTTGTCGTCCTGGGCCAACCAGCCCTTCAGAGCCTCGGCCTCGAGCGGATAGGCGGTGGACAGGACGAGCGGGGCACCCTCGTCGAGTGTCCCCTTGTCGACGAGGACGTGCACCGCGTTGGGGCGGCGGGGTTTGCGCTGTGCGGGAACCCGGCGGTACTTGTCCTGTGCGGCCAGGCTCTCCGAGTCCGCATCGGCGCGCAGTACGCGGCCGGCGACCTCACGGCAGCGGGCGATGTCCGCACACACGGCCCGGATCTGCGAACGTTCGCCGTAGAGCTCGTCGATCGCCCCGGCAACCGCGGGCAGGAGCTCCTTGACCAGAGCGGGCACCTGCTGCACAGCAGCAGTCGCCCACTCCTGCTCCGGGTCCGGCTCGTCGATCGGCTCGGTATCGAGGCGGCGGAAGACGAGATGGGTGAGCAGATAAAGGCCGTGCTCGGTGAGCGCGGCACCCCGGCCCTCATACCTCGAACGCACGGCATGCAGCGTGCGGCGGACCTCCCGGAGTATCTGCACCGAGTTCCAGAGGAGATAGGCGCTGGGTTGCGGTCGGAACAGCACGTCGTAGATGCCCTGCGAGCCGCGTTCCCACAGCACATCCAGGGTGGTGGCCATCCTGGCCGCGTACTGGCTGTCGGGGTGGGCGCAGGCCATCGCACACGCCGCTTCGACCACGGAACAGCCGGTGTCCTCGGTCGGATCCAGTTCACTGCGGCGGACGCTGTATTCCAGACCGAGTTCGGCCCGCATGTCCTCCAAAATGGCCGCCTGCACCGGGTCCAGGGCGATGAAGTCCCGTGCCTCCACCCGGTTCTGGCGGTTGGTGGCCTGGGTGGTCCGCTTGGCGAACTCCTCGGCCTTGCCCGTGACGATGATCCGGACGCCCACCTGGGCATCCGCCGCCGCGTCATCCGCGGCTACGGCCTCGGCCACCGACCGCACCGTCTGCGCGCCGTTCACGACGCTGGCGTTGTGCAGGGTAAGGGTGATCGGGCGGGCCTGAGGATTCCGGAGGGCCTGATGCACCCGTTCCACCGACTCGCACAGGACGGTGACGCCGTTGTTGTAGTACCAGAAACTGGCGGGCTCTTCGGTGAGGGTGCTGATCAGTTCGTTGTTGATCGGCGTTCGGCCGAGCGGATTGCGGATGTTCAGGTTGAACAGGTTCGCGCCGTGCTCCATCCATCGGGCCACCTGCTCGGCCTCCATCACACCTTGGTACGACTCGTACGGGAGGCTGATCGTGAACCACGGGAACAGGTCGGCCGTCAGCTTGACAGGGTTGGGTGCCAGATCCTTCCGTACGGATTCCCAGACCTCGGGTCCCAGGATGATCCGGTGGCCCAAAACCTTTCCGTGGCGGTTGAACTCCTTCTCGCCGTCGATCAGCGCGTGACGGAAGCCCTCACTCACCTCGTCGGCCCGCATCAGCACGACGACCTGGGTGATCTTGGTCGGTCCCTTCGCCATGACAGCCTTGGCGTACTCGGCCAGCTGCCTGCCGCGCGGGTTGAACGCGGCGAAGTCCTCGTCGTCGATCAGCCGCAACCCCGCGAGCAGCTCCCAGACGGTCTCCCGCTCGCCCTTGGCTTTGCCGTCCTTGCTCCATTTGGCCTGGACGAGATAGACGTGCGGGTCCGGCCCATCCACCACCGCAATGGCGTCGATGCCCTTGTCCGCGATGCCGTCGATCACCGTGAGCGCCGCTTCCTGAGGGCTGAAACCGGTGACGATCCGGACAGCTTGGGCGGTCAGGGCGCGCGAGAGCATGCGCTTCTCAAGGTCCTCATCCGTCTTCCCGGCCAGGTCACTCCCGTCGATGAGACCCGACTCCAGGTAGACGGTTTTCAAGGCTTGTTTCACCTGACGGACCTGCAGGATCACCTCCTGCTTGCCCCTTCCGGCGTGCGCAGTGGTCATGGCTTCCCGCCCTCCCCGGGCCGTCGGTTGTGCTGTGGAACGACCGGCCCCGGTCAAGATCGTCCCACGGGCGCCGCGTGCTGCGCGGTGCCTTTCAGGAAGCCGACCCGCCGAGGTCCAACCGGATCAACGCCAGCGCCTCCGCGATCTCGGCGGTCATCTCGTCGTCCGGCCTGTAGACCACGCACAGGTCCTCGTGCAGCGGCTCCAGGATGTGCCAGGCGTCGGCCGCCCGCCCCTGCGCAAGCATCAACATCCCGATGTCGCGGCGCAGTTCGACGGCTTCTTCGCTCACGTCGCTGTCGACGGAACGCACGACGCCGAGAATGCCCTGCAACGCGGCGAGCGCCTCCGTGACCTGGCCCAGTTCGGCGCGGCAGCGCGCGGCCTGGGCCCGGCAGGCGCGGGCGTGTTCGCTGGTGGGGCCGTGGATGCGGCCGTACGCGTCGGCGAGCGCGTCGAATTCGGGCAGGGCAACGCGGTAGTCACCGCCCAGCAGTCGGATCGCGGCCCGCTGGGTCCGCAGCTCCAGGACCTGCCGGCTCTCGGAGCCGAGCGCGCGGGCGGCCGGTTCGATGATCTCGCCGAGCACCTCGGCGGCCTGCGCGAACCGCTCCTCTTCGAGGAGGGCGTCCGAGTGCGCGTACGCCTCCTTGATCTCCTCCCGGAACGCACCCGGCACCGCGGCAGGACCGGGGGATGCGGGCGACTGCCCGTCCGTGCCCGGGACGCGCGGCCTGGCCTGGGCTCGGGAGCGCGGCGCATACGGGTTGCGGAAGAGCCCGGTCGGGTCGGGTACGCCGCTCGGTCCGGCCCCGGCCGGTGCGGGTGCCGCGCCGGGCGGTGGCAGGAAGGGGCGCAGCCGCTCGTACACGTCCTGGATATCGGCGGGCCGCGACTCCGGCGCCTTGCGCAGCAGGTGGAGGACGAGTTCCTCCAGTGCGGGCGGGACGTCCGCCCGCAGCTCGCGCAGCGGGGTGGGGGCGGCATTGACGTGCTGGTACATGAGCACGTACTCGCTGTCCCCACTGAACAGGAGCTGCCCGCAGAGCAGTTCGTGCAGGATGCAGCCGAGCGCGTACAGGTCGGTCCGCGGGGTGATCCGCCCGCCCCTCACCTGCTCCGGCGACATGTACTGGTAGGTACCGATCGGCGTACCGGTGGCGGTCAGCTTGGTCACGTCGGTCCGCAGGATCGCCGCGATCCCGAAGTCGAGGACCTTCACCGTCCCGTCGCGGGCGACCAGGATGTTGCCGGGTTTGAGGTCGCGGTGGATCGCCGGCACCGCGTGGGCGTGTGAGAGGACGGTCGCCACCTGGGCGGCGACGGCCGCCGCCCAGGCCACCGGGAGGGGACGGCCGGGTTGGACGTACGCGGACAGGGGCACGCCGTCGACCAGTTCCATGACGAGGAACAGCCGCTCCAGCGAGTCGTCGAGCACCGCGTCGTACACCTGCGGCACGCCCGCGTGCTGGATCCGGGCGGTGATCCGCGCCTCACGCCGGAACCGCTTGGCGAACTCCTCGGCGAGCTGCGGTGAGCTGATGGCCTGCTGCCGGATCAGCTTCACGGCCACGGGCCGGTCGAGCACGGCGTCATAGCCGCGCCACACGTCCCCCATGCCGCCGTGACTGAGCTCCTCCAGGAGTTCGTAACGTCCGGCGATCTTCTGCTGCGGCACCTTGCCCGCCCCCGTCGCGTCTTTGCGCCGGCACGCGTACACGGTGGTGGCGTCGGCCGGCTCGACATGGCCGAGAACAAGTCTTGCGGTCGGGACGATCTTCCGTCCAGAAAGTGTGCGGAGTTCGGCAGTTATGGCTGAGATACGCCGCTCACCGCACCAGCCCGCGGCCGGTCGTACTCGGCCCACACGGTCTTACCGGGCGCGCCACCGGCACGAGGGAACCAGCCCCAGCGATCGGCGAGGCACTCGACGAGCAGCAGGCCGCGTCCGGCAGTGCGGTCGAGCTCGGGAGGGCCTGCCGCCGGCTCCGGGAGCCGTTCGCCGCGGGTGTCGGTGACCTCCACGCGTACGGTCTCGGCGTGGGCTGAGCCGCAGGAGGAAGTCCCGGCCTGGCACGCGCCCGTGGCGAACGGCGTTCGCGGCGAGCTCGGCAACAAGCAGGGCGAGCGTGTCATGCGCCTCGGTGGCGTAAGGGATACCCCAGGCGTGCAGACGCTCGGCGCAGAGGCAACGGGCAAGGCGGGCGCCCCGCGGAGTGGAGCTGAACCTCATCTCGAAATGGTGGCTGGGGTGGCTGAGTTGCGCGGTCTGGGTCTCGCCCACGGGGTTGCTCGTCATGTCTCCACGGTGAGGCGTGGTGGCGTAGCGTGACCATGGGTGACGCGCCGTCGCCAAGGGCTTGTACGCGGCGGCAGGCGCGCTGTACGTGGCGGGAGAGGCGACTGCGATGGAGTACGAGGGCCAGCGCGAACACGAACTGGTGGGACAGCGCCCGGAGGACGAACCCGGTTCGGGCGTCGTGACGGCGTTCGGGCGCCAGTTGAAGTTACTTCGGGTGCGGGCGGGGCTCGAACGGGCGGAATTCGGAAAGCTGGTGGGGTACGCGGCCCAGTCGATCGCCTCGTTCGAGCAGGGGCGGCGTATTCCACCACCGCGGTTCATCGACCAGGCGGACGAGGTGCTGGGCGCGGGGGGCGTGCTGATCGCCTTGAAGGAGGAGGTGGCGCGGGCGCAGTATCCGGCGTTCTTCCGGGATGCGGCGCGGCTGGAGGCAGAAGCCCTTGAGCTGTTTTTGTATGCGGTTCAGGCAGTGCCTGGGCTTCTGCAGACCGAGGAGTACACCCGCGCTCTCCTCGCAATGCGGCGCCCACTGCTGGGCGAAGACACCATCGAGCAACGAGTGACAGCTCGCATCGCTCGTCAGGACATCTTCAACCGATGGCCAGCACCGCTGATGAGCTTCGTCATCGAGGAAGCGGTCTTCCGTCGTCCTTTCGGCGGCAAGGCTGTGATGCGCGGCGTGTTGGAACAGATCCTGCTGATCGGCCAAAAGCGCAACGTGGAGATCCAGGCCATGCCCACCGATCGCGAGGACCATGCCGGCGTGGACGGGCCGTTCACCCTGATCACGCGTAGGGGCGGCGACCAGGTCGCGTATCTGGAGGTACAAGGCCGCAGCATCCTGCTCACCGACCGGAACGAAGTCCGCTCCGTGGCTGCGCGCTATGGAATCATCCGATCCCAAGCTCTCACTCCGCGAGAGACCACGGGATTCATCGAGAAGTTGCTGGGAGAGCTATGAACACCGCACGGATTTTGTCCCCTGCGTCGGAACTCACCTGGCGCAAGAGCAGTTACAGCGGTGCTGAGGGTGGCGAGTGCGTCGAGATAGCCGCCACGCACGGCGTCGTGCACATCCGGGACTCCAAGAGATCACTCGACGCCCCCACACTGACCGTAGGACGCAAGGCGTGGGCTGGGTTCATCGGACTGGTTTCCGGTACGCAGGCGTAGTGAACGAGCGGGGCCCGCGTACACCTCAGTGGCGTACGCGGGCCCCGACTCCGTCTCAGCCCTCGTCGTCCACGCCCGCCTCACGGCGGATCATGCGCCAGGCGGCACGCCGTGCGCTGCGGTCCAGGTTGGACTTGAAGCTCCGGTCCGCGCCGAAGTACTGGCGGCCCATGCCGGCGATGGTGTCGATGTGGTCGGCCATCTTGTCGGCGAAGACCTTGTCGAAGACCTTGCCGAAGTTGTCCTCGTCGTTGACGAGGGCCGCGGCCTTCACCTTGGCGTCGGCCTTGGCCTCGTTGAACGGCGTGGCAAGATCTTCCTCGGTGAAGTCCGTGCCGAACTTGGCGTTGAACTTCTCGATCAGCTCCGACAGAAGCGACCTCTCCGCCTCCTTGGCGCCGCCCGTGCCCTCACCGAACCCCTGCATGAGGGCCGGGCCTTCGGCAGTCAGCGACACGTCGTGTTCGCCAGTCTTCTCCACCCGCAGGTGGCTGAGGTCCACGTCGCCTATGTCCACTCCTCCGTCAGTGCGGCCCCTCAGCCGGGTGAGGAGGTAGCGGCCGTAGAGGTGCAGCCGCTCCAGGTCGGCGTCGCGGTAGGGCACGATCTGGGCGAGGAAGCCGTACTTGCGTACGTAGTCGTGCAGGTCGGCGCGGAAGTCCTCGGCCGTCTGGACGTGGTCCTCGTCCTCGTCGTCATCTCGCAGCGCCTCGTAACGCGCGACGGCCGGGGAGAGGATGCGGTACAGCTCGGCATGCAGCTTCTCCCACCGGGCCTGCGATCCGGCGGCCTTCTGCTTCGCCTCGAAGAAGGCCGCGGCGAACTCGTCCATGTCCGCTTCCGAAATGATCGGCGCGGACATGACCCGGCTCTGCGCGGTGTAGAGGAGGTTGGGGTCCGAGGGGAGGGTCTGTGCTTCCTCGAAGTACGGGCGGAAGGCGTCCTTGATGTCCTCGGCCTCGTTGGCGAAGTCCAGGACGGCGAGGTCGGCCTGTGTCTTGCGCTCGGCGGTGCGGTTCAGCCGAGAGAGGGTCTGCACGGCGGAGATCCCGGTCAGCTTCTTGTTGACGTACATCGTGGTCAACAGCGGCTGGTCGAAGCCGGTCTGGTACTTCTCGGCCACCACCAGGATCTTGTACTCCTGCTTGCCCTTCGCTCCGGCCTTCACGGCCTTGTCGTCGGCGCGGGTGTAGCCGAACGCCTTCGGGAGCGCGCTCTCCGCGAGCCCGCCGTTCTCCTTCGACTCGGTGGTCTCCTCACCGTCGATGGTGAGCGATCCGGAGAACGCGACCAGGACGCCGAGGTCGGGGAACTTGGTGTCGTAGTCCCGGTCCTTGATGTAGCTCTTGATGGCGCGCGCCATCTGTGCGGCGGACTGCCGGGACGCGGTCACCACCATCGCCTTGGCGCGCCCGCCGAGACGTCCGCGGGTGTGACTGACGAAGTGCTCGACGATCACCTGGGCGTGCTGGGAGACGGTCGAGTCGTGAGTGAGCGCGTGCCGGGCGAGAAGCGGGTTCGCCTTGGAGGGGTCGACTTCCTTCTCGTCGGGGTTCTTGTTCACCAGCTTCCAGTACGTGTTGTACGTGACGTAGTTGCGCAACGGGTCGAGGATGAAGCCTTCCTCGATGGCCTGGCGCATGGAGTACGTGTGGAAGGGCCGGTAGGTGGTCTTGCCGTCGATCTGCTCGGGGGTGCCGAAGAGTTCGAGGGTCTTGGCCTTGGGGGTGGCGGTGAAGGCGAAGTAGGAGAGGTTGGCCGCCTTGGACCGGTCTTCCGCCTTCTTCATCAGCTGCTCGGTGACGGTAAGGGTGGTCGCACCAGGATCCTCTGAGTCCGAGTCCAGGCCGAGGTCCCGCAGGGCCGCGCGGACGGCCGTGGCGGCGTCGCCGGACTGGGAGGAGTGGGCCTCATCGAGGATGATCGCGAAGGTGGTGCCCTTGATCTCCGTCGGGTTGCGCTGGATGTAGTCGAGCAGCGCCGGGAACGAGTGCAGGGTGACGGTGACGATCTTGCCGGTGTCGCGGGACAGGGCGCGGGCGAGCTGCTCGCTCTTGGCGCCGCTCTTCTCGTCGATCTTGACGACCAGACCGTCGGTCTGCGAGAAGCTGCCGACGGTCTCGCGGAGCTGGGCGTCCAGGTTCCGGCGGTCGGTGATGACGATGACCTTGTCGAAGACGGGTTCGCCGGGCTTGATGAGACCCGCGGCCAGCGCCTTGGCGTCGAGGGCGCGCGGGTCGGTCTCCGCGTGGAGGTCGGAGAGGCGATGGGCGAGCCAACCGATGGTGTTCGACTTGCCCGAGCCGGCCGAGGCCATGATCAGGTAGTCCTGTCCGGCGCCGTGGGTTGCGGCATGGGCGGTCAGCTTCTTGACCACGTCCCACTGGTGGAAGCGCGGGAAGATCGTCGTCTTCTCGTTCTTGGTCTTCTGCTGATGGACGAACCGCTGGAGCAGGTCGAGCCAGTTCTCTCGCTCCCAGACCTGCTCCCAGAGGTACGAGGTCGCGTACTGGCCGAAGGCGGTGGGGGTGGGGTTGCCGGCGCCACCCGGTTCACCGGGCCCCTTGGAACCGGTGTTGAAGGGAAGGAAGCGCGTATTCTTCCCCTTCAGCTCGGTGGCGACGAAGACCACGTCCGGGTCGACGGCGAAGTTCGCGATGACGCGGCGCGTGAAGATCAGCTCGGTCGGGTCGCGGTCGGTACGGTACTGCTCCTTGGCCTGCTCGACGCCCTGCCCCGTGAGGGGGTTCTTCAACTCCGCGGTGGCAACAGGAATGCCGTTGAGGAAGAGCGTCAGGTCGAGCTCGTTGCCCCAGTCGGCCTGCTTGGTGGCGTAGCGGAGTTCGCGGACGACGGTGAGACGGTTGGCGCGATAGCCCTTGAGTACGGAGTCGTCGGGCACGAGGTTGGGCTTGAAGTAGGCGACGCGGATGCGGACGCCGCGGTCCTTGACTCCGTTACGGAGGACGTGAAGCAGGCCGTCATCACCGATGGCCTTGTCGAGGCGCCTGGCGAAGCCGCGCTCAGCCTCATCGGCGTTGCCGTAGACGGTGCAGAGCTCGTACCACTCGTCGAACTGGGACTCCTTGATGAACTCGAACAGTTCGTTGGTGTCGAGCCCGAGATCAGCCGCGTAGTCCTGGGGCCGCGCCTCGCGCCACCCGTGCTCGGGCTCGGGCGCGGTCATGGCGGCGACTATCGCGGAGCCGAAAGCGGACTCGTTGTGGATGGGGCTCATACAGTGACTCCGTCCGTTACGTTGCGTCCGCTGGCGGTGGACACGTCGAACTGGCCGGTTACGGCGGCGGTGATGAGGGCTTGGCGACGTTCAGTAAAAAGTTGCAGTTGGCGGTCACAGGCCCGAATTGCAGCCCGAGTGCTTTGCCAGGACTGCTGAAACAGTTTCGCCACATGCCGTTGCTTCTCAAGCGCCGGAATCGGCAGTAGGGCCGACTTCACGATCTCCAGGTTGATCATTGAGCGGGTCGATCCGCGCCCTTCGATCGCACTCGCACCGACGGGCGAAGAGAGAAGCAGGGCAATAAACTCAGCGTCAGCGAACTCCGACTCAAGTCGCGCTCGGAAGCATTTACCTTTCACGATTGCTAGACCCAGATCAGGCGCAACACATGCCCGCCCAGCATGATTGCGAGCATCACCTAGTCCGGCCACCAATAGATCTCCGCGACGCACCTCATGATACTTGAACCGTTCGTACAGATTTACTGGAATTCGAGCCTGACCGGATGTTCGATATTCACCAAATCCAATGTTACCAAGCCGAACAACTGCCGCACCTTCTCCGACATAATCGGAGCTGGAAAAGGCGCTACCGAACGGGCCGTCAATAATGGAGCGGATCACTCGACGCAGCGGAATCACAGGCGCCGCAGTTGCGTCCAACATGCCTTGAAAAAACGACCATCTGCGTGAAAACAGTAGATCTTTTTGCCGACTTCGAAGTCGGGATACCTCATCAATTCGAGCAGTCTCGGCGTCGAGGAAATCAGCGATACGGCGCTGCTCCTCTAGCGCAGGCAGCTCCATAGGAAGTGCACGTACACGCTCAGCGCTGATGTGGTAAATGTTCGCACCTGTGGCAATCGACGCAAAAATGCCACTTCCAAAGGCCGAACGAGCCCACCACTCCAGGAACCTTCCGTCAGTCACCCCCTCTCGGGGACGCATTCGAAGCAGCGTGTTCTGAAAGCAGACCACGCCTCCCAACTCGGCCCGCCAGACCGCAGAGGCCCCTACCGCTTTGAGGCTACCGCTGCCCTCAGTTACCAGCACATCACCAGCACGCAGGGAGAAAACTTCCCGCTCTGTCGGAGTGAAGTTCATTTCCTTCACGTCGCCGAGTTCAAGAACCCCGTCCTTGACATTCGCCGCCCGCAAGTAGGGGACCATGTGCGGACCACTGTCATGCTGTGGTGAACGCTGGCGCCCAAGCACAACTTCGGCGGCAGACCTAACTGTAGTCGCGTGCATCATTCCGTCACCTCCCCCAACAACCCCTGAATCTCCGCCTCCAGAGCCTTCAGCTCCGCATCGATCTCAGCCAACGGCCGCGGAGGCTGATACACGTAGAAGTGCCGCGTGAACGGGATCTCGTACCCGATCCTCGTCTTGCCGTGATCGATCCACGCGTCCGGCACGTGCGGCAGCACCTCCCGCTTCAGGTACTCCTCGACGTCCTCCCCCAACGGCACGTTCTCGTAGTCCCGCAACTCCGCGTCCGGCTCCGGCGCACCCTTCACGAGCTGCACCTCACCCTCCGGATCCCGGACGCCCACCGTGTCCCGTACCGCCTTGGCGAACGGCGCGCCTGTCGGCCACAGCAAACCAGCCCCCACCACTGCGTCCTTCAGCGCGATCAGCGCCTCGGACTTCGTCGCCCAGGACGAGCCCAGCAGCTTACGCACCGCGCCAACGAAGGCATCCGCGTCCGCCAGCTTCTGCACCGGCTTCGCCGCCGTCAGCGCAGCTAGCGCCTCCTCCGTGACTTCGAAGCGCAGCTTCAGCGGCCGCTCGACGGTGATGCGCTGGTAGCCGAACGCCTCGTTGTCGAAGACCTTGACCTTGCCGTGGAACGGGTGGTCCGGGTCGGCCGCCGCGCCGATCGCTTCCTCGTACAGCCGCGTCACGTCCGCGATGTGCTGCTTGCCGAGTTCCTTGCGCTTGTCGCCGAGCGACTTGCGCATCTTCTGGAACTGGTCGCGCGCGTCCAGCAGCACGACCTTCCCCTTGTGGTCCGCGGACTTACGGTTCGTCAGAATCCAGAAGTACGTGGAAATACCGGTGTTGTAGAAGAGCTGGTCCGGCAGGGCGACGATCGCTTCCAGCCAGTCGCTCTCCAGAATCCAGCGGCGGATCTCGGACTCACCGGAGCCGGCCGCGCCCGTGAACAACGGCGAGCCGTTGAAGACGATCGCGATGCGGGAGCCGCCCCGCCCGTTAACGTCCACCGGCTTCATCTTCGAGATCATGTGCTGGAGGAAGAGAAGCGAGCCGTCGTTGATGCGCGGCAGGCCAGCGGCGAAGCGGCCGGCTTCGCCCAGGTGGTTGTGCTCGTACTCGACCGCTTCCTTGACCTTCTTCCACTCCACGCCGAACGGCGGGTTGGCCAGGAGGTAGTCGAACTTCTCGCGCTTGTGGCCGTCGTCGGAGAAGGAGTTGCCGTAGGCGATGTTCTCCGGGTCCTGCCCCTTGATCATCAGGTCGGACCGGCAGATCGCCCAGGACTCGGGGTTGAGTTCCTGCCCGTATACCTCCACCGTGGCGTCGTCGTTGTACGCCTTGATGTGTTCCTCGGCCGCGCTGAGCATGCCGCCCGTGCCGCAGGCCGGGTCCATCACCGTACGGACCACACCGGGCAGGCTGAGCGCGTCGCCGTCGGGCGCGATCAGCAGGTTGACCATCAACTGGATGACCTCGCGCGGGGTGAAGTGCTCACCCGCCGTCTCGTTGGACTGTTCCGCGAACCGACGGATCAACTCCTCGAAGATGTAGCCCATGTTGTGGTTGGACACGTTCTCAGGGTGCAGGTCGAGGTCGGTGAACTTGCCGATGACCTTGTAGAGCAGGTCGGCGCCGGCCAGCTTCTTGATCTGCTGGGTGAACTCGTACTTGTCGAGGACCTCACGGGCATTGTCGGAGAAGCCCGCCACATAGATCTGGAGGAGCTGCGCCGCGTTCTGCGGGTCGGCGGCGATCTTCTTCAGGGTGAGATCGCTCTTGTTGTAGAAGGAGTGCCCCGAGGCGCGGCGCAGGAAGTGGTCCGTGTCCATGTCCTGGCCCTCGAAGCGGGCGACCTCCTCGGCGACCTTCTGACGGGTCGGCTCCAGGACGCATTCCAGTCGGCGCAGCACGGTGAACGGCAGGATGACCTTGCCGTAGTCGGACTGCTTGTAGTCGCCGCGCAGGAGGTCGGCGACGGACCAGGCGTGGTTCGCCAGTTCCGTGTGCTTACTGCTGTTCAAGGGAGTCCCCGGTTTCCTTTCGTGCCGTTCCGCGCAACGAGTGCGGGTGCGGACAAGTGTGGTCCATGGACGAGCGCTCAGGTGGCGATCAGAACGAATCAGCGGTCGACGAGCCCGGACGGGGCGGTGGCGGGATCAGCGCGCCCCCCGTGAGGCCGCTCGCCAGGAGGCCGGCCGTCTCCTCCGCGAGCCGCGCCGCCTTCCGGGCCTCGGCGCGCAGGGTGTGTAGGTGCCGGAACGCCTCGCCGTAGCGGCGCTGTTCTTCGAGTGGCATGAGGGGGATGCGCAGCCGCCCCGGCGCGACGTGCAGCACCGTGCTGCCGGTCGACGCGCCCGCGATGTTGTCTTCGGAGTCTAGGAATCCGGCCAGGAACCAGGGGTCTAGGCGGGTGGGGTCGGGGCGGAGGAGGTGGACGTTCGGGCCGAGGAGCGCGCCGGCGTCCACCTCCTCCGCGACGCGGGCCATCGGACCGGTGCCGCCCGCGACCGCCCGTACGAGGACGTCGCCCGGGGCGATGACGGGTGCGGCCTCGGCACGCAGCTCGGCCGGGTCGCCCGACGGGGCCGAGCCCCTGGCGATGTCCGTCCCCGTGAGAACGGGCGTGACAGGGGAAGACGCGGCTCCGCCGTCGGCCGGCGGTGTCTTCGGGTCCGGCACCGTACGCAGCAGGGTCAGCGCGCCGCCCCGTGCGAGGTCCGACGCGGTCGCCGTACGCCACTCCTTGACCGAGGAACCCGCCGCGACCCAGCCGGTGGGGCCCGCGGCTCGCACGAGTGACTGGGCTGCCTCGGTCAGTTCGCGGCGCCCGGTGTCCGCGCGGGCGGCCAGTTCGGCGGGGTCGATGTCCGTGCGCGAGCTGCGGACCTGGCGGGCGGGGGTGAGGTCGACGAGGTCGTCCAGGAGGTCGACAACGGGCACTGCGCGGGCAACGGCGGGTTCGCCGGTGAAGGTGTCCGGGGCGGTGGCGAAGGCTTCCCAGTGGGCGAGCGTCCGTGCGCTGAGTGCGGTCCAGTTCAGGGGGTTGCGGGCGGAACCGGTGCGGGTCGCGACCGCCGGGCGGCCCGGCTCGCTGCCCGCGGCGGTCCCCTCGACGGCACCGGCCGTGTCGATGAACAGCACGGACTTTCGTTCCGCGCCGCCCGGTTCCGGTCGCTGCAGCGCCCAGAGCTGCAACCCTACGTGCAGCGGCGGGGCGGCCCCGGCCGGCAGCGCGACCACAGCCCGTACAGCGCCGCTGCGCAGCAGCTCCGCCCGGACCCGGCGCCCTGAGGCGCGAGTAGCGGTGGCGGGCGGGAGGATCAGCACCGCCCAGCCGCCCGGGGTGAGGTGGGCGAGTGCGTGCTGGATCCAGGCGAGTTCCGATTCTGCGCGCGCGGGGACGCCGTACGCCCAGCGCGGGTCGTAGGCCAGTTCGTCGTGGCCCCAGTCGCGGTCACCGTAGGGCGGATTGCACAGCACCGCGTCTACCGTGAGACCGGGGAACGCGTCGGCACGCAGGCTGTCGCCGTCCCGGACGGTGATCTCTGCCTGGGGGGTCTCCAGCAGCAGGCCGACCGCGCTGCGCTGGGCCTGGACGGCAAGGGTGTCCTGACCGTAGAGCTCGGTCGCGCCGTACCGGGCCGCGGCCTCCAGCAAAGTGCCGCTTCCGCACGCCGGGTCCAGGACCCTGCCGACAGAGCGCGGGAGCAACCGGGCGGCCAAATCCGCCAGCTGGGCCGGAGTCCGGTAGGTGCCGCTCGCCGCGCTGTCCTCCAGTTCCCGTTCCGCGAGTACGCCGAGCGCGGCCTGGCCCCCCTCGTCCCGTGCGCAGCGGAGCAGGGCACGGAGGGCCGCGCCATCCGCGGGCGTGAAGCGGATGGCGTCCGAGCCCGGGACCGTCTTCGCGAGTGCCTTCACCTCGACTGTGGCACGAGCGGCGAGGTCGCCGTCCGTGAGCTCCGTGAAGGTGGTCAGGTCGTCGGACGTGTGACGCGAGGCTGCGAGGACGAGCGGCAGTAGTGCGGTTCCGCCGGCGGCTCCCCCTTTTGCGTGCAGACGCAGGGCCGTGCGGAACTCCTCCCGCGGGCCGGCGGTCGTCGTGTGGCCCCGCGCGGCCAGCCACGCCTGCACCGCCTCCAGGTCGTAGAGCGGGCTGCTTTCGGTGCCGCCGGACGGAGGCGGGAAGTCGTCGTGCCTCCGCCGCCAGTTGCTGACGGTGGCGCGCGTGACCCCGGCGATGCGCGAAATCTCGGCGGCCGTCACATGGGCGGCGGATGACTGCGGCATGGCGGGATGAGCCTCTCAGTGGCGGTGAATTGTTAATACCTTACAGCGGACGTCAAATCGCGCAAGCTGATTGACACTGCTTTCACGCCCATGATTCTCTATTGACGCTTCCACTCGAAGCGAAGACCGTCACTCCCTGGAGGGGGACCCAGCCATGCACCTCACGATGCCCACGACCGTCATCGAAGGCACACAGCTCACCGTGATGCCGTTCCGCCCCGATGCGGTGATCGGAACGATGGGGCTGCCGACACTGCTCCAGCTCGTCCCGTCGCCGCGGACCGAGGAGGACACGCGTGCCCTCAAGTACGCGTCCGGCACCCTGCGCCGGCACGCCGAGGTACGCGCCCTTGTTCAGCGCATGCTGAAGTCGACCCAGAAGGGCCGCAACGTCACCTCGTACGCCGCGTACATCGCGTCCGGAGTCAACGGCGAGTACGGCTCGGGCTGGTCCACTCCCCCGATCACGCTGTGGCTGGACGGGCAGCCGGGTGCGGTGAGCGACGAACTGATCCCGGGCAGCGGAATTCGCACGGTCACCGTGCTGCCCGGCTCCCCCGTCGTCGCCATCGACGGCGAGACCCAGGTCACGGCCTGGCACGAGCTCTACGACAGCCCGGAACGCTTCGGCATCACCTACGAGAAGCTCACCACCGTGCGGCTGCCCTACGAGCTGTACTTCGGGCTCACGGTCGAGTCCGCGCGGCAGATCTTCTACGACCGCAACGTCGAGGGCGTACCGGTGGCCAAGAACCTGGCGATGTCGATGGACCAGCGGGACATCGGCACTCAACTCGCCCACCGGATCGGCGAGTCGGTGAAGGTCGAGCACGAGGGAAGAATCATCCCGTTCGCCAAGCTGGTGCAGGGGCGCAAGCGCCAGCTGACGAAGAGCGACTCGGAACTGATCACGCTTTCCGCGCTGCGCGTTCTCGTGATCACCGCGCTGCACGGGCGGGCCGGACTGGCACTGACTTCCTCCACTCTGCACGACGACAGGCTGCCGCAGGGGGTGGACGCGGAGCAGGCGGGGCAGAGGCTGGTGCCGCTGCTGTCACGGCTCGTCACGCGCCTCTATCCACATCTCGTGGCGCGTACGGCCGTTTCCGCGCCCGCGGTGCTGGCGGGTATCGGCATCGCCGCCCACCAGGCGACCGGCTGGGCCACCTCTGGGAGCGCGTTGACCGAGGAGGAGCTGTTCGCGCTCCTGGAGCCGGTGCGGTGGGAACGCGAAGCAACGTACTGGGACGGCGTGGCGGCCAGCGCGAACGCCTCCGGTGCGCTCAACTTCGGTGGTGGCGCCAAGGATTCGGGCGGTCGCGTCGCGGACGCGTTGCTGCACCCCGACACCGAGTACGGGCGCCGGATCCGCGGCTGGTAACCAGGCCCTCGGCGGCCGAACTGCCTTGAGAGCAAGTCGCGTTGGGCCGCCCCCAGGTCGAAGGCCGTCAAAGTTAGGATGCCCGTGCTCGTCGATCAAGGAGGCGCCCGTGGGGAGCATGGAGAGGCCCGAACTACTGCCGGACTGCGATGTACCAGCCCGCCGCAGGCAACCTGACGATTTCATCGAGACCTGTCTGACTCGCCTCACCGACGACTCGCTCGCCGACAACTGGCGCATCAGCAGCCTGCAGGCATGCTCGATCCGTGGCGGTTCGGCGATGGCAGCGGCATCGTTCGTAGTAGGCGCCGACGGCCCTTGGCGTAACGCCTTACAACGCATCGCCCGGGAGTCGCGGGTCGGCTTCGAGCGACCGGACTTCACATACTCGGAGTACACGGTCGGACTCTGCTATGTCACGGGCACGAAGGGCGTCCCCGCGGGCCTACGTCACCGGGCAGCGGACACCCTGGTACACCGGGCGGACGAAGCGGGTTATGCGGAGGCTCGAGGCCTCCTACCCAAAAACGGCTGGGGTTGGCTCGCGGAAGCCGTACGGGAGGGGTGGGCCGTATGGACCGCACACCTCTTCGTCGCCGACGAGACCGCCGCTCTCACCACCCGTCTGAAGGTCGGCCTGGCGCTCGCCGAACACGATCACCCCGCCGGATACGTACCCGACTCCCTCGAACGGCTCGTCGCCCATCCGCAGGCGCCGAGTGCGGACCGTCTGGCTCTGGCGGCCGCCGTGGCCCGACGCGCCCCTAAGGACAGCGTGGCCCTGCTCCGGAGTCTCGCTTCTGATCCCCTCGCCCAGGCAGGGCACCGCATGCAAGCCATCAGCCTGCTTGAGGGGATTGACCTGGTCGAGGCCGAGAAGATGCGCGCTCTGCAGACACGCCTGCCGTCCGGCCGGACAGCTCGCGGTCAGCACCGAGAGGCCACCAAGCACGCTGAGCGTGAATCCGCCGCTCGGAGGGATCGCGAGACTCCGGAAGCCATGGCGTTGCGGCTTGAATCGATGATCGAGGAAATCCTGGACGGCCTGATCAGCCGCGGCTCGGCGGATTGGTTGGGTGACCAGCTGGACGACCACATCGCGGAGACTGACTGGGAAGGCGTCGCCCAGGACATCGCTGATATCTGTGACGTGGCCCGCGCCGAGAACCTCTCATCCAGCCTCGACCTCCTGGAGGTCCTCACCCGGATCAGGTACGGCGACGACACGAGCCCGATTCCGCATTCCGGCCTCGACGCTGTGGGCGACGAGGCAATCCCTCGGTTGGGTCGGGAGGAACTGGAGGAGTATGTGCAGCAGGAGGGGGAACGAGCCTGGCGCCGCTGGCAGGACCTCGTAGGGAAGCACGGCTGGAACGAGGGCCGGCTCGAAGAGCTCAACGACATGTCGATCGAGGTGAACCAGTATCTGGCCGACGCGGTCCGCCAGAAAGCCGGCGATCACCTGCGCAAGCTACAGCAGCACTTGGTCTGGGAGCTGTGGCCTGGCTTGACGACTGCCGCGCGCGAACGTGACTACGCCAGAGCTCGTGGCCATGCGGCAAGCGCGCGTCTCCTCGCGGACGAGGCCGAGCGCGCCGAAGCCCTGTGGAGGGAGGCGACTGTTCACTCCTTTTCCTTCGACCCGCTGACGTTGTCCTGGCCTCGTGATCTCTGGCTGGTCTTCGAGGAATGGCAGAGTGCCAGGCGCTGAAAGGACCGGGAGGAGTCCTTCACGCCACATGCCACGCGGTTTCCCAAACCTTCGACCGCCAACGCACTGCTTGCCGGCTTCCGTGCGATCCGATCACCGGGCAGACACACGAAAGCCCCGTCCGCGGGGAGACCTTCTTGAGCCTGGTCGCCCGGAGCAAGGTGAATCGACGACGAACGCCGCCCCGACCACGGGCTTACGACGACGCTGGCACCGCGGATTCTGCACCTGGGCCGTGGCCGTGGCCGTGGCCGTGACAATCGCCGCACGATCGGAGTGCACGGAGTGCATACCTGACAGGCCCTCATATCGAGCGTCACCTGGGCGTCAGGGATCCGGAGAGGAAGGCTGGCACCACGGTCGGGCCATTCGCCTCTTCCCCATAAAGCCGCAGGTCAGATGCATTGAGGGCGTAAGGCCTTTCACTCCACTCTTTGAATGACCGGAAACAGGTCGAGCACTGCAGCATGCATAAAACCGCAGTTCAGCGGCCCTTCTCGGCCTTCTCCAGCACCACAACGCACTCCACATGATGCGTCATCGGAAACAGATCAAACGCCCGCATCCGCCGTGGCACGTAGCCCGCCTCTGCGAAGTACTTGAGGTCGCGGGCCAGGGCTGCCGGGTCGCAGGCGACGTAGGCGATGCGGCGGGGGGTGAGGGAGGCGAGGTGGGTGACGGTCTGCTTGCCGGCGCCGGCGCGGGGCGGGTCGAGGACGACGAGGTCGACGTCGGTGATGCCGGTGCGGGGGAGGATCGACTCGACCTTGCCGTGCTCGATGCGGACGCGGTCGAGGTCCTGGAGGTTGTGGCGGGCGTCCTCGACGGCGCGCTTGCCGGATTCGATGCCGAGGACCGCGCCCTTGTCGCCGACGCGTTCGGCGAGGGCGCCGGCGAAGAGGCCGACGCCGCAGTACAGGTCGAGGGCCATGTCGCCCTTCTTGGGCATCAGGCCCTGCATGACGGCTTCGACGAGGAGGTCGGCGGCCTTCGGGTGGACCTGCCAGAAGCCGCCGTTGCCGACCCGCCAGGTGCGGTCGGCGGCGCGTTCGCGGACGAAGGGGCGGCCGTGGACGCGGTGGACGCCGCCGTCCTTCTCACCGACGCGCAGGACGGAGACCGGCTTGTCGAGTTCGACGATGGGGAGGCGGCCGCCGGGGCGCGGGGTGAGGATGACCTGACGGTCGTGGGAGCCGGTGGCCGCGATCGCCTCGACGGTGGCCATCTGCGGCCACTCGCGCTTCTCGATGCCGAGTTCGGAGACTCCCGGGGCGGCGATCATGCAGTGGGTGACCGGCTCGATGTCGTGGGAGCGGTGCTTGCGCAGACCCGCGTGGCCGTCGGCGTCGACGGCGTACTGGACGCGGGTGCGCCAGGCGGGAACCTCGCCGGGGCCGACCTTGTCGCCGGGGGCGGGCTCGACGGTGCCGTCCCAGCCGGCCGCCTCCGGGGTCAGTCCGGCCAGCCGCATCAGCTGCTCTGCCACCACCTCGCCCTTGAGCCGACGCTGGGCTCCGGGCTTGGCGTGCTGCCAGTCGCAGCCGCCGCACTTGCCGGGGCCGGAGAAGGGGCAGGGGGCCTCGACCCGGTCCTTGGAGGGGGTGAGGATCTCCACGGCGTCGGTGCGCAGGAAGCGGGCGCCCTCCTCGCCGTCGGTGACGCGGGCGATCACCCGCTCGCCGGGCAGGGCGTGCCGTACGAAGAGGACCTGGCCCTCGTCGGTGCGGGCGATGCAGTGGCCGCCGTGTGCGACCGGGCCGATCTCGACCTCGTACTCCTCGCCGACCAGCGATTTCTTCGGTTCTGCCTGCATGGCGGGAGGGCTCCTGTGGTGGGTGGTGCGGGGCGAGACGGGCCGTACGGGGCGCGCGGTACGGACCGGAGGGACGGCGGGACGCCGACCGTCAAGTCTACGTCCCCGCGTGTCGTGCCCCGGTCCTGTCCTGCCGCCGCCGGGGCGCTCGCCGCCGTACCCGTCCGGCGCCCGGCGTGGCCGCCCCCGCACCCGGGCGGCCGCCCTACTTCTTGGGGGCCGCCTTCTCCTTCTTCGGCTGGGCGACCGGGCCGCGGCGGACCGCACCCGGGGCGTTCCACTCCGCGCGCTTGCGGGCGCGCAGCTTGGCGGCCTCGGAGGAGTCCAGCTGCCAGGGCACGGAGGTGACCATGACGCCGGGGGTGAACAGGAGACGGCCCTTGAGGCGCAGTGCGGACTGGTTGTGGAGGAGGTGCTCGTACCAGTGGCCGACGACGTACTCCGGGATGTAGACGGAGACGGCGTCGCGCGGGCTCTCCCGGCGCAGCGACTTGACGTAGTCGATGATCGGCCGGGTGATCTCGCGGTACGGGGAGGCCAGCACCTTCAGCGGCACCTCGATGCCGCGGCGCTCCCACTCCTCCCGCAGGGCCTTGGTGTCGGCCTGGTCGACGTCCACGCTGACCGCTTCGAGGCTGTCGGAGCGCATCAGCTTGGCGTAGTTCAGGGCGCGCAGGGTGGGCTTGTGCACCTTGGAGACCAGGACGAGGGAGTGCACCCGGGAGGGGCGGACCACGTCGTCGTCGGGGGTGTCCTCGGCGGCGATCTCGTCGGCGACCCGGTCGTAGTGGCGGCGGATCGCGGACATCGTCACAAAGAAGATGACCATGCCCAGGAGCGCGACCCAGGCGCCGTGGGTGAACTTCGTCAGGAGGACGACGACCAGGACCAGGCCCGTGAAGAAGGCGCCGAAGGCGTTGATGGCGCGGGAGCGGTGCATCCGGCGGCGCTTGGCCGGGTCGGTCTCGGACAGCAGGTGGCGGTTCCAGTGGCGGACCATGCCGGTCTGGCTGAGCGTGAACGAGACGAAGACGCCGACGATGTAGAGCTGGATGAGGCGGGTGGAGTCCGCGCCGTAGAGGTAGACGAGGATCGCAGCGGCCCCGGCCAGCAGGACGATGCCGTTGGAGAACGCCAGGCGGTCGCCGCGGGTGTGCAGCTGGCGCGGCAGGTAGCGGTCCTGGGCGAGGATCGAGCCGAGCAGCGGGAAGCCGTTGTAGGCCGTGTTGGCGGCGAGGAACAGCACCAGTGCGGTGGCGGCGGCCAGGATGACGAACAGGAAGCTGCCCTTGCCGAAGACCGCCTCGGCCACCTGCGAGATGACCGGGTTCTGGGTGTAGCCGGGGCCGATCGGCTTGCCGTGGTCGAGCAGGTCCTTGGCGGGGGTCTCCGCCATCCTGACGTGGGTGGCCATGGCCAGGCCGATGATGCCGCAGAACATGGTGACGGCCAGCCCGCCCATGAGGGCCAGGGTGGTCGCGGCGTTCTTGGACTTCGGCTTGCGGAAGGCCGGGACGCCGTTGGAGATCGCCTCGACGCCGGTGAGCGCGGCACAGCCGGAGGAGAAGGCCCGCAGCATGAGGAAGACCAGGGCGAAGCCGGCCAGGCCGCCCTGTTCCGCGTGGATGGTGAAGTCCGCGGTGGGGGCCTTCATCGTGTCGCCCAGGACGACGCCGCGGATCACGCCCCAGGCGATCATGATGAAGACGCCGGCCACGAAGACATAGGTCGGGATCGCGAAGAGCTTGCCCGATTCCTTGACGCCGCGCAGGTTCATCAGCGTCAGCAGCACGATGATGGCGATCGCGCACAGGGTCTTGTGCTGGACGACGAACGGGATCGCGGAGCCCAGGTTCTCCACCCCGGAGGCGATGGAGACCGCGACGGTCAGCACGTAGTCGACGAGCAGGGCGCTGGCGACGGTGAGACCGGCCTTGGGGCCGAGGTTGGTGTTGGCGACCTCGTAGTCACCGCCACCGCTCGGGTAGGCGTGCACGTTCTGCCGGTACGACGCGACGACGGTGAACATCAGCACCACGACCGCGACCGCGATCCAGGGGCTGAAGTTGTACGCAGACACACCCGCGACGGACAGGACGAGCAGCACCTCGCCCGGCGCGTAGGCCACGGAGGAGAGCGGGTCGGAGGCGAAGACGGGTAGTGCGATGCGCTTGGGAAGCAGGGTCTCCCCGAGCTTGTCGCTGCGCAGTGCGCGCCCGATCAAGATCCGTTTGGGCACGTCGGTCAGTTTGGACACGCAGAGGATGCTAAGCCTTCGTCAAGGTCTGCGCCCACCCGCTACCGGATCGGGTGGCTTCGGCGCGGAGCACAGCGCGCCGAGCGGAGTGCATCTGCCCTGCTGAGAGGCGCATCGCGGCCCCTCGCCTCCACAGGATTCGCACGTCGCGCGCACGGTACGGCCCCGGTAGGCCGCGCCCGTGGTGTTCGTCACGGATGCTGACGCACCCCGTCACGGGGATGACACAACCTGTCACGGGGGCACGGTGAGCTGTCACGAAGAGGGTGTGAACCGTCACGCGAACGACTGCGCCCGTCGCGGGGCGACACCGGCCGTCATGGACGCGCGGCGGAAGTCACTCTCAGGTGCCGGCAGGTCACCTCCACGTGCCGGTGGGTCACCCGCCGGAGAGGCACCCCAGGTGCCGGTAGGGCACCCCTAGATGCCAAGAGGTCACCCGTCCTAGATGCCAAGAGGTCACCCGTCTTCGAGTCACCCCGCGCACCCGCGATTCACTCCTGTGGGGCTCCCCCGACACCAGCCCCGGGCCCAGCCCCGGCCCCGGCCCCCGCTTCCCCATGGCGCCGGCCGTGCAGATCGCCCAGTCCCTGCCGGGTGGCGACCAGCAGGACCCGGTCCTGGGGGCGGAGGACGTAGCCGTCGCCGAGCTCGTGCACCAGATGGGCCGGCTCGCGTTCCGGTTCCGGTGGGGGCGCGGCGGCCGTGCCGTCCGGGTCGTCCGGTGCGGAGGTGTCGACCGCCAGCACCCGCAGCCGGCCCGGCCGGAGCACCTCGGCGACCGTACGGCCCTCCAGCGAGACGTGGCCGCGCACCTCGACCCGGGCGACCAGCAGCACCCGGCGCTCGACCGGAATGGCGCCCAGGATCTGGCGGCCCATCATCGCGCCGGCGAAGGCGGGCGCGGCCAGGTAGCTGACGCTGCGGCTGCGGGTCAGCGCCCGCGGGTGCGCGGCGCGCAGGGTTCGGTAGACGGCGGTGGCGAACCGGTCGTCGAACAGCCGCAGGGTCACCCGCAGCCGCGGCTGGACCGAGCGCGCGTAGAGGGCGGCCTCCAGGTTGGTGGTGTCCTCGCTGGTCAGGGCGAGCAAGGTGGCCGCGCGCTCGATCATCGCGGCTTCCAGGACACCTTCGTGAGTGACGTCACCCAGAACGGTGGGCACCCGCAGCCGGCGGGCCAGTGCGATGCCCCGCGCCTCCGGGTCCCCTTCGATGCACACCACGGGGATGCCCATCTCGTGCAGCCGTGCCAGTACCCGGGTGCCGACCTTGCCGAGGCCGAGGAGCACCACATGCCCCGCGAGGCCGCGTGGCGGGCGGCGCAGGGCCGAGGCGCTGCGGAAGGTGCCGAGCCCCTCGAACGCCGCCGCGACGAGCACCGGCAGCAGCAACAGGCCGGTCAGTCCGGACAGCAGCTGCAGCACCTTGCGGGGCGTCGGGTCGTGGGTCGCCGGGTCGTTGATCGCGAAGAGGTCCAGCAGTGAGAGGTAGGCGGCGTGCACCGGGTCCTCGCCGGTGGTCAGGGAGCCGGCGACGGCCAGCGCCAGCACCGCGCCGACGACCGCGGCCAGGGACCAGCGCAGCCGCCGGGAGAAGAGCGAGGCGAGCGGGGCGCCGCGGCCACGGAGCCGGCGGCGGCGCACCGGCCGTCCCGTATAGGAGACGGTCTCCAGCACGACGGTTCCGCAGCCGACGGCGTCCGCGGCCGCGGCATCGTCCGGCAGCAGTACGGGGCCCTCGTCGCCGGCCGCCGAACTCGGCGCCTCCTCGGGGTCGTTGGCGGAGGCCGAGAGCAGCGCCAGGGTGCACAGCCCCGGAGCGCCGGGCCGGCCCGGCGGCACCGGCGTACGCTCCACGGCGCGCAGCAGCAGCCCGTCCGCCTCGATGACCTTGCTGGTCCCGGCGACCGCGGCGGCCGCCAGCGCGGGCGCCACGGTGTCGGCGTCGGACAGGACGGTCGTGGAGGCGTCGACGGCCTCCGCGCCCCCGGCGTCGTCGGAGTCCAGGGCGGCGACCGCGGCCGCCTGGTCGAGCAACTCCTCCAGATGCTGGCCGAGTTTGCGGTTGTAGAGCCGGATGACCAGCCGCAGCCGGGGGTTGAGCCTGCGGGCCCGCAGCGCGGCGTGGATGTTGAGCTCGTCGTCGTCGTAGACCAGCGCCAGGGCGTCCGCCCCGGCGACGCCGGCCGCGGCCAGTGCCGCATCGTCCGGCTGCGCCGCCTCCAGGACCCGTACGGTCTCCTCCTGCGCCTCCGCGCCGTCGTCGAGATCCTCGGGCGCCAGCGGCGTCGTCCGCGTCATCGCCGCCGACATCCGGCCCAGCAGCGCGGTGGCCCGGTCGAGCGCGCGGGTCGGCGGCGGGATCCGGGGGCGGTGCGGCTCCCGGGCGGAAGGGACGACGAGCGTCACCCGTTCGCCGTAGACGTCCCGGAGCTCGGTGGCGAGCCGACGCGCCAGCGCATCGTCGCCGCAGACCACCATGTGCGGGGTGCAAGAGCCCTGTTGGGGCTGGAGAGGCAGGTTGGGCACACCTCGTAGCGTGCCTCACGGGCGCCGGGCGGCGCAGCCCGGCGCGGGACGCCGTCGCGCGGACGGCGCGGATCCGCATCGGACCACGGCCCACCGCGCCCCCTACCGGGAGCGCCATTACGGCTACGGTTGTACCGGACCACGGTGCGCCCAGCGCCCCCGCTGACGCGCCCGGTCCTGTCGCGAGCCGTGGCTCCGTGTCGCCGGTACTGGGAGAAGAAAGTAGTGAGCAGGGTGTTTGTGCAGGTCAGCGCGCTAGTACAGGGCACGGGGTAATCAGCATGCACATCGTCATCATGGGGTGCGGGCGCGTGGGCTCCGCGCTTGCGCAGACCCTGGAGAGCCAGGGTCACACCATCGCCGTGGTGGACCAGGACCCGACGGCGTTCCGTCGCCTGGGTTCGTCCTTCGGCGGCCGCCGGGTGACCGGCGTCGGCTTCGACCAGGACACCCTGCGCGAGGCCGGCATCGAGGAGGCGGGCGCCTTCGCGGCCGTCTCCAGCGGTGACAACTCCAACATCATCGCCGCCCGGGTGGCCCGTGAGATGTTCGGTGTCGAGAATGTCGCGGCCCGTATCTACGACCCCCGCCGCGCCGAGGTCTACCAGCGCCTGGGCATCCCGACCGTCGCCACCGTCCGCTGGACCGCCGACCAGATGCTGCGCCGGCTGCTGCCCTCGGGCGCCGAACCGCTGTGGCGGGACCCGAGCGGCGGCGTCCAGCTCGCGGAGGTGCACACCTCCCCCTCCTGGGTCGGCCACAAGATCAGCACCCTCCAGGAGGAGACCGGCGTCCGCGTCGCCTTCCTCACCCGGTTGGGCGAGGCGATTCTGCCGACCTCGCAGACCGTGCTGCAGGAAGGCGATCTGGTGCACGTCATGATGCGCACCGACGAGGTCGAGAAGGTCGAGGCGGCATTCGCCACGGGTCCCGAGGGGGCGCACGCATGAGGGTCGCGATCGCAGGCGCCGGCGCGGTGGGCCGTTCCATCGCGGGCGAGCTGCTGGAGAACGGGCACGAGATCCTGCTCATCGACAAGGCGCCGACCGCCATCTCGGTCGAGCGGGTGCCGCTGGCGGAGTGGCTGCTGGCGGACGCCTGCGAGATCACCTCGCTGGACGAGGCGGCGCTGCAGCGCTGCAACGTCGTCATCGCGGCGACCGGCGACGACAAGGTCAACCTCGTCGTCTCGCTGCTCGCCAAGACCGAGTACGGCGTGCCGCGGGTGGTCGCCCGGGTCAACAACCCGAAGAACGAGTGGCTGTTCAACGAGTCGTGGGGCGTGGACGTCGCGGTCTCGACGCCGCGTCTGATGTCGGCCCTGGTCGAGGAGGCGGTGAGCGTGGGCGATCTCGTCCGGCTGCTGCGCTTCAGCCACGGCGATGCCAACCTCGTCGAGCTGACGCTGCCCCCGGAGGCCGCGCTGGCCGGCACCCGGGTCGGCGATGTGGAGTGGCCCGAGGACACCTCCCTGGTGACGATCATCCGCGGTACGCGGGTGCTCACGCCCAACAAGGAGGACGCGCTGGAGGCCGGTGACGAGCTGCTGTTCGTGGCGGCCCAGTCGCGCGAGGAGCAGCTGGAGGACCTGCTGTCGATGCGGCGCGAGGACGCGTAGCGCCGTCCGTACCGGCGGTTCACCGGGGGCGTGCCACGGCTGCCGTGCGCAGCCGTGGCGCCCGCCACCGGCCACGAGCAACGCCCGGGGCCCGGGAACCGAGTGGTTCCCGGGCCCCGGGCGCAGGTGTGTGCGCAGCCGTGTGCCGTCGCGTCAGCGGCGGTGGCGGGCCCGTCGCGGCCGCTCGTCGGTGCCCTCCGCCACGGCCTCGGACGCCATGTCCTGGTAGACGCCGTCGGCGACCCGGTCGAGCGTCTCCCGCTCGCCGCGGCGCCGCTCCTCCGCCTCCTTCTCGGCCTTCTCCTTCGCCTCCATCTCGGCGAAGACGTCGATCGGCGCCGGGGCCTTCGCCAGGAAGACCCACGTGAGATAGACGGCGAGCAGGAACGGCGGGATCTTCAGCGCGATCAGCACCCAGCCGAGCTGAGTGGTGTCGGCCCACCAGTACAGCGGGAAGAGGATCGCGCACTTGGCGAAGAGGATCAGTCCCCAGGCCCAGCTGGCCTTGGCGTACGCCTTCTTCCGTCCCGGGTTGCGGGTGCGCCAGGAGAGGTTCTCCTTGAACACCGGCCCCAGGATCAGACCGATCAGCGGGACCCCCGCGACCGTGGTGATCATGTACGCGAGGGCCAGTCCGAGGGTGTAGAGCATCCCCGGCAGATAGAAGTCCTTGGCGTTGCCCGTCATCATCGCGAAGACCACGCCGAAGGCCACCCCGAAGACGCCGCCGAAGGCGTGCTTGACGGTGTCCCGGCGGATCAGGCGGGCCGCGGCCAGCACCAGCGAGACGGCCAGCGCGGCGATCGCCGAGAGGTGCAGGTCCTTGTTGATCGTGAAGATGGTGACGAACAGCAGGCCGGGGACGACGGTCTCCACCATACCGCGTACGCCGCCGAACGCCTCGAACAGCGCCGCCTCGGTCACCTGTCTGTCGGCGGCTCCTGGTTCGTCCGTCCCGGGCGGGGCGGTCGAGGGGCCTGCGGAGGCATCGGGGTCGGCATCCGCGTCAGTGGTCGGTCGGTCGTGAGACGTCACCGGCTACTCCTGTCCGAGCGGTCGGAGTTCGTACTTCGGATTGAAGAGCACCCGGCGTCCGTGGCT
>Ga0207426_1000894_pt1 | contig 30172 bp, 26 predicted proteins | sample AraplaMF_Cvi_mMS_FD_184265 | JGI IMG/M metagenome (GOLD analysis project Ga0207426, IMG submission 184265) | Arabidopsis root microbial communities from the University of North Carolina, USA - plate scrape MF_Cvi_mMS (SPAdes) (version 2) | ecosystem: Host-associated > Plants > Roots > Endosphere... | reverse complement strand
CGACCAGCTCCGGCGGGAGATCCTGATGGACGCCGCCCGGACGGAAATAGGCCGAGTGCATACGGGCGCCGCAGGCGCGCTCATAGAACACCATCAGCTTTTCGCGCTCTTCGAAGCCCCAGACCGGCGGCGTCATCGCGCCGACGTCCATGGCCTGGGTCGTCACGTTCATGATGTGAGACAAGATTCGGCCAATTTCGGAGTACAGAACTCGAATCAGCTGACCGCGAATCGGAATTTCGAGCTTCAGCATCTTTTCGACAGCGAGCGCGAAAGCGTGTTCCTGATTCATCGGCGCGACGTAGTCGAGACGGTCGAAATAAGGGACGGCCTGCAGGTAGGTCTTCGTCTCGATCAGCTTCTCGGTGCCGCGGTGCAGCAGGCCGATGTGCGGATCGACGCGCTCGATGATTTCGCCATCGAGTTCGAGCACGAGACGCAGAACACCGTGCGCGGACGGGTGTTCCGGTCCGAAATTGATCGTAAAATTGCGAACGTTATGTTCAGTCATAGCGACGCGCTCCGCGCTGGCAATTGGCATGAGACGGCAAATAAAGAGGCTTCAAGAAATCCGAGCCTCATCTTTACTTCGCCGCCTTCTCGTCTCCCGGCAGCACATATTCGGTGCCTTCCCAAGGGGACATGAAGTCGAAATTGCGGAATTCCTGCTTCAGCTCGACGGGTTCGTAGACGACGCGCTTGGCGGCATCGTCATAACGCACTTCGACGTAGCCAGTCGTCGGGAAGTCCTTGCGCAGCGGATGGCCTTCAAAGCCGTAATCGGTGAGAAGACGGCGCAGGTCGGCATGGCCGGAGAACGGAATGCCGTACATGTCCCAGGCTTCACGCTCGAACCACTCGGCACCCTTGTAAACCGCGGTTGCCGACGGCACGGACTCGCCGTCAGCCACAGCAACCTTGATGCGGATGCGCAGGTTCTGCTTCGGCGACAGTAGGTGATAAACGACATCGAAACGCTTTTCGCGCTGCGGCCAGTCGACACCGCAGATATCGATCATGCTAATAAAGCCGCAACGTGCGTCGTCGCGCAGGAACGTCAGCAGCGCCAGAATCGTTTCCGGCGTCGCAGTTACGTTCAGCTCGTCATAGCTGATGGATGCATCGAGAAAGAGATCACCACGCATCTCCCGGAGATACGAGGACAGTTCGCTCAAGGCTTCACTCATGACAGTCCTCCGCCCTTAGCGCTCAATCGTTCCGGTTCGACGGATCTTCTTCTGCAGAAGCAGCACCCCGTAGAGCAGCGCTTCCGCCGTGGGGGGACAGCCCGGCACGTAGATATCGACAGGAACGACACGGTCGCAGCCACGCACGACCGAATATGAATAATGATAGTAGCCGCCGCCGTTGGCGCAGGAGCCCATCGAAATGACGTAACGCGGCTCAGGCATCTGGTCGTACACCTTGCGGAGCGCAGGCGCCATCTTGTTGGTCAGCGTGCCGGCAACGATCATGACGTCGGACTGGCGCGGCGAGGCGCGCGGAGCAACGCCGAAGCGCTCCATGTCGTAACGCGGACCGGAGACCTGCATCAGGCCTTCAACGGCACAGCAGGCGAGACCGAACTGCATCCACATCAGCGAGCCGGTGCGGGCCCAGGTAATCAGATCGCGGGTCGACGTAACGAGGAAGCCCTTGTCGGCCAACTCATCGTTGATTTCGCCGAAGAAGGCGCTGTCGCTGCCGATCGGCTTGCCCGTTGCGGGATCAATGATGCCTTTCGGGTGCGGCGCGACGAGCGCCTTGTCGCTTGGGGCTACTCCCATTCCAGGGCTCCCTTTTTCCATTCATAGATAAAGCCGATGGTCAGCACGCCGAGGAAGACCATCATGGACCAGAAGCCGAACCAGCCGATCGCGCCGAACGAAACGGCCCACGGAAAGAGGAAGGCCACTTCGAGGTCGAAGATGATGAAGAGGATCGACACCAGATAGAAGCGGATATCGAACTTCATGCGAGCGTCATCGAATGCGTTGAAGCCGCACTCGAAGGCCGAAAGCTTTTCCGAATCAGGCGCCTTGAAGGCAACGGCAAACGGCGCAATCAGAAGCGCCAGGCCGATCACAAGGGCGATAGCAATGAAGATAGCGATCGGAATATAGGAACTGAGCAGTCCAGTCATCAGGTTCTTCCCTGCTTGCGGGCTGCGCCAGGCGGCGCACCTGGGCAATTGCCCGGCAAGCGAACGTGCGTTGCAACAGAGCCGTGGTTAGCGCAGCCGGGGCCACGGCGCAAGACTTTTAGAGCACCAATTCGACTGTCGAGGCGCGACATTATCAAGCAGATGCAATGATGTCGCGACAAATCCACACAAGTTGATTCAGACTGCATGCCAGCCCGTCGGATATTGCATGGCTAACGGCAAAAGACAAAGTCGCAGCAGAGCGATAACAGCGAAATCGGCGACCACCTAGACGTCAATATAGAGAGGGAGAATGGCGCGAGTGACGGGGCTCGAACCCGCGACCTCCGGCGTGACAGGCCGGCACTCTAACCGACTGAGCTACACCCGCGCATCATGGACAAAAAGACCGGATCAAGCACTATGCAGCGCCTTTCTTGAAATGGCGCGAGTGACGGGGCTCGAACCCGCGACCTCCGGCGTGACAGGCCGGCACTCTAACCGACTGAGCTACACCCGCATTCATTTCAAGCGATCCGGAAGCTTTCGCGTCCGTGTCAAAGCAGCTTCGCCGCTTCGATGAGCGGCTAACTAAGGGGTTCGCATTTGAGTGTCAAGCAGCTTTGGAGACAAAACGATGACAGTCCGCGAATTGTTTTTAGCGAGCCAAGTTCTCCGGGAAAATTCAGAGCATTATTAAAGACGTGCCTTTAGAGCCACGCGGAAATAACCACCTGTCCCTGACGCCCGCCCCGCCTGCCAGCGGTGTCCGGTTTACGCATTTGGCCGTGCCACCACGTTTCTCGCCCAAAGCTGGGGCCGCAAACACTAATTTACCTCGTTTTAATTGAGCTCGGTAGATAACATTCCTCTAAGTTGCTTTGCCGCTTACGCATGATGCGTCAGCGGCGCTTTATCACCCCTGCCTCATGCCCTCGGCAAACCCGATGAAGGCCGCCGAGATTCACAGCATATCTTGCCTACCTCGACGAAAGTGCATCGGGGTCACCGCCCCAGGTGCAATTCGTTGACGATAACGCAGCGTCACGTCGGAGAGCATCTGGTGCAGCCTAACACATCTACGAATCTCGCCTTTCGCGTTGCAACGATTCTGCAGCAACTAGGCATCGAGGGCCTGCCAAGGAATTATGAGCTTATATTCGAGGCGATGACCGGCAACGCGCCTGATCTCGCTCGCGAGATCAGGTCGCTCGGCGCGATAAAGACGCAGGAGGCCCTGGATCGACTTGGCCGCCGGTATCTGCCGCATCATTTCGAGGCCGGTCTGCTTGAAGCACGCTCGAGCCAAGTACAGCAAGAGCTGCAAAGCATCCTTTCCTTGCTCGACGAGGAGAAGTCGGCGCTCTCGCGCTACGGCAGTGTCATCAACCAGGCTGCGCGGATATTCGACAGTAACGATCTAAGCGACAAGGGTGCCCTCACCCATTCGCTCCAATCGGTGAGTTCTGCAACGCACGCACACGCGGCACACAGCGCCATGCTCGCCTCGAAGGTTGTCGAAAAATCGCAGAAGCTCGAAGAGGTGCAGCGGGAGGCGGCCGCCGCGAACGCCGCAAGATTCACCGATCCCGTGACCGGATTGGGCAATCGCCGGGTATTCAACAAGGAGCTCGCGAGAATCTATGAGAAGGCAGGCCTGCCGGACCTGTGTGGAATCGCGTTTGCGGACATCGACAACTACGAGACAATCGCGAGCATTCCGAATCTCATCGAGCCTGTTCTGAAGAAAACGGGTGAATTGATCCGCGCTGTGTTCGGCAAGGAGGATGTTGCCTGCCGATTCGACCGCGGCCGTTTCGGCTTCGTTTTCCGGACCGCCGACGAATCCGAGATCATGCGGCTTGTCGACCGGCTTCGCGATCGCTTGAAGGGAATTTCCGTTGCACACCCGGTAACTGGCAAACAGGCGGCGGTTCTGTCGCTGGCCGTGGGGATATGCATGTCCAAGCAGGCACGCACAGCCGATTCCCTGATGGCCTTTGCCGAACAGGCGCTTGGCATGGCGAAGGCATCGGGCGGAGACAGCGTTTCCGTGCACGGCGTGACCAATGTCGCGACTGTACCCAAGGATTGGCTGATCTATCGTTAGACTTTGCATCGCGGCCAACGGTGTCGCACGTTGTTCGTCCGATAAAGCCTAGCCAAGGTTGCTGAGGGATGGCTATAAGGTCGTTTCGCGGGCCTAAGCCCTAAGACACTGAAGCCATATCCGAGACATCATCATGAAGACACGCGAAGAACGGCAGGCGCAGCGGGCGGGGATGCCGCGCACGCAGTTGAGCGCGCACCATATGGAAAATGCACGGCTGCTGCCGGATCGCGGCGAGCTCTTGTACCGGATCCCGAATGGCGGCGTTGGCGTCGAGGTGGGAGCAGCGTTCGGAGAATACACGGCCGAGATTCTCGAGAAGAACCGGCCCGCGCAGCTTTACCTGATCGACCCCTGGAGCATGGACCGCTACAGTTCGGGGCTCGATCAAATCCACACCCAGTTCAAAGACCAGATCGAGAGCGGGCAACTGCACCTGATGCAGGGAACCTCGCTCGAAAAGCTTGCCGAATTCGAGGACGACTTCCTCGATTGGGCCTACATCGACACGGACCATTCCTTCGAGCTCACCTGGCAGGAACTTCTGCTCTGCGAGAAAAAGGTCAAGCGAACGGGAAGAATTGCCGGGCATGACTTCTGCACCGGCAACACGGTGAAGCCAATCGTCTATGGCGTCGTCGAAGCGGTCACCAAGTTCTGCAAGGACCACGGCTGGCAATTCGAATTCCTGACGGTCGAATCGCACGCGCACTTTTCTTACTGCCTGAAGCGGCTCTGACCGGCTTCAGGCCTTTCCGGCGTATTGCTCGTCGCTGACGTGCTCCATCCAGTCGGCGGCGCTGCCATCAAGTGCTTCCTGAATTGCAATGTGCGTCATCGCGGTATCGGGTGCGGCGCCATGCCAGTGTTTTTCGCCTGGCGCAAACCAGATCGTGTCGCCGGCGCGAATTTCACGAAGAGGGCCGCCTTCGCTCTGCGCGAGACCCTTTCCGGCCGTCACCACAAGGGTCTGCCCTAGAGGATGCGTGTGCCAGGCGGTTCGCGCGCCCGGTTCGAAAGTGACGCTGACCACCCTGACTCGCGCCGGGCTCGGCGCGTCCATCAACGGATCCTGGCGTACCGCTCCCGTGAAATATTCCGCCGGCGCCTTCATTGAGGGCCGCGATCCGCAGGGTTTGATCTCCATCAGATTTTCCTTTCGAAGATGATCTGGCCAGTTGAGCCGACCGTAAGCCAAGCGTCCCCGGCATCCAAGCGATACCTGCTTGATCGCACGTGCTGTCATGTCAACTTCCTCCGCCGCATCACCAGTCGGAGACTTCGGCGCGTCCGACGATAGGCAACTCGCAAATCACTCGCTCAGCTACGCCATTGCGTCGCTTCTCGGAAGAAATGGCGACGACCGCAACACACCGCCCTATCTCCGCTGCAGGCGCTTGCTCCTTGCCTGGGCGACTGCTAGTGGCGAGGCATTTCATCACGCGGAGGATTTCCATGAAACAGCATTCTTTCGGCCACCTGCCCCATACCGTCACGAATATCGGCTTCGGCGCATGGCAGATCGGCGGCGCCTGGGGCGATGTGAGCGAAGCGGACGGTCGCGATGCGTTGAATGCGGCGCTCGATGCCGGTATGACCTTCATCGATACCGCCGACGTTTACGGCGACGGCCGGTCGGAAAAGATCATCGCCGACGTTCTTGCGACCCGTGGCGGAGAACGGCCGATGGTTGCGACAAAGGCAGGTCGCCGGCTCAACCCGCATGTCGCCGATGGCTACACCAAAGCCAACCTCGAAGGCTTCATCGATCGTAGCCTGAAGAACCTGAGGGTCGACAGCCTCGATCTCGTACAATTGCATTGCCCCCCGACCGAAGTGCTTTATCGCCAGGAGGTCTTCGAAGGCCTGAACGAATTGCAGAAAGCCGGCAAGATCATGGGCTACGGCGTCAGTGTCGAGAAGGTCGAGGAAGCGCTGAAGGCAATCGAATATCCTGGCGTCGTCAGCATCCAGATCATCTACAACATCTTCCGCCAGCGGCCCGATCACCTGTTCTTCCAGGAGGCTCGACGGAGGAACATCGCCGTCATCGCCCGCGTGCCGCTCGCAAGCGGGCTGCTGTCAGGGAAGATCACCCGCGAGACGAAATTTGCGAGCGACGACCACCGCAATTTCAACCGCCACGGCGAGGCTTTCGATGTCGGCGAGACCTTCGCTGGCGTTCCCTTCGAGGTCGGCCTGCAGGCCGTGGAGGAAGTGCGCAAGCTCGTGCCATCAGGCACGACCATGGCGGCCTTCGCGCTGCGCTGGATCCTGATGAGCGATGCGGTCACTGTCGTCATTCCGGGTGCACGCAACGCCGAACAGGCACGCGCCAACGCTGCTGCAGCAAGCCTCGCGCCGCTCTCACACGAAGTGATGGAGGCCACGCGCGAGATCTACGACCGACTGGTCGCCCCTTACGTCCACCAGCGCTGGTAAGGCAGGCATTGCAAGAAAAATGGCCGGGCATAGACCCGGCCATTCTGTTTCTGGCTCAATCAATCTCAGTTCGTACCGACGAGGTTGACCTCGAAGAACAGAGTTTCACCCGAGGAATCATCCACGCCATCATTGTCCGTGACAGCGTAAGCCTTGCCGGAGGCGTCGAAGGCGAAACCTTCCAGCTTGTCGAGGACGTAGCCGTTGGTGGCAGTCTTCAGCTCCGGAAGGAAGTCGTGGGCTTCCGTCTTCTTGACGAGCGGCAACTCGCCTCCAAGCTTGCCGGGCTTCAGATCCGATACCGCGACCTTGTAGAGCTTCTTCAGCTTGGCTGCGTCACCGACGAGGTTGTCGCGCTCGATGATATAGACGCCGTCGCCCTGAGCGGAAATCTCAGACAGACCAACCCAACCGGCTTCGGACTTGTCCAGCGGATAGCGGACGGCGCCCCACTCCGTGCTCTTCGGGTTGTACGAGACGAGCTTTACGAAACCCTTCTCGTCATCCTTCCATTCGCGCTGAACAGCCATCCACAGGGTGGCATCGTCGCCGGAACCGATGATCGTCACGCCTTCGAAGCCGTAGCGGATTTCGTTGGCGGTCAGTTCGCTCGGCAGAGCGATTTCTTCCTTGATCTCGCCCTTCGGGTTTACGTGGTACAGCGCGTGCGGCAAAAGCTTCTCGCTGTTGCCTTCCGAGGCCAGCCAGAACCAGCCCTTCTCGTCGACGGCGATACCCTCGATATCGAGCTTTTGGGCCGGCTGGCCATCGCGCTTGACGGTCAGCGATTCGGTGATGACGGCCGGTTTCTTGGTGGCGTCGATAGTGTAGATCGTCGGCTGCATGCCGAGAACGCTGTCGCTGACGGCAAACAGCTGGCCCGGCTTTTCCGGAACGGCGGCAAGACCCGAAAGTGCTGCAAAGCCGAGCGGATTGCCCTCCTTCTCCGCCGCAACGATCTGCGGATAGGCCATTTCGCCTTCCGCAAGTTGATAGATCATTACGTGGGATCGCGGTCCGCCATCCTTGCCGAGATCGACTTCGTTGGCGGTGGCAAACAGATTGCGCGACGGGACGGCCACGCCACCCTCGGGCGAGACGCCGGACGGAAGGATCTGGACGAGTTGCGGTTCCGCGCCGGTATCCTTGTAGACGCCGACGACCGAAGCGCGCTCCGAAAGCAGGAAGATGTATTTCTGGCCGCCGAAGGTCGCGACCTCCAAGCCTTCCGGCTCAACACCCTTGGCGGAAGAGCGCTTGTCCGGATAGTGGCCGATATTGGCGACAGCGCGTTCGAACGAGGCACCGGATTCGTAAAGTACCTTTCCGGTCTTGTCGAAAATCGTGAAGCCGCGCGAGCCGCCTTGATAGTCGCCTTCGTTCGCAACGACCAGACGGTCGTTGTCCAGCCACTTCACGGCGTCGGGCTCGCGCAACACGCCCTTGAGTTCGCCGGTGAACCTCAGCGCGCCGTCGCGCTTGGTATCGATACCCGCGAGATCGACGCTGCCCGCAGGGAAGTGCGCCTTTACCGTTGCGGTCGCCGCGTCGATAATGACGATCTCGTTGTTTTCCTGCAGGGTCAGGGCGATCTCGTTCTGGTCGTTGAAGGACACGAATTCCGGCTCCGGATCTTCGGGTGCGATGCCCGCCAGTCCAGTCAGCATCACGTGCTTGATCGAACCGCAATCGACCGCGCCGTTCTTGACCTGGAACACGACAAGGTCGCCTGCCGGCATCTGCGGAATCTTGCCGTCGTTCACCTCTTCGTCACGCTCGTTTTCGATCGCGATCGCGCCGAGCGTCTTGTCCTTGTTGAGTGCGATCGAATCCGGCTGCCCCCCAAGGTCGCATGCGTTCTCGATCTTCTTGGTGGCAACGTCGACGATCGCGAGACGCCCAGAAGGCTTTGCCTTGCTCGTCGACGTATTGACGGCAACGAGCGCCTTGCCGGCGGTTGATGTCACGGATGTCGGCTCGCCGTCCATCATCAGCGCGCCCCCGGCCTTCGGAGCCTTGGCGTCTGAGATATCGACAAAACCAATCGCTCCGAGTGGGCTGTCGCTATAGATCAGCGTCATGCCGTCGTCGGTAGCCGTGATGATTTCCGCCGAAGTGGCCGAGAGCTTGTCTTTCTCCTGTGGCAGGTTGGATGCCACCGGAAAGGTTGCGATACGATTGAAAACGGGCTCTGCGGCGGCCGGAAACGCGGCCGTCGCCAGGAGCGCCGCAACGAGCACTGTCTTGCGCGATACAGTTGTCATGAAATCCCCCATGAGTTCACACAAGGTTTTTCTGGGGGATGGGCATGACACCGGGATGACACCGATGTCATATTTTGAACGCGCTAGCGGGTCTCCCGCTCCTTCTTCATTTCGTTCCGCATGATGAAGAGCGATGCCCCAAGGATCAGCACCGCGCCCAACCACAGATAGCCGGTCGGCGCATAGCCGAAGACCAGCCAGCCGGCGAACACGTTGAGCGGCAGCTTGAGATCGTCGAATGGCTGAATGTAAGCGGCATCGGCTGCCGAATAGGCTAACGTCAGGAAAATACTGCGCCATCACGGTCAGGAGGCCCGCCGCAACGAAAAGCAGGAGCGTCAAGCCGGTCGGAATGTCGAAGCCAGCCGCTAGCGCCAATCCGCCGTTGATCGGCGTGAGGAGCGCGAGCAGCCAAACGGTGATGGTCTCCGGTCGCTCGACTCCGGTAAGGCTCTTGGTGATCAACGAAGAGGCGCCCCAGAGAAGGGCCGAGAGGATCGGCAGGAGCGCCGCCCAACTGAAGCTGTCCGACCAGGGCTGCAGGATGATCATCGCTCCCAGGAAACCGGTTGCGGTCGCGGCCCATCGCGCAGGGCCGATATACTCACCAAGGTAGATGCGTGCGCCCATGATGATGAAGAACGGAGACGTCATTACCAGCGCAATCGCCTGCCAGATGGGTACTTGCGCAAGCCCCGCGACCCAGGTCGTTACCCCCAAAGGCAGCCAAGGCGACTCGTACAACATGACGCCAGTGATAACGCGTTCTCATTGCCCCAAGACCGGCGCGCCAGAGAAAGGGCAGCGAGAACACCAGGGCAAAGGCATATTGCCAGAAGGCTGCCGAGGCCGAGAGGAAAGCGAGCTTCATCGTCAGCCATTGCGTGACGATATTGAGGATAGAGAAGGCGATGCCCGCGGCAATCATCCAGGCAGCACCGACCATTGCTCGCGAAGCGGAAAACGTAGGGGAAGTCTGATTCATGTCTTTCTTTCCGAAACCAACACAAATCAGGACGCATGAGCGCGATACCGCAGCGAGGGCAGAATCCACCCTCGCCCGCTCCGCTCATTCTCTTTCATCCGGACTGTAACCGTCGGCTCCGGAATTGCACCGGATCTGCTGACCCTCTCGGCACACGACCAAAAGGCGCTCGCGGGCTGGGGCCAAGGCCTTTACCGCCGGTAGGTACTTTCACCCCGCCCTGAGAACGGTCATTTCGTATGACATGCCGCGCGTGCCGACAAGGCCGCGAAAAGCAAAAAGGGTTCGGCCGTGGCCGAACCCTTCGAAACTTGTGCCGCCGGTCTCGTTGCCCGGCCGCCAAGTAAATTCATATCAGCCGTTGACGGCGTCCTTCAGGCCCTTGCCGGGCGTGAACTTCGGCACGTTGCGAGCCGGAATATCGACTTCTGCGCCGGTGGACGGGTTGCGGCCCTTCGTGGCTGCGCGATGGGAGACGGTGAAGCTACCAAAACCAGCGAGGCGAACGTCGCCCTTGCCCTTCAGTTCAGCCTGGACGACTTCGAAAACAGCATCAACCGCGGAAGCAGCGTCGGTCTTCGAGAGTCCTGCCTTTTCGGCAACTGCGGACACGAGTTCATTCTTGTTCATGTTTCCACCCCTTTCTAAATGGTTCGAAACGACTCAAATCTATAAGCCAGGCGCAGAATAGAGTTCATCAGGCCCGCCGCACCCCAAAGAGCCTGCAAATCAAGGAAATGCAAGCACCCGTGTGCCAATTTCACAAAAAAAGGCTGGCGAAAACGCCAGCCTTTTCAGGGTTTTTAAGCAATTGGGCACGAATGTGGCAAACAAAGCTCAGTGAGCTATGGTTGCACCCGTTTCGTCGAGCCCTTCGACCGTCGCGATGACGGGCGTTTCCACCGTGCCATCCCACTCGATTGCTTCCGGTCTGCGGACCAGCGCATGCTTGATCACCTCGCCCATGCGGGACACCGGGATGATCTCCATGTTGTTTTTCACGTTATCCGGAATCTCCGCCAGATCCTTGGCGTTTTCTTCCGGAATCAGCACCTTCTTGATGCCACCGCGAAGCGCTGCGAGCAGCTTTTCCTTGAGGCCGCCGATCGGCAGAACACGACCGCGAAGGGTGATTTCACCCGTCATCGCCACGTTCTTGTCGACCGGGATGCCGGTCATGATCGAGACGATCGCGGTTGCCATGGCAACACCGGCCGACGGACCATCCTTCGGCGTCGCACCTTCCGGTACGTGCACGTGGATGTCGCTCTTGTCGAAGCGCGGAGGCTCGATGCCGAAATCGACGGCGCGCGAGCGGACATAGGATGCCGCTGCGGAAATCGATTCCTTCATGACTTCCTTCAGGTTGCCGGTCACGGTCATGCGACCCTTGCCCGGCATCATGACGCCTTCGATCGTCAGCAGTTCGCCGCCGACTTCCGTCCAGGCCAGGCCCGTTACCACGCCGACCTGATCTTCGCGCTCTGCTTCGCCGTGGCGGAAGCGCGGAACGCCCAGGTAGTCGTCGATGTTTTCGGCCGTCACATGAACGGACTTCGTCTTGCCCTTGATGATCTCGGTGACCGCCTTGCGGGCGAGCTTCATCAATTCGCGTTCGAAGTTACGAACACCAGCTTCGCGGGTGTACTGCTGGCTGATCGCCATCAGGGCATCGTCGCTGACCGAGAATTCATTCGGCTGCAGCGCATGTTCCTTGATGGCCTTCGGCAGCAGGTGCCGCTTGGCGATTTCGCGCTTTTCGTCTTCGGTGTAACCGGCGATACGGATGACTTCCATGCGGTCCATCAAAGGTGCCGGAATGTTCAGCGTATTCGCCGTCGTGATGAACATCACGTCCGACAGGTCGTATTCGACTTCCAGGTAGTGATCCATGAAGGTCGAGTTCTGAGCCGGATCCAGCACCTCGAGCAGAGCCGACGACGGATCGCCACGGAAATCCTGGCCCATCTTGTCGATTTCATCGAGCAGGAAGAGCGGGTTGGACTTCTTCGCCTTCTTCATCGACTGGATGACCTTGCCGGGCATCGAACCGATGTAGGTGCGGCGGTGACCGCGAATTTCAGCTTCGTCACGAACGCCACCGAGAGCCATGCGGACATACTCACGGCCGGTCGCCTTGGCGATCGACTGCGCGAGCGAGGTCTTGCCCACGCCCGGAGGACCAACGAGGCACAGGATCGGACCCTTGATCTTGGTCGCGCGGGCCTGGACAGCCAGATACTCGACGATACGCTCCTTGACCTTATCGAGACCGAAGTGATCGGCTTCGAGGATCTTCTCGGCGTTGTTGAGATCCGACTTGATCTTCGACTTCTTGCCCCACGGAATTCCGAGCAGCCAGTCGAGATAGTTGCGGACAACAGTCGCCTCAGCCGACATCGGGCTCATCTGCCGCAGCTTCTTCAGCTCGGCGTCAGCCTTTTCCTTGGCTTCCTTCGAAAGCTTGGTCTTGGCGATGCGCTCTTCCAGTTCGGCCATCTCGTCGCGGCCTTCCTCGCCGTCGCCAAGCTCCTTCTGGATCGCCTTCATCTGTTCGTTCAGGTAGTACTCGCGCTGGGTCTTCTCCATCTGGCGCTTGACGCGCGAGCGGATGCGCTTTTCGACCTGAAGGACCGAGATCTCGCCTTCCATGAAGCCGAGCGCCTTTTCGAGGCGTGCCTTGACACTGGTGGTTTCCAGCATCTCCTGCTTCTCGGTGATCTTGATCGACAGGTGCGAGGCAACCGTATCGGCGAGCTTCGAATAGTCGTCGATCTGGCTGGCAGCGCCAACGACCTCGGGCGAGATCTTCTTGTTGAGCTTTACGTAGCTCTCGAACTCGGAAACGACCGAGCGGCTGAGCGCTTCAAGCTCGACCGGATCGTCATGCGGTTCTTCGAGAACGTGACCAAGGGCTTCGTAAAAGTCCTCACGATCCGTGTAAGCGTCGATCTCGGCGCGGGCGCGACCTTCGACCAGAACCTTGACGGTGCCATCAGGCAGCTTCAGCAGCTGCAATACGTTGGCGACAGTACCGACATTGTGAATGGCAGACGGTTCCGGATCGTCATCGCTCGCATTGATCTGCGTGACGAGCATGATCTGCTTGTCCGATCCCATGACCTCCTCGAGCGCACGGATCGATTTCTCTCGGCCGACAAACAAGGGCACGATCATATGCGGGAAGACGACGATGTCGCGCAGGGGCAAAACCGGATATGCTGTGCTCGCAACTGACGTTTTCTTCGTCATTTTATTTCCTTTCCATCGTCCCGTTTCCGGGCTCTTCTGGCGCGGCCACTAGAACCGGGCCGCACTCCACTTGAGACAACAAGTGGAGGTTCTGATTATGCTTTTCAAGCTGCGCCATGGCCGGTGTCCCCCTGGACATGACAGCTATGCTACAACGGAATACCTTCATTCTGGAGCGCCGTGCCAAGTCAGCGGCTACCACTTCCGAAGCGGCTAAAACACAAGACCGAAACACACCAACGGAATCATTCCATAATTGCCAAGGGCGTGGGAATCCGCAACGGCAACAGAAGTGGTTTCAGACCTCTTTAGCAAGATTTATCAGGGTCGTGCACTGATTTTGAAATAGAAAGGGGCCCGCCAACGGCAAGCCCCTCAAATTCACAGTTCGTATCGTAAAGATATCTCTAAGGTCACGCGGAAGCGTTGGCCTTCTCATCTTGACGATCGGCGTAGATGTAAAGCGGACGGGCGGAGCCGCGTGCCACTTCCTCGGAGATGACGACTTCGCGTACGCCTTCCAGCGCCGGCAGTTCGAACATCGTGTCGAGGAGGATCTTTTCCATAATCGAACGAAGGCCGCGGGCACCGGTCTTGCGAATGATCGCCTTGCGGGCGATCTCGCGGAGAGCGTCCTCGTGGAAGGTGAGTTCCACGTCTTCCATCTCGAACAGGCGCTGGTACTGCTTGATCAGTGCGTTCTTCGGCTCCGACAGGATCTGGATCAGTGCATCCTCATCGAGATCCTCGAGCGTCGCCAGGACAGGCAGACGGCCGATGAATTCCGGGATGAGGCCGAACTTGACCAGATCTTCCGGCTCCAGTTCGCGCAGGACTTCGCCGACACGACGGTCGTCCGGGGCCTTAACCGTTGCACCGAAGCCGATCGAGGTCTTCTCGCCGCGAGCCGAGATGATCTTGTCGAGACCGGCGAATGCGCCACCGCAGATGAACAGGATGTTCGTGGTGTCGACCTGCAGGAATTCCTGCTGCGGATGCTTGCGGCCGCCCTGCGGGGGCACCGAGGCAACCGTGCCTTCCATGATCTTCAGAAGCGCTTGCTGCACGCCCTCGCCCGATACGTCGCGGGTGATCGACGGGTTGTCGGACTTGCGGGAGATCTTGTCGACTTCGTCGATGTAGACGATGCCGCGCTGGGCGCGCTCGACATTGTAGTCGGCAGCCTGCAGCAGCTTCAGGATGATGTTTTCGACGTCTTCACCGACATAACCGGCTTCCGTCAGCGTCGTCGCATCGGCCATCGTGAACGGAACGTCGATGATGCGGGCGAGCGTCTGGGCAAGATAGGTCTTGCCGCAACCGGTCGGTCCGACCAGCATGATGTTCGACTTCGCCAACTCGACTTCGCCGTTCTTGGAGGCGTGTGCGAGGCGCTTGTAGTGGTTGTGAACGGCAACCGACAGGATCTTCTTCGCCTGGCGCTGGCCGATGACATATTCATCGAGGACCTTGATGATGTCCTGAGGCGTGGGAACGCCGTCACGGGACTTGACCATCGAGGATTTGTTTTCCTCGCGGATGATGTCCATGCACAATTCGACGCATTCATCGCAGATGAAAACGGTCGGTCCGGCGATAAGCTTCCGGACTTCGTGCTGGCTCTTTCCGCAGAACGAACAATAGAGGGTGTTTTTGGAGTCGCCGCCGTTGCTGCCGCTGACCTTGCTCATATCACTTTCCTTCCAGCACGCCGCATTTCAAGGTGAAATAACGGTCCACTCATTGGCCTGCTCCACGCTTGGAGCCCCAGCCGGCCAAGGCCGTTTAAGGGGTACGAACCGGTCCAAACTAAGCTGTCCTGGCGCCGGCGGCAACGAACTCCCCTTCGACTGCCGATGCTATGTCATAAAAATTCAACATAGCATTAATACTTGAGATTGCCGCACCCGCCACCGGGTTTCTTCCCTTGTTCGATCACAAATGAGATAGAACTGTGGCGGATACAACACCATTCCTACTTCTCACTAGGCGGCATCACCTTCCATCTCGACGCGAGATGTCAGGACCTTGTCGATGACACCCCAGGTCTGAGCCTCGTCCGCATCCATGAAGTGGTCGCGGTCAAGGGTCTTTTCAACTTCCTCGTAGGTGCGGCCTGTATGCTTGACGTAAACTTCGTTCAGGCGGCGCTTCATCTTGAGAATATCGCGGGCGTGACGCTCGATGTCAGATGCCTGACCCTGGAAGCCGCCTGATGGCTGATGCACCATGATGCGGGAATTCGGGGTGGCAAAGCGCATATCCTTGTGGCCGGCAGCAAGCAGCAGCGAGCCCATGGACGCAGCCTGGCCGATGCAGAGCGTCGAGACGGCTGGCTTGATGAACTGCATCGTGTCGTAGATCGCCATGCCGGCAGTCACAACGCCGCCTGGAGAATTGATGTAGAGCGCAATTTCCTTCTTCGGGTTTTCGGCCTCGAGGAAGAGGAGCTGGGCGCAGACGAGCGTCGCCATGTGATCCTCGACAGGCCCGGTCAGGAAGATGATGCGTTCCTTGAGCAGGCGCGAATAGATGTCGTAGGAGCGTTCACCGCGATTGGTCTGTTCCACGACCATCGGCACGAGGGCCATAGCGGTATCGACTGGGTTTCTCATGTGCGTCCTTTGTCAACGTCTGCCGGCTATGGCCGGGAATCAAAGAAAATGCCTATCCCTACATAGAGCTTCCCTGCCCTCCTCTTCAAGACGCGCCGATGGATAACGTGAAGAGGGACCGGAGCAAGGCGAACAACTTTTCGCCCGATGTACGCTGATTCCGACGAAATAGATTCGAGGAACGGGCTACGATCGCGCTGTCGCACAGCTTTTGTCGGCATCAGGATAAACGAATTCTGAATCCGCCCGCAACTGCCCTTCATTCACAGAAAGGAAAGCCTAAAGACAACTCCGCACAAAAATGCAGTGGCGCGCAAGCACAATTAATGAAGTTGCCAGTTTTTTCCGAAAGGATACGCGCAATGCAAGGGGTATTGCCGTGTTCAATGTTACAACTGGATTAGCCATTTGGTGCTCCGAAGCCATGACGCTCGCGCTGGTAGCGTTCATGGCCTGGCGCCACAATGTCCGAAACAAGGCCTATTTCTATTGGGGAACGGGCTTTCTCCTTAGCGGCGTGGGTTTCGCAATGGCGGCCCTGCGCGGGCAGATACCCGCCATCCTTTCCATCGAGATCGCCAACACGATCGCACTATCTGGGCAGAGCGCGTGGGTTGCCGGGTACCTCGCGCTTGATCGTCGCAAGCTCGAATGGTGGGCATTGCTGCCACCGCTCGTCTGGCTGGGCGGCGTCTTCCTGCCGTGGGTCAACGACGACTACACCAATCGCGTCATTCTCTACAATCTAGCCTCAGCCACCGGCGCGACGGCACTCGCGATGGCAGTCTGCATGGCAGGCAAGCGCAACGAGGGCTCGAGAGGCAAACTCGGCGCCATCTTCGTGGTCCAGGGCGTCCTGTGCTTCGGTACTGCGCTGGCAATGGCAATCCTCGGCCCCACTGATGCGGAAGCTGTCAACTTCGCGGGCAGCGCCGCGATGGCAACGGGCTTCCTGCTCATCCTGGCGTGCGCTCTCACCTGCCTCGTCATCATGGAGCGCTCGGAGAAGCATCTTCGCATGCTCAGCCTCACCGATTCTCTGACTGGCGTCTTGAACCGACGCGGCCTCTTCGGACGCTTCGATGCCATCCGGGAACGTGCATTCAACAGTAACCGTCAGGTCGCCGTGTTGCTTTTCGACCTCGACCACTTCAAGCGCGTCAACGACCGTTTCGGCCATCAGGCCGGCGACGTCGTGCTGACAGTGTTTGCCCGATTGGCCAATCAATTCGTGCCGGATGGAGCTTTCGGCCGCATGGGGGGCGAGGAGTTTGCAGCCTTCACGACCGTCGCCGACCAGACAGAAGCTGAAGCGCTGGCAGAGACGATCCGGGCGGAGTTTTGCCGTGTGCCCGTGAGCACCGGCGACGCGATCGTCCCGGCAACATTCAGCACCGGCGTTGCCCTTGCCTCAGCCATCGAGGCAAACATGGACAAGCTCGTATCGGCAGCCGATCGGGCGCTCTATGCCGCAAAGGCAGCCGGCCGCAACTGCACCGTCATCTTCGGTGAAGCCGAAGCCGCGGCACCACTGCCTCCGCAGCCGGATCAAACAAGTGGCGAACTGGTTCCAACACTCGACGACCAAATCCACGCGCTCCGCCGCGTTGGATCGCTGTCGAGAGGCTGACCCTATCTTTTCTAGGCTTGGCAAATCCGCTAAGCCTCGAAGCATGATGATCCCACCATTTCTTTCCATCGATCCCGCCACACGCCACGTCTCGCTGGACGCAAGCAATCCTGCCTTTTACAGCGATCCGAACAGCGTCTACGCGGCTCTGCACGCGCATTGCCCCACATTCTATTGGGAGCAGCAGAAGCAGTGGTTCTTCACAGGCTATGACCATGTGAACGGCCTGCTGCGCGATCGCCGCTTCGGCCGCCAGATCCTGCACATCGCAAGCCGTGAAGAACTCGGCCTTCCCGAACCGGAACAGCACGTGGCGAATTTCGATCTCGCGGAACGATACTCGCTGCTTGAACTGGAGCCGCCTGAGCACACGCGTCTGCGAACGCTCGTCAACCGCGCCTTCGTGTCTCGTCACGTTGAGAAGATGAAGTCGGAAATCGCCGAGCTTGCCAACAAGCTCATCGACGGCTTCGGGAAAAACAACGAAGTCGAGCTGCTTTCGGCGTTTGCCGACATCATTCCGGTGACGATGATTGCCCGCATGATCGGCATTCCGGAGGAAATGGGACCGCAACTCCTGGAGTGGTCGCATGCCTACATCCGCATGTATCTCTTCGGCCGAACCCGCGAGGACGAGGATGGCGCCGAACGGGCCGCGAAGGCGTTCTCGGACTATGTAAAGACGGTCATTGCCGAGCGTCGCGCCAACCCGCGGGACGACCTTCTGACGCACATGATCCACACCGAACACAAGGGCCAGTATCTCACAGAGGACGAGCTCGTTTCGACGACGATCGTATTGCTCAATGCCGGTCACGAGGCGACGGTGCACCAGATCGGCAACTCGGTGCGCATCATTCTGGACAGCGGACGCGATCCGGCCGACCTTTTTAAGGACGAAGCCACCACCGAGCGAACCGTCGAAGAGTCCCTGCGTATTTGCGCACCGGTCCACATCTTCCAGCGCTGGGCGCTGGAGCCCGTCGAGATCGACGGCATTTCGTTCAAGCGCGGCGACAAGGTGAGCCTCATTCTGGCGGCAGCCAATCTCGACCCGACAAGATTCAGTGATCCGCTGACGTTCAAGCCTGACCGCAATGAGGCCGCCAACGTGTCCTTTGGCGCGGGTATCCACTTCTGCATCGGGGCGCCGTTGGCTCGGCTCGAACTGAACGTCGTCCTGCCAATTCTCTTCGAGAGACTACCTGGGCTCAGGCTTGCCCGTACACCTGTTGTGAAGGACGTCTATCACTTCCACGGATTGGATCGGCTGGATCTCGCCTGGTAGGCACCAATGGAAAGGGTCCGCGTTCCGGAGAACGCGGACCTCTCTGTCATGCTTCCAACACCTTACGGTTTGGCGTTATTCCGCGGCCTGCAGAGCCGGCACACCGTCGACCGGTTCCGGAGGCAACCTGCCGGCCATGGCCGCAGCAAACCTCGTCTGATCAAGTTCATTTTCCCAGCGGGCGACGACGACCGTCGCGACCGCGTTGCCGACAAAGTTGGTCAGCGCGCGGCATTCCGACATGAAGCGGTCGATACCGAGGATTAGCGCCATACCTGCCACTGGAACCGAGGGCACTACCGAGAGCGTTGCGGCAAGCGTAATGAAGCCGGCACCGGTGATGCCGGCAGCGCCCTTGGAGCTCAGCATCGCGACCAGCAGAAGCAGGATCTGGTCTGCCAGCGTCAGCGGGGTATCCGTCGCCTGAGCGATGAAGAGGGCTGCGAGCGTCATATAGATGTTCGTGCCGTCGAGGTTGAAGGAATAGCCGGTCGGAATGACGAGACCGACGACAGAGCGCTTGCAGCCTGCCTGTTCCATCTTGGCCATGAGGCCCGGAAGCGCGGCTTCCGAAGAAGACGTACCGAGCACCAGCAGCAGCTCCTCCTTGATGTAACGGATCAGCGCAAGGATCGAAAACCCGTTGTAGCGGGCAACCGTACCGAGAACGACCAGAACGAAGAGCAGCGATGTCAGATAGAAGGTACCGATCAGCATTGCCAGGTTTGCAATGGAGCCGATGCCGTATTTGCCGATGGTGAACGCCATGGCGCCGAAAGCGCCGATCGGAGCTGCCTTCATCAGGACCGCCACCAGCTTGAAGACCGGCACCGTCAGTGACTGCAGGAAGTCAGCGACCGGCCGACCGCGATCGCCGACCATGGCAAGCGCGATACCGAACAGGACGGAGAAGAACAGCACCTGAAGAATGTCGCCGTCGGCAAAAGCACCAACGATCGTGTTCGGGATAATGTTCATCAGGAAGCCCGTGACGGTCGAGTCATGAGCCTTTTCCGCGTAGCTTGCGACGGCCTTGGTATCCAGCGTCGCCGGATCGATATGCATGCCGGCGCCCGGCTGTATCACGTTGGCCACCAGCAGGCCGACAGCCAATGCCAGCGTCGAAAAGACGAGGAAGTATAGCATCGCCTTGCCGGCAACGCGTCCAACCTTCTGCAGGTCCGACATGCCGGCGATGCCGGTTGCAACGGTCAAGAAGATGACGGGGGCGATGATCATTTTGACGAGCTTGATGAAAGCGTCGCCGAGCGGCTTCAGAGCCGTGCCGATATCGGGATAGAAATGACCGAGCAGGATGCCAGCACAGATGGCGGCAAGAACCTGCACGTAGAGAAGCCGATAGAAGGGAACCTTGCCGCGCGGCTGCGCGACTGGAAGTGCTGCACCCATGATGTCCTCCATGTGCCCCAAAACCAACGGTGGCCTCCCGGGGCGATTGCGTTACCAATTCAACAGCCACGCGGCTGTTTGCGGAGCTTTTGCAACATGCGTGCCAAGTTGCGACGCCGCTATTAAGATATTGATTTCGCAACAGTCTATTGTTCGTCCGCGCCGTAAAGCAAAAGAGATGAGCGCATTTTCGCACAAATTGATTTGACGTGAGTGCGGAATTACGCACAGAGTGAACAATGCTTCAATCCTCTTCGAGATCGGATTTCGGTTCCTTCCACCGTGCCAGCCGGCGGGTACGGCGAACGTGGATCCTCTTTGCTTCGGTTTCGGCAGCGCTGATCCTTGCCACGCTGTTCGGCGCGACCGTCTATGGGCGTCGCGCCGCCATCGATACGATTGTGAGCCAGAGCCGGAGCGATGCGAGCCTGAAGGTGGCGCTGCTCAACGCCGTTCTGGAGAGGCCACGCGCCCTGCCCCTGCTTCTTGCCGAGGACCAGCAGGTTCTCGATGGCCTCTCGTCCAAAAGCAGCGATGCAATCGACATCTTGAACCGGAAGCTGGAGCGACTTGTCACGGGAACGCAGGCCGCGGTGCTCTACGTCATTGGTCCCAACGGTATCGCTGTCTCCTCGAGCAACTGGCGGGAGCCCATCAGCTTCGTCGGCAACGACTACGCCTTCCGCGATTACTTCCGAAAGGCGATGGATGAAGGAACCGCCGAGCATTTTGCCCTAGGCAGTGTCAGCAAGCGCCCTGGCCTCTACATTTCGCGCCGCGTCGGCAGTGCGGCGGCGCCCCTTGGCGTCGTGGTCGTCAAGCTCGAGTTCGACCAGCTTGAGAGCGATTGGCGCGATACGCATCGTCCTGTTTATGTCACCGACAATCGCGGCGTTGTTCTGATCACCAGTATCCCCTCCTGGCGTTTTATGATCAACGGTCCGGTGCCTGAGGCTGAGCTTGCCGCCATCCGCAACAGCCAACAGTTCGGCGATGCGCCGTTGGCGAAATTGCCTATCATGCGGCCCCGGCCAATCGATGCCGAGGCCTCGCTTGTTTCCGCCGTTCTTCCCGGCAGTGGCGAAGGCGAATATTTGCGCCTAGCAACGCCAGTTCCCACCACCCCATGGCATCTCGAGTATCTGGTACCGACCGATGCCCCGGTCGCCGCGTCCGTTCGAGAAATGCGCCTACTGTCGCTTGCCGTCCTTCTGCCCATTCTCGCCATCGCAGCGTTTCTCCTATGGAGGCGCCAGGCGGCCGCGACCAAGATCGCGGAAGAACAAGCCATGCGCGAGGAGCTGGAGCGAAGGGTCGTCGAGCGAACCGACGATCTCAGCAGGGCGCGCGACCGTCTGCAGGCCGAAATCTCCGATCACAGGGAAACCGAAGCAAGGCTGCAGGTCGTGCAGCAGGAACTGGTGCAGGCGAACCGGCTCGCGATCCTCGGCCAGGTGGCGGCGGGCGTGGCCCACGAGATCAACCAGCCGGTCGCGACCATACGCGCCTATGCAGACAACGCCCGCGTCTTTCTGGAACGCCGGCAGACGAATCAGGTGGACGAAAACCTGGAGGCGATTGCCGGCCTCACCGAACGGATCGGAGCGATTACCGACGAGTTGAAGGCATTTGCGCGCAAGGGCCGCGTGGCGCCGGAGCCCGTGGAATTGCTGAGTGTTATTGATGGAGCGGTTGTTCTGCTGAAAAGCCGCTTTGCCGGACAACTGGAAGCACTCGATATTCGGCCGCCTCCAGCGAGGCTATGCGTACTCGGCAACCGGATCCGGCTTGAACAGATCCTGATCAACCTGTTCCAGAATGCTTTGGAGGCCCTTGACGGGCGAGCCGACGCGAAGGTCGACGTCTCGGTGACAGAGACAGGCGACGAAGTTGCAATCAAGGTCGCCGACAACGGCCCGGGGATTTCGCCTGACATCCTGAAGTCGCTCTTCACGCCGTTCAATACGTCCAAGGAAAGAGGTTTGGGTCTCGGCCTCGTCATTTCCAAGGACATCGTGGCCGACTATGGCGGCCGCATCGACGTGACGAGCGATGCGAACGGAACCTGCTTTACGGTGCACCTGCGGAAGGCCATGGCATGACCGATGTAACGCCGATTTTTCTCATCGATGACGACAAGGACCTGCTGCGGGCAACGAAGCAGACGCTTGAGCTCGCCGGCTTTTCCGTTTCGGCTTTTTCCGACGCGGGGGAAGCACTGGCGGCATTGAGCCCGGAATTCGCAGGCGTCGTAGTTTCCGATATCCGGATGCCTGGGATCGATGGCCTGCAGCTCTTCGGTCGCGTGCGACAACGGGACGAGGATCTGCCGGTCATCCTGGTCACAGGACATGGCGATATTCCGATGGCGGTGAAAGCCATGCAGGACGGAGTCTATGATTTCATCACCAAGCCGTTCGCGACAGACCGGCTCATCCAGAGCGTGCGGCGCGCCGCCGAAAAGCGTCGTCTCGTGATGGAAAACAGGTCTCTGCGCAAGGCGACCGAAGAGGCACGCGACGACCTTCCGCTGATCGGCCAGACGCCGGCGATGGAGCGGCTGCGCCACACCCTGCGACAGATTGCCGACACCGATGTCGACGTTCTCCTGATGGGAGAAACCGGCAGCGGCAAGGAGGTCGTGGCAAGCCTGCTCCACCGCTGGAGTCGACGCGCATCCGGCAATTTCGTCGCACTCAACTGCGGTGCGCTGCCGGAAAGCGTGGTTGAAAGCGAGCTGTTCGGTCATGAGCCCGGCGCCTTCACCGGCGCGCAGAAAAAGCGCATCGGTCGCATCGAGCATGCGAGCGGCGGAACGCTTTTTCTCGACGAGATCGAGAGCATGCCGCCGGCAACCCAGGTGCAGATGCTGCGTGTGCTCGAGATGCGCGAGGTTACGCCGCTTGGCACCAACGAGGTCCGACCGGTCGACCTGCGTGTTGTCGCCGCCTCCAAGATCGATCTCAGTGATCCCCGCCAGCGTGGCGACTTTCGTGAGGATCTTTATTATCGGCTCAATGTCGTGACGATCTCGATCCCGCCACTCAAGGAGCGAAGGGATGACGTTCCGCTGCTTTTCGGCTACTTCGCCGAGCGCGCCGCGAGCCGCTTCAAGCGAGACGTGCCCACGATCCCCTCGTCGATCCATCGCCACCTGCGGGAATACGACTGGCCGGGCAACGTGCGCGAACTGTCACATTTTGCCGAACGGTTCGTGCTCGGCGTCGGGCAGGTCTCGGATCGTGCTCCGGCAGCAGAACCGGAGACGGATGGAGCCTTGTCGCTTCCGGACCGGCTCGAACGCTACGAGGCCCACATCATTCGCGAAGCTCTGAACGCCAATGACGGCGACGTCCGCCGCACGATCGCGGACCTCGGCATTCCCAGGAAGACATTCTACGACAAGCTCCAGCGCCACGGCATCGTCCGCAGCGATTTCGCCTCTTCCGACAGAAGCTAGCCCCTGTGACCGCCGTGCCGATCGGTGACCAGACCTTCGCCTTCCGCCACGCAGTCAAAGGCGGACGACATAATCCTTGCGGGTCGTTTCAACCACTTCCCAGGTTCCCCTAAAGCCGGGCCTGAGGATCATCCGATCGCCTGCGCGAAGATGCACAGCGTCACCACCGTCCTCCGTGACAACAGAGTGGCCCGAAAGCACGTTGAAATATTCCCACTCGTCATAGGCGATCCGCCACTTGCCGGGCGTCGCCTCCCATATGCCGGAATAGAGGCCGCCATCGGCCTCCTCCAAGTTCCAGGTTTTGAACTGCGGGTCGCCGGCCAGTATGCGGTCGGCATCCGGGGCGCCGAACTCCGGTTCGACGCCGTTGATGTCAAAAGTCAGGTAGTTTGCCATTGCCTCAAATCTTCGCCAGCGATTGCTCGAGATCGGCGATGATATCCTTCACGTCCTCGATGCCAACCGAAAGGCGAACGACGTCGGGCCCGGCGCCGGCGGCGATCCTTTGCTCGTCCGTCAATTGCCGGTGCGTGGTCGATGCCGGATGGATCACGAGCGAGCGTGTGTCGCCAATGTTGGCGAGATGCGAGAACAGTTCCAACCCCTCGACCAGCGTCTTGCCGGCCTCGTAGCCGCCCTTGACACCAAAGGTGAAGACGGAGCCGGCGCCCTTCGGCGAATAGCGCTGCTGCAGCGTGTGGTTCGGGTCGTCCTCGAGGCCGGCATAATTCACCCAGGCGACCTTGCTGTGCGCCTTCAACCACCTTGCGACGGCTATCGCGTTATCGCTGTGGCGCTGCATGCGCAGCGGCAACGTCTCGATGCCGGTCAGGATCAGGAATGCATTGAAGGGAGAAATGGCCGGACCGAGATCGCGCAGGCCAAGCACGCGGCAGGCGATGGCAAATGCGAAATTGCCGAATGTCGAATGCAGGACCACGCCGTTATATTCCGGCCGCGGGCTAGACAGCATCGGATAGTTGCCGGACTTCGACCAATCGAAGGTCCCGCCATCGACGATCATGCCGCCCATGGAGTTGCCGTGACCGCCCAGGAACTTCGTCAGTGAATGCACGACGATATCGGCACCGTGTTCGATCGGCCGGATGAGATAGGGGCTCGCCATGGTGTTGTCGACAATCAGAGGCAGGCCATGCTTGTGCGCCACTGCCGCGATCGCAGCGATGTCGACGAAGGTACCGCCGGGGTTTGCGAGGCTCTCGATGAAGATTGCCCGCGTCTTGCCATCGATCTGGCTTTCGAAGCTCGCGGGATCCGCGGAATCTGCCCAGCGAACCTGCCAGCCGTAATTATCGAAGGCATGACCGAACTGGTTGATAGAGCCTCCGTACAGGCGCTTCGCGGCCACGAAATTCTCGCCGGGGCGCATCAGCGTGTGAAAGACAATCACTTGGGCCGCATGGCCGGACGCAACGGCAAGCGCCGCGGTGCCACCTTCGAGTGCCGCGACGCGCTCTTCGAGCACGGCCTGGGTCGGGTTCATGATCCGGGTGTAGATGTTGCCGAACTGCTGCAGACCGAAGAGGGCCGCCGCGTGATCCGAATCGTTAAAGACAAAAGCCGTCGTCTGGTAGATCGGTGTCGCGCGTGCGCCGGTCGTGGGGTCGGGCTGTGCCCCCGCATGAACTGCCAACGTATTGAAACCCGGACCGCTCTTGGCCATGAAATCCTCCCATTCAGCTTGATCGAATGGCGGCGAGCATAGCGAACAACCGCGAAAAGTTAATCGCGTTCTTTTTCAACCCAGGCACGTTATTTGGAAAATCCAACCACTCAGCCGATGAGGCGGGGATACTCAATTGCCGGGCAGCGATCCATGGCGACCTTGATGCCGGCAGCCTCGGCTCTTGCCGCTGCCGCATCGTCACGTACACCAAGCTGAGACCATATCACCTTCGGCCGCGGGCTCATTGCCAATGCCTCGTCGACAACACCCGACAGAAATTCCGAAGCCCGGAAGACCTCGACCATATCGACCAATACCGGGACATCGGCAAGCCGAGCGTAGACCGTCTGGCCATGGATCTGCTTACCTGCCTGACCGGGATTCACGGGGATAACGTTGTACCCCCGAGACAGCAGATAGCCCATCACGCCATTGCTCGGTCGCGCGGGGTTCGGTGACGCGCCCGTCAGGGCAATCGTCTTCACGGAACGCAGAATACCGAGGATGTAGTCATCCTCATACCTATCGTGATTCAAGGACTTCGCCTCCAATAACAATCGCGTTTACTTCGGGGTTGGTTGAAACCAGGCTGATCGTTTCAGCGTATATAGGAATTAGGACGCAGCAGGAGGATTTTCCCATGAAAAAATTGGTTGTCGCGATCGCCTTCGTCATGGCCGCCTCCCCGGCACTGGCCATTTCGAGATACAATGCGCTCAACATGAGCTGCCAGGCAGCGCGCGCGGCGATCCATAACGAGGGCGCCGTGATCCTTCGGTATCCGTCGAAACGAGTGAGCGGCATGACATTGTTCGACCGCTACATTCGCAACAGCAACTATTGCGACCCCAATCAATATGCTGAATGGACGACCATTCCTACGAAGGACAATCCGAGGTGTCGCGTGCTGAACTGCCAGAATATAGACAACTTAGACGGGATGTCTATCATTCCCGATTATTCGCTGTAAAAGCTTGTTTCTGCTGTCCCAAATCGCGACGCTTTAGCCTCGCGGGCTCAAGCGCGCGCGTCACAAAATTTCGGCTAAGCGATGGATTCCGTGATGGCTTTTGTCACAGTTTTGTGAGAATCTGCGGTGGCAAATCCGTAGCCTCCGTCACCGTTCTATGTATATCCTGTATATGTTCACATATGTTCTTGCATATGTTAGCAACGCCTCATGGTTGAACAGGCGACCATCGAGCAAATACCTCTGGTGTACGTTCCTCTTTTATCGATTTGAGGGCCAGCATCCTCAGGTTGCTTGACGGGCGACCGGGAGCCAGTGTGGTCCGTCCTGTCATCGAACGGGATTGATTTTTACCAAGAGCGGCGTAACAACAATTCCACAATCGCTGTTTTCACACCGCCCGGTGGTCTTTTTGCCAATCCACGTCATTTTGCTCGTTCTATTTGGTGCCCTGTTGCACGCGACATGGAACGCCATGATCAAGGCGGGCACGGACAAATCGCTCGATGCCAGCCTCATTTCGGCAGGCGGTGCCGTGTGCGCTCTTCCCTTCCTGATGTTCCTGCCATTGCCGAACTCGGCCGCATGGCCATTCATCGGCGCTTCCGCTGTTCTCCAGTTCGCGTATTTTCAGCTCGTCGCAGGCGCATATCGCGCAGGCGACATCGGCCTTGTCTATCCGCTGATGCGCGGGTGCGCTCCGCTGCTGATTGCGGGCACCAGCGGTTTCATCCTGAACGAGACACTGTCGACCGGCTCGCTCCTCGGCACGATGACGATCTGCGCCGGTATCCTGACGCTGGCCTTCGAGGCGCGAAAAGGCAGCGGCCACGCGATCAGGCTGGCCCTCGCCAATGCCTGCGTGATTGCGACCTACACCTATGTCGACGGTGTCGGCGCCCGCGTCTCGGGCAATGCCGTCTCCTATACGCTATGGATGTCGCTGCTGCCGCCGGTATTGCTATTCACCTGGGCGATCTCTAAGCGCGGCGCCGTCGCAGTCGCCATGCATGTCCGCTACAACTGGTGGCGCGGCCTGATCGGTGGCGGCGGATCGATCGCGTCCTACGGCCTCGCCCTTTGGGCGATGACCAAGGCCCCGGTGGCAACTGTTGCGGCGCTGCGCGAGACGTCGATCCTCTTCGCCCTGCTGATCTCAGTCATCGTTTTGAAGGAAAAGGCCAGTCCCTGGCGCTATCTCGCCGGCGCAATCATCGCCGCAGGCGGGCTGATCCTGAAACTCGGCTAGCTATTCGCCGGTCCACTGCGGCATGCGCTTGGACAGGAAGGCCCCAATCCCCTCCTCGGCATCGGCGGTCAGCATATTGTCGACCATGACCTGAGCAGCATAGCCGTAGGCTTCCTCGACGGGCATTTCGAGCTGGCGGTAGAATGCCTCCTTGCCGATCTTCAGCGTCAACGGCGATTTGCTTGCAATGACGGACGCGTATTTGGTGACGACCTGCGTCAGATATTGCTTCGGCACGATGCGGTTCACCAGGCCGAAATCCTTCGCGGTCGAGGCGTCGATCGTCTCACCGGTGAGCAACATCTCCATCGCCTGCTTGCGATGCGCCGCGCGGGACACGGCCACCATGGGGGTCGAGCAGAACAGGCCGATATTGACGCCGGGCGTACAGAAGGTTGCCGTATCGGTGCAGATCGCAAGATCGCAGGAGGCGACAAGCTGGCAACCGGCAGCCGTTGCGAGGCCGTCGATCTCGGCGATGACAGGCTTTGGCAAGCGGGTGATTTCGAGCATGAGATCAGCGGCCAGCGCAAAGGTTTCTTCGAAGAATGCCTCGCCGCCGTCCTCATCGGCCCGATGCGCGGTCAATTCCTTGAGGTCGTGGCCGGCAGAGAAGACATTGCCGGTCGATGCGATGATGACCACGCGAACGGCAGCGTCCTCGGCGGCGCTCTGGAGCTCACCGATCAGGGTCTCCATGACGGCGATCGAGAGCGCATTTGCAGGCGGATTGCTGAGCGTCAGCCGCAGGATGCCATCGCTCAATTGCGGGATGACGAGCGCGCCCTCGCCCGCTTTGCTCGGGTCCTTCCGAAAGGATACGACTTCGGCCATGGTCTAACTCCCTGCATTGCTATTTCGTGCTAATTGTTCTGCCACAGGCGACAAGCAATTTCGAGGCAAACTCATGCAGCCGGTCATGACGATCGACGAGCTCCACCGTTTTCTGGATACGGACTTTCCGCAGATCCACACGGGTGGGCGCGTATTTGCGATCACCGAGATCACACCCGGCAGCGTCTCGATGCGGCTGGACCCGAGCGAGAGGCACTTGCGCCCCGGCGGCACCGTCTCCGGACCAGCCCTTTTCACCTTGGCGGATGTGACGGCCTATGCAGCAGTATTGGCGCATATCGGGCCGGTGGCGCTGGCGGTTACCGCCAATCTCAACATCAATTTCCTGCGCCTGCCGAAGCCTAGACCGACGACTTGCACCTGTCGGATTCTCAAGCTTGGCAAGCGGCTCGCCGTCATCGAGGCCTCGATTTTCCAGGAAAGTGCGGACGAGTTGATCGCTCATGCGACGGCGACTTACTCCATTCCGCCGCGCGAAATATGAGGTAACACAATACCACATATATAACATATTGATTTTACTGATACATTTTTGCTGCACGCCAATTCGTAAATATTGACCCCAGGCTGCTTTGCCTCTATAAACACCACCAGAAATGCAGCCTTTCCGGGCTGCTTTCTTTTTGGTGCGTCTTCGGACAGCCAAACCAAGCAACAAGAAACGCCCTCTCGCCTTCGGGCCGAGGGATCCAAAAGAGAGTAACAACTATGGCAACCTTCTCCCAGAAGCCTGCAGAGGTGGAGAAGAAGTGGGTCATCATCGACGCCGAAGGGCTCGTCGTTGGTCGTCTCGCTTCCATCATCGCTATGCGTCTGCGCGGCAAGCACAAGGCAACTTTCACGCCTCACGTTGACGACGGCGACAACGTTATCGTCATCAACGCCGACAAGGTCGTTTTCACCGGCAAGAAGTACTCCGACAAGGTTTACTACTGGCACACCGGTTATGCCGGCGGCATCAAGGAGCGTACCGCTCGCCAGCTCATCGAAGGCCGCTTCCCGGAGCGCGTTCTCGAGAAGGCTGTTGAGCGCATGGTTCCGCGCGGCCCGCTCGGCCGTCGTCAGATGAAGAACCTCCGCGTTTACGCTGGTTCCAATCATCCTCATGAAGCACAGCAGCCTGTCGTTCTCGACGTCGCCAAGCTGAACAAGAAGAACGTAAGGAGCGCCTAAGAATGGCTGACCTCTCCTCCCTGAAGGATCTCGGCACGTCCGAAGCAGCTGCTGCTCCGGCTCACGTCCGTAAGGTCGACTCGCTTGGCCGTTCCTACGCGACCGGCAAGCGCAAGAACGCTGTTGCCCGCGTTTGGGTCAAGCCGGGTTCCGGCAAGATCATCGTCAACGGCAAGGAATTCGCGGAATACTTCGCACGCCCGGTTCTGCAGATGATTCTGCGTCAGCCGATCGTCGCTGCTGCCCGTGACGGCCAGTTCGACATCGTTGCAACGGTTGCAGGCGGCGGTCTTTCCGGCCAGGCCGGCGCCGTTCGTCACGGTCTTTCCAAGGCCCTCACCTACTTCGAGCCGGGCCTGCGCTCGGTCCTGAAGAAGGGCGGCTTCCTGACCCGCGACAGCCGCGTTGTTGAACGTAAGAAGTACGGTAAGGCCAAGGCCCGCCGTTCGTTCCAGTTCTCCAAGCGTTAATCGCTGCGGAATATCGACTACGAAAGGCCGGGCGCTTCGCCCGGCCTCAGACTGCTGACAAACCCGTCGATATTTTCGGCGGGTTTGTTTTTTGGACGTTGGTTGTTTTAGTTGGGTTCTGAGGCGGGGCGAAGTTGGCGGCCTCTGGCCCTCATGCCATGGCTGG
>Ga0207426_1000893_pt1 | contig 30173 bp, 49 predicted proteins | sample AraplaMF_Cvi_mMS_FD_184265 | JGI IMG/M metagenome (GOLD analysis project Ga0207426, IMG submission 184265) | Arabidopsis root microbial communities from the University of North Carolina, USA - plate scrape MF_Cvi_mMS (SPAdes) (version 2) | ecosystem: Host-associated > Plants > Roots > Endosphere... | reverse complement strand
TTGTGATACACTTTTTTGAGCAGGGATCAAGGATAGATGAATTTCTTGCATCAGGTTCGGACAACACCAGTGAAATCATTTTCACCTTGTCAGCGGAAACTGAGCAGGAAGTCAGGGATTTTGCAAGGAGGGTAAAGGAAGCTGGTGGCAGGGTAATCAAGGAAGTGAGAAGAGATGAGGATAACTATTTTGGCTTTGCTTTCGCGGATCCGGATGGGCATAAATTCAATATGCTGTTAATGGATAACATGTAGACAGGCGGGCATACTAAATATATTAGCTTTATTTGGCTAAATATCTTATCTTTATTGTTCCGCAAAACATTGAAGTATGAGTGAGCAATCTGTTTTAATTGAAGGTGTTTTTTATAAAGCCGGGGACAAGTCTTTCATTGAGCATTTAGTTTATGATGACCGGGTGGAGGAAATGCAGATTACACCCTTATACAATGGTTATACAGCGGACTGGTACCAGGTCATCTTTGAAAGTGGTGACAAGCGGTTTATTCAATTGGGCATTTGGGCATGGCGCTTCCTGGACCAGGTGGCGGAACCTGACGAGGATGGCAGCCCGGAAGCTGATGCTGATATGCTGTTAGCCGGTAAAGTCGGGCAGAGTATTGAAAGAATTTATCACGCGCAATAATTCATTCCTATGTCTATATTAACTCCTGAAGTAAAACGCGCCTTAGGCGGTAGATCCCTCGGTCATGTACCGATCTTTTTTAACGAACATCCATTTGAATTAAAAGGAGAAAAACATTTAGTAGCCATCACGATGATGATCAGGCTTGATAACAGTGTATACTACCGATGCATTCTGGACAAGTATAAAGTCCTTGATGTGGAAAAGATTAAGAATGGCGCGGTAGAAGGCTGGTTTGATCTTGACATGGGGATGACGGCGATGTCCAGGTACATTGGATCGCTAATCGAAAAAATAGAAAAAGATCAGCTCCGCTGAGATCCGTTCATCCCCCAATTTTTTGCGGTATCAGACTTCTTCTGACGATCATTGGAAGAATACCGAATCTCCTCTTTACCTTTCTCGTAAACATTTCCAAAGGGATTCATATCTACATCCGGGTTATGCTTCTTTTGCTCCCTGGTCATCCAGTCTTTATAAGCTTTTGATCTTTTGCTGATCATGACCAAATCAAAGCTTTTGAAATTGGGGGTATTTGTCGAAGCGAGGTTTTCAAACAACTGCCAGGCTTTGTCAATATTGTACTCTTCGCAAAAGCGGATACCGGCAAAGCGTTGCCCATTTCTTGCAATAACAGTGATCAGGTAGTAAGGCATCTTATTTACGCATGTTCGCTTCAATCAATTTACCAAGTGCTTCGGTAGTTGCAGATACTTCATCACTATTGATATCCATCCAGGCATTGATGCTATCCTCAAACACCAGTTCGTAAATATCGATGTCATTGATCACACAACGGTAATAGGTCAGGTCGTTACCATCGGTAACAATAGAAACAGCCGCCATCGCCTGGGCACCCTCCAGCTCAAATTCCTTCTCATCTAAAAACGCATTGGTTTGCTCTCCATAAGTTTCCTTTAGCCACGCATGATTCTGTTGAATGTTTAGCATAACAATAAATTTTACACAAGGTAAGATTTTTAACCAGAAAGCTAAATTATTTAGTATTAATTTACTAAAAATTAGCGCAGTCAAAAAGCAAGCCTATTTACAGGACCCACCAGTTGAAGAGATCACGTTTGAAGATCGTGTGAAGACTGCATCATGACCAAGATAATTCAGCAGGTAACCGTGTTGAAAAGATGCAACAAAATGACGAAAAAGGCCCCGGAAGTTCGGTGCCATGGCATCAGTGGGTCTGTAAGTTTTATTTACCTTTCACTTTGCTTTCAATTTTTTTGCGCGAATTTCCAGTTGTCTTTACTGCTTTTTTTACGCTGTATGCGCTAGTGCCAAGTTTACTTGCTTCGTAATTCACTTCATAATCCTGGCCACCGGCCACTTTCGCGCGGTCCTGTGCACGGCCACGGGAACTGTTTGAGTTTGATTTCATAAGTTTTGTTTGAGATATCGTTTAAAAATTCATGCCAAATCTGACCACTGCAACTCATGAACCTTCGCAAGCAAATCTATTCTGGTAAAAGGTTTTCGTATAGATGCGTTTGCGTCTGCTGAAAGGGATTCATTAATATCACACAGCTGCATTATGCGCGATGCAAAAAAGTTAGCAATCAGGTTATGAAGTCTGGTGTAACATTTGCATTTTTAAAATCATTATGGCAAAGGATAAATTTACGATCATCGTTGATCAGAAAGAATACTTCGCAGAAGAAGTCTCCTCAGCTTATACGCGCAGCTTCAGGATAGAAAAAGGTTGCAACTACCTTTATACCATTCATCAAACCGAGTTTAACGGATGGATGATCGATGACCTGGAAGTTGTTTCGATAGATGAATATTTACCGGAACGGTTGGGAGATGCCATTGAAAAACGCCTGAATGGTCCATCGGTTGTGTAGCAGGTGATTTACAATAGTTTCGCGATCGCTGACGACATGTCAATTCCTTCGCCTAAAACGGGCCTGAAAATATCACCTTGCGACTTAATCCTCTTTATGGCATTTTGCATGGTAAACTGCGACATCTTAAGACCTTTTTTTACTTCGTCCCAGTGAAGCGGCATGGAGACCGTTGCACCGGGTTTAGGCCTGACTGAATAAGGGGCTGCAAGGGTGGCTTTTGGTCTGTTTTGCAGGAAGTCTACATAGATCTTTCCTTTCCTTCTATCTGTCATTCTTTCAATACTGGTAAACTTTGGCAATTCATCGCGTGCGTGGGTGGCAATCAATTTGGCAAAAAGTACACACTCATCATAGGAATATTGACCCCCGAGCGGAATATAAATATGGATACCCGTTGAACCTGAGGTTTTCGCATAGCCGGGAACACCCATCGCATCTAAAATCTTCTTGGTGACCTGTGCCGTTTCGATCACTTGTTCAAAACTGTTTTTTTCTGTTGGATCCAGGTCAATCAGGCACCAGGTAGGATTTTCCGGCGCATGGATTGTACTGTTCCAGGGATTCATTTCTATCGCACCCAGATTTGCCGTCCAAAGCAGGCTCGCTTCATTTTCTGCCACCAGGAAGTTTTTGTCTTCCCCGTCAGAAGTGTGATAGGGAAACTGTTTTACCCACACCGGCGCCGTCCTCGTTACATCTTTATAATAAAAACTCTTTCCTTCTATGCCATTCGGGTAGCGGTTCATCGACTGCGGCCGGTCAACCAGGTAAGGCAAAATGAAAGGTGCTACCTGGTAGTAATAATTCAACAAGTCCCGCTTTGTGAAGCCTTCCTTTGGCCAATAGACTTTTGATAGGTTACTTAATTTTAGCTCGTGGCCATTGATTGCTTTGACCTGCGTGTCTTCCGTGGGATTCAACAATGATTTACGATCTCCCTTATTTACCGGCTTTACGGGAGAAGGTGTGGGTGTAGCAACCGTCTTTGAGACCGGTGCTGCAGTTTCAGCGTGCACCTCCTTTGCATTTTTATCTTCGCGCATGCCTTCAAAGGAAGGGTGCCTCATCACCCCATCATCCGTCAGCTCCGTATAACTTACTTCGCAAACCAGTGTGGGTTTCAACCAGAAAGCTTCCGCATGAGGCGGGTTGGGTCTGAACCTCGAAGGTTTGTTTACATCCGGTACAAAGCTGAAAGGATTTTTATCAGTAATAAGGGGTTTAAATTTTGCCATCATCTCTTTCTGCGTTTTATCATTGAACCCTGTTCCGATCTTTCCGATGTATTCCAGTTTTCCTTTTGTATAAACGCCCACCAGTAAAGCGCTGAAGGATTTGGGAGAATCATCATTGCGTGTAAATCCACCGATGACCACTTCATGCCTTTTCTGTACTTTGATCTTTAGCCAGTCCCTGGTACGGTCTCCGGGAAGATATTCGCTGTCTGCTTTTTTAGCGATGATGCCTTCCAGCCCAAGCTCCGCGGCGGCCGACAAAAACTTTGTCGGCGTGGTTTCAAAGTTTTCGCTTTCCCTGATGATGCTTTCCTGCGGCAATATTACTTTTAATATTTCACGCCTCCGGATCAAAGGCAATCCCATCAGGTCATGCCCATTGAGCCACAGGACATCAAAAACATAGTAGACCAGTTCCCCATCTGCTTCACTTCGCCAGTTCTGAAGCGCGTTGAATTTCGTAACACCGTTTTCCTGAAGCACGCATACTTCGCCGTCCAAGACCGCATTCAGTTTAAGGACCTTCAATGCTTCATGGACGGGATAGAATTTTTCCTTGAAAGATTTATTGTTACGGGATATGAGTTCCACTTCGGAAGACTGGCAAAGCGCAATCGCCCGGTAGCCATCCCATTTAATCTCATAGATCCACCCAGGTGCATCGAATGGCTGATCCACCAGCGTCGCGAGCATCGGCTTAACGGTTTTGGGAAATACTGCTTTCGGGGCATCCTTTAAATCGGGTTCGTATTTACCGGTTTTTTAGAACTCCTTTTTATGGTCTTGACGTAGGTGACTTTTTTGATCTTTTCCCTGGCCTTCGCTTTGGTAGTAGCTCCTTTCGATTTACCCGATTCCATCTTTGCAAGTGTCTTGCCACTAATAACAGATTCGTCTTTTAAGGTAATATCCGTGTCGGAGGCATATTTATCCCGGTGCTTGATCAGCAGCCATGCATTTTCAGCTCTTCCTTTGGTCCGCACAAGCGCAAACTCACCTTTTAATTTCTTGCCCTTCATCCTGATCTTTATGGAGCCCGCCGCCAGTTGCTTCAGCAATGATTTTTCCGATGCTTTTTTCGAAGAAGCAGCTTCCAGCGGCTCATACGTTCCCTGGTCCCAAACGATGACTGTGCCTGCGCCATAATTCCCTTTGGGAATAACACCCTCAAAATCTTTATAATCGTAAGGGTGATCCTCCACCATCATCGCCAGCCGTTTATCTGCAGGGTTGAGCGAAGGACCTTTTGGTACAGCCCAACTCTTTAATACGCTGTCCATCTCGAGGCGAAAGTCGTAGTGCAAATGCGAAGCGTGATGCTTTTGGATCACAAACAGGAGTTGGTCTCCGCTGCTTTTTCCACCTGCAGGTTCAGGCGTATTCGCTAAAGTGCGTTTCTTTTTATAGGCTGATAATGACATAATAAATGCGTTGGGCAATCAGTTGGGAATTTCATGCCAATGCAAAAGTGAACACTTTATTTGCTGGCAGTTTATTTGCTACTTCTATGGGAAAAAGATATGGCAAAAAGTACAAAGCCTGCTGTCAAACAAGACCAGGAAGATGCATACAAACACTTTAAGTCGCTGGTCAATATGACGCCCCTGCAATTAGAAAAATGGCTGGCCACAAAAGAATCCAAAAATACGGGCCTCGACAGCGGAGACGGAGAAGCAATAGGCCACAAGTCGGGGAAGAAAATCATCGCGATTCTACAAAAGAAAAAAGCTGACTTAACAGCCTCCGATTACAAACACATGCACAAAGTCGTTGCCTATATAAGTCGTCATAAAGCGCAAAAGCCCGAAGGTGACGTATCGGAAACCAAGTGGAATTATTCGCTTAAAAACTGGGGGTATGATTTCTCAAAGAAATAACTTTAGCCTTTTCCTGAATTATCCTTAATTATTTTTGTAGCGCAACACGACCAGGCCCGACGGTAAAGCTTTTGAGCTGATCAATTGCAACCGCTTTCGATTCCGCAGATGGGAAAAGAGTCCTTTTCCTTTGATCAGCAGCGTGGGGTTGACTTCAAAACGGAATTCGTCCACCATGTCATTTTCTATGAGGCTCGCGGCGAAATCTGCACCTCCCCAGGCAATAATGTTTTTGCCGGTCGACTGTTTTAATCGGCTGATTTCGGCTACAAGATCGTGTGCAACAACAGTGTTTTTCCAGTCCGGCTTAAACTCATTTCTTGAAAAAACAATATGAGGTGTCAGGTCTGCGAGGCGAGCAAATTTTAATTCATTGGGTTCACTATCCTGATTGCCCAATACCTTTTGCCAGTAGGTGGAATATTCAGGATACATCTTTCTCCCGAGGATAATGGTATCAGCTTCTTCCAGGTCTTCAAACAGATCTGCCCATTCCTCATCACCGCTCAGTAACCAATCTGTTTCGTCATCGGTTCCCGCGACATACCCGTCCAGCGTGAGCTGCATCGATAAAATAAGTTTTCGTGGATGCATCTTTAATAGGCTTTTCCTTTGTTGGAAGACACGCTTTCAATCCAGTCTTTCACCTGCGCTTCCTCACGTCTCATTTTTGCTGCTAATCTTTGCAGTAGCGGTGTGGCATCTTTGCCATCATAGGATAAATCTTCGCCCGCCAGTTCCGGTTCCACTTCCATTATCAGCGCTTTTACTTCGTCCCAGGGCTTTTCTATTTTTAGTATCTGTGCCATAGTGATAAATTTAGTCTGCTGTTAGTAGTACAACAATAGTACCGTAACTATTCAGGAAGCTGGCAGCATCAATGATCGCTGGGATGTCATAGAAATTCAGGGTCGTCTATCTCCAGCCACACCGGTGCGTGATCACTCGTGCCCGGAAGTGCCCGGATGTTCTTGTCTACGCCTGCTTTAATCAAGCTGGTATTAAAGTGCTTACTTACAAGAAAATGATCGATGCGCAGCCCTAAGTCTTTCGCAAAAGCAGAATGATAGTATTTCCAGAAGGTATAGATCCGCTGTTTAGGATACAGGTTACGAATAGCATCTGTCCAGCCTGTGGCAATTAATGATTTAAATGATTTGCGCACTTCAACCCGGAAAAGTGCATTGTCTTTCCAGCTCTCCGGGTTATATACATCGATCTCTTCAGGCATCACATTAAAGTCTCCTACCAGCAGCACCGGCACATCGTGTTTGACCAACTCCTTCGCATATTTGATAAGTCGTTTAAACCATTGGAGTTTGTAAATAAATTTTTCTGATGGCCACGGATTTCCATTGGGAAGATAAATCGAGGCTACCAGGAACTGATTGTTGATGATGGCTTCCAGGTACCTGCTATGCTGATCTTTAGGATCACCCGGCAATATCCGCCTAACTTCAACCGGTTCTCCAATACGCGATAGTATCGCACTCCATTCCAGCTTTTCTCTCCATGCCAGATCGCCTGATACCCTGCCTTGTTGATCGCGTGTAATGGGAACTTATTCTGTGGGCACTTTAGCTCCTGCAAGCAAACCACATCCGGTTTTGCTTTTTTCAACCATTTCAGCAAGATCTCCAGCCTGCCATTGACCCCGTTGATATTGTAAGTAGCGATCTTCATCCAGTGGCATTCTCCTTTTGTGAAATCTCTTCTTCGGTCATTACGTCTGTTTAAAAAATTTCTCCAAAAACAGTACCGTAATATCATCATTCCTCACCACGTGGTCGGGTAAGGACATCATATTCCTATGATGCCTCCCCTAAGAACTGTGCATGAGAGTTTCCAACTCACACAGCTCAAGCCAATATTAAGTCAGGATTTTGTATATCCCAACCAGCAACACTTATAACCAGACCAGTATAACGCTTTACCCCTTATGGCAATTTTTATGAACCAACGTGAGGTTAGTTAGATTGTCTTTACCTCCGTCTATCCTGCTTTCAATGTAGTGAGCAAACCATTCCGTATCAGCGGTAATTCTCTCAATGCATACGGAGCAATGGCCTTTTTGCCTGCGCCATATCGTCACAAATTTTCTGCGCCCTTCCTTATTACCGAACATTTTTGATGTTATTCTTTGTTTGAAGTATATCTTATATGCCGGGTCAAATGGGGTGGCTTCACTTATAATTTTAGTGTGCCGTTTGATAACTTGTTGGTGGCGTAAGCCAATGCAAGCAGTCTTTTGTTTTCTCCATTTTCGTCTCTCACCTCACAACTAAAGCAATGATTTCGCTCCTTTATTTTTCGAAAGTATTTTGCATGTATCCAGGCCTTGTTCTTGTTAGAGTGCCTGCGTACCGACCATCTCCATAATGCCTTCCATATTTCGTTGTCAACCTTGCCGTATATTTCCGAAGAGACAATTGAACGATGATAATTTGCCCATCGTGTTATTTTAGGATTGAGTTTACGAATCAGGTCTTCTTGTATCGCTGTTGCCATTGCTTTTATGGTCTGCCTGATACCTGTAAGAAACGCTTTAACATTCTTGTTGCCGGGCTTGATGAGGAGTTTTAGGTGCTTCTTGCCAAATCTGTACTTACGAACGTTCTGTCCCAAAAAATCAAATCCTTCTGATATATGCGTGATTTTGGTCTTTTCTTTTGAAAGTTCCAGGCCTCTTTCCTGAAGAAACATTTCGATCATCGGATACACTTCATTTTCAAGTGTTTCTTTTGACTTGGCAATTACTACAAAGTCGTCCGCGTATCTTACAAAATGAACTCCCTGGGGAGATACCTGTTTTCTCTTGCCATACCTGTTCAACGCATTAAAATTCCTGCCTAATAAATCTTCTAACCCATCCAGTGCAAGATTGGCCAGTGTCGGTGATGCAATACCGCCTTGTGGGGTTCCCTTTTCTGTAGCAAACAATTTTGCTTTTTCCATGTAACCTGCTTTGAGCCATTTTTCCAGTACCTGCTTGTCTGTGCAGATATTTTACATCATCCATTTATGGCTTATGTTGTCAAAACAGCCTTTAATGTCTCCTTCAAGAATCCATTCGGGTGCATCCTTTTTGCACTGTCTTTTGAACAGCGCTTCAACAGCATCAGCATTGCTTCGCTCTGGCCTAAACCCATACCTGTTCCAGTCTGCTGTTGTCTCAGACATTGGCACGAGAGCGAGTGTATGCAAGGCTTGCATTCCTCTCTCAGTTTTTTTCTGATTACCGGCCTTGGGTATATAAATTCGCCTTAATGCAAGGGCCTAGTAGCCCCGCCGATTCAGCATGCTAATCATGGAGGCTTTGTCAGCCGAAGTTTTTAGAAGAACCCCGTCCACTCCGGGTGTACGTTTTCCCTGGTTAGTTGTAATTTTCTTAACCGCAATTGCTTTAGCGGAATAAGAATGCGTCATTAGCCATTGTAAGGCTTTCACCTTACGCCAGCGTCTTTCGCGTGTTGCTTTAGCGATACGCACCTGTAGCCTCATTACCAAATGATGGGCATGGTTCCAGTCTATGGAATCCCATTGTTCACCTTGTGTGGGAACCGCATCCATATTTTTACATACAGTCATTTGCTTGTCTCCCCTTAGTTTTAGGTTCTACTTGTTCTCTCGCTATAATTGACCACAATAACAAGTCAGCCGACTTTCACCGCAGGGCAATCGTTTCTTCCCCTATACGCTTCATTACAAAGCGTCCTTCGCTTTTTGTTTGTTCTTTTACCCTCTTTTTCATGGGTCTTCCTTGCGGTTGACTTGCCTCACGGCAGAAAATAGGGCTTACCTTGTTCCGATGCTGCAACATGACTGGTTTAGGTTCTATCTCTCCGCCGTACGAGTTGTATGTCTGTGCAATCCGACGATCAAGCAGATTGTCCCACGCCTGCCTTTTGGCCTGAGCTTATCAGTTTCTTTAGCTCAATAATTTTCACGACGTTTATCAATAGTTCAGTTTATCTTAACCATGCCAGCCAGCCTGGCCCTATCCCGGATGAAACTTCCAGGTCACTTGCAGCCTCACGACCTCAGGTGATAACCTTGCGGTTTTCGATACTTTGTCCTCCAAGCTTCACACCAAAAGATTACTCTTTAAGCATGTCGGAGTAGGCTACCACCAACAGAATGGTGGGTTTCTCTTGATTCTCTCTATTGAGAATTTGAAACAATTGCAACATCAGCTTTACAAGTCGCACTGATCGGAAAATAACAATGCATCAAAAATGGTAAATAGCAATGCATAGCTTCGGTAAATAAGGATATAGAATTTCGGTAAACGGGGATGTATCAATTCGGTAAATAACAATGCATCATTTCGGTAAACAGGAATGCATGATCATTTGATAATAAGTCCAGTTTTGTGGGGCAACAAAGGCTTAAGAAAGTATGGACAATAAAACGATCAACGATTGGATCATGTATTACGAAATTCAACGGTAATTACGTGAAGTATTAACACAGAATGCTGTTACCAAAGCAACGGTATGCACCCACGTACAATAAGATAGTATTCCTCAATTGACGAGTCAGCATTTGCATCACTGCTGGAAAAAAGGTCAATCAGACCCCCTGTTACAAGTTAGAGGTCTAAATGGGTTCGACCATACAGCTGGAAAAAAGGTCAATCAGACCCCCTGTTACAAGAGCCAGTTACTTCCCAAAAAGTAATTGATGAGATTTTCAATAACGATTTCATTAAATTGATTTTAAACACCTGATTAAACTAGTGGAAGGGGGAACTGCCAAATAAGCGCTTCCCGCGTTAGGCGGATGCTTTGTCGTCCTGCCGAGATTCTGCTCAAATTCTACTAAAGTAACAATAACAACAAGCGTCCATTTAAAAGAATGGGCGGGAGCAATGAAATTGCCTACTGTAATTATAATAATTTAACAGTGAAGCATTTAGCAAAAACATTCGTGCTCGTTCATGCAGCATGGCATGGTGCATGGTCGTTTGATAATAACAGGATAATATTAGAAGAGTCCGGTGCAAAAGTGATTACTTTCGACTTACCGGGACATGGTAAAGACAAGACTGAAATAAAAAAGATTTCGCTTGCATCCTATGTCCAAAAAGTTAAAGATGAAATCCTGAAACTGGATGAACCTCCTGTTTTGGTGGGGCACAGTTTGGCTGGGTTTGTAGTTGCGCAGGTGGCAGAAGAAACGCCGGACAAAATTGAAAAGCTGGTATTCATAGCTGCTATGATACCCTATGAAGGAAAAACTGTTTTTGATATAGTTAATGCAGCTACAGAAAGCTAGCTTTTGCAAAACTTAATTTTTGCAGAAGACCAGCGTTGGGCTACTGTGAATGATGAAACTCTTGAAAATGTAGTTTATAATAAAGCCTCTGCCCAGCAAATTGCAGAAGCAGCGCCCAATTTAGTACACCAGGCTACCCAGCCATTTTTTGCTGTAGTTGATACCAGTGCAAACGGTTTTGGCAAAATCGACAAAACATATATTATTTGTGAGCACGATAAAATCCTTTCACCAACCGCACAAAGAAATTTGATTGAAAAAATTGGTATTGGTAAGTCGCTTACACTTAACACCGGGCATGTACCCAATGTTGAATATCCCGCTGCATTAGCACAGGCAATTCTAATAGCTTAAAGTAATACAAAGGTGGAGGTTACATAATTGGGTCAGCCTTCTCCTTTTTAAAACAATAGCATTTGATTTTCCAGTATTATATGGATCAACCGCTATCCGAGATGGAAGACTAAATATCAATCGAACCGGGTTGGTCAAATTGGGCTAACGATCTTGTAAAATATTTTTGTATTTTCACTTTCAAATTCCCTTCCTGATGCCCCGAAAAGTCCTTTATGTTGAAGATGATCCTGACGCCGTAGTTTTCCTTAAGCGGGTGGTTGGTAAACTTGGCGGCTATGAGTTGCAAACTTATGAGAGCGGTGATTCATTGGTAGGGGATCTCAATAAACAGGCTAATCCTGATTTTGTTCCTGAAATCATCCTTTTGGACATCAACCTTCCGGGAATGAATGGCTTTGAGCTGCTGGAACATCTGCGTGCTCAAAAGATGTATAAGCGGGTTCCTGTAATCATGTTTACCTCTTCCGGCGAGGCCGAGGACGTGGAAAAATCTTATCGATCCGGTGCAAATGCTTACCTGGTAAAACCGGATGATTTAAAAAAATTACATGTGGTGCTGGAAGATACCTTCAATTTCTGGTTCAGGCATAACCTTTCCTAAAGGCAGATTCATTTACTTTCAAGCAAACGATGCAGGTAGTCGCGAATCTCTGTAATCCCGGAAGGTTTCCTGATATAGCCTGCTGCGTTGATGAGCTCACATAACTGGTCCAGCTTTTCATATGCAGAATAGATCACAATAGGAGTACCCTTCAATAGCGGATTCTCTTTTAACCTCCCCATGATGGTCTGCGCCTCTTCGTTATTCATAAAATGGTCAACGATAATCAGGTCTGGTCTCACATTCACTTTTTCCTCAAGAAGATCCTGCAAGTGCTCTATTACGATAACTTCATAATTTTTTTGGAGGATCCTGGTCAAAAGCTCGATTGTTTCCGGATCATCATCCAATATCATAATCTTTTTCATTGATCATCTATTTGTTAAAAGCAGGCCCTACATTGTTATTGAATGCGTCAAAGTTAAAGACACTTGTTAAGTATTTTCTCGTTGTTTATAATTAATTGTTCAACAGAATTATATCTTGTTGGATTTACGTATTAAAAATTCGCATACTTCTTCTGCTTAGACCCGATATTCTGATGGTATTATACCTCTACATTATATGCGCCGAAGTCTTCCACGACCTTGCCGGTAATGAGGTAGAAGCCGCGTCCCCTTAAAGTATAGCATTGGAGGCTTGCGGGGAAATGGATGGTATCAACCCAGGTCATCTCTGCATCGAGGCAGGTTCCGAAATACATACTGGCGAGGTGTTTGGTGACAACCGCCTTTTGGTCGATGTAATAATCCAGCATCTTCACCTGTTTGCCAGGCTTGGGTATAAGTCTTTCGCCAACTGGTGTTTGAAAAGATCCTGCTCGCAGAGCTCCATGGGATTGCGGAAAGGGAAGCCCAGGATCTCCATCTCATCGTAACAATCATCGAGTGGGTCATCATGCAATTCGGGCATTTCCATCTGCACCAGTTCTTCTTTGAAAACGGTGTTTTCTACACGATGGTTTTTGCTATTTGACTGCAGGAAGTTGGCTTCCTAGGTCAGGCGTCTCTTGCTCTTCCCGGTAAAGCGTAGGCTACAGGCAGAGATCAGGTTGTTAAGGGGGGCTGCAGTGATGCCGGTGCGCTCCAATAAATCCTGCAGGTGGGCATAGTGTCGTCCATGTTCCCTGTTTTGGACAATCAGCAGCTTAAGGTCATTGGCTACTTCTCCGATCAGCTCGATATTCGCATAGACCTCTTTGTCCTGTATGTGGGTGAAGTAATCGCTTTGGTTGACGCAGGGTAAGTGAAGGGTTCTGCCCCATTAATTGGATTTCTACTAAAGTGCATCGTCCACCCAAAAATAATTTTTCTTTTTTATGCTGCTAAGAATGCTGCGATTATTGCCTGATATTGGTATCATGAGTGATACTGGTATAAAAAGTATATCAAATCAAAATTACCTTCGCCAACAACTAATCAAGTAATACGATGAAATCATTAAATGGTAGAATCGCCCTCGTTACGGGCGGCAACAGCGGCATAGGTTACGCTACAGCAAAAGAGTTAATACAGTCCGGTGCGGAAGTGATGATAACCGGCAGACGACAGGATGCCGTGCAGAAAGCCGCTGCCGAACTTGGGATCGCTGGCTTTGTGGCAGACCAGGGTAAGCTGCAAGATATTGAGCAACTCGTAACTGATGTAGCAAATAAATACGGGAAGATTGATATTCTGTTTATCAATGCAGGCGTTCTTGCAGGAGCTTCCATTGAGAATGCGTCCGAGAAAGATTTTGATTATGTAATGGACGTAAATTTCAAGGGAGCCTACTTTACCCTCAGCCGGTTTATCCCGGTCCTGAATAATGGGGCTTCGGTCGTTTTTTTATCGTCTAATACCGCAAGTATGAATGGTATCAATTCATCCATCTATTCGTCCAGTAAGGCAGCAATCAATTCCATAATGAAAATCGCAGCGTTGGAGCTTGCTCCTCGCAAGATCCGCGTGAATGCCGTGAGCCCGGGTCCCACTAAAACGGAGATTATGAAGAAAGCAGGCCTTGACGAACAGCAGCTTGACACGATCAATACCTGGCTATTGGACCGTATCCCGCTTAGAGATATGGGAACGCCGGAGAATGTCGGTAAGATGGTAGCCTATTTCTGTGGAGATGATGCCAGTTTCATTACAGGTGCGGAGATCATTATGGATGGCGGAATGAGCTTGTAACACTTCTTGACTTTGTTGCCTGATGCGCGTGTCACTACAACTCCTAATTTTGACAGGAACACACAAACAGGAATGTCATGACAGAGGCCCAAATAAGAAAAGCAGGCAAAATACTTTCCAATCCCCGAAATCAAAAAGAAGAAGTGCAGGCACTTCAGGATACGATGTATGTGATTGGAGGGAAGTGGCGTTTATTAATTATCAACTCCATCTGCAATGGAAACAACCGATTTCGGGACATTCAAAGAAGTATACCTGGAATTACTACCAGGATGTTGTCAAGGGAGTTGAAAGATATGGAGGCCAATCAACTGATCAAAAGGACAGTTACGCCTGCGACACCTGTGATGGTGGAATATTCAGAAACTGATTACTGCCTTTCCTTTGGCGGAATCATTTTAGAAATGATCAGTTGGGGGAAAAAGCACAGGCAGCGAATCAAAAAAAGCATGAGGGACAGGGTAACGAATTAGCGTAAGATGGCGTCGGTCACTGGTATTACAGAGGGTACTCGAAAAGCGAACGCCCAACGAGTACGCTCTGCAGGAGGGACCAAAATCATCACAACGAGTAATCCGACTTAACAAAGATCAATAAACCAAAGTATAAGTTTAATAATTTGACATTTTAAGCTAAGAGGTTCATTTGTAAAACAGCTCCAATTGGACCGGATTACATCGATGATTCAGTTTCGACATTAGAGTGAACGTGAACGTAATTATTTTTTTATAACTTCGGCAAGTTCGAACATATTGCCCCACGGATCCTGAAAGAATGCGAGTTTGCGGCTAATAGATGGCAGAAAAAATGTCTCGCCGACAATAGTCACTCCACGCTTTTTCAATTCAGCCACCACCTTATCAACGCTGTTAACGTCCATGCAAATATGGTGAAAGCCCGGCTTTTTAAGGCTTTTGCCTAGATCTGTGTATTTGGTCTGTGAGTCTAATTTACCCTCCGCGAGTATTTCAATCCAAAATGAGTTGGTATTTGCCGGTGCAAGGTAGGCGAGCTTTTCATCTGCGTAGGGCCACTCTTGAATGATGCGGAAATCAAGTTTTTCCGTATACCATTTAATGGCTGCTCTGTAGTCAGGCACCCGAATACCTACGTGATTGCCGCTTAAGCCTGCTAAGGGACTGGCAGGATTAAGCTTGGGCATGTTGAATCCGGTTTCATGCTGTTGCGCACGGACAATGGTAATCTGGAAAGAAAATGTAATCAGCACTAAGGCCAATGTGATTGACTGTTTCATAATTATGTGTTTTTTAATCTTCACATTGCAAAGCTCGCTATGGCAATGCCCTGCGTGTTTATCAATAGCAACACTTTTATTACTAAAATCAAAGAAGTCATTTTTGTAATCACTGAATGCTACAGACTAAGCTGTGACTGAAGGCGCCCAATCTTGGGAATGGGAGCGCCAATTGTTCTTACGGAACTTTGCTGGAGTCAAGTCACAGTTTCGCTTAAAAAAGAATGTAAAACTTGGTTGATCTGAAAAGCCAATGGCTGCACTGATGTCCTGCAGAGACCAATTGGAATAGAGCAGCAGGTTTTTCGCTTCTTCCAAGAGCCTGCCCCTGATGACCGAGCTGACTCTCTTCCCTGTATATTTTTTTAGTAACGCATTTAGATAGTTTGGATGAATGTTCATGAATTGCGCGAATTCCTTCGCTGTCTTAAATCTAATAGGAGTTAACCTATCGATAGCGTAGACCTGATTTTCAAGTAGTTCAAAGAAATGATGAATATGATTATGCTCAATTTCTTTTTCCTGTGGTTTGAGAAACCGGGCGATCTTTATGGTTTCTATCATCAGCAGTTGCATCAAGGCAGGCACAATTTCGTCATGGTAACTATGATGATTTTTGTTCTCTGCGACAATCTTTTCAAAATATTGATGGATCGACTCGACCTCTTCTACCGGCAGAGAAATCACTGTATTACCCGCAGGATGGAACAATTCATATCTTTCAACGATCGCTTTGAGCTGCGGATGATTTGCAATAAAAGGCTTCTTAAAGAACAGGTAAAAAGTGGACACCGTAATGGGTGAGGCAGAAATAGAAAATACATCGTTTGGATGAAGGAAAAGCATTACAGGTTTTTCCATTTGATAAACATTCCTGCCTATCCTGAAATGATTGATGCCGCCTCCGATAAACAACATCATGTAAAAATCGCGACGATGGGGCGTTACAAAATTTGCCAGTTCATCTCCTTGATCATCAAAAGACTTGGATGTCCAGGCTGTTGGAAAACTGCGTGACACCGGGATGTCATATATTGTACCGATAGGTAAATGCTTTGAAATTGTTGACATGAGCATACGTATTTGGCAGCTTTGGAAAAGGTTATCGCCTGAGCAAGTCAATAAGGGTGCCATTTCATAATATGCACATAATCAAATAATTAGATAGTTGCCATCTGGTAAAGGATCAGGAGATTTCCCGATTTCATAATTCAAATATTGTAGGTTACTGGAACCGGAATGGAAGAGAAGATGTTTTTAGTAATTCATCCTTTTCATAACAATAAAATTTACACCCAGCTAGAATTTTAAGCTTAAAACTAATTTGTTTAGTGCCAATTTACTAAAAATTAGCGCAATTAATAAGCAGCCTTATTTGGAGGATCCTGCAGTTAGATGAGTTGTAATCGGCTAATTAGATGTTATAGGGTAACATTAAGACACTTCCCTGCAACGTAAATAAACGCAGCAGGGAAATATGTACTCCCATGTATCACGGTTTTGGAAAATCAATCTCTGTTGCTGAGATTATGTTCATGTAATTTGTGAAAATGCTTAATGAGACCTGTGAGATGATTTCCACTATTTCTGTTTCCGTATAGCCTGCCTGCTTCACCAAGTCTACCTCTGCATTCGAAACTGATCCTCTCTTTTTAAGAATCGTTTTTGCAAATAAGAGTGCCGCTTCAATTTTCTCATCTTCAGATTTCCCTTCACGTGCATCCTCGATCGCCTTTGGGCTTAGCCTGATTTTCCGGCTGATAAAAGTATGTGCAGCATTACAGTAGTCACAACCGTTTTCATTAGCGACGGTCAGCGCTATTAATTCTTTTAGCTGGGAACTTATTGCTGAATGTTGCAATGCTGTACTGAAGGAGATATAGCTCTCCAGAGAGGCGGGAGAATTGCCCATGGTCCGCATCATGTTAGGAACCATACCCATCTTACTTTTTATTGTATTAAAAAGTTCCTTTGTTTTGCCGGTAGCTTGATCCGGGTCTAATGCTTGTAATCTTGTCATGTCTTTAGCGATTTATTTTAAATGTTTATTTATAGCAGGGATCACCTGGGTGCCTATAAGTTCAATTGCCTTCATCAATTGTAGATGTGAAAGACCTGCGTTGTCCATCTGGAAAGTAAATCTTTGTATACCTCCAAGCGATTCACTATGCCTGAGAATTTTTTCTGTTACTGTTTGAGGTCCACCAACCACCAATACGCCTTTAGGACTAACGTTTGTATCAAATTGCTGGCGTGTTACTGGAGCCCAGCCCCGTTCACGGCCAATCCTGTTCCATTGGTCAACATGCCCCGGATAATATTCAGCGACGGCTGTTTTGTCAGTTGTAGATACAAATCCGGGCGAATGGAGGCCAACCTTTAGTTCTTGAGGCGCAAAGCCTGCCAGCGTTCCTGCCTGCCTGTAGATGTCGATCAGTGGTTTGAATCTTTCCGTATATCCGCCAATGACTGCTACCATTAGCGGCAATCCCAAACGACCAGCCCTTTCAAAAGAGGCAGGTGTTCCACCGACACCCAGCCATATCGGTAGCTTTGCCTGCAATGGTCTTGGATAAACCGGAACATCCTTAAGCGGTGCACGGAATTGGCCTGCCCAGGTAACGAATTCATCCTGGCGGATTTTTAGCAGCAGATCCAGCTTTTCGCTGAACAGTTCATCATAATGTTCAAGGCTGAAGCCAAACAACGGAAAGGCTTCTATCGATGATCCTCTGCCAACTGTTATCTCCGCCCTGCCTTGCGATATGATATCTATTGTTGCAAAGCTTTGAAAAAGCTTTATAGGATCCGAAGCACTAAGCACTGATACTGCACTTGTCAGCCTGATTTTTTTTGTTCGTGCTGCAGCAGCTGACAGGATCACTTCCGGTGCGGCGTCTAAGAACCCTTTTTTATGGTGTTCCCCGATACCAAAAACAGATAGCCCCAATTGATCCGCATGTTCTATGCGTTCCAGCAGTTCCTTCATGGCTAGGGCGGGGGTGATATTCTTGTTGCCATACATTGCAGATGCGAAGCTGTCGATACCAATTTCCATGTCGATCGTTTGATGTGTTTAATGGCCGAAAATAATCCTGGTGTGATATGCCTATCTATTGATTTAAATGTTTTATCCTTCTTTGATAAACTGCAACTCGCCGGTGATCTTTACATCTTCGCCTATGAGCAGACCTCCGGTTTCAAGGGCTGCGTTCCATGTAAGCCCAAAATCTTTCCTGTTGATTTTTCCTTCAACAGAAAACCCAGCTCGTGTTTTTCCGTAAGGATCAACTTCAGTTCCGTTAAAACTGATGTCCAGCGTTATTTTTTTGGTGATACCGTTGATTGTGAGCTTTCCTGAAGCTGGATTATCCAAATTATCTGTTTCGAACGTGATGATTGGGTTGACTTCCACGTGGAGGAAATCTGCTGATTTGAGGTGATTATCCCTGTCTGCGTTGTAGGTAGAAAGAGAATTGGTCTGTATGGTCACCACTGCCTTTGCCTGTGAAAAGTTTTCATCTTCTGACTCTAGTTGTACATCGAAGTCTGTAAAATTTCCTTTAACGTTAGAAATCATCATGTGTCTTACTTTGAAAGTAATATCGCTGTGCGATAGATCAAGCTTCCATTTTGTTGTCATTGTGTTGATTTTTATTAGTGATTGATTATTTTAAAAGGTCATGTCTGGTGTGTTGAAAATCATTCCAGCCTGCATGCTTCGTCGAATGAAAGTCTCAAGTCGCGTGGGTAAAGTCTGCTATCATCTCCATAACCGATGGTGCAAATGAAATTGGCTTTCCAGGAAGTGCCTTTAAAAAAGGTTTCATCTATAATTGTATTGTGAAACCCTGACATAGGACAGACGTCAAGCCCTAATCCGCGGGCCGCGATCATCAGGTAGGCACCTGTTAATGAACTGCTTCGATAGGCGATCGATTCGGCGAAAGCTGGATCGCTTTCAAACATGCCTTTCACATCCATTCGAGGAAAAAGCTTCGGCGCTTTCTACCAAAATTCCTGATCCTGCGCTATGATCGCAGTTACAGGCGCGGACTGTACCTGGCCCAAATTGCTTCCCATCCCTTCCAACGCGGGATAGAGCTTTTGTTTGCCTGATTTGCTTCGAACAAAGACGATGCGGGCTGGCTGTAGATTCCCACTTGTCGGACCAAATTTTATGATATCATATAGTGCTTTAAGATCTTCGTCTGTTACCGGCTTATTCGTCCAGTGATGGTGTGATCTTGCTTCAATAAAAAGCTGATTGAAGACTTCTGGTGAAAGTGGATGGCGGATTGAAGCCTGGGCTTTTTCGCCAATATGCTGTATTGTTTGCATCACATTAAATTTTTGACCTGATATTTTGAGTGTATCTCCACGTATTTACAGAACGTTCTCTGGGATTTTTAAGGTCTTAAGAGATTGCTTGTTAGACCCGTGCAGTATTATATTTTGATTGGAAGAAGATGCTGCCCTGTAAATGAAATTATCTACGCTGTACTTTCCTGACCCATATATAGTAAGTACTGTTAGCATACCGATGACGAGTAGGTGATATTCGAAGCCTTCGCCCTGCAGTGTTCCAGCCCAGTTCATAAAAAAACCGACATGGAGATGTGCCTTAAAGATCATACCCAAAAAGAGCACGATAGAAGTAGCGGCAAAGACCCGGGTAAACAAACCTGTAAGGATCAGCAAGCTGCCAAAAAATTGTATGGCGATTACCAGAAATGCGATGAACGATGGTAGTCCGAAAGCATTAAACATAGTCATCGAATTATTGTAGCCTGGTCCTCCAAACCATCCCAATAATAATTGAGCTCCATGTGGCCATAGAACAATAGCAAAAGTTATTCTTAAGAAAAGCTGTGCGAACGACTGTTCAGATGTGGTGAGTCTTTGAATAAATGTTTTCATGATATTTTGTTTAATTTTTATACCACAAAACTGCGATTGACACGCGGCCTGCTGAATGACCTTTGTCACGAAATGGTCTTGACATTTGTCAATGGTGTCAGGTAACGGGATTTGTTGAAAGGAGCATAAGAGTGCAAAGCTGAGTGTTGCGCAGTGGTATAAAATAAAAAATGCGGGCTGTTTCCCCGCATTCAAAAGGCGAAAAAATATATGATTATCCTTCCTGAAACAACCCTACTACATAGCCTTCCTCAAGCTGTAGATGACAATATGCAAAAGTGTTACAATTTCTGATGATTCCTTCAGCACTTTTAGCACCTGCTGATAGCATCACTTCAACGGACCGTTCAAGGTCATCTACTCTGAAATTCATAACTGGGTTCTGGTGATCAAAGATCATTTGAGGACGAAGAAACCCAATGCCGTAAATTTCTAGTAGCGTACGATCATCAATTTGAAAAACGGCAACATCGGGATCACTCAACAGTTTCTTTGCACTAAGAATACAGACTGCCAGCGTTTCAAGCAAAGATCCAGGTGCATTGCTGCCTTTTAGTGAAATGCGTGTGGTAATCTTATTTTTTTTCATCAGTAATAGCATTTGAGAAAGATCAAAAGTAGGCCTTGAATATGGGGGTACGAATGACATTTGTCAAGAATGTGTCCTGATTAAAGTCAAAAAGAAAAACACATTTTGATTACCAAACCATTAACCTCTTAATGCATTTTTTTTGATACGACTGAGTGTTTCTGGTGATATGCCCAGGTAGGAAGCGATCATATTTTGAGGGAAACGTAAAACAAATGCGGGATAACTGCTTACCAATTCTTCGTAACGTTCTTCAGCAGTCAGGCTGATCGCAGCGTGAATTCTTTGCTGGCTTGCGATAAAGCTCTGTTTGTCCATGGATTTTGTGGTGGCATTCACGGCCGGAATTTCAGCCATCAATTGCTGAAAATGTTCCCAGGTAATAAGTAAGAGGTTGGAGTCTTCGAGCATTTCAATATTGAATTTCGAAGGTATTCCCTGGGTATAGCTTTCCGGATCACCAAGCCACCAACCCTCCACTCCAAACCTAACGATATGCTCGTGTCCCTTTTCGTTCACCGAAAACATTCTGGCGGCTCCTTCTACAATGAATGCTGCGTATTTACAGATATCACCCTCTTGCAATAAGTATTGTTTTTTACGGAATTTCTTGGGTCTGAACTTTTCTTCGATTAATTCTTGTTCTTCTTGCTTCAGGTTGAATCCTGATTTGAGCTCAATATATTTAAATAGATCAGCATGCATATTCGGCGAGAAAGATAGCACAATAAAGCATGAATTTACATGTAAGCCGGTAATAATAATAAATAAGTTATTGTTGTTACCTGTGGATTTCTATCACACCATAATTTGGTTTGAGTTAGGAAATCATGATAATCCGGTGCTGCACTTCTCCAGGGTTAAACTTGTGTCGTTTCCAGACCTCATCCTTCTTCAGATGCAACTATTTCTGTACTCATAATATTCTTCATGCGCCGGATCATTTATCGCCTTCTTAAAATCAATAAACCCATAAGGTCCGCCGATGTCTTCCGGGGTGTTTTGCCTTCCCCCTCCTATGATATTAGCCACCACAGAATCATTGTCAAATACCTCTTCTATCCTAAGGTAGTGTTTCCAATCGTCGCCATAATCATAGATATAAAATAAATGATCACCTACGGTAGTTAAATACTGAGCATGGCGAACTCTTTTGCTGTATACGATGTCTCTTTACGCACTATATTCCGGCAAGCTGAAAATTAACGCACTGTTGACCGGCTGATCCACGAATTTATAGAGGTGTGAATTGCTCCATCCAAACACCACCTGTATTACCCCGTGCAGTTTTTATAAAGTAAAATGACCCGGAACGAGCAACTTCCGCCAGATGGCCGGTCCACCCCAATCTAAAAGCTGGATGTCTAATTGAAGTAACATAGGATCGCTAACGTACTATTTGTCTTGTAAGCATTTAACAATTGCCCCTATCAAACTAGCGGTAGCTTTCATCCGATTCCTGCTACCGTTATTCAAATGATCCTCTTTTTTCACTAAAGCATATTCGGTTTTGTACATATTGACTACGATCAAATCACTGGTCGCCTTGATCAGTTCAAAATAGTAAAAGCGGTTTTCAATTTCAGCCCTGTAGCACTTTCTCCTAAGTATATAAACGCGGCAAAATAAAGTAAATTCGTTTCGACTTCTATGGGTAAAACAGATGCGCAATTCTTAATTGATTTTAACGGTAAACCTTACACTGTGCATTTCATGTCCTCAGGTTTTTTATGTGTGCTGTATGAGTCTTGAATTCAAGCAATTATTTGGTGGGAATGTTCTAAAATTACTTTTTGAAGCGGTAGATCATATGCCAATAACAAAAAATGGCTAACTGGTTTCCGGTTAATTTATATCGCCGCTTTGCGAATATCAGGAAGAAGAGTTTTGTTGACCGATCGGAAAAAGCATTTGCATTTAATTAAAGTAAGAGTGTTGGTAGAGAATATCGCGAATCTATCTAAAAACGCATTACGACAATGATTTTAAGGAGTCATGATACCGTAAAAACACAGTCAAATTTCGCCGCATCGTTTTGTATAAATTTGGGTACGCATTTAGGCTTGACCATGAAATGGAGAACCCTTCCACAAATCGGTACGGCGCTGAAGCGAGCCCTTAACGAAGAATCGATAACATGTCGAATGGAAAAATATCTTTCTGTTTAAGATAAAAATTGTTTTGCATTACGGTATCCTAAACCTTTTACAATTAACCATTAACTACGTCTACACTTTTGAAATTCATCTTGATTTCGGAGGCACATCAAAGACACAGTAACTGATCGCTGTCTCATGACCATTGTATAATTGCAGCGCATCAAAGTCCGGGTTGCCTTGCTCGTTAAAGACAACGACCTCACCATCCAACACCACGTGATGCTTGAGCGCTTGGAGCGATTTGGCTAAGGGCGGATATTTCTTCGTATAATCCAATCCGCTTCGTGAGTCCATCCTCACTTTACCCTTATTTACATAGCTGATAATACGATACCCATGCCATTTAATCTCATAAAGATACTCCTCATTGTCAGGCGCTGTTTTGGTCAGCGTACAAAGCATCGGTGAGATGCGTTCCGGCATCGCAGCCTTTTTTCCATTCATTTGTTTTTGTCGAGTGGTACTTGCCATAAGCATGTTGAAAAGATTCAACAAATCGTGCTATAATTCAACAGTGCAAAAAAGCCCCGATAGTACGGGGCATTCGCATCATTGGGTCTGTAAGACAGTTTATTTCCCTTTGACTCTGTTTTCTACTTTTTTGCGCGAATTACCCGTATTCTTAATCGCCTTCTTCACGGTGTCGGCACTTGTTCCCAGTTTGCTTGCCTCATAGTTCACTTCGTAATCCTGGCCGCCGGCCACTTTTGCGCGGTCCTGTGCACGGCCACGGGTGCTGTTTGTGTTTGATTTCATAGTATTCGTTTTATATACCATTTTAAATTTCGTGCCAGATTCCAAATGCTGGTGACCATACAAAGAATCGTTATGGGAAAGCGGTGCTACAACAACGGCAATAAAAAACACATGATCACAATATGCAATAGTCATTATGATGATAGCGCACCGCGACACCCATTTGCTTAGGTTCTACTAAAATGCAAACATTATGAGCAATACATCAGAAGTTTTGAATGGTCTGATAGAGATCAATAATGACCGGGTGGAAGGGTTTCAAAAAGCCCTAGCAGATATCAAAGACGAAAACATAGACCTGAAAGGTTTATTTCAAGAATATGCGTCGCAGATCCGCACTTATGCGCAGCAATTGACAGAGCTGGCAGAGGCATACGGATCAGCGACAGAAACAGGAACCAGTGTTAGTGGTAAATTACACCGCGCATGGATCGATGTAAAATCGCTGTTTGGCGGTAATGACAGGGAAAGCATTCTCGATGAGGCAGAGCGTGGTGAAGACGCGATTAAGAAAGCATATGCAGATGCGTTAGCCGACAACCAATTATCTGCAGGAGCAGCGGAACTTGTAGCGAGGCAGGCAGATGGGATACGTGATGCGCATGACAAGATCAAAGCTTTGCGCGATACAGCTGACGCTCTATCTAAATAAAATACTTTTTAATCTTCCTTTGAAACTTGGTCCCCGCATTACGCGGGGATTTTTATTGTTGTTAGTAAGGCTCTACCTGGATTAGGGTTGCGAGTTGATCACAGTCGAACACATCCACACCTTAGATCACCCATATCTTTTCTTTCATGCGACTTTCGTGTTTTCGTACCGTGGTTCTGCTTCTGCTTTTTTCCATGCTACAAAGAAAATGTCAGCAGCTTTTGCTTTTTCCGGGTCTCCGGTCCCGCGAGGGAGGTTCTTATAATTTTTAGTCTTATCATATTTTTTTCCACCCTTGTAGTTGGTGTAACGTCTGGCCCTTGTAAAACCCATCTGCAGAAATTTTCTGACCATGTCAGCTCCCACAAAATCTCCCATGTCCAGATACATTAAAAACCTTTCAAAAAGTTGTTCACTACTGTGTTTTGCTATTGTCTCTGTTTTAAACCGCCACAACGGTAACAACTCAGATTTGTAGGGTAGGCAAATAAGTACACCCTGCTCACCTTTGCCAATACAGTATTGCTCGGGATGCAACCTGTAGTCGATGTCTTTTTTCCATTGATAAGCTGAATGGTCGAAATTCAGGTAGGATGGCTGTTTATCCATGCCGGCAGTCGCTATAGCTGAATGTTCGATTAAACAATGGATAACAGGTAGAATACAAGAAAGTTTGAAGGAAAAGACCTAAGCAGTCATTTAATGCAATTTGCTTTTTCAACACATCCTGACTAAATATGATTCTCATCTACGTACACTTGCCATAACAAGCAATATTCTGATTCAGTCCTCCGTTGAAAGATTTGTATTTCAAAAAGTTAATCTGAGAAAAGTATGAAGTATATAACTGATATGAACGGTGCTATTATGCCTGTCCACGATGTCGCCGGATGCATTAAACAAGTGGCGGTCATTCTGGAAAATGATTTTCAATTAAGTGAAACGGAAAAACAATACTGGCTCTCTATCGCGAGTCAATTGCACAGCTTGTCAAAATGAATTTAAAGTCAAAAAAATCAGGCAATTCCCTTGATGACTTATTCTTAGGTGTTTTTATGCTGTTCTTTTAATTGTTTCAATATTGCAAGCCAATTCTTTTTTTCCTTTACTTCCATTACCAGCACTTCCTCAAGGAGAACCTCGATCTGCTTTATACAAACTGAAGCATCGTCGAATGGCACTTCTCTCCCATTTAAATCAATAATGATTTTCATCATCTTAAAAAAACAAAAATAATACCGATCATCGCCCAAACTTTAAATGCTACTTTAGCTCTATGAAAAACCTCCAGATCTATCATATCGAAAATGAGGAAATTATAGCTCTTGCGGTTGCACGCTTGATATCCTGGGTTTATTCGCCAAGTGTAGTAAGTCATTTTGCAAATGCCAGCGATGCAGCTTCACATCTGAGGGATGTTTAAACCGAAAATTGGCCAGATGTTATTTTTCTGGATATTACGATGCCCGTAATGGATGGGTGGAAATTTCTTGAAGTTTGGGGAACTTTGCCCAAAAATCAGATAGCTAAAACATGCATTTACATGCTTTCATCTTCTCAGAATCAGGCCGATATGATCAGGGCTAAAAACACTGGGCTTGTTAAAGACTTTATTACGAAGCCACTTCGAACCAGCCATTTGGAAAAAATTTTCCTGGAAAATGGATGGTTAAATGAATAGCAACAGCAAATTTACCCTGACCACAAATGCATTTGAACAATGGAACGGTGTTTGATTTCCTCTCAAAGTAAACACTTCCATTATGATCATTGGTGTAACCTTTTTAGCGGCAGCTCTTGGCATCTGCGCATTTATTTATACGCGCAAACCTGAGAGCCAGGCTGAACAGTAGCGAGCGTCGATCTCAATGTTACTTTGCAGTTCAGTGAGTTTAAGTTTTATATAGCCAAGGTGATGTTATTGGGGCTTTTTCGTGTCCTCGACAACTTCCTTGATGTTTAGCGGGCACTTGTCAAGCACTTTGCCTTGTAGGGCTTGCATTGCTGTTCTGGCCTGGGTTTCATCTTCCATTTCAACCAAGCCGCGACGAGCGCTGGAACCGGTAATAGGATTTAAATATATTTTGGAATACTTTACCCATCCATAAGGGTTGAAAAGGCGTTGGAGGTCGTATTTATCAAAACTAGCGGGGAGGCAGGTGATGGTCATTCGCATAAGCAAAAGTAAAATGTTTAAGATACAGCATTTCCGGCAGCGTCTAAATTGTAAAGTCGCAGTTTATTGTATAGAGTTTTCCGGTCAATATTCAGGGTGATGGCTGCTTTGTTTTTATTGTTTTTGCACCGTGCCAGCACATCCATAATTAAGCGTTTCTCTTCCAGCGTTACTATTTCTTTTAAATCGTTTGGATTAGAAGAAATTGGAATTTGCACCAATTGATCTATCGCATGATCCGACGACAGCGTAGATTTTTCTGAATGCCAGATTTCATGGGGAAGACAATTGATTTCAATCATTGATCCCTTTTCCAGTAAACAGCATCTTCTTATTACATTCCTCAACTCCCGAAGGTTTCCTGGCCAACCGTATTTGATAAATAAATCCTTCACATCACCGGAAAAATGCATCGACGTTTTTCCCAATTCTGCTGCTGCGAGTGCCAGAAAGTGATGGGCTAGTGGGAGGATATCTTCTTGTCTGTCGTAAAGTGAGGGAAGATTGATCGTGAATTCATTGAGCCGGTGAAAGAGGTCTTCCCGAAATGTTCCCTCTTCGCTAGCAGTCATTAAATCCCTGTTAGAAGCGACTATAAGCCTCACATCAAAATCTTGTTCCTTGTTACCTCCAATCCTTCTGAATTTTTTCTCCTGGATCGCCCGTAACAAATAGGTTTGAATTTTTGGAGGGAGGTTCCCAATCTCATCAAGAAAAAGTGTACCTCCGTCCGCCTGTTCAAAGCATCCGATCCGGTCATCGACCGCCCCGGTAAACGCCCCTTTCAAATGTCCAAAGAAAGTGCTTGCTGCAAGTTCTTCGGTGAGTGTGCCGCAATCAATGGCGATAAAGGGGGCTTCTTTTCTTTTGCTTTGCTGATGTGTGAGTCTTGCCACCATGTCTTTACCTGATCCGCTCGGACCATAAATATTAACACTGTAATCCGATGCTACAACCAGGCTCAATTCGTCCAATATGGTCTGCATGACAGAACTCCCTGTTTCCCAATTTGCTTCTTCAATTATCTTCTTGTTTGTCTCTGAAGACTGAAGATGATGTTCCGGGAGTTCAGCCAAAGCCGCGCGTATATCCGGAAGCGTATAAGGCTTTTGAAGAAAGTGGTCTGCTCCGCTTTTAATTGCTCGTACGACTAACCGTATAACGGGAGAAAAGCTACTTAAGAATATTTTGGCGTCCGGAATGAGCTTGCGAATCATCTGCATTGTATCAAGTCCGGTCTTATCTCTTAGGCGTTCATCAATGATAATAATGTCAAATTGTGTGTGTTTACAATATTCAATGGCTGTCGCTGCTTTGTGCATAACCGTAACATCAAAGGAATCGTTTGTCAGTATGCGACTTGCATTAGTGGCGTGATTAACATCTCCGTCAATCAGAAGAACTGTATGTTCTGACGATGTTTTCGTCATAGGTATGGCTTAGAAATAAAGGTACGCTATTCATCATATACTGATGATTTTATCGGTTAAGTTTTATATTAGAAAGCTGTAGAACTGTCAAAAAGCAAAACTTATAGCTCTTGAAAACATAAACGAAATCCGGAATACTTCTTGTTCTGCGCTTACTCAACTTGCATCTGATCGGTCGACTGATCAAAAACACAGATTATCGACGATTGCCCTATACGTCGTAAAGCTCAATAACACTTTGCTTGAGCCAGTCCAAAAATCCTGGAGGGTTGCAATCAATGGATATAATCTGAATCTTCCAACCTTCACTATCTAAGCTCAGTTGCACCCTTTGTATGTTATCCTCCAAATTGAGATTATCCTGACGCACGGTATAAGCAACCTGTAAAAGATTGTGCGGCTCTAATTTAAAAGAGGGATGGTTCACATTAAGTGCCGTTACTGAAATGATAAGATCGACGTGTATATCTTTTAGATCATTGTATGTTGTTACTAGTCGTAGCGTTATCGGTTCTTTCATATGCCCAACAACGTTTTTTACCTGTAAACTTGTACGTGAACGAATTAAAATATGGTTACCGTTTGATTGAAACTGCGTAATACCGGTAAACCTTTGGCTGCTAAAAGTTTTTGCGTGACGGGTCTTCTTCAATCGTCTTCAATTAGGATTAAGGTGCCATCAAAATTATTTCGACTATTCACATCCTTCTCAAAGAGCTCTTTGCAAATGCGATAAAATTTGTTGAAATTGGTGCGAATGTTGTGCATCGTTGTTTTTTGTATTTGTCGTTACTTACTTAACAACAGCACAACATTTTTGCATCACCGATTTACAAATTTTTATTTTATAATACATCTGTAATTTAGTAGTACAAGGCGTTAATACTACTTTTTTTAGCCGGATCATTCTCGCGAACTCCTCTAAGTCATCTTTGCAATGGCTTCTTGCACGTTTTTCAGCAAACTCCATTCAGGAAAAATTGACACTTCAATCCTGTTTGTGAGCATGGAGTTGCTTTATATGGTCGTATTCGGTCAATACATATATTTATATATTGAATATGAAAATCAGCAACCTGTATTGTTTAAAACATTCTTCTCAGCCAAGACATAGACCATCATTGGAAATCGGCATTTACAACATTCGATAGGTAACTCAAAAAAACATACTCAATACGGTTATATCTGCTTGCTTAATCACATTTACATCATTCCTGAATAATATAATAAAGAATGTTTTTTTCCGTTCATCAACGTCCTTTTCTTTACCGATACCTACTAATCTCCTGATCGAAGACTTTTGGTTGGGTTAGAGATAGCAAACTTCCATGTCTGAAGTATTAAGACAAAAAGTGAAATCGCCGTGATTAGAAGCCCAGTTTTTAACACGATCCATCCGGATAAGTTAATCCTGTAAGCAAAACCTTGAAGCCATTTTCCAATCGTTATCCAGGCAATAGGTATTGCTATTAAAAATGCAAATGCAATTTGTAAGACAAAGTTTTTTGTAATTAGAACAATTATTTGCATTACTGATGCTCCAAGTACTTTTCGAACACCAATCTCTTTTTTTCTATTGTCTGATAAAAAAAATACCAAGCCGGTCAGACCTATTAAGCTAATCAGTATCAAAAACGCCGTAGCGCATTTTAGTAAAAGCCCCAACTGCTGTTCTTTTTCATAAAGTTTTTCAATACTCTCTTCTAAGAAAGAAAATTTAAATACCATTCCTGGGTAGAACGTTTTCCACTGTTTTTCGATTTCAGTCAGACCTGTCTTCCAAACAGATCCTGTTACATTGCTTTTTAGCCGGATGTGTAGTGTTTTATAAAAAGAAGCATATGGAGTAAAAAGGAGGGGTTTTACCTGATTTATAATGGAAGTTGAATTAATGTTATTAAAAACACCAACAATAGTTCCGCGACGGAAATTATCCTCTAATGGCTGACCCATTACATCTTGTAAATTGTTGGAGTAGAAATCTCTTACGAATGCTTGGTTAACAACGCGTTGTGCTACTAAAAGCTCAAGGCATGTTTTATTTTGGATATCTTAATTCCGTTTTGAAAATTGATAAGTTGTAAAATAGATACTCCAGATAGTTTGGATGTGAGTCTGGCAGCGACTCCTGCATATGTTTTCGCATAGTTCTTCTTTAGATTTAGATGGTCGCATAGTTGCGCAAATACGGTTTCCACCATCTGCCGCCTG
>Ga0207426_1000892_pt1 | contig 30213 bp, 28 predicted proteins | sample AraplaMF_Cvi_mMS_FD_184265 | JGI IMG/M metagenome (GOLD analysis project Ga0207426, IMG submission 184265) | Arabidopsis root microbial communities from the University of North Carolina, USA - plate scrape MF_Cvi_mMS (SPAdes) (version 2) | ecosystem: Host-associated > Plants > Roots > Endosphere... | reverse complement strand
GGGGCGTAGAGGCCGTGCCAGACGCCGAGTTCGAACCCCTTGAGCCCGGCCTCGTCGGCAGTCGGCAGATCAGGCAGGCTCTTCAACCGCTCCTTCGTGGTGATCGCATAGGCCTTGACCTGCTTGGCCGTGATCGGCCCCGTCGTGTTCGTCGCCTGATCGCAGGTGAGATCGATCTGCTTGCCGAGCAGATCGTTCATGATGGGACCGTTGCCCTTGTAGGGCACCGTGGTGAGCTGCTTCTGGATCGCCGTCATGAACAGCATGCCGCACAGATGCGAGGCCGCGCCCAACCCGGCATTGGCGTAAGTCAGCTTGTCGCCCTGCTGCTGGGCGTAGGCGACCAGCTCCTTGAGCGTGTCGGCCGGGAAATCCGGACGCGCGATGATGGTCATCGGCGCATTGGTCACCAGCCCGATCGGTGCGAAGGCCGTCTTCGTGTCATAGCTCAGATTGCGATACAGCGTGGCCGCGGTCGAGATGCCGACATGATGGACCAGCAGCGTGTAGCCGTCCGGCTGGGCGCGCGCAGCGCGGGTCGCGCCGATCGTGCCGCCGGCACCCGTCGCATTCTCGACGATGACCTGCTGCCCGAGCGATTTCGCCATGCTCGCCGCGGTCAGGCGCGCAACGGTGTCGGTCGGTCCGCCGGCGGCGTACGGCACCAGCACGGTGATGGTCCTGGTCGGATAGTCCTGGGCGCTCGCCGCGCCAAGCGACAGGAGCAGAGCGGACACGATCGTGATAAAGCGCATGTTTCCTCCAGATTCTTGTCGCGCCATCAAAGCGCATCCCCGGCCGCACGGCCATCGGGGAAAGCGGCTTCAGCGAAAGTGTCGCAACCCTTGCACGGATTTCACGCGCGCGCAGGGCCCTGCGTTTCAGCGGCCGCTTCGAAAATGAAGTTGTGGCAATAGCCGGGCATCTTCCAGAACCATTCGCCGTCCTGGCGCTGATGCACGGCGACGTCGAAATCCGCGATCGGCAGAACCTTGTCGCCGCTGATGAAGCTGCCGCGATAGCCGAGCGCGTTCAGATAGGCGAACACGTCGTTGATGCTGCCCGGCGACTGGTGCCGTTCCTCGCACTCGAAAACCAGCAGCGGCCGGTGGCGGCGCAGGATTCGCTCCGCGCCCCTGAGAACATGTAGTTCAGCGCCTTCGACGTCGATCTTGATCGCGGAGATACGGGTCTGTTCGTCGAAATAGCTGTCCAGCGTCACGACCGGGACGCGGACCGAGGTGAATTTGCCGGACGGACAAAGCAGCGACGCACCCGGTTGATGGCCGTCCGGAACGAACAATTCCAGTTCGCCATCGGTCGAATAGACCGCCTTCGCCTCGACCACGACGTTGCGAAACTTCAGGGTACGACAGAGTTCGGACAGGCGGCGTGCGAGCGACGGTTGCGGCTCGAACGCGACGAGGCGCCCGTCTCCGCACCAGCGCGCCAGCCAATAGAGATAGCTCCCCTTGTTCGCGCCGACGTCGCACGCGACGTCTCCCGAGCGAATGTGCTGGCGGAGCGCACGCAGCTCGGCCTTCTGATCGCGATATCTGGACCGCAGCGTGCGAACCGCAAAGCGCGCAAGTTGGTCAAGCACCCCCATGCCCTCCCAAAATAATCAAGTACGTGTGGCTGCAGACGCTGGCTTCGTCCTCATCGGGCGGAAAAATCTGCCGCCGATTGCTGCGCAGCGAGAGACCTGCAGCTCAAGATGAAATGGAATTCCGGTCGTCCGAACGCGAACGAATAAAGACAAGAAGCAACTTCAATCGAACGCGCGGCAGTGTAAGGCGCTGCCGCGCATCCGCAACAGGGCAGCCGGTCAGGCCGACTTCTTCTTCGGCTTCGGCTTGGTCGGCTTCGGTGCAACAGGCACTTCCGGCGTGCCCTCGATCGAGGACAGGCGGCCGGACGTGAATGTGTAGATGCCGGCGCGCGGGCCGGTGTTCCAGGTGACGACGGCGACGCGTCGGCCGGCGGCATCGCCGGAGAGGCTGACATTCGAGGGCGCGCCGATCCCGCGCACCACGTCGCATTCGGTGTGTCCGAGCGCGACCGTGCCGGTCGGCGCAGGCGCCGTGGTCGATGCGTTGGCATCGGCCGGTCCGGGCGGCGGCGTCATGCCGGGACAGGCACCATCGGCACTGACCAGATCCTCCGCGGCGACCGGCTTGTCCGGCGACAACGGCGGCGATTCAATCGAGATGCTTCTGATGAAGAGACGACCGGGACGCTGGAACCACTCGGCGTCCTTGGCGGACGCCAGCATGTCGGCCCCGCCCGCGCAGCCCGCCATGAGCGGTGCGACGGCAACCAACGCAACTATGAGCGACCTGGGAAGCTTTTGATGTCGCACGATAAACTAAATTCCCCGCATCAAGGATCAGCCCTAAACGATTGTACCAACATCACTTTGCGGCACGAAGGTGGCTAACGCCAGCATCGCTCCGAAAGTGCAAATTATCATTAATTGCGAGCGACCGCTAATTCCGGCGCTGCCACCGTCCCCGTTCGTCGGCCTGCCAATAGGTGACATCAAACCCGCGCGTCTTGCAATCGGTCCAGGTGCTGCGGGCCAAAGCCAGCGCGTCGGGATCGTCACCGTTGAACAGCAGCACCATGCGCTCATAGCCCTGCGCATCCTGCGGGAGCGCCGCGTTGTCGACCAGGAACCGGACATTGGCCCCGTTGGGATTGTCCTCCTCGATCGCCAGAATGATCGGCTGCTCGGCCGCGTCGTTCACCCGCCATGTCGCGTGAGGCAGGAAGGAATCGTCGCGGTAGGTCCATAGATGCGCGTCGAGCGCATCGGCGCGCTCGGGCGACGTCGACTGCACGACGACGCGCCAGCCGCGCTCGAGCGATTTCTCGAGAAGCGGCGGCAACACGTTCTCCACCGTCATGTTTTGCAGATGATAGAACAGGACTTCAGTCATCTCTGATCATTTGCGCTCGTAGTGGTCGGCCACCAGCCGATCGAGCAGCCGGACGCCGTAGCCGCTGCCCCAGCTCTGGTTGATGTCGGTCTTCGGCGCGCCCATCGCGGTGCCCGCGATGTCGAGATGCGCCCACGGCGTGCCGTCGACGAAGCGCTGGAGGAATTGCGCCGCGGTGATCGAGCCGCCGTGACGGCCGCCGGTGTTCTTCATGTCGGCGAACTGGGAATCGATCAGCTTGTCGTATTCGGGGCCGAGCGGCATGCGCCAGACCTTCTCCCCGCTCTCGATGCCGGCGGCGAGCAGACGGTCGGCGAGTTCGTCATTGTTGGAGAACATGCCGGCGTGTTCGGTGCCGAGCGCGACCATGATGGCGCCGGTCAGGGTCGCCAGATCCACCATGAATTTCGGCTTGGTCCTCTTGGCGACGTACCAAAGCACGTCGGCCAGCACGAGGCGGCCTTCGGCGTCGGTGTTGATGATCTCGATGGTCTGGCCCGACATCGAGGTGACGATGTCGCCGGGCCGCTGCGCATTGCCGTCGGGCATGTTCTCGACGAGGCCGATGGCGCCGACCACGTTGGCCTTGGCCTTTCGCGCCGCGAGCGCGTGCATCAGGCCGACGACGCAGGCCGCGCCGCCCATGTCGCCCTTCATGTCCTCCATGCTGCCGGCCGGCTTGATCGAGATGCCGCCGGTGTCGAAGCAGACGCCCTTGCCGACGAAGGCGACCGGCGCTTCGCCCTTCTTGCCGCCGTCCCAGCGCATGATCACGGTGCGGCTCGGCCGCGACGAACCCTGGCCGACGCCGAGCAGCGCCCCCATGCCGAGCTTGTCCATCGCCTTGACGTCGAGCACCTCGACCTTGACGCCGAGCTTGCGAAGCTGGGCGGCGCGGCGCGCGAACTCCTCGGGGAACAGCACGTTCGGCGGCTCGTTGACGAGGTCGCGCGCGATGACGACGCCGTCGACGACCGCGGCCGCCGACGCAAACGCCCTCTTCGCCGCCGCGGCGTCGCCCACCGCGACCGAGACATCGGCGCGGGTACCGCTCTCCTCGCCGTCCTTCTTTTTCGTCTTGTAGCGATCGAACTTGTAGGCGCGTAAGCGCAGGCCCGATGCGATCGAGACCGCCTGCTCGCTCGACATGGCGCCATTGGGCAGTTCCGCGATGATTGTCATGGCGCTGGAACCAGCCGACAGCTTGCTCGCCGCCACGCCTCCGAATTTGAGGAAGTCGTTGCCTTTCAGGCCGGCCGGCTTGCCGGCGCCGATCACAACCAGGCGGGTCGCCTTCACGCCCTCCGGCGCCAGGATGTCCAGCGCAGCACCGCTTTTGCCCTTGAAGCCCGCGGCCGAGGCCGCCCGTTTGACGAGGTCGGCGCCGCCGCCGAGCGCCTTGGCCGTTGCCGGCCCCAGCTTCAGAGCATCGTCGCAGAACACGACCAGGATGCCACGGGCGGCTGACGACAACGGGACAAAGCCGACCTTGATGGCATCGGACATGGGGTAACTCCTCTCAAAACATGGGCTTTTTGCCGACCGGCCAGCCCGGCGGGGAGCCGGACCTGAACGGCGATTCATTGGGCTTTCCCCACTATGGGCCAGGGGCGCGGCAGATGCCAAGCACCGCCGTGGCCGCCGAGCCACAATGAGGGAAATATTAACCATATAATCAGGGTGCCATGGGGCAGCCATTTTGTTGACGGATCAAAGGGATGGTAGTGAGAGAGTTAGCCGCCGGAAGAGGTGTTCGTCCGACCTTGGGGATCCCAGTCACGGGATTGGTTGGACCGCCGAAAATTCCGGCCGGATCTGGGGCTTTGTTTGGGGATTCGTGCGGTAGCGCATGGGGTCGATCGATAGGTATATTTTCCGCACGACGCTGGCGTCGTTTGCGCTGGTCCTGGTCAGCCTCACCGGCGTGATCTGGATTACGCAGGCGTTGCGCGGCATCGACCTGATGACGAGCCAGGGCCAGACCATCCTCACCTTCCTCGGCATCACCAGCCTCGTCGTGCCCGCCCTGATCCTGATCATCTCGCCGATCGCGCTGATGATCGCGATCTCGCACACGCTGAACAAGCTCGCGACCGACTCCGAGATCATCGTGATGAATGCCGCCGGCTTCTCGCCGTTCCGGCTGTTCTATCCGTTCTTCTACGCCACCTGCGTGGTGGCGCTGCTGGTCGCTTTCATCGCAGCCTATCTCGCGCCCGACGGCATGCGGCGCATCAAGCAGTGGGACGCCGAGATTACCGCGGACGTGCTCACCAACATCCTGCAGCCCGGCCGCTTCGCCCAGCTCGACAAGAATCTCACGATCCGGATCCGCGAGCGCAAGCCGGGCGGCATTCTCGCCGGCATCTTCATCGACGATCGCCGCGATCCGAACGAGCGCGTCTCGATCGTCGCCGAAGAGGGCGAGGTCGTGAAGAACGACAACGGCTCGTTCCTGGTTCTGAAGACCGGCAATCTGCAGCGCTTCGAAGCCGGCAAGCGCGATCCGGCGCTGGTCGGGTTCGACCGCTATGGCTTCGACATGTCGAAGTTCTCCAACCAGGGGCGCGACGTCACCCTCGGCATCCGCGAGCGCTATCTGTGGGAGCTGTTTGCACCATCCGAAGACGACCCTGTCTACAAGCAGATTCCCGGCCAGTTCCGCTCGGCCCTGCATGACAGCCTGTTGGCGCCGATTTATCCGTTCGCCTTTGCGGTGCTGACCTTCGCTTTCCTCGGCGCGCCGCGCACCACGCGCCAGAGCCGCAACTTCTCGATCGGCGGCTCGGTGCTCGCGGTGTTCGGCCTGCGCATGGTCGGCTTTGCCTGCTCGGTGATGGCGGTGAAGTCGCCCACCCCGGTGCTGGCCCAATACGTGATGGTGATAGGCTCCATCGGCGTCGGGCTGTGGATGATCATCGGCGGCATCGTGGTCGAGCCGCCTGCCCGCCTGATGGAGGCCATCAACAAATCGAACGCGCGCATCGCGCGGCTGTTCGGACGGCCGGCCACCGCATGAGCATGCTCACCAACACACTCGGCCGCTACTTCGCCGGACGCTTCGTCATCGCGGCGCTCGGCGTGTTCCTGAGCATCTTCCTGCTGCTGGTGCTGGTCGACTACATCGAGATGGTGCGCAAGACCTCGGGTCTGGCCTCCGCCTCCGCGATCATGGTGGCCGAGACCTCGCTGTTCCGCGTGCCTCAATTGCTCGAGAAGCTGACGCCGTTCTGCATGCTGATCGGCGCCATGACCTGCTACCTCGCCCTCTCCCGCCGGCTCGAGCTGGTGGTCGCGCGTGCCGCCGGCATCTCGGCCTGGCAGTTCATCTCGCCGGCGCTCGGCAGCGCGTTGATCATCGGCGTGCTCGCCACCGTCGCCTACAATCCGATGTCGGCGAACCTGCGCGAGCTCTCCAAGCGCATGGAGGCCGAGCTGTTCGGCTCCGCGCCGGGAGGCGGCATCCAGGACGCCACGGGCTTCTGGCTCAACCAGGTCACCAATGACGGCCAGGTCATCATCAACGCAGCCCGCAGCGAGCAGCAGGGCGTGCGGCTGACCGGACTGACCCTGTTCCGATTCGATACGCAGTGGCACTTCCAGGAGCGGGTCGAAGCGCGCGAGGCCACGCTCGAGGCCGGCCACTGGCTGTTCAAGTCGGTGCGGCGCTTCTCGCTGAATACGCCGCCGATCGACCAGGCCACGCTGGAGATTCCAACGACGCTGACCGAGGCCCAGGTCCGCAACAGCTTTTCCACACCCGAGACTGTGTCCTTTTGGCAACTACCGAGCTACATCAGCTCCTCCGAAAGCTCGGGCTTCGCGACAGCCGGCTACCGACTCCAGTATCACAAGCTCCTGGCACAGCCGTTTTTGCTGGCCGCCATGGTGATGCTTGCTGCCTCCGTGTCGTTGCGTTTCTTCCGGATGGGCGGCGTGCAGAAGATGGTTTTAAGTGGCGTGGGCGCGGGCTTTCTGCTCTACGTTCTGTCGAAAGTGACTGAAGACTTGAGCAAGGCTGAGTTGATGCATCCGATCGCTGCGGCGTGGTTGCCCGTGGTGGTGGGCGGCCTCACCGGCTTTTTGGCCTTGTTGTACCAGGAGGACGGTTAGTGACTGCCGTCCGTCGAGGACCTGTATCCCGTTTGACGCGGCGCACATTGGTGCGCGCGAACGGGGTCGGCTTGTCCCTTCGCAGGCTCCTGATGGCTGTCGCCGCCGTGGCATCGCTCGGCGCGCTGATGGACGTTGCCGCTGTCGCCCCCGCCTCGGCCCAAGGCTTCGTCTACAATCCGCTGCCGCCGCGCCCGAAGCCGCAGAAGGTTCCCAACGACAACCAGATGCTGGTTCAGGCGACCGAGGTCGACTACGACTACAACAACTCGCGCGTCTCCGCGGTCGGTAACGTCCAGCTGTTCTACAACGGCACCAGCGTCGAGGCCGACAGGGTCATCTACGATCAGAAGACCAAGCGGCTGCATGCCGAGGGCAACATCCGCATGACGGATGCCGACGGCAAGATCACCTATGCCGAGATCCTGGATCTCTCGGACGACTACCGCGACGGTTTCGTCGACTCGCTGCGCGTGGACACCGCCGACCAGACCCGCATGGCCGCGACCCGCGCCGACCGCTCCAGCGGCAACTACACCGTGTTCGAGAACGGCGTCTACACCGCCTGCGCGCCGTGTAAGGACGATCCGAAAAAGCCGCCGCTGTGGCAGGTCAAGGGTGCCCGCATCATCCACGACCAGCAGGAGAAGATGCTGTATTTCGAGACGGCACAGCTCGAGTTCTTCGGCGTGCCGCTCGCCTACATGCCGTATTTCTCGACGCCCGACCCGACCGTGAAGCGCAAGACCGGCTTCCTGATGCCGGGCTTCACGTCGAACACGCCGTTCGGTTACGGCGTCGAAGTCCCGTTCTACTGGGCGATCGCGCCCGACATGGATCTGACCCTCAACCCGCGCATCACCTCGCGTCAGGGCGTGCTGTTCCAGGCCGAGTTCCGCCAGCGCCTGCAGGACGGCGCCTATCAGGTCCGGGTCTATGGCATCGACCAGCTCGATCCCGGCGCGCTCGCGGGTCAGCCCGGCGACCGCCAGTTCCGCGGCGCCGTCGACACCAAGGGTCAGTTCGCTCTGAACGACAAATGGGTCTGGGGCTGGGAAGGCGTAGTCATGTCCGACTACTACTTCTTCTCGGACTACCGCCTGGCGCAGTACCGCGACCCGCTCGGCTCGTTCCTGTATCTGCCGACCGACGCGTTGTCGCAGCTTTACCTGACCGGCGTCGGCAATCGCAGCTTCTTCGACGCGCGCACGATGTACTGGCTGAGCTATTCGGGCAACCAGAGCCAGGTTCCGGTCGTCTATCCCGTCGTCGACTATTCGAACGTGCTGAACTATCCGGTGTTCGGCGGCGAGTTCAGCTACAAGACCAATTTCGTGAACCTGTCGCGCGACGCCGCCGTGTTCGATCCGATCACGACGATCGCCAACACCAACAGCCTGTGCACGACCGCGTCGGCCGATCCGCTCGCGCGCACGCCGTCGCAGTGCCTGCTGCGCGGCGTCCCCGGCACCTACACCCGCCTCACGGCCGAAGCGCAATGGCGCAAGTCCTTCACCGACCCGCTCGGCCAGATCTGGACGCCGTTCGCGAGCCTCCGCGCTGACGCGATCAACGCTTCGATCTCCAACCAGCCCGGCGTGGCGAACTACCTCCCGGTCGGCGACACCCAGGCGTTCCGCCTGATGCCGACCGTCGGCCTCGAATACCGCTACCCCTTCATCAACGTTCAGCCCTGGGGCTCCACCACCATCGAGCCGATCGCGCAGATCATCATCCGCCCGAACGAGACATACGCCGGCAAGCTGCCGAACGAAGATGCCCAGAGCCTGGTGTTCGACGCCTCGAACCTGTTCAGCGTCGACAAGTTCTCCGGCTACGACCGCGTCGAAGGCGGCGGCCGCGCCAATGTCGGCGTGCAGTCCACCACGCAGTTCGACAAGGGCGGCGCCGTCAAGGTGCTGTTCGGCCAGTCCTACCAGCTGTTCGGCCTGAACTCCTTCGCGGTCCAGGACACGATCAATACCGGCCTCAATTCAGGCCTCGACAAGCCGCGCTCCGATTACGTCGCGAGCGCCGCCTACTCGCCCAACAGCACCTACACGTTCAGCGTCCGCTCCCGCATGGATGAGCAGACCTGGAACATCCAGCGCTTCGAAGCGGAAGGCCGCGCCAACTTCAATCGCTGGTCGGTCAACGTGATGTACGGCAACTACGCGGCCCAGCCGGAACTCGGCTATCTCACCCGCCGCGAAGGCATTCTGGCCGGGGGCTCGCTGAAGGTTGCGGCCAACTGGGTGGTGACGGGCTCGGCGCGCTGGGATCTCGAAGCCAACAAGATCAATCAGTATGTGCTCGGCGCCGGCTATGTCGACGATTGCTTCGTGCTGGCGGCGAACTATGTAACTTCGTATAGCTATTCGGCGGGCACCACGCCGCCTGTGCTGAGCCACGCAATCATGTTCCAGATCGGCCTGCGTACGCTGGCGACCTCTACGGGGTCCAGCACGTCCGCCATGACCGGCATGCAATGAACCATCCGAAGTGACGACCGCGTTTCCGATCGCAGGCTCATTTCGGCTGACATGCGAGCGATAATCATGACGACCCCGTTACCCGTCTTCCGCCTTCTCTTCGCCATCAGCGCCGGACTGATCCTGACCGGCCTGCCCTCGCCCTCGCGCGCGCAGAACATCGTCGTGATGGTCAACGGCGAGCCGATCACCGATTACGACATCGAGCAGCGCTCCAAGCTCGACCAGTTGACGACCCAGAAGGTCCCGAGCCGCGAGCAGGTCATCAACGAGCTGATCGAAGACAAGGTGAAGCTCAAGGAAGGCAAGAAGTACGGCGTCGACCCCGGTGTCTCCGACATCAACCAGTCCTACGAGGGCATGGCGCAGCGCATGCGCATCTCGCCGGACCAGCTCACCAAGTCGCTCGAGGTCAAGGGCGTCCGTCCCGAGACGCTGAAGGGCCGCATGAAGGCCGAGATGGTCTGGACCAGCCTCGTGCGCGGCCGCTTCAAGGAGAAGCTGATGGTCGGCGAGCGCGACGTCGCGCAGGCCGTGCAGGCCCAGTCCGGCGAGAAGCTGCAGATCGAGGGCACCGAATACAAGATGCAGCCGATCGTGCTGATCGTGCCGCGCGGCTCCTCGTCCGCCTTCCAGGAGACACGCATGAAGGAGGCCGAGCAATATCGCACGCGCGTCGGCAGCTGCGAGGAAGCCAATTCGCTGTTCCGCTCGACGCCCAACGCCACCATCCGCGACAGCGTCACCAAGACCACCGCGGAGCTGCCCGAGGCGTTGCGCAAGGTCCTCGACGACCTACCGATCGGCCACCTCACCGCGCCCGAAGTGACCAAGGCGGGCATCGAGATGGTGGTGCTGTGCTCGCGCAAGCCGACCATGATCGACACGCCGAAGAAGCGCGAGATCCGCGAGAAGATGTATTCGGAGAAGTACGAGAAGACCCAGAAGGCCTATCTCGACGAGCTTCGCAAGGCGGCGATGATCGAATATCGCAAACGCTGATGGCCGGCTCTTCCATCAAGCACCTTGCCAAGCCCCTCGCCCTGACGCTGGGCGAGCCCGCCGGCATCGGCCCCGACATCACCATCGCGGCCTGGCTGCGCCGCCGCGAGCTGGAGCTTCCGGCGTTCTATCTGCTCGGCGACGAGGCGGCGATCGCGCGCCGCGCCAGGGCGCTGGGGGCCGACATCAGGCTCGCCGCCGTCAGCGCGGACGAAGCCACGACGGCCTTCCCCGACGCGCTGCCCGTGGTCGCCACCGGCGAGCATGCGACGGCGGCGCCGGGTACACCTGACGCCTCCAGTGCGCCGGCTGCGATGGCCTCGATCCGCCAGGCCGTCGCCGACGTTCGCGAGGGCCGCGCCGGCGCCGTCGTCACCAACCCGATCGCCAAGAGCGTGCTCTACCGCGCCGGCTTCCGCCACCCCGGCCACACCGAATTCCTCGCCGAGCTTGCCGCCGCGAACGGCCGCGTGCCGCAGCCGGTGATGATGCTGTGGTCGCCGCGCCTTGCCGTGGTGCCGGTGACGATCCACGTCTCGCTGCGCGAGGCGCTCGACCAGCTCACCAGCGATCTCATCGTCTCGACCGTGCGCATCGTCGCAGCCGAGCTGACGTCCCGCTTCGGCATCGCCAGGCCCCGCATCGCGATCTCCGGCCTCAATCCGCACGCCGGCGAAGGCGGATCGATCGGCCACGAGGAGCAGACGGTAATCGCACCGGCGCTGAAGACGCTGCACAGCGAGGGCATCGAGGCCAAGGGCCCGCTGCCCGCCGACACCATGTTTCACGAGGCCGCACGCAACGCCTACGACTGCGCGGTCTGCATGTATCACGACCAGGCGCTGATCCCGATCAAGACGGTTGCCTTCGACGATGCCGTCAACGTCACGCTCGGCCTGCCCTTCGTCCGAACCTCGCCCGATCACGGCACTGCTTTCGACATCGCCGGCACCGGCAAGGCCAATCCCTCGAGCCTGATCGCTGCGCTCAAGCTCGCCGGCCGCATGGCGGCTGCGCAAAGCCGATGAGCGCGATCGACGACCTCCCGCCGCTTCGCGAGGTCATTCGCCAGCACGAGCTGTCGGCGCGCAAATCGCTCGGCCAGAATTTCCTGCTCGACCTCAATCTCACCGCGCGCATCGCGCGCGCGGCGGCTCCGCTCGAGGACTTCACCATCGTCGAGATCGGACCCGGCCCCGGCGGCCTGACCCGCGCGCTGCTCGCGCTCGGCGCCAGGCGCGTCATCGCGATCGAGCATGACGAGCGCGCGATCCCTGCTCTGCAGGATATTTCCGCGCGCTATCCCGGTCGGCTCGAGATCGTGCATGGCGATGCCATGACCTTCGACCCGCGTCCGCTGCTTGCGGGCGAACGTGCCAGGATCGTCGCCAACCTGCCCTACAACATCGCCACCCAGCTGCTGATCAACTGGCTCACCACCGAGCCCTGGCCGCCCTGGTACGACATGATGGTGCTGATGTTTCAGCGCGAGGTCGGTGAGCGCATCGTCGCGCGCGAGGACGAGGAGGCCTATGGCCGTCTCGGCGTGCTCGCCAACTGGCGCTGCGAGACCAAGATCCTGTTCGACATTGCGCCGTCCGCCTTCGTGCCGCCGCCGAAGGTCACGTCCTCCGTCGTGCGCCTGACGCCGCGCGCGGAGCCGCTCGCCTGCGATCGCAAGATGCTCGAACAGGTTGCCGCCGCAGCCTTCGGCCAGCGCCGCAAGATGCTGCGGCAAAGCCTGAAATCACTCGGTGTTGATCCCTCACGGCTCGCAGCCGCTGCAGGCGTCGATGCGACGCGGCGTGCCGAGACGATTCCGATCGCGGGCTTTGTTGCCATGGCGCGTGAATTGGCGGATATACGCAGCGAGGCTTAGTAACCAAGAATTTCGGAGGAAGGAATATGGCGTTGATGCGTCGGCAGTCCCTGGTCAAGTTTGATGCGCCCTTGTGCGAGACCATCGTGGACACGCCCAAGCCGCAGGGACGCGAGGTGCTGGTGCGCATCGAGCGCTGCGGCCTCTGCCATTCCGACCTGCACATTCAGGACGGCTATGCCGATCTCGGCGGCGGCAAGAAGCTCGACACCACGCGCGGCATGACGCTGCCCTTCACGCTCGGCCACGAGATCGCAGGCGTCGTCGACGAGGTCGGCTCGGACGTGCCGGCGAGCCTCGTCGGCGCGAAGAAAGCGGTGTTCCCGTGGATCGGCTGCGGCCAGTGCCGCGACTGCAAGAACGGCGACGAGAACCTCTGCGCCAAGCAGCGCTTCCTCGGCGTCTCCATCGACGGCGGCTTCGCCACCCACGTGCTGGTGCCCGACGCAAAGTACCTGCTCGACTACGATCCGCTCCCCGTCAACCAGGCCGCGACGCTGATGTGCTCGGGCGTCACCGCCTATGGCGCGCTCAAGCGTCTCGTCGATCGTCCGCGCCAGCGCAACCTGTTGCTGATCGGCCTCGGCGGCGTCGGCATGATGGGCCTGTCGTTCGCGCAGGCGATGTTCAAGCAACCGATCACGGTGGCCGATCTCTCGCCGGCCGCGCGCGAGACCGCGCTGAAGAACGGCGCCGCCAATGCCTACGATCCGTCCGAGCCCGACGTGATCAAGCGCATCCTGAAGGAGACCGAAGGCGGCTTCGACGAGGTGGTCGATTTCGCCGGCAACGAGAAGTCGATGGCGTTCGCCGTCGCCGTTGCCGCGCGCGGCGGCAAGGTCGTCGTCTCCGGCCTGATGGGCGGCCAGTTCACGCTGCCGATGGTGCAGTGGGTCTACAAGCGCCTCACCGTCGAAGGTTTCATGGTCGGCACGCTTGCGGAGGCGCAGGAGCTGATGGCGCTCGCCCGCGCCGGCAAGATCAAGCCGACGCCGATGCGCGAAGAGCCGATGGGCGACGTGCAGAAGTGGATCGACGAGCTGCGCGCCGGCAAGGTCGTCGGCCGCATCGTGCTGAAGAACTGACGCGCAGGAAAATCTCCTACGCCGGGCGGCGAGACGCGTTCTCGCCGCCCCGCCTGATCTCAGGCAACGAACCCGGCATTGACGCAGAAGCTTGGTTCCAGACCTTACGCCGCCGCTTCTCACCTTCGCTGGTCCCGACGACATCACGGAACGGCTCCGGCCGCACCGCGTTGGCAGCGCATGTCCATACGCAGCACGGTCGAGAGCGCATTCTTCATCGCCTGGAGTTTTCTGGAGAAGAGCGGCGAGCTCGGTCCTCCGGACGAGACCGCGAACGTCATCCTCGATGCGATCGAAGCACAGCTCAAGACCGGTGAGCGGCGGCCGCTGATGCTCGCCAACAAGGCGATCGACGCCTATCGCGACCAGGTTGCCGAGGGCGAGCCCGCCGGGCGCCGGGTCCGGCTGGGATGATTGCTTCGGCCGGCAGCCTGTCGCAATGCCTTCCCCCTTGGGACCCGCCGGCCTTGGCGGCATGGTGTGAGTGAAGGCCGGCGGTCCGTCGGGCCAGGAGGACGGGGGCGTCGCCCGGCAATCCGAACGCTAGTCCAATCCGCCACCGGCTTATGTTCACTCGTGAACGGAACGCCCGCGCCATTTCGAATTTCCGTAGTTCTCCGGTCAAGAACAAAGTTCGCATCGTGGCCCGCGCGCAACGCCGGGCGGCGCGATGGGCCCGCCCAAGAACTTTTCGATTTCCCGTAAGCTCTTGTGTTCACTTTGGAACTGTCGGTTCCTCCGGGGAAACGTAGGGTTTTGCCAGTTGCCGATTCCCGGCCGAGTAAAAGCCAAGAGACAAGAAGCGTGACCGGCCGGCCCCCCAACGATTTGCTTCGCATGCTCAGTGCGTCCGATCTTGAGCTGCTTGCCCCTCATTTGCAATCGGTCGAGCTCGCCGCCGGCCATATCCTGCATCATGCCGGCGACACCATCTCCGCCGTGCATTTTCCCTGCGGGCCCGCCTTCGTGTCGTTCGCCGTGCCGGTCGAGGATGATCGCGAGGTCGAGAGCCTGCTGGTCGGGCGCGAAGGCGCCATCGGCATTCCGGCAGGCCGCGGTCCTTCGCTGGCCTATTCCCGCATCGTCATGAAGGTCGGCGGAACGCTGCTGCGGCTGCCGTTGCGCGCGCTCGAGCAGGCGCAGCAGCGATCGGCCAGCCTTCACGAGACCATGTCGCGCTACGCCGCCTGCCAGGCCGCGCAGCTGCTCCAGACCGCGGCCTGCAACGCGGCGCATTCGATCGAGCAGCGCGCGGCCAAGTGGATCACCGCGGCCCGGGACCATCTCGGCAGCGATGAGATCCCCCTCACCCACGAACAGCTCGCGAGTATGCTTGGAGTGTCACGCAGCTACGCCAGCCGCGTCATCCAGACCTTCAAGGCCAAGCGCATCCTCGCGACCCGCCGCGGCGCCATCCTGATCCTCGATGCGGCTGCGCTCGAGAGCAGTGCCTGTGCCTGCAACAACGCGGTGAAGAAGCATTTTCGCGAGGTGCTGGGACGCTCCGGCTAGGTCCTGCCGGAACATATTCGCCTTAACCGCATTGCCCGCACATGCCGCGGTACTTTTTTCATTTCGAGGGCCAGCAACCTCACACCGACACGACCGGTGAAGCGCTGCACGACGACGAGGCCGCATGGCGCGAAGCGGTCCGCCTCTCCCGCGACGTCGAGCACGCGCTGCGCCCCGGCGACAGCTGGACGCTCAGCGTGTTCGACGGCAACGAGCCGGTGTTCGTGCTGGCAATGGTGACGCGACGGTTTCGGTAAACAGAGTCGGGGCCGAGATCCCCAACCGGGCTCCGAGCACCGGGTCCCTGACGGCGCACCTCCGCCGCCTCAATTCCGCAGAGCGGTTGGTACGGGCTGGCTACAAACTCCCCGCGCCCGACCCGAGTTAACCGCGACTCGCGTTAACCGCGCCTCGTCCCGCACTTGCCTTGACCAAAAACACAACTTGCATTGGGTCGCGAACGGCCATTCAATGCCGGACAGAGCCGGCAGCACATTTTTTGTTTTTCTGGTTTTGGAATGCGGATATTTCTCGTCATCATCGGCATTTGGCTGCTGATCAACATCCTTTTCGTCGTGATCATGATGCCGCCCCGCAAGCCGCGGAAGGCGGATCCTTCGCGCGCGTCCGCTGGTCTTGCCCCGGCGGCGGTCGAGCGCAACGCCTACCCCTTCGACGAGGAGGAGAAGGTCTCGCTTCGTCACACCATCATCGCCATTGCGATGGGTACGCTGTTCTCGCTGACCCCTCCGCTGCTGCAGGCGGTCGATGACATCAAGCGGCTGGTCAGGAAGTATTTCGGTTCGGACCAGCCATCCGGTCCCGAGGGAAGCGAGGAGCGGAAGACGGCAGACGAATCACCGCCCGACGCGCGAAACGGGCCCAAGCGTTAGCCCCCCCCGATCACATCAGCCAATAGTTGGAACGTCGCGCGCCTCGCGCGCGTTTGCTCATTGTCGAGGCAACGACGGAGTCAGAGCCCATGACAAAGCCCCTGATGAAAACGGTGCAGCCTGTTCCCGAGCAGAACCAGAGCCACAAGGGCGCCGGCAGCGCGCCGACAGTCCCGGTCGACACCACCAAGGGTCATCGCGACGACGAGAAGCAGAACATCCGAGAGCAAGCCGCACACGGCAACCTCACCCAGAACACCAGCAACCGGCGCATGGGATAGCCGACCGATACAGAGGGGGACGAAAAAGGAGAGACGAACTTGCTGATGACAAGCAGATGGTACGATCCGATCTCCGAGCGCTGGATCGCGCCGCGGCCATCCCGCCTGGAAGCGCCTCCCTCCCACACGAGCGAAAACCACGTCCTTGAATTCGAGCGAACGGTCGAGATCCAGCGCATCTGGCGCGCGCTGGTCGATTGCTGCGCCCGAGAGTGACGGTTTCAGCGGCGGGGGAACCCGCCGTCGGCCGCGCCGTTGTCATCCATGACCGATCCAGCATCACCGGCCAGATCAGCCGCAAGGCCCGCGGCAGGATCACCTGAGAGATCTCCCGCAAGACCGCTCGCCACCGCGATCCGTTATCTCGCGATCGCCGCCGGCTGCGCCTGCCTGCTGCTCGCAGCCGCCTGCTTCGTCGTCGCATGCCAAGTCTACATCCAGACTGGCGTCTTCGCGCAGTCCTACGCGATCGTGTGCTTGATCAGCGTCGCGATGGGATGGCTTGCGATGCTGCTGGCGAGAGTCTGGAAGTAGAACTTCGCGGTACAGACGTCGCTTCTTTGCGACGCAAGCAGATCCGCGGTGCGGGGCGTGTTACGCGTCGAAATCGACTTTCAGGAGGAACAACTCGATATTCACCTGGATATCAGCTCGCGGACGCGCGCCGCAAGCACATCCGCAGCAAACGGTTTCGTCAGCACTTGCATGCCGGGTGCCAGATAGCCATTGCCGATCGCCGAGTTTTCCGCATACCCCGTAATGAACAGGACCTTGAGGTCCGGCCTCGTCTCCCGGGCCGCATCGGCCATCTGCCGGCCGTTCATGCCGCCGGGCAATCCCACGTCAGAGATCAGGAGATCGATCCGCACGTCGGATTGGAGGACCTTAAGCCCTGACGAACTGTCGGTGGCCTCAATCGCGGCGTAACCGAGATCTTCCAGGACATCGGTCACGAGCATCCTGACGGTGGGCTCATCGTCGACGACCAGGACAGTCTCCCCGCTCTGCGCGAAAGCGATTGGAATTTTTGCATCGTCGTCAGGGTGGACCTCGGCCTCGCCGTAGTGGCGCGGCAGGTAGATGCAAATCGTCGATCCCTGCCCGACCTCCGAGTAGATGCGAACCTGCCCTCCGGATTGCTGGGCGAAGCCGTAGATCATCGACAGACCCAGTCCTGTCCCCTGTCCAATCGGCTTGGTCGTGTAAAATGGATCGAATGCCTTTGCGATCACGTCAGGCGACATGCCCGTTCCAGTATCCGTTACGCACAGCGACAGATATTGACCGGGCGCGACGTCGTGCAGCCGCCCCGCCTCGATATCCAGCCATCGGTTTCCTGTTTCGATGGTGATACGGCCACCGTCCGGCATGGCATCACGCGCGTTGATGCACAAATTCAGCAACGAGTTTTCAAGCTGGCTTGGATCGACCAGAACTGTCCAGAGACCGCTGGCACCAACCGTCTCGACTTCAATGCTCGGTCCCACCGTCCGTTGAATAAGGTCGGCCATGCCGCTCACGAGCGCGTTGACGTTCGTCGGCTTCGGATCGAGCGTCTGGCGGCGCGAGAACGCGAGCAGCCTGTGCGTGAGCGCTGCCGCTCGCCTGGACGCTCCCTGAGCGGCGACGATATACTTGTCGATGTCGTTGATGCGCCCTTGCTGCAGGCGAATGCCAATCATGTCGAGCGCGCCGGAAATACCCGCCAGAAGATTGTTGAAGTCGTGCGCCAGTCCGCCCGTCAACTGGCCGACCGCCTCCATCTTCTGCGACTGACGAAGCAATTCTTCGGTTCGCATCAACTCCTTGGTGCGGTCTTCGACGCGCTGTTCCAGGGTCTCGTTGAGCAGACGCAAAGCTGCGGCCGCGCGATCTCGCTCGGCCTCGACGGCGCGCCGCTGCTCCACATCGATCAGGACGCCGGGAAAGCTCAGCGGCTTTCCATCGGAGCCAAAATCGACGCGCCCGTTCGCCTCGATCCAGTAATACTTTCCATCCGCCCGCTTCACGCGATACTGGTGCGCATAAGCGCCACCGCGGCTGACAACTCCGTTGATCGCTTCTGCAAGTCCGGCCCGATCGTCGGGATGAACGGTCGCGATGACCTGCTCGAGACTGAGGCCCTCTCTGCCGAGAACAGGATCGAGGCCAAACGATCGCGCGAATGCCTCATCCACCGAGAAGCGGTCACTCGGCAGATCCCAGTGCCAGGTGCCGATGATTGCACCGGCCGCGAGCGCGAGCTGAACGCGCCCGACGGCGTCGCGCGCCAACGCCTCACTGGCGCGAAGACGCTCTTCCGCAGTGCGACGCTCAGTGGTGTCGTTGAACAGGATCGCGATTTGCCGATCGGCTGGATTGCCGATGCGCAGTGCCCGAACGTCAAACCAGCGTTCGAAAGCCTTCGCGTAATTCTCGAATGTCGCGGGCTCGCCCGTCTTTGCAACGCGGCCGTAAGTTTCAAACCAGAAGGGCTCCAGGTCCGGAGCAAATTCGGTGACCCATTTGCCGCGAAGATTGACTCCCGCTTGGCGCTCGAAGGCGGCGTTGGCTTCGACGAAGCGATAATCGACCGGTTCGTCATTGCCGTCGAATTTGACTTGAACGATCGCGAACGCCGAATCGACCGTCTCCAGAATCGTGCGGAACTTTTCTTCGCTGCTGGCCAGCGCACGCTGGCTCACCTCCAGCGCATCGATCAGCTCCTGCGATGCGTCCAGCCGCGCTTTTGCATCGATGGAGCTCTGCGAATGACCGATGGCCGCGCGGTTCACACCTGACTCGGATTCCGCCAACGCGGTGCGAAGCCGCAAAACCTCCGCTTCGAGCTGTTCGCGGGTCAAATCATTCAAACCAACTTTCGTCACGCCTCAGCCTTCCCCGGATGGTGGCGTCCCGTCCCACCCCGCCCAACTCTACAATCAATTCAATGGGTTGGAAGTTCCATTACCGCCGCGCGCCCCGCCGTCTTCGATCGGCATGACGTCCCCCGCATCATGCACGCAGCGATCGCCGGAGAGACCGGCCCCGACCAGCCTTTGATATCCACGCTTAAGCGGCCCAGCCTCTCGTACGTGTTTCGCATTTGTAATGCGCTCGTAGCGAACCTCCCGTCGTGAGACCGCGTCCCATCGGTATGGATGGTTGATCCATCAAGATGGAGACGATCGATGAGAGCCAGGCTCCTCGCAAAGGCGATTGCCACCAGCCTTCTGTTCGCCAGCGCCGTCCGTACCGCCCACGCGGATACCTGGGTTTTCAGGGACACAATTCGTCCGCATGGCCACGAGCGTTCGATGAAGGCCAAATTCGCGGACGGACGCAAATGCGGCGCCGTCAGTCATGAGTTTTCGGACGCTGTGCTCCCGACCATGCAGCAATGCATGCTGGCCCATGGCTGGGCCCTCGATCACATCATCCCCGACGCCGCGCCGCGCTACGCCCGTCACCACACCAACCAGAATGAGGAGGACGAACTGGCAAAGCGCAATGAGGACGCCTCCAACGACGCCGAGCACCAGCGCGACGAAGAGGCTCGCTCAGACGATTTCCAGCGTCAAATCCAGGACCAGATCAACAACGACGCAGCGGCCAATGCACTGGCGAACGGTCAATAGAAACCGAAGCCCTGATCGCAATCAATTCGAGTTCACCTTGCGACGCGGAATGGTCAACTCGATTCTCGCGTCGGCAAGATGACTGGGCCAGTCGATCGGCTTGCAAAAGAGGCCTCGGCTCTCGATCTCCGAAAAGAGTCGATCCGCGCGGTCCATTGCGGGCAAACCGACCAGCCGTGTACCAGCCACGACGTCGGCTTGAACTTCGTCACGAATGAAGTCGTACATCCGCATGATGAAATGGTCGGAAAGGCCTGCAAATTCGCTCATCGTCGTCAGCGACCTCATCCAGAAAAAACACCCGTTCGGCCAAAAACCCGCGGCCACCGCTCGCACCTGCACTGGCAGGGATACCGAGGCCGGCACCGACGGACAAACGTCGGCTAAAGTTAACCTCACCGGTCAACCTTACCGGCAGTCACGGCTTCCCGTGGCGGGCGTCAGGCGAAGCACGACAGCAACGCTCGGGCAGAAGCCGCAGCGGGGCCGTTGAGGCATGCGAGCAGGCCGCAATTCAGGGTAGCCTGATACAACTCTCTCCGTCATTGCGAGCGCAGCAAAGCAATCCAGAGTCTTGCCGTGGAGACAGCCTGGATTGCTTCGCTGCGCTCGCAATGATGATGGGGCGGCAGCCTATCCATTGACCAGGGGCCGCGCCGAATTGCCTCCAGCAGGAGAGCTTTGCGCCGCTTTTCGTCCGAGCGCCCAGCTGATAGGCTAGCCGCATTATTTGGGGAATTTTTTGATGCGCGCGACGATTTTCAATCGCGTATTGGGGCTGGCCGCGCTGGCCCTGCTTGTCGTCCTCGCTGCGCCGGCATCAGCCGAAAAGCGCGTCGCGCTGGTGGTCGGCAACTCCGCCTACAAGAACATCACGCCGCTCGACAATCCGTCGAAGGACGCGAGCCTGATGGCCGAGACTTTCGGCGCGCTCGGCTTCACCCTCATCGGCGGACGCGCACAGCTCGATCTCGACAAGGGCGCGATGGACATCGCGGTGCAGAGTTTCGGGCGGCAGGTGCAAGGCGCCGACGTCGCGCTGTTCTATTATGCCGGCCACGGCGTACAGGTCGCCGGCTCGAATTATCTCGTGCCGGTCGGCGCCAACCCGACGCGCGAGGCCGATGTCGATTTCCAGATGACCGACGTCAATCTCGTGCTGCGCCAGATGCAGGGATCAGGCACGCGGCTCAACCTCGTGATCCTCGATGCCTGCCGCAACAACCCGTTCGGGTCCCGCGGCCTTCGCTCGTCGGACGGCGGCCTCGCGCAGATGCGCGCGCCCGAGGGTACGCTGATCTCCTACGCAACCCAGCCGGGCAATGTCGCGCAGGACGGCAGCGACGGCCATAGTCCGTACACCAAGGCGCTTGCCGCGACGGTGCGGACCGCGGGCCTCGACGTCTTCCAGACCTTCAACCAGGTCGGCCTCGCCGTGAAGCGCGCCACCGCGGGCGCGCAGCAGCCCTGGGTGTCGTCCTCGCCGATCGACGGCACGTTCTATTTCGTCGCCCCGACCCAAACCGCGCCGCCGCAGATCGCAGCGATGCAGCCCGATCCGTTGCCGGCGGAACGTCTGCGCGCCGATCCCGACCGCGTGCCCTTGCGTGATGCCGCGCTGCTCAGCGAATTGAGCGAGCGGCTTTACGAGCTGAATTTCGATCCCGATACGCCCGACGGCCTCACACGCGCCATCACCAAACTGCAGCAGCGGATCTCGATGGCGCCGAACGGAGAGCCCACCGAAGGCCTGCTGCTGCGCATGCGCAAGATGGAGGAGCTCAAGCCGTGGGGCTCGATCGTCTACGGTCCCGACAGCAGCAAATGGGGCATCTCGTGGAACCACGCCTCGCGGCGCGCAGCGGTGGCGGATGCGCGCGGCAATTGCGGCGGCGCCAAATGCCCGATCGAGCTGTCGTTCTACGGCAAGAGCTGCGGCGCGTTCGCGATTTCCGACAAGTCCTGGTCGCTGGTCCAGCGCGACAGCGTCCAGCGCGCAAAGGACGCCGCGCTTGACGAATGCGGCAAGGCTGGCAAAGCTTGCCGCATTATCGGATCCGTCTGTGCCGACGGCTCCGGCCGCTGATCGTTTTTTCATCTGGATCATTTGCCCATGCCCCATGCCGTCTTCCGTTCGACCGCGCTCGCCATGCTTTTCACCGCCGGCCTCGCCTCCCCATCCGCCCTCGCGCAGTCCGGCAGCGCCGGCGGCTCCATCGGCAATGATGAGAAATCGCTGTCGGGATCGCGTTCGGACCGCTCGGCCGAACCCACAGCGCCCGCGCGCCGGAGCAAGCCGGCAGCCGAGGAGCGGTCCTCGACCAGGCGAAGCGGCGGCGGAGGTGGCGGTGGCAGCTTCGACGGCGCATGGATCGTCACCTCCGTCGGTTGCGGCGGTTCGACCAGCGGCGCTGTGGTGGTCAGTTCGGGCCGGGTCATCGGCGAAGGCGTCAGTGGAACCGTGAGCTCGAGCGGCTCGGTGAGCACGCGCGGCCAAGGCCAGGGCACGACCTTCACCGGCGCGGGCCGCCTCTCCGGTCGCAGCGGTTCAGGAACATGGCGGCGCTCGGACGGCTGCGGCGGAACCTGGACCTCAGCCAAGCAATAGTTGTCGGAAAATCGCCTGAAATCGCGCTGGAACGACCGCAGCGCAGGCCCGATTCAAGCCACATCCTCTCCGGATTTGCGGCTCAATGCCACCCAACTCTTTGACGAGAAAGGGGCGGTAAAGAGTTGCGTGATGCGTAATCGGGAGACCAGGATGGGCAACCGCGCCGCAAAGTTCATTTCCACCTTATTCGCGAGCATCATTGCCGGCGCGCCGTTCGCGGCCGTATCGCAGAATGCGCCGAGCGCACCGCCGGCGACGACCAGCACCGCCAACACGGCCAGCGACTGTCTGGCTTCGCCCAAGGGCGTCGCGCCGCAGGGACAGCACTGGTACTATCGCCTCGAGCGCGCGACCAAGCGGCAGTGCTGGTACCTGCGCGCCGGAGGCACAAAAGCTGCGCAAACACAAACAGCACAGGCCGCACCCGATGCAACGAGGACGGATGCAGCCGCACCGCCGCAGCCGCATTCGGTGCAGGACGCGCGCGCTGAATATGTGACCCAGCCGAGCGTCGCCGCGCCGAAGGCACCCACCCAAGCGGCACCAACTCCGGCGCAGCAACCTGCGAACCCGGCAGCCGACGCCAACCTCAACGCGCCGCAGCCCGCCGTCACCACGCGCTGGCCGGATGCCGCGGCGGCTGCGCCCGCTCCGCAAGCAGCGCCCGCCGAACAACCGGTGGCCGCCGCGCAGCCGGCCGCGAAGCCGGCCAAATCAACTGCACCAGTGGCGCTCGCGGCGGCCGATGCGACGCCGGACAAGCCGGTCGGCTCGCTGCCGACCCTGTTGCTCGTCGTCGGCGGCGCACTGGCGCTCGCGGGCCTGCTCGCAAGCATCATCTATCGTTTCGCCGGCGGGCGCGCCCGCGTCCCGGCGCAAGACCACCGCCGCGTCAATTGGGATCACCGGGAGCCGCATGATCTCGACGACAGCCATGTCGACGAAAGCCGTCTCAACGAAAGCCGTCTCAACGAAAGCCGTGCGCCCTGGCTCAACGAGACGCCGGCCGAGGCACGCGCACAGCGGCATGCCCCGATCGATTTCGACGCCGCGCCCGCACAGGTCACGCGTTCTCAGGCGCCGCAGATCGCCGCGTTCTCGAACGAGATCAGCAGGATCGCAGCACTGTCCCGCTTGGCACATCGCGATTTGGCGCATCGCGACGTCGCGGAGCTCGACGAGGCCGACATTTTCGACGGCGAGTTCGAGATCGAGACGTCAGCGCCGCGGCTCGCCGTCAACGATGCGCATGAGGAAGAGGCCGTCGACGAACAGCCTGTTGGTCAAATCGGCGCCGTGCAGACCGACGACGCGAATATCCAAGACTTGCAGATCCAGGACTTGCAGATCCAAGACTTGCAGATCGACGACGTGAAGATCGAAGACACGGTCGACGTCGACGTGATCACGGCGATGCTGGAACGGTTGGCGCAGGAAGGACCGCGGCTGCGGCAGCCTAGCCCTGAAGCTGACCTTGCAGATTTCGCACGAAGCCCACGAGGCCAATCCGCCGCTCGCGCTTGAGGCGCTCGGCCTTGAGGATCGACTGCACCTCGGCATAGGCCTCGTCGACGTCGTGGTTGATGACGATGTAATCGTACTCGGCCCAGTGGCTCATCTCGTGGCTGGCGCGGCTCATCCGCTTGCGGATGACCTCGTCGGAATCCTGCGCGCGTGAATGCAGGCGCTTTTCGAGATCGCCGGCCGACGGCGGCAGGATGAAGACGCGAACCACGTCCACGCTCGCCTTCTGGTGCAGTTGCTGCGTGCCTTGCCAGTCGATGTCGAACAGCACGTCCTGCCCGGCCGACAGTGCCGCCTCCACCGGGGCACGCGGCGTGCCGTAGAGATTGTCGAACACGGTGGCCCATTCGAGCAGTTCGCCCTGCTCCACCATCGTCTCGAACCTGGGCTTGTCGACGAAGAAATAGTCGCGCCCCTCGACCTCTCCCGGCCGCATCTGCCGTGTGGTCGCCGACACCGACATCTTCAGGCCGGGCTCCCGCTGCAGCAACAGGCGCGACAGTGTCGTCTTGCCCGCGCCCGAGGGCGACGACAGCACGAACATCAATCCGCGCCGCTCGACACCGTCAGTTCCGTGACCGCCCTTCGTCATCGATCACTCCAGATTCTGGACCTGCTCGCGGAACTGCTCGACCACGTTCTTCATCGCGAGCCCGGTATTGGTCAGCTCGATGTCGTTCGACTTCGAGCAGCAGGTGTTGACCTCGCGGTGAAACTCCTGCGCCAGGAAATCGAGCTTGCGGCCGATCGGGCCGCCCTTGCCGATCAGCTCGCGCGCCTGCGCGACATGCGAGGCGATGCGGTCGAGCTCCTCGCGGATGTCGGCCCTGGTGGCGATCAGGATCGCCTCCTGCATCAGGCGGTCGGAATCGAAGCGGTCGGAGGTGTCGAGCAGCGCCGCAATCTGCTCGGCGAGCCTGGCCTTGATCGCCTCGGGCTTGCGGCCCGGCGCGCTTTCCGCCTTTTTCGCCAGCTGCTCGACCTCGTCGACGCGCTGGTTCAGGATCTGTCCGAGCGACATGCCCTCGCGCTTGCGCATCGCGACGAGTTCGTCGAGCGCCTTGTCGAAGGCGCCGGCCGCAGCAGCGCGCGCGGCCTTGTCCTCCTCCTCGTCGCCCTCGGGCTCGGCGACTTCAACGACGCCCTTGATGGCGAGCAGGCCGTCGATGCTCGGCGCGACCGCGTCGACCTTGCCGGCGATCATCGCGGCGGCCTTGAGAACGGCGTTGAGCACATCCTCGTTGACGCGGACGGTGGCGGCCGCATTGGCACGCTTGACGGTGAGATTGGCGTACACGGTGCCGCGCGAGAGCAGCTCGGCGGCGCGCTTCTTGGCATGGGCCTCGAGCTCGTCGAATCCCTGCGGCAGCCGCACCCGGAGATCAAAGCCCTTCGCGTTGACCGACTTCAATTCCCATTCGAACGTATACGGCCCGCTTGCGCCGTGGCTTCGGGCAAAGCCGGTCATGGACGACAGCGCCATCAGGTCAGATTCTCCGGAAACATGGGATTCGCGAGGCCATGAGGCCTGCGTGAATCTTAAGACTATTTTGCGGGAAAGTGGAATCCGCAAAGTGCCGTAGGCAGGTCTGCGCCAGGCTTGGCGTCCTAGCGCTGGACCACCGGCGGCGATGGTTGTACCGCGCCCTGCCGTGCCGGGGCCGGATTGGCGGGACGCGTCGCCGGCGGCTTTTTCTGCTGGTTCGGCCGGGCCGGCGTGGTGGCCGTCGGCGTATCGGCGGCAGGACCCGGGGCCGCGGCCGCCGGTGCCTGCGCATCCTCGGCTGGCTCGACCGTGTCGTTCTGGATCTGCTTTTCCATCGCGCGCAGCTTGGCAACGTTCTTCTGGTGCGCGTCGTAGGTTTCGGTGAAGGCATGTCCACCGGTGCCGTCGGCGACAAAGTAGAGATCGCGGGTGCGGGCCGGATTGGCGGCGGCTTCAAGCGAGGCGCGGCCGGGATTCGAGATCGGTCCTGGCGGCAGGCCCTCGATCACATAGGTGTTGTAGGGCGACGGCTGCAATATTTCGCTGCGCTTGATCGGACGGCCCAGCGTGCCCTTGCCGCCGACGAGACCGTAGATGATGGTCGGGTCGGACTGCAGCTTGATCTTCTGCCTCAGGCGATTGGTGAACACGGCGGCGACGCGGCTGCGCTCGTCGGGCTTGCCGGTTTCCTTTTCCACGATCGAGGCGAGCGTCACCAGTTGCTCCGGCGACTTGACCGGAACGTCCTGGCTGCGGCGTTCCCAAATCTCGGCGAGCACGCGCTTGTGCGCCTGCTGCATGCGCTGGATCACCTGGTCACGCGGGGTCCCGCGCGGGAACTTGTAGGTCTCCGGCAGCAGCGTGCCCTCGCGCGGCAGCTCGCGCACGCTGCCGGTGAAGATGTCGTTGTCGGACAGGCGCGCCACGATCTGCTCGGAGGTCAGGCCTTCCGGGATCGTGACGGAGTGCTGCACCACCTTGCCTTCGACGATGGTGCCGATGACGTCGCGCAACGATGCATTCTTCTGGAACGAATATTCACCGGGCTTGAGATCCGAGCTCGCCTTCAGCGCTGCCACGGCGGCAATGAAGACCCACGGATTGACGTCGGTCACGTTCTCCCGGTTCAGCGTCTCGGCGATGTCGCGCTTGCCGGCACGTTGCGGGATGTTGACGATCTTGTCTTCCTTCAGCGGCCCCGGCGCCTCGAGCACCTGCCGGCCGTAATAATACGCGCCGCCGGCGCCGATCATGGCGATCAGAAGAAGTGTGATGATGGCGTTGCCGACGACGACGAAGGGATTGCGCGCCCGCTCCGACCGCTTCGGCGGCGGCGGGACCTGCTCGGGCTCCAGCGCAGCACGCGGACTCCGGGGCGAAATGGGCGGCCTTTCACTCATCGCAGCAACCTGAATCCTGCCGGTTCAATCGCGGCCAGGCAATCGCTTGCCGGGCCAAAATGCTCGCGCCCAAGTCCATGACTATCGCCGAATACGGCAAAACGGTGGATTCGTCGAACAACAAACTAGTCGACCAGGCGCCGGACAATCACCGACGCGTTGGTACCGCCAAAACCGAAAGAATTCGACAACGCGACGTTGACCTCACGCTTCTTCGCGGTGTGCGGCACGAGATCGATCGCGGTCTCGACCGACGGGTTGTCGAGATTGATGGTCGGCGGCACGACATTATCGCGAATCGCGAGAATGGCGAAGATCGCCTCGATCGCGCCGGCAGCACCAAGCAGATGGCCGGTCGACGACTTGGTCGAGGACATCGCGACCTTCGAGGCGGCATTGCCGAGCAGACGCTCGACGGCGCCCAGCTCGATCTCGTCGCCGAGCGGTGTCGAGGTGCCGTGCGCGTTGATGTAGTCGAGGTCCGATGCTGTCAGCCCGGCGCGCTTGAGCGCGGCCGACATGCTGCGGAATCCGCCATCGCCATCGGGCGACGGCGACGTGATGTGATAGGCGTCGCCCGACAGGCCGTAGCCGATCACCTCGGCATAGATCTTCGCGCCGCGGCGTTTGGCGTGCTCGAGTTCCTCGAGCACCAGGACGCCGGCGCCCTCGCCCATCACGAAGCCATCGCGGTCCTTGTCGTAGGGACGCGAGGCCTTGGCGGGCGTGTCGTTGAAGCCGGTCGAGAGCGCGCGCGCGGCGTTGAAGCCGGCAATGCCGATGCGGCTGATCGGCGATTCGGCGCCGCCGGCCACCATGACGTCGGCATCGCCGAGCGCGATCAGGCGGGCGGCGTCGCCGACCGCATGCGCGCCGGTCGAGCAGGCCGTGACCACCGAATGGTTCGGCCCCTTCAGCCCGTGCGCGATCGAGACGTAGCCGGAGGCGAGATTGATCAGGCGGCCGGGAATGAAGAACGGCGACACCCGGCGCGGGCCGCGCTCCTTGAGCAGGATCGCGGTGTCGGCGATGCCGTTGAGGCCGCCGATACCCGAACCGATCATGGTGCCGGTTGCGCATTTGTCCTCTTCGGTCTCGGGATGCCAATTGGCATCGTCGAGCGCCTGGCCTGCCGCGGCCATGCCGAAGATGATGAAGTCGTCGACCTTGCGCTGGTCCTTCGGCTCCATCCACTTGTCGGGATTGAAGGTGTCGTTGCTACCGTCGCCGCGCTCCACGGTGCAGGCGTACTTGGTCTGGAGATCGGAGACATCGAAGCTCTCGATCGGCCGCGCACCGCTTTCACCGTTGAGGATGCGTTTCCAGGTGGCATCGACGCCGCAGCCGAGTGGCGACACCATGCCGAGACCAGTGACGACAACCCGCCTCATGTCCGAAAACTCCGCATCGAAAGATTCACGGCCAATAACAAGAAACCGGCTGACCGCTGGGAAGCGGCCCGTCCGGTTTCAATGTTGTCCCCGCGAAAATTGAAGAGCCTTAGCTCTTCGCGTTCTTCTCGAGAAACTTCGTGGCGTCGCCGACGGTGAGAATCGTCTCAGCGGCGTCATCCGGAATCTCGCAACCGAATTCCTCTTCGAACGCCATCACCAGCTCGACGGTGTCCAGACTGTCGGCGCCGAGGTCGTCGATGAAGCTCGCAGCGTCGACAACCTTCTCGGGTTCAACACCAAGGTGTTCGACCACGATCTTCTTAACCCGCTCGCCAATGTCACTCATTGCATAACCTCGTGTTGTTCCCTGTAGACCCGACCCCCCGGGACGATACGAGCCGTCGTGGTCGTTGACTGCCTTCGCTTACGAACTTGATTTGGCCCCATCCTAACGATGCGGGCCCGGGCGAACGACGGCCAAGGCTCCGCATCGCCAATATACAGGGTTTCAAAAACCTGCAATGGCGTTCTTTGCCCATCCGTTGAAGGTCCGGTTATCATACTTCAACTGCCTTGACTACAAGCCTCATTTCGCTCCCGAAACGGCCGTTTGCCGCATCCCGCACCGCCCTTGTGGGCAGTGCGAAACGAGAGGTCAGATCATGGCCATGCCGCCGTTGACGTGGATGGTTTGCCCTGTGACGTAAGCTGCTTCGTTCGAACTCAGGTAAACCGCGGCCGCCGCGATGTCCTCGGGCGTCCCCAGCCGAGCGGCCGGAACCTTGGTCAGAATCGTCTCGCGCTGCTTGTCGTTGAGCGCATCCGTCATCGGCGTCTTGATGAAGCCTGGCGCGATGCAGTTCGCGGTGACGCCCCGCTTGGCGTATTCGGCACCCAGCGTCTTGATCATGCCGATCAGGCCCGCCTTCGACGCGGTGTAGTTGCCCTGCCCGGGATTACCGGTGACGCCGACCACCGAGGTGATGGCAATGATGCGGCCGAAGCGCTTGCGCATCATCAATTTGGTGGCGGCCCGCGCCAGGCGGAAGGTCGAGGTCAGATTGATATTGATGACCTCCTCCCAGTCCTCGTCGCGGAGCTGGACGAAGAGATTGTCGCGGGTGATGCCGGCATTGGCGACGAGGATGTCGACCTGACCCATCGCAGCTTCCGCGGCAGGCACCAGCGCCTCGACCTCGTCGGCCTTTGAGAGATTGCAGGGCAGCACATGGGTGCGCTCGCCGAGCTTGCCGGCAAGCTCATCCAGCACTTCCTTGCGCGTTCCCGAGATCGCGACGGTAGCGCCCTGCGCGTGCAGCGCCTGCGCGATCGCACCGCCGATGCCGCCGGTCGCGCCGGTGACGAGCGCCTTTTTGCCAGTCATATCGAACATTGAGTACTCCTCTAGCCCTGCTTCGCAGCGGCCAATGCATCCTTGGCGGCGGCAATGTCGTTGGGACCACCGACCGAAACGCCGACGGCGCCGTCCGCGATGCGCTTGACGAGTCCTGACAGCACCTTGCCGGCGCCGATCTCGAAGAAACGGGTGACGCCCTGCCCTGCCATATAGGCAACCGACTCGCGCCAGCGCACCGTCCCCGTGACCTGCTCGACCAGACGGCGGCGGATCTCGTCGGGATCGGTGATCGCGCTCGCCAGCACGTTCGACACCAGCGGCGCGGCCGGCGCCTTGATCGTGACCTTGGCCAGCGCTTCCGCCATGGCGTCCGCGGCCGGCTGCATCAGCTTGCAATGGAACGGCGCGGACACAGGCAGCAACATTGCGCGCTTGGCGCCCTTGGTCTTGGCGATCTCGACGGCGCGATCGACCGCGGCCTTGTCGCCGGAGACCACCACCTGCCCGCCGCCATTGTCGTTGGCGGCCTGGCAGACCTGGCCCTGCGCCGCCTCGGTGGCGACCTCCATGGCGGCCTCATAATCCAGGCCGAGCAACGCGGCCATCGCGCCGGCGCCGACCGGCA
>Ga0207426_1000891_pt1 | contig 30448 bp, 22 predicted proteins | sample AraplaMF_Cvi_mMS_FD_184265 | JGI IMG/M metagenome (GOLD analysis project Ga0207426, IMG submission 184265) | Arabidopsis root microbial communities from the University of North Carolina, USA - plate scrape MF_Cvi_mMS (SPAdes) (version 2) | ecosystem: Host-associated > Plants > Roots > Endosphere... | reverse complement strand
GATCGACCCGGTCACCAAGCTGCCGCCCCTGCCCGCCGCCGAACCGCCCGCCGGCTCCCGGCAGCGCCTCGCCGAGCTGGGCCCGGACGGATTCGCCCGGTGGCTGCGGGAGTCACCGGTCATCGGTGTCACCGACACCACCTTCCGCGACGCCCACCAGTCACTGCTCGCCACCCGTGTCCGCACCAAGGACATGCTCGCCGTCGCCCCGGTGGTGGCCCGGACGATGCCGGAACTGCTGTCCCTGGAGTGCTGGGGCGGAGCCACCTACGACGTCGCACTCCGCTTCCTCGCCGAGGACCCCTGGGAGCGCCTGGCCGCACTCCGCGAGGCCGTACCCAACATCTGCCTGCAGATGCTGCTCCGGGGCCGCAACACCGTCGGGTACACGCCCTACCCGACCGAGGTGACCGACCACTTCGTACGGGAGGCCGCAGCCACCGGCATCGACATCTTCCGGATCTTCGACGCGCTCAACGACGTGGGGCAGATGCGGCCCGCCATCGACGCCGTACGGGAGACCGGGACGGCCGTCGCCGAGGTCGCCCTCTGCTACACCTCCGACCTGTCCGACCCGTCCGAGCGGCTGTACACCCTCGACTACTACCTCCGCCTGGCCGAGCAGATCGTGGACGCCGGCGCCCAGGTCCTGGCCATCAAGGACATGGCGGGACTGCTCAGGGCCCCGGCCGCCGAGACGCTCGTATCGGCTCTGCGCCGCGAGTTCGACCTGCCGGTGCACCTGCACACCCACGACACCGCGGGCGGCCAGCTCGCCACCTACCTCGCGGCGATCCGGGCCGGCGCGGACGCGGTGGACGGCGCCGTGGCGTCCATGGCCGGCACCACCTCGCAGCCCTCGCTGTCGGCGATCGTGGCCGCGACCGACCACTCCCAGCGGCCCACCGGACTGGACCTCAAGGCGGTCGGGGACCTGGAGCCGTACTGGGAGAGCGTCCGCAGGATCTACGCGCCGTTCGAGGCGGGCCTGGCCTCGCCGACCGGCCGCGTGTACCACCACGAGATCCCCGGCGGCCAGCTGTCCAACCTGCGCACCCAGGCAGTCGCGCTCGGCCTGGGCGACCGCTTCGAGGACATCGAGGCGATGTACGCCGCCGCCGACCGGATCCTCGGACACCTGGTGAAGGTGACCCCGTCGTCCAAGGTGGTCGGGGACCTGGCCCTGCACCTGGTGGGCGCCGGGGTGAAGCCGGAGGACTTCGAGGCGACGCCGAACGAGTTCGACATCCCCGACTCCGTCATCGGCTTCCTCCGCGGCGAGTTGGGCAACCCGCCCGGCGGATGGCCGGAGCCGTTCCGCGCCAAGGCGCTGGAGGGCCGCGCCGAGCCCAGGCCCGTGCAGGAACTGACCGCGGACGACCGCACCGGACTGGAGAAGGACCGCCGCACCACCCTCAACCGGCTGCTGTTCCCCGGTCCGGCGGGCGACTTCGATACCCACCGTCAGGCCTACGGCGACACCAGCGTGCTGGACAGCCAGGACTTCTTCTACGGGCTCAGCTCCGGCACGGAGTACGCCATCGACCTGGAGCCGGGCGTACGGCTCCTGATCGAGCTGGAGGCCGTCGGCGAGGCCGACGAGCGCGGTATGCGCACCGTGGTGTCCACCTTGAACGGCCAGCTGCGGCCGATCCAGGTACGTGACACCGCGGCGGCGACCGACGTACCGGTGACGGAGAAGGCGGACCGGGCCAACCCCGGCCATGTCGCCGCACCGTTCGCCGGAGTGGTGACGCTCGCGGTGGCCGAGGGCGACGAGGTGGAGGCCGGCACCACGGTGGCCACCATCGAGGCGATGAAGATGGAAGCCGCCATCACCGCCCCGAAGTCCGGCCGGGTGGCCCGCCTCGCCATCAACCAGATCCAACAGGTGGAGGGCGGCGACCTCCTCGTCGACCTCGCCTGACCCTCTTCCGCCCGCCACGTCCGCGGGGGCGTTCCCGGCCCGGGCCGGGAACGCCCCCGCGGTCCGGCTACGGGCCGGCGTCGCACCCACCGCGTGGTGCCCGCCACCGGCAGGAAGCGGCGGGCACCACGTCGGGCCGGGTCTGCGTCGTGGTCAGGAAGCGCCCTTGCCCCAGCTCTGGGCGATGACGCCCTTGGCGTTGCCCTGCTGGGTCTCGGTCGGGAAGTCCGGTGTACCGGAGACCTTCGGCAGCTTCGCCGCCGCGGTCTTGTCGAGCGTGCCGGCCTTCTTCATGGCGGTCATCAGAGCCGGGCGGGCGAAGCCCTTGAGCCTGAGGTTCTGGCCCTCGGTGCTGTAGAGGTACTCCAGCCACAGGCGCGCGGCCGCGGGGTGCGCCGCATCCTTGTTGATGGCCTGCGAGTAGTACTGGGAGAACTTGCCTTCCGAGGGGACCACGACCTTCCAGTCCAGGCCCCTGGACTTGAACGCGCTGGTGTGCGCGGCGTTGAGGTAGTCCCAGTCGATGCTGATCGGCGTCTTGCCGCTGGCGATGGTGGCCGGGGTGGACTGGACCGGCGTGTAGTTGCCGCTCCTTCTCAGCTTGTTGAAGAAGTCGATGCCGGGCTGGATGTCGTCGAAGGAGCCGCCGTTGGCCAGGGCGGCCGCGTACACGGCGCCGAAGGCCGAACCCGACTGGGTGGGGTTGCCGTTGAGCGCGATCTTCCCCTTGTACTGCGGCTCCAGCAGGTCCTTGAAGCTGGTCGGGCAGGTCTGCACCCGCTTGGCGTCGCAGCCGAAGGAGATGTAGCCGCCGTAGTCGTTCGCCCAGCGGCCGATCGAGTCTCGCTGGACATCGGGGATGTCGGCGAAACCGGCGACCATGTAGGGCGCGAGCAGCCCATCCTGGGCGGCGGTCTGCGCGAAGGAGCTGCCGAGGTCGAGGACGTCGGGCGCGTTGCCCTTGTCCTTGCGCGAGGTGACCGCGCTGATCTCGTCCTGGCTGGCGCCCTTCGGGTTCTCGACCTCGACCTTGATGCCGTACTTCTTCGTGAAGCCGTCGATCAGGGCGCCGTAGTTGGCCCAGTCGCGGGGGAGTGCTATCGCATGCAGCGTGCCCTCCTTCTTGGCCGCCTCGGCCAGCGCGTCGATACCGCCGAGGGCCTCGGCCGTGGTCGCGGTGGCCGCGCTCTTTCCGCCGTCGGAGCCCGACGCGTCGGAGTCAGCACCACAGGCGCTGAGGGCGAGTGAGGCGACGGCGAGGACGCCGGTGAGGACGGCGGTCCTCGGCTGGAACACGGTCACGGTCTCTCCAGGGGTACGCACAGAGGGTTGAGGGGGTTCATGCGGGGCCGCTCAGGGGATGCACGTGGGGGGTGAGCTTGTCCGACAACTTGTCTGAACAAGCTGGGCCACAGTAGGCCCAACTATGGTGGCCGCCAGGTAAACATTGGTAAAACTAATGACTCCGATTCCCTCACAATCGCAGCTCGCAGGGGTCACTGCGGCACGTCGGCCGGGCTATCGGCACTGCACACTTTGCGCACAATTCCGCGTGAGGGGGGAAGGGTCGCAGTCCGGCCAAGGGGCGTCGATGCGGATGCCGTACAGGCCGGACCGGATCAAATGAACCCGGGTCGGGTCGCAATCGGCTTTCCGGGCAGCTCGTAGGACGCCGAACATGTCGGGTTCACGACTTCCGGACCGGGCGCCCCCATAACACCTGCTCGTACGAATTGCCCCACCTGTCGGGCGCCGGGCGTGGCACCCACACTCCCGCCCGGAAAGGCGGGACGATCACGGCGGCCGGGCTCGGCGAGCACTGCGCCCGTCGTCCCGGCCGGTTTCTCGCCGGCCGGTGGCACCGTGCCCCGGGGCAGGTCGCCCGGGCGGACACGACGCCGACCTGCCGGACGAGGTCATGGCCGCCCACAAGGAGAACCCCACCCGGAGCAAAGGGCTCAGGACACGGCGCAAGACCTCGCTGACGACCGGGCTCGGTCCTGGCGAAGGCCGAACTCAACGCACTCGACCGCACTCGACGACGTCGCCCCACAGGTGCTCGTCACAGCTGACCGAAACGAAGGAGACCACCCATGGCCATGGCAGGTCGGCGCAGCCGGCGCGGCGATGTGGTCGTCATCGGGGGAGGGCTTGCCGGACTGGCCTGTGCGCTCGACCTCAGCCGGGCGGGGCTGCACGTGGAACTGCACGAAGCGGGCCACGAGGTCGGCGGTCGCATGCGCACGGACCACCGGGACGGCTTCGTCCTGGATCGCGGCTTCCAGGTGTTCAACACCGCCTATCCGCAGGTGAAACGCCGCCTGCCGCTGCGGGACCTGCGGCTGCGGCCGTTCACCCCCGGCGTGCTGGCCCACACCCCCACGGGCGTCGCGCGGCTCACGGACCCCACCCGGCGCCCCCGCGAGGCGGGCAACCTCCTGCCCGGACGCGTCCTGGGCGCACGTGACCTCGCGGCCTTGGCCGCCCTGACCGCTCGGGACATGCTGGCTCCTCCCGCCCTCCTCAAGCGTGGCGGGGACCGCAGCACCGCTGACGCGCTGTCCGGCAGCGGCCTGTCCGCGGAAGCGGTGGACCATCTGCTGCGGCCCTTCCTCTCCGGTGTGTTCCTGGACAAGAAGCTGGAGACGTCGGCCCGGTTCTTCCATCTGGTGTGGCGCAGCATGGCCCGCGGCACGCTCTGCCTGCCCGCGCGGGGCATCGGCAGCGTGCCGCGCCTCCTCGCCGACCGGCTGCCCGACGGCACCGTGCGGCTCGAATCTCCCGTCGCGGCCGTCACGGAGGGGGGAGTGCTGCTGCGCGACGGCACCGAACGCCCCGCGGAGGTGGTGGTCGTCGCCACGGACGCCGCCGGCGCAGCCCGGTTGCTTCCCGGCCTGCCCGTGCCCCGCGGGCGGACCGTCACCACCTACTACCACGCGGCCGAGACCTCCCCCCTGCCGGAACCGACCCTCGTCGTCGACAGCACCCTGGCCGTGCTCAACACCTGTGTGCTCACCGAGGTCACCACGACGTACGCGCCGCCGGGCACCGCCCTGGTGTCGACCTCCGTACTCGGTGGCGATCCGCCGGGCGCCGAGGTCGCGGTGCGCCGGCGGCTGGCGGAGCTGTACGGCACGGACACCTCGCCCTGGCGGCTCGTGGCGGCGTACACCCTCGTGGATGCGCTGCCCGCGATGCGCCCGCCGTGGCCGCTCAGCCGCAGCACCCGTTTCGCGAAGGGACGGTACGTCTGCGGTGACCACCGGGCGACCGGCTCGGTGCAGGGCGCTCTGGCCTCGGGCAGCCGGGCCGCCCGGGAGGTCCTGGCAGACGTCCGCAGCAGCTGAGACCCCGCCCGCCCCTGCAACAACCGGTGAAGGCGGCCCCCTGGAAGGGAACGAAGGAACGCTGTGACGCACTGGCTCTTCGGCGATCAGCTGGGACCGCACTTCCTGCGGCCCTCGCGGGACAGTGGGCTCACCCGCGATGAACCATTGCTGATGGTCGAGGCCCGGTCGGTGTTCCGGCGCCGGCGCTTCCACCGTGCCAAGGCCCATTTGGTGCTCTCCGCGATGCGTCACCGGGCGGCCGAACTCGGTGACCGGGTCACCTACGTCCGCGCGGACACCTACCGGGAGGCGCTGGAACGGGTGGCGGGCGGCGACCGGGTGACCGTGCACCATCCCACCTCGTACGCGGCCGTGAAGCTGGTGCGTTCGCTGCCGCAGGTCACCGTGGGCCCCGCGCGCGGATTCCTGGTGCCCATGGACGACTTCGCGGCATGGGCGGACGGGCACGGCGGTGACCGACTGCGCCAAGAGGACTTCTACCGGTGGGTGCGGCGGCGCCATGACGTGCTGATGGACGGCGACGCCCCGGTCGGCGGCCGGTGGAACTACGACCACGACAACCGGGAGCCCCCGCCGCGCGAGACGCCTGCCCTGCCCGTCGCCGCCCCCTACCGGCCGCGTGAGGACGACATCGATGAGGAGGTCCGCCACGACCTCGACCGCTGGGAGCGGGACGGTGACGTGTCGTTCGTCGGACGGGACGGACCGCGCTTCTTCCCCGCGACCCGCGCCGAGGCACGACGAGCCCTGCGGCGCTTCATCGATCACCGGCTCGCCACGTTCGGTCCGTACGAGGACGCGATGCTCGCCGCCGACCCCGTCCTGAGTCACAGCCTGCTGTCGGCCGCGCTCAATCTCGGCCTGCTCGATCCCGCCGAGTGCGTCGAGCAGGCCGAAGCGGCGTGGCGCGCGGGCCGTGCCCCGCTGAACAGCGTGGAGGGCTTTGTCCGCCAGGTCGCCGGTTGGCGGGAGTACGTATGGCAGCTGTACTGGTACTTCGGTGAGGAGTACCGGCACTCGAACGTGCTGCGGCACACCGCCCCGCTGCCCGACTGGTGGAACGACCTGGACGCGGACGACGTACGCGCACGCTGCCTCAAGACGGTGCTGGCCCAGGTACGCGACTCGGGATGGACCCACCACATCCCCCGGCTGATGATCCTGGGCAGTTACGCACTCCAGCACGGCTGGGATCCGGCGGCCGTCACGGACTGGTTCCACCGTTGCTTCGTCGACGGCTACGACTGGGTGATGGTCCCCAACGTCGTCGGCATGTCCCAATACGCCGACGGCGGCCGCATGACCACCAAGCCCTACACCTCCGGCGGCGCTTACGTGAACCGCATGAGCGACCTGTGCGGCCCCTGTGTCTACCACCCCGGCGACCGAACCGGCGCCCACGCCTGCCCCTACACCGCCGCTTACTGGTCCTTCCTCGACCGACACCGCGCCAGACTGGAACACAACCACCGCACCGTCCGCGCCGTACGAGGGCTGGACCGCCTTCCCGACCTCGCCGAGATCCGCCGACAGGAGCGAGCACGCGGTGACGCGCCGCCGTGAGACGCGGAAGGGGCGAACCCCTTCGGCGGCGGGACGACGCACCCCCACACCTCGTACCAGAAGCGAGCGACGCGCTCAGGTTCCGTGCAGTCGAAGGTGGCCGCGGACGATGGTGGAGTCGACCGGGACGTCTCGGGAGGACCCACGCAGCTCTTCCTGGAAGCATGGGGGAGTATGACGACTTCTCGAGTGGCACGGCCCCTGAAGGGCGCGGCAGTCACCGCCGTCGCTGTCCTTGTCTGTCACCTCATACTCAGCATCGGCTTGGCCGCGGTACGGGAAAGGAGGCGGGCGGACCCCGGCAACGCTTGGGCCGGCACGAGCACATGGTGTGTCACCTTCGCGCTCGGACTCGTCATCGTGATGCCGCTGCTGTTGTGGGCGGGCATGCGGTTGGCGGGCGAGTCACACCACTACTTCCTGGTCATCGGTGGGAGCCTGGCGTGGCTCTTCGGTGCCGGGTACCACCTCCATCACCTCGCGTACGTACCGGGTGCCCACCTTCCCGTGTGGTTGCTGGCCGGGCTCGTCGCGGTCGGAGCAGGTCTGGCTTCCCGGCCGTTGGCCGATTTCTTCCAGCCCTGAAATCCACGGACGCCACGTGATCATGTTGCGTGTTTCGGCGGGGAACCGCGGGGCACACGCGATGTGGTCCCCGGCTGGTACCCCCGTCCAGCCGGGGACTATGTCGCGACACCCTGGAGCGCCGGGCGCGGTGTCACCGACTCGTCGGCCGTACCGGTGGGTTGCCCTGGTCTCCTGGGTCAGGCCATCCAGAAGAAGACCGCCGTCATCCGCTTGTCCTGCAGGGTGGTGCCCCAGTAGCGGGTTGCTGTGTGGATCAGGTTGGCGGAATAGAGCAGCAGGCGGTTGGCACGGTGCGGGATGCGGACGTCCTCGGTGAAGGAGTCCGGCGTGACGAAGCGGGTGCCGAGGGCGTCGACCAGGTTGTTGTGCGGAGGAGCCACCTGGTTCCCGCCGAGGGTGCCGCCCGGCAGGCTCTGCCGGTAGAAGCTGGTTCCGCAGTCCTTGGGTACCAGGGGATTGAGGTAGAGCACGGCCGCGTACCGGCAGAGGTCCCGGGAGTCGGTGTGGGGCCGGGGCTCGCACTCTCCCTCGCCGACGACCTGGACGCAGTTGTGGTGGAAGGTACCCCCGCCCGCCGCGCGTTCGGCCCAGATCTCCGCGGCACCGGTCGCGTTTCTCACCAGCTTCTCGACGTGGGCCAGTTCGCCGGGTTCGAGCGCGGGCATGGTGCGCAGGCCCGGCCAGCTCTCGGGCTTGTGCGGGTAACCCTCGGTCCAGTCGCTCCTGGCCAGACAACGCTCCCGCACGCCGTCCGGGTCCCGCAGCACGTCGTCCAGCACCCAGTAGTCCCGGCCGCGGGTCGGCTTGCGGTACGGAAGCAAGGGCAGAGCCGGGGTTCGTAGAGGCATGCGGGGAACGTAGTTCGCATCCCGTCAAGGGCTCGCCACCCAAGCGGTCAACCTTCAGTCAAGGGTTGCTCATCCCGCATTTGACCCTCCGTGCCGGGGCGGTCCGCCGTTGCCCTCGCGGCACGGTCGTGGGCCGTGAGGGCAGCCGGGGACTGCCCGCGCGGACCTTCACCGGCGTCCGTCGGACGCGTATATCTGGACGTGATACCCGATCCCCGTCCCGAAGGATCTCGCTCCGATGCGCGCCAGCGATCACGACACCGAAGCGGCCGGCCGCTCTCCTCGCACTCCGGTACCGACCGCCGCGCGACGCGAGGACGGACCACGGGGGGATCTCCTCGCTCTCCAGCGGACCGCGGGCAACGCGGCCCTCAGCGCCGCGCTGCGACAGGGCGGGCGCGTCGTGCAGCGCGCCTCCGGGCCGGTCGTCCAGCGGGCCCCGCTCTCCCACGGCAACTTCCAGTTCACCAACCTGGAACAGAGCAACGCGCAGTACCGGGCCAAGGCCACCCGCGTCCTCGACCTGCTCGGCAGGCACGCGACCATCACGAACTACGTCGGTACCCGCACCTGCCGCATCACCTTGGAGAAGCGCACCACCGAGACCCCCGCCGAAGTCGTCGACAAGGGCGCCGAGGGCGTCTCCGTCACGCTCGCCGCCTACTACTTCGAGAGCTACGACGTCGGCTACCTCACGGGCATGCTCGCGCACGAGTTCGCGGTCCACCCGCTGGCCTCGGCCCGGGGGATCGCGAACGAGGAAGCAGGGTTCCACGGCCTGCCCTTCCCCGTACCGGGACTGGAGAACGAGGACCGCCGGGGCGGTCCGCCCACGATGAACACGCAGGGCGCGAGACAGGCCGACCACATCCTCGCCGTCGTCCCCAGCGGACCGCGCTACCAGATCTACCGCGATGTCACCCTGGAGATGGCCGAGCTGCTCGTGGAGGACGTGCACCACCAGGAGGAGGAGGCGAGCGAACAGGACGTCACCGACCTGCTCGACTGCTTTCTCATGGACGTCGCCACCATCGCGGCCACCAACGACCAGCGGCTGCGCGCCGCTCCGATGACGTGGGGCGGCGGCGCGGTGCGTGCGGACGTCGCCAAGGTCTACAACGCGTACAAGGAGAGGCTGTCCGCGGTACTGGCGGCGGACAGCCCCCTCCGGCCCCTGATGCCGAGGAACAAGGACGCCGCCGCCGTCTACGCGGACTTCGCCACCCTGGCCCGCCGCATCGCCGCGGGCATGCTGGGTGCCTGGAGCATCCAGAACTAGGTGCCGTCTTTGGTTCCGTGCCGGTCCGGATCAGGTGGCCGGCGCGAGTGAGCGTCGGGGGCGCGGCGTACGGTCGACTGACCGGCCCGGCACACGGACACGCCCTAGTTCGTCTGGCCGATCGGCCGGACCACCAGCGTGTTCACGTCCACGCCGGGTGGCTGGGAGATCGCCCATACGACGGTGTCCACCAACTGCTCGGCGGAGATCATCGGGCCCGCCGCGTCGGCGCCGCCGGGGCGGTCGTCCCAGAACGGCGTCCGCACCCGGCCCGGCGCGATGAGCGTCGTGCCGACCCCGTAACCGGTCGTCAGCATGCGGACGTTCTCCGCCAGTCCGGTCACCGCGAACTTCGTCATCGAGTACAGGTTGCCGGGCGTGTTCTTGACCCCCGCGACACTCCCGACCAGCACGATCCGGCCCTGCGACGCCTTCAGCGCCGGGAGCGCCGCCCGCACCAGCAGTGCGGGACCCAGGACGTTGGTGAGCACCATGCCCCGCCACTCCTCGGGGTCGCCGGTCTCGACGGTGCCGTTGGTCGCGTACCCGGCGTTGGCGATCGCGCAGTCCAGCCGCCCGAACACCCGCACGGTCTCCTCGACCGCCGACGACACCTGCTCCCAGTCCGCCGCGTCCCCCTCGAACGTCAGCAGCCGGTCGCCCGCGCCCTCCTCCGCCGCGGCCTCGGCCAGCACGGCCAGCTTCTTCGCGCTGCGCCCGGTCGCCGCGACCCGGTGGCCGAGGCCCAGCAGGCGGCGCACGGTCTCCGCCCCGATCCCGCTCGACCCGCCGGTGACGAAGGTGACGGGCGCTTCGCTGCTCTCGTTGGACGCGTTCTCGTGGGACATGGTCTCCCCGTATGCCGGTGCGGTGCGCGCGGATGTGCGGCGCCGTCGCTGCCCCGACGCTAGATCGTCCCGGCCCGCGCGTCCATGCCATTGCCGATCACGGGCACGGGCGGGGTCCCCCAGCGGCCACCCCAGTTCCTCCGCGGCTGCCTGCTCGTGGCCCCCGGCTCACTCCTTCTCCGCATCGGCGGAGGGACGGCGCAGGGTTGCGGTGGCGATGTCCAGGAAGTTCCGTACGGGTCCCGTGCAGTTGCTCTCCGGTACCGCCAGGCAGGTCTCGACGGGCAGGGCATCGGTGAGGGGCAGGTGGACGAGGTCGGGGCGGGAGTAGGAGGTCATGACCGTGAGGGGGACGAGCGCGATGCCCTGCCCGGAGGCGATGAGCTCGAACTTCTCCTCCAGAGAGGACGTCCGTCGCGTCCTGACGTCGAGGATCGGCTCACCGTCGAGATCCGCCGACGTGAGTGTGCGACGGCCGGCCAGCGGATGCGTCACGGGCAGGCACGCGACCTTGGTCTCGTGGCCGATCGGGACGGTGCGCAGCCCCGAATCGTCGAAGGGGCGCCGGAGGTACCCGACGTGCGCTCGGCCGTCGCGAAGCGGCGCGTCCTGCTCCCACCAGCGCAGCGGGAAGACATCGATCTCGACCTCGGGGTGGCTCGCCGTGAACGCCCGGATCGCTTCCGACACATGCAGGCCGGGCGAGAAGGCGATGACCAGCCGCTGCTCGCCCCGCTCGGCCTCGTGCACGCGTCGCAGCGCCGTGTCCACCACCGTGGTGATCCGCTGCGCCTCGTCGTACAACTGCCGCCCCGCAGGCGTCAGTTCCACGTTGCGCGTGGTCCGTGTGAACAGCAGGCAGCCCAGCTCCTGCTCGAACGCGCGGATCTGCCGGCTGAGGACCGGCTGCGCGATGAACAACGCCTGTGCGGCCCGGCCGAATTGCCGATGCTCGGCCACCGCGACGAAGTAGCGGAGCTTTCGCAGATCCAAGTCCATGCCTGGAAGGTATCAATCTGCTCGAAAGGGTATTGGACGCACGGCCGAACCCCTCGGAGACTTGAAGCATGATCGTCCTCGCCACTCCGGTGGGCGGGCGGCAGCGACAGCCGGAGCCTGCTCCCTTGGTGGCGGGAGGCTGCTCCCTTCCGGAGGCCCTGACCAGCTGAACGCGGCCCGCTGCGGCGCAACTCCGGTCCGATGCGGCCCCGCTGCGACGCAATTGCGCGGCGGTGCAACTGCGCTGCGGTGCAACTGCGCTGTGCGGCATCCCCGCTGCGGCAGTTGCTCCGCGAGGCGACCGACCCACCGCGCGGCGAACGATCACCGACCTGCGACGGCCGTGAGCCATGCCTCGCGACCGCCTGTGACCACGATGGGAATCACATGACCGACACCCGCAAGACCGCCCTCGTCGTCGGGGCCTCCCGGACCCTGGGCCTCGGGCTCGTTTCCGAGTACCTCCGCCGCGGCTGGGACGTCATCGGTACGGTGCGCGGCAGCCGGCGCACCGGCCTCCACGACCTGGCCGACGCCTCCGAAGGACGGCTGACCATCGAGACGTTGGAGATGACCGAGCCCGAGCAGATCTCGGCACTGCGCGACCGCCTGACACAGCGCACCCTCGACCTGCTCTTCGTCAACGCCGCCATCACCCGCGGCGACCTCCCGATCGGCGAGGTCCCGACGGACATGTTCACCGAGGTCATGACCACCAACGCGCTCAGCCCGATGCGCGTCGTGGAGTCCCTCCGCCCGCTGGTCGCGCCGACCGGGACCATCGGCATCATGTCCTCCGACCAGGGCAGCATCGCCCTGAACACCCGCGGCGGGCAGGACCTGTACCGAGCCAGCAAGTCCGCGCTGAACCAGCTGATGCGCAGCTACGCCGCCCGCTATGCCGAGGACGGGCGCACGTTCCTGCTCGTCGACCCGGGCTGGGTGCGCACCGAACTCGGGGGACCCGGCGCCGAGCTCAGCGTGGAGGAGAGCATTCCCGGCGTGGCCGAGACGATCGAGCGCCACCGGGGAAAGACCGGTCTCCACTTTGTCGATTACGAGGGGCAGGTCGTGCCCTGGTAGACGCCGTGACGGGGCCCGCTGGGGCATGGCGGCGACTGCTACGTGGAAGGTCGTCCTGACAACCCCAGCACGTCCATCAGATGGTGCTGGGTGTGGGCGTGTGCCTCCTGAGCATTGAGTGTTCCTACATCCAGGCTCAGAACGTGCCATGGGGTCTGTGCCAGGAGACGACAGGTCAGGTCAGCCTCGAAGCGGAGATGTGCGGCGGCGGACGGGAGGTCATGAACAGCCCGAGTACCAGGGGAGCCAGCGAGCTTCCGCACGTACCAGTCTTCCCAGGCATTGCCTTCTCGCTCAACTGCGCGCCGCAGTGCCGCCTCCGGATTATCGTGGACGTATACCACGGTGACCTGGGCCGGCACCACGGCTCGGGCCAGCTCTTCCATGACGTGGACGAGAGCCCCCTCGTCGTGGCCCCATGCCACAAGGGACGGAATGAACGGCAGAAGGGCATCCGTCACCAGGTAGTCCTTGCCCGCCGCGAGTGATTCCGCGACGTAGGCACGAGTGCACTCGACTAAGGTCGCAGGCCGGACGGCGGTAGCCCCACCAGCGAACTCTTCAGCCACGGGCCGGAAGGCCGACCGTGTGAGAATGTCGGCCTCTTCGAAGTGGTCGACCGATGCGCCGACGCTGGTAAGCCACTGGGCCACCGCACCGCACAGGGTGGACTTGTCGACGCCAGGGCTACTACCGATGACGGAGATGAGGTGCATAGTCATGGCGGCAGTCTCGCACCCGTGCGAGGCCTTCACCCGGTGAGCCGTCGGTAGTTGATGAGGGCTGCGGCGATGCCGACGAAGGCGAGGAAGTGTGCGGCCTCGTGTTCGTAACGGCGGTGCAGACGTCGGCAGCCGGCCAGCCAGGACACGGTCCTCTCGACCACCCGGCGATGGCGGCCCGGCCGCTGTGAGGACTCGATACCCTTACGGGCGATGCGGTGGCGGATGCCACGCTCTCGGAGCCATCTGCGCAGGTGGTCGTGGTCGTACCCGTTGTCGGCGTGGAGTTCGGCCGGGCGCCGGCGGCGTGGGCCGTGACGGGAGCGGATGGGTGGGATGCCGCGGACGAGCGGCTGAAGACCAAGGCTGTCGTCCCTGTGTCAGGGAACCCACCGCGTGCACTTCGTGACCCCGCCACGGTGACCGCAGGCGCGGAACTGGCGGTGGCTGCCGCCGCTCTGCGCGTACGCGACCGCCACGGTGTGCTGGTCCGAACCGCGGTGGACGGTGGCGGAACACCGGTGCCGGCGGCCGCCCAGGCCGGCGTCCGCCCAGTCCAGCCGGACCGTGTCACGAGCGCTCGCACCGGTGATCAGCGCCCAGAGGTAGATCCGGCCGCCACGCCGACCGTCGCGCAGCGACACCGTGGCCCGGCCGACGCGGGTGGAGGTGACCGTTTCCAGGTGGGAGAGGGTGGTCGGGTTGGTGCTGCTCCCACAGGTCAGGCCGGCCCGTGCCGGCGCGGCACCTCCAGCCGGCGGCACACCTGGCGGAGCTGCTGCCGCCGCTTCGACGGGCGCCGGGCCGAGCAGCAGCAGAGTGCCGGCCGCGACTCCCACCGTGAGGCGCCTGAACGTCGTCGTCCCGAGCGTGAACGAGAACACCGCATCCTCCCGAAACCGCGAACGGCCCGAACCAGCCGAACCAACTGGCAGGCACAGAAGGCTAATTGAGTACGGGCGGGAACCTCTACGGCGTGTGGATGAGCATGAGGTGCATCCGGGGGCGCTCACCCCCGTCCCTGGGCCCCGGGTGAGCCGCGTGATGCGGGGAGGAGGGTGAGGGGCTGCCTGCGCCGTCCTGCCCTCCCTCCTGCGCGCGTCACGGTTGTGTAATACAGCGATCCGGGCATGAACGCGGGGGACGGCGCCGGCATCTCACCTGGCAGCAACGACATGAGGAGTTCGCAGATGCTTCGCAAGCGCTTAGGTCTGATCGCCGCGCCGATCGCGGCTGTCGCCGTGTCCCTGACTGTGGCCGGTTCCCCGGCCGGTGCGGCCGGGTTGCCCGCCTCGGGCGGCACGGGACAGTCCGGCAAGGCGGCCAAGCCGGCCCCGTGCCTGGCCGGTGCCACGACGCTGGTCGGCGACCTCGATGGTGACGGTCACGCGGACAAGATCAGCAACCCGGGTCTGACCGGTACCAAGATGACGGTCCAGTGGGGGTCCGGGAACGGTTCGTTCGGCAAGCCGTACGCCGTCCGTGCCCTTCTCGGCGCGAAGAAGGGGGAGGTCGCGTCCGCCGCGGTCGCCGACTTCCAGCGCGACGGCACTCTGGACATGGTCGTCAACATCGTCAAGCCGGCCGACGGCGACGACCCCTCGACGGCGCGCGTGGCGCAGTACCGTCCCGGTCCCCTCAAGCGGGCGAACCTGGCCTCCGCGAAGGCCCGGCACTCCGACATCGGCGATCACGGCGAGGCGCAGCAGCTCCGGATCGCCCACTACGGCGGTGACGCGTACCCGGACCTCGCGCTCCTCAACAACTCCGGTGACGGAGGGCTGGACCGGGACGTGCGCCTGACGAAGCCGGGCAGCAGTCCGGGGAACTTCGACTACGACCTGCAGGTGAAGTACGGCGAGTTCGGCACCACTTCCGAGCCGCCGGCCATGCCCGGCGACGGCTGGAAGCACTTCTACAAGCCCTGCTCCTGACCACGTCGGCGGGACCGGCCCCCTTCGGCGGGCCGGTCCCGGCCCCTGATCCGAGCGGGCCGAACGGATGGCGCCTGACGGGCAGAAGCCCGGGTCGGGCGCCTTTCTTTGCGCTCTTGGCAGAAACGCGGCTGCGTCGCCGAGTACGGCACGAGCACGTCTCTTCGTCAGCGTTGCGCTTGAACCCGGCGGAGCAAGTTCTCGTTGCCGCTGCTGGTCGGACGGAGGGGCTGTCCACCGCGACATCGCTCGGATGGGCGGCAGAGGCGCGTCCGCTTGCTGGAGCGAAAACCCTTTATCGGCAGTGCGGTTGGCCCCTCATAATGGCGATCATGGCTGCTGCCCACGTCGACGATCCCGGGCGGGTCGGTGCGTGCAGGCTTTCTGACGGGCGGTTGCTCGGATGGGCCGAGTGGGGGCCGGCGGACGGGGTCCCCGTGGTGTTGTGTCCGGGAGCGGGGACGAGCCGGTGGCTGGGTTTCGGTGCGGGCGTCGTGCCGGCGCTGGGGGTACGTCTGGTCTCAGTGGACCGGCCGGGGCTTGGCGTCTCCAGTCCTGAACCCGGCCGGGGTTTCTCCGACTTCGCCGGTGACGTCGGGCAACTCTGCGTGCTGCGGGGACTGGGGCGACCGGCTGTGGTGGGGAACTCGCAAGGTGCGCCGTTCGCGCTGGCCTGCGCCGAGGCGGGTGTCGCCTCCGCTCTGGCGGTGGTCTCCGGTGCGGACGAGGTCGCCGCGCCGGAGTTCGCTGCCGTCCTCCCGGCCGACCTGCGTGGTCTCGTCGAGCGGGCCGCGGATGACCCGGCAGGTGCCGAGGCGTTCTTCGCGGGTTTCCGTGCGGAGGCGATGTGGCGCATGGTCATGGGCGGGAGCCCTGCGTGTGACCGCGCGGTGTACCAGGACGACGGGTTCGCGGCTGCCTACCGCAGGTCCCTGGACGAGGGCTTCGTGCAGGGTGCGGCCGGCTACGCCCGGGACACGGTCCTGGCCATGCGGCGCTGGCCGTTCGCCCTCGACGAGATCGCCGTGCCGGTCGACATCTGGTACGGGGAGGAGGACAGCAGCCACTCTCCCGACCACGGAGCGTGGCTCGCCACCCGTGTTCCCGGCGCTCGTCACCATGTCGTACCGGGCGCCGGCGGCTCGCTGTTGTGGACACACGCCGAGGCGATCCTCACCGCGCTCCTGGAGAGGGGCGCCGGGGACACGTAGCCGGTCACACCGCCAAAGCGGGTACGCCACTCAGCTGCGGCCGGGCAGCGGAGGCAAGGAAGGCTTTCGCAGCCATGCGTCGAAGAGTTCGTCCAGGGGAGCGGTCGCGTAGTGCTGGGCGTGTGCGGTGAAGTCGGTGGTGTTCACGGTGCCGTGGCGGTGGAGGGTGGCCCAGTCCCTCAGCATGGGGAAGAAGGCGTGGTCGCCGAGGGCGCAGCGCAGTGCATGGACCGTCAGTCCGCCCCGCTCGTAGAGGCGGTCGTCGAACATCAGCTGTTGGCCCGGGTCGGCCGGCAGCAGGTCCTGTGGGAGGTCGGCCAGCAGGTGGTGCGCGGCGGCGGCGTGGGCGGCCGCCGTTCGGCCTCCGGTGTGTTCCGACCACAGCCACTCGGCGTACTTGGCGAAGCCCTCGTTGAGCCAGATGTGCTGCCAGTCGGCGACCGAGACGCTGTTGCCGAACCACTGGTGGGCCAGTTCATGGGCGATCAGACGTTCCCAGGTGCCGGCGCCGTCGAGGTGGTTGGTGCCGAAGGTGGCCATGCCCTGGGCCTCCACCGGGACGTCCAGTTCCTCGTCGGCGATCACGACCGTGTACTCCCCGAAGGGGTACGGCCCGAAGACCTCCTCGAAGAACTGCATCATGCGGGTCTGCCGGGCGAAGTCCTCGGTGAACTCGGCTAGCAGCCGTGCGGGCAGGTAGGCGGTCTGCGGCACCGGCGAATGCCGTGCGTCCGCCGGGTCCGGGTCGGTGAGCGGCACGGCCGTGTACTTGCCGAGGGAGACGGTCACCAGGTAGGTGGAGGTGGGGGCGGGCTGCTCGTACACCCAGGTGGTGCTGCTGGCCCGGGTGGTGCGGGTGAGCAGTCGGCCGCCGGCGACCGCGGTGTACGGGGACGGTGTGGTGATCGCCAGCCGGTACGCGGCCTTGTCGGCCGGCCGGTCGTTGCAGGGGTACCAGGACGGCGCGCCGACCGGCTGGCTGGCCACCAGCGCGCCGTCGGTCAGCTCCTCCCAGCCCAGGCCGCCCCACGGGCTGCGCACCGGCTCGGGGTTGCCGGTGTAGCGCACCTCGACGGTGAAGGCGGTGCCCGGGGCGAGCGCCTTCGCGGGGCGGATCCGCAGCTTGCCCGCCCGGTGGGTGTGGCGCACGGGCCGGCCGTCCAGCAGCACCCGCTGGATCCTGAACGCGGCCAGGTCGAGTGCGATGTCCTCCAGTGGCGCGGGGCCTGCCTGCGCGCTGAGCCGGGCCGAGCCGCTGAGCCGGTTGGACACGGGCCGGTAGTCGAGGTCGAGCGCGTAGTGGTGGACCCGGTAGCGGGGATCCCCGTGATCCGGGAAGTACGGATCGGGGCCGGGAGCGGAAGCCTGCCGGGGGTTCACCGGTCTCCCTCCCTCCTGGCGCCAGCGGGCCGGTGGCGCATCGTCGCGTGCCTCATTCTCGCCAGGCCGCGATCGGGTTGCCCAGCCACCGGGTGTCGTCCGGGACGGTTTCCGCGCCCATGGCCAACGACGCCGGCCCGAGGGTGCTGCGCGCCCCGAGGGTGCTGCCGGGCAGCACGATGCCGCCGGGGCCGAGTGTGGCGCCCTCGCGGAGCACCACGGTGTTCATCCGGATGATGCGGTCGTGAAAGAGGTGGGTCTGCAGCACACAGCCCCGGTTGACGCTCACCCCGTCTTCCAGGGCGACCAGGTCGGCTTCCGGCAGCCAGTACGTTTCACACCACACCCCCCGGCCGACGGTGGCTCCCTGGGCCCGCAGCCAGAGGCTCATCAGCGGCGTGCCCGGAACCGCACCGATCAGCCACGGCACGGCCAGCACCTCGACGAACGTGTCGGCCAGCTCCGTACGCCAGACGAAGCCGCTCCAGAGCGGGTGCTCCGAGGGGCGGAACCGGCCCACCAGCAGCCATTTGGCGGCGAGGGACACCCCGCAGGCGACGATCCCCGCGGCCAGCAGCACCGGGCCGGCCAGCAGCGCCGCCACCGCCGGCGAGCTGTGTGCGGCCAGGCCGGCCAGCGCGGCCACCGTCAGCAGGCCGAGGGCAGCGGAGAGCAGCACCGGCAGCAGCCGGCACCCTTCGACCAGTCCCCGGGCCCAGACCAGCCGGGCAGGCGGATCGTAGGTCTGGCGAGGGTCCGCGGTGCCGGCCGAGCGCGGCAGGCGCATGGGCGGCATGCCGAGGTACGAACCGTCCTTCTTCGCCTTCTTCGGAGCCGCTGACAGCACCCCCACCAGCCCTCGCGCCGGGACGGCCCGCCCGGGCGCGATCATGCCGGAGTTGCCGAGGAAGGCCCGCTCGCCGATCTCGGCCTCGCCGATCCGCAGCCAACCGCCGCCCAGTTCGTACGGGGCGACCAGGGTGTCATCGGCCAGAAAGGCCCCGTCGCGCACGGTGGTGAGACCCGGCAGCGCCAGCACCGTGGAGATCTCGGCCCGCCTGCCGACCCTCATGCCCAGCATGCGCAGCCAGACGGGGGTGACGAGGCCGGCATAGAGCGGGAAGAGCGTGTCCCGGGCCAGGTCCATGAGCTGGCTGACGGCCCAGGCCTGCCAGCCGATCCGGCCGTGCAGCGGATACCAGCCGGGGCGCAGACCACGGCCCAGCAACCGGACGGCGACGATCAGCAGCGCGGCGTAGGTCAGCCCGAAGGCCAGGGTGGCGGGCATCAGCGCGACCAGTGCCCCGCGTACGGCGTCGCCGAGGCCGTCCCCGGCGTGGACGAAGCAGCCCGCCACCGCCAGTGCCGGCAACACCGCCGGCAGCCGCAGCAGCCCGAGTCCCGGGCCGCTCACTCCGTAGAGCGCCGCCCAGCGGGCCCGGCGCGGGGCACGCCGCTTGGGCCAGCGCCGTTCGGCCCTGCCCAGCTTGACGGCGGGCGCACCGCCCCAGCTCTGGCCGGTCGGCACCCGGGTGGTGACGACGGAACCGGGGGCGACCTGGGCCCGCTTGCCCACGCGGGCGCCGGGGAAGAGCGTGCTGCGGACGCCGACCACCGCGCCGGAGCCGACCTTCACCGCACCGACCACCAGCCGGTCCCCGTCCAGCCAGTAGCCGGACAGGTCCACCTCCGGCTCGACGGCACACCCGCGGCCCAGCTTGAGCATCCCGGTGACCGGCGGCAGGGCGTGCAGATCGACGTCCGGGCCGATACGGGCGCCCAGCGCACGGCCGTATCGGACCAGCCAGGCCCCGGACAGGCAGCCGACCCCGCTCAGCTCGGCGAGCCGCTCCGCGGTCCACAGCCGCAGATGCACGTTTCCGCCGCGGGGGTAGCTGCCCGGCCGCAGCCCCCGCAGCAGCAGCCGCGCCCCACCGGCCGCCGTCGCCAGCCTGCCCGGCGGGCTGAAGAGCAGCAGACCGCCGGCCGCCACCCACCACCAAGAGGCCGTCGGTGCCCAGGGGTAGCTGCCGCACCACGCCAGGACATTGCCCAGGGCCAGCAGCCCGAGCGTCCAGCGCAGCCCGGCCAGGGTGAAGAGTGGCAGGAGCAGCAGCAGTTGCACGAGGCCGGCTCGGGCCGGGACGGGCGTCACCCGGCGGGTGCCGTCGTGCTCGTCCCGCGTGGAACGCTCCAGCAGCCGGGCCAGCTTGCGCAGGGTGGGTTGCCGGTAGATGTCGCGGACGGCGGCGGCCGGGTAGCGGACGCGGAGCAGGGTGGCGAGCTGGGCGGCGGCGAGGCTGCCGCCGCCGATCGCGAAGAAGTCGTCCCGGGCGCCGGTGACCGGCACACCGAGGATCTCGTACCACTGCTCGGCCAGCCACGCCTCGGTGCCGGTGAGCTGGTCGTCCGGTCCCGGGGTGCCGGGGCCGGGGCCTGCCGTCCGCGGCAGCGGCCAGGGCAGCGCGGCCCGGTCCACCTTGCCGGAGGTGCGGGTCGGCAAGGCGTCGACGGGGGCGAGCAACGGCACCAGGGCGGCGGGCAACTGGGCGCGCAGCCGCTCGACGGACTTCGTCCGGTCCCAGCCGTCCTGGGTCACCACATAGCCGACCAGCAGGGGATTGCCGCCGCGTGCCGTCCGGACGGCGGCCGCGGCGCCGCTCACGCCCGGCAGCGCCTGGAGCGCCGCGTCCACCTCGCCGAGCTCGATCCGCCGCCCGCCGAGCTTGATCTGCTCGTCGTCGCGCCCCAGGAAGACCAGCCCGTCCGGCTCGGCCCGTACGAGGTCACCGGTGCGGTAGGCCCGGGGCCAGCCGAGCGACTCCAGCGGTCCGTATTTCTCCGCGTCGTTGTCGCGGTCCAGGTAACGCGCCAGCCCGGCGCCGCCGATGACCAGTTGGCCGCTGCCGCCCATGGCGACCGGCGCACCGGCCCCGTCCACCACGGCCAGCTCCCAGCCGTCCAGCGGCAGGCCGATCCGGACCGGTCCCTCGCCGGTCAGCAGCGCGGCACAGGTGACCACCGTCGCCTCGGTCGGACCGTAGGTGTTCCAGACCTCCCGCCCCTCGGTGACCAGCCGCTCCACCAATTCGGGCGGACACGGCTCGCCACCGAAGACCAGCAGCCGCACCTCGTTGAGGGCCTCGGCCGGCCACAGCGCGGCGAGCGTGGGGACCGTGGACACGACCGTGATGTCCTGCTCGGCGAGCCACGGGCCGAGGCCGGCGCCGTCACGCACCCGGGAACGCGGCACGGGCACCAGACAGGCGCCGTGCCGCCAGGCGAGCCACATCTCCTCGCACGAGGCGTCGAAGGCCACCGAGAGACCGGCCAACACCCGGTCGCCCGGGCCGATCGGCTCCTCCTGGAGGAAGAGCGCCGCCTCGGCATCGACGAAGGCCGCCGCGTTGCGGTGGGTGACGGCGACGCCCTTGGGCCTGCCGGTGGAACCGGAAGTGAAGATGATCCAGGCGTCGTCCGCGGGGCCCGGGCGGCACGGAGCGCCGGTGGCGCCGTTGCCCGTCAGGGCGAGCCGCTGTCCGGCCTCCAGAACGGCGCTCACCGCCGCCTGACCGAACACCAGGTCCGCCCGCTCGTCCGGGTCCTCGGCGTCCACCGGTACATACGCCGCACCCGCCGCGAGCACCGCCAGGATGCAGACGTAGAGGTCATTGGTGCCGGACGGCAACCGCACCCCCACCCGGTCGCCCACCCCGATCCCGGCCGCCGCCAGCCGGCGCCGCAGCGCATCGACCTCACCCGCGAGTTCCCGATAGCTCAGCGTGGCCCGTCCGTCGTCCAGGGCCGGCTCGTGCGGGTGGGCCAGAACGGTGGCGTCCAGGACGTCCATGAGGGTCCGCGGGACGGGAGCCGGGCGCCCGCCGAACACGGCGGGATGGCCGTCGGCGCGCTCGCCGACGGGATCCTGTCCCCGCACCATGCGCCCCGACACCAGGTCAACCATGTGCTCCCCGTCCTTCGTGCCCGCTTCCACCGCCAGGGCCGCGGCGGGGGCCGGGTGGCGTGCACCTCGTGGCGCGTGGCTGTGCCTGCCCCGCCGCGACACAGCACGCCATGGACCGACCGCGTGAAGGGGCCACAGGTCCACTCGCCCATCCATGCGAATATCCGGCATTGCGTGATACCCGGCGAGGATTATGGGCAAAAGGGTTGTTTTCTATCTGTGGTCGTGTGCTGTGACCGCCTGCCGGCCTCCCTGCCGTCCTCCCTACGGCAGGCCGCTGTGCCCCTCCCTGCGGCAGGCCGCAGGCGGGTCACCCGTTCCCACTGGCCGATCCGCAGACGTCCGGGCAGCCTTGAGGGCGCCGCGAAGATGCCGAGCGCCGTTGCCCCGCGCCGTGGACGTAGCGATCCGGGGCGCCTACCGCCGGGGCCGCCGCCGGGCGCCCCGCACCGCCGGGGTCCTCACCCGAGCAGGGCGCGGGCGATCTCCAGGGCGAGACGCAGTTCCAGGGTGCTGCCTGTGGTGGTGGCTGTGGGCAGGAGCTCCTCGGCGCGTTTGACGCGGTAGGTGACGGTGTTGCGGGCCACGTGCAGAGCACCGGCGGCGGCCCGCAGGCTGCGTCCTTCTGCGAGGTACACCCGCAGGGTGTTGCGCAGCTCCCGTAGCCGGGCGCCGTCGGAGGCCAGGGGGCCGAGGAGGTCGTGTACGAACCAGCGGGCGTGTTCGGGGTCGGCGGTGGCCAGGGCCACCAGGCGGGCTTCGCGGTAGTCGGTCAGCCAGTCGCCGGGAGCGAGCCGGGCGACGCGTTGCGCCTCGCGTGCCCCGTAGTGGCTGCGGCGCATGCCTGACGTGCCGTGGGCGGGTGGGCCGAGGGCGACGTGCACCCCCGGGGAGCGGCCGGTCCCGGACCGTGCGCGGTCGGGGAGGCCGGTGAGGTCGTCGGGGGCGTGCAGCCACAGCCAGGCGAGGGTCCCGGTGGCGGGGATCATGAGGGGCCGGCCGGTGCCGATCGTGCGGGCCAGCGCGGTCGCCGTGTGCTGCAGCCGCTCCGCGGCGGGCAGCGGGTCTTCGGTGTCGTCGCACCACAGCACGGCGGCCAGGTGCGTGCGGGTGACGTCGTAGCGCAGCCGCCGGGTCGCGGCCTCCGGTTCCACCGGGCGGGCGGCCAGCAGGTCGTCGATCGTCCGGCGGCGGGCCGCTTCGTCGCTGCCGCGCCACCGGTCGCGTTCGGCGATGTAGGACTCGGCCATCAGGCTGGCGTGGGTGTCGGCGTGGGTGAAGAGTTCCTCGGTGATCCGGCGCAGCTCGGTGAGGCGTTCGCCGGCCGGTACGTACTGCTCGACGGCCGAGGTCAGTTCCTGGGTGAGCCTGGCGTGGCCGAGCCGCACTCCGCGCAGGACCCGGTCGAGTCCGACGCCCCGGCGTGCGAACTCGCGGCAGCCCTCCAGGGCTTCGTCGGGCAGGGCGCCTCCCTCGCCGCCGGCCTCGGTGAGCAGTAGCCGCAGGGCCGCCAGGACCGTCGACTCGGTGGAGCGACGCAGGGTGGCCAGGGGCGCGGGGCCGCCGCCGTGTTCGGGAACCTGTTCCAGGACCTCCGCGGCCATGGTGTCGGCGGTCTGTACTGCCCACCGGACGGGGCCGGGGCCGAGGACGGCGGTCATGGCGGTCACGGCGGCCGGGGACAGCGCCGGCTCGTGGTGCGGGTGGTCCCGGTCCGGCTTGAGCTGCCGGAGCCACTGCCGTGTCATGAGCGCCTCCTTTCGTTATCCATGGTGCCGGGGTCGATGGCCGCGCCGCTTCCGGTTCACCCGACCCACCCTTATCACCCCCCACCCCTGTCAACGGTCCCTGCCGTCCGCCGGGGAGCGGCTCTCCGCCGGGGCCGGCTCTCGGCCGGGCCGGCCCTCCCTCCCGGTGCGGACGGGAGGGAGGAACGAGCGGAAGGGGGCAGCCTCACCGGCCGGGCGACACCGCAGCGGGTGCCACGCGCTCCTGGGATGCCACGAGCCCCTGCCGCAACGCCGCGACCAGGCCGGCCGCCTCCGCTGTGCAGGGCGCACCACCGAAGACGTAGTGGTCCGGACGCAGCAGCAGGGCCTTTTGGCCGCAGCGCTCCAGGTGGGAGCGGTAGGTGCCGTCGAGGTCGACGACATCGGCCGGCCCGTTCGCCGTGGGGTCGCCGGTGACCCGCAGAAGGCGGATGCCGAGCCGCTCGCACCAGCCGAGGGTGTCGTCGTCGAGAACGGCCCGTGGGTCCTCGGTGGCGAGCAGGGCGAAGCCGGTGCCGACGGTCTGGTCGAAGAGCCCGGTGCGGCCGCGGAAGCGCACCTGGCCCTGGCAGCCGAGCTGTCCCGCCGGGGCCCTGGGGGTCCCGTCCGCCGCCTGCCGCAACAGCCCTCCGGTGAGGCTCTGCGGGGGCATGTCCGCCAGTGGGTCGCGACCCGCCCGCAGGTCGGCGCGCATCCGCGCGTCGCGCAGGGTGGCGGCCGCGGGGTCGGGTTCGCAGATGATGCCGCCCAGGAAGACGGAGAGCTCGATGGCGTGACGCAGGTGCTGGGAGCGTTCCGTGGTGTAGGAGTCCAGCAGGGTCGCGCCGGCTTCGCCGCGCAGTACGAGGTCCAGTTTCCAGGTGAGATTGGCGGCGTCGCGGATGCCCGAGCACATGCCCTGGCCGGCGAACGGCGGCATCTGGTGCGCGGCGTCACCGGCCAGGAGCAGACGGCCCTCGCGCCAGCTCTCGGCCCAGCGGGCGCGGAAGGTGTAGACGGTGTGCCTCTCCAGGGTGGCGTTGCCCGGGTGCAGGTCCCAGCCGGCCAGCAGCCGCCAGGCGTTCTCCGCGCTGCCGAACTCCGCGGCCGATTCGCCGGGCAGCAGCATGAACTCCCAGCGGCGCCGGCCCGGACCGCCGGAGACGGCGGTGGTGGGGCGGCGGGGATCGCAGAGCTGGAGGTTGCGCGGTGCGAAGACGCGGTCCGCCTCGTGCGGGAGGACGTCCAGCACCAGCCAGTCGTGCTGGAAGCCGCGGTCGGTCAGCGTGGTCGTCATCCGGGAGCGGACGAAGCTGTTGGCGCCGTCGCAGCCGACGACGTACTGCGCGCGCAGTGTGCGGCGCCTGCGGACACCGCCGCGGAGCACCGGCTCGTCCCCGGCGCTCTCGGCGACGGTCAGCGAGACCCCGGCCGCGTCCTCGGCCAGGTCCGCGGCCTCCCAGCCGCGCAGCACGTCGACTCCCGCGGTGCGGTGGGCCTGCGCCTCCAGGGCGCCCTCCAACTGCGGCTGGGTGAAGAGGTTCATCGCGGGCCAGCCGGAGGCTCCGGTGTCCTCGAACGCCAGCCGCAGCAGCGTCTCGCCGTCGGCGTTGCGCCATTCGTAGTCCGCGGCCGGCTCGCTGAACGCGGGCAGTTCGTCCGCCAGGCCCAGCGCGGCCAGGATGCGGGCGACCTCGTGGTCGAAGACCACCGCCCGCGGCAGCGGATAGGGCCGCGGCCAGCGCTCGACGAGTCCGACCCGCCACCCCCGGGCCCCGAGCTGTATCGCAGTGGTGAGCCCGACGGGCCCGGCACCGACGACCAGCACGTCGTAGGTGCCATCGCCGTCCGACCCGGCAGCGCCCGCAAGAGGGCCGGAGCCGGTAACCGGGCCGGAGCCGGCAACCGGGACGGGGCCGTCCGCCGGGGCGGAGCCGTCGGCCGGGTCCGCCCCGCCACCCGCTGCGCAGTCCGTGTGGTTCTCGTTCATGGTGGGTGTCCTCCTGCCGTACGGGTCGTCAGCTCGCGTCATGGGCGCCGGTCATCAGCGCGGCGAGATCCTCGGGTTCGAGGAAGGAGGGCGGGACCGGCGGGCCCCAGCTGTAGAGGGAGCGGGCGTCCTCCCACACCCGGGGCGTCCACAGTTGGTCGTCGACGATGCAGTCCATGTCGGCGAAGTACTCGGAGAAGGTGCCGGCCGGGTCCTTGAGGTACCAGAAGAAGTTCGAGCCGACGTGGTGGCGGCCCAGGCCCCAGACATGGCGTTCGGGGTGGCCCTCCAGCATGCGCGTCGCGCCGCGCCCGACCTCGTCGACGTCGTCGACCTGCCAGGAGGAGTGGTGCAGGAAGGGGAGCGGGGCCTGCTGCACCAGGACGTTGTGGTGGTCGGTCGAGCACCGCAGGAAGGCGGCGCCCGGGACCAGGTCGCTGACCTTGAAGCCGAGGCCGTCGGTGAAGAACCGCTGTGAGGCCGCCTGGTCGGTCGACCCCAGCACCACATGCCCCAGGCGGCGCGGCCGGACGGCGTCCTCGCGCAGGACCGCCGGGGCCCGGCCGTCGGGCCGCTCCGCACGGCCGGGCCCGTTGTACGGCACGGGCGCGGCGGCCGGCTGCACGAGACGGGGCCGGACCTCGACGGTGACGGTCACGTCCGTGCCGGGATCGACCGCGCGCAGGCGGTGCCCGGCGCGGACGTACGGCATCTCCAGGCGGTCCAGGGCAGCGCCGATCCGCCCGAGGTCGTCGGCATCATCGGCCGCGACGACCAGTTCGTCCAGCCGACGGCGGGCGGCGTGCACGATCTTCAACTGCTCACCCCCGTCGGCCGAGGCGAAGCGCCCGCGGCCCAGGGCGGTGAGTCCGAAGTCGGCGTAGTAGTCGTGGGTGGCGTCCACGTGGGGCACGCCCATGGTGATCCGGGCGAGACGGTGCAAGGGCATGACGGCTCCTTCGAAGCAGGGGACGGGAAGGCCGGAGGTCAGACGCCGGGGCCGTCGGGGTAACCCGGGCCGGCGACCAGCCGGTTGCGGAGGGCGCCGATGCCGTCGATCCAACTGTGCAGCTCCTCCCCGGGAGCCAGGAACCGGCGCGGAGTACGGGCGCCGCCCACACCGGCGGGGGTACCGGTGAAGACCAGGTCGCCGGGCAGCAGCGGGCAGACGGCGGAGAGCCACGCGATCTGCTCCGCGAGCGGGAAGACCATCCGGCCGGTACGCGACTCCTGCATCGTCGCGCCGTCGACGGCACAGCCGAGCGCCAGGTCATCGGGGTCGGCGAACTCGTCGGGCGTGACCATGACCGGCCCGGTCGGACTGAACCCGGGGAACGACTTGCCGAGCGCGAACTGCGGTGCCGGGCCCTGCAGTTGGATGCGACGCTCCGAGAGATCCTGCCCCAGGGTGAGACCGGCGACATGCTGCCAGGCGTCCGCCGCACGCACCCGGTGGGCACGGGTCCCGATGACCGCGACCAGCTCGACCTCCCAGTCCACCATCGCACTGGGCAGCTCCACCGTGTCGTACGGACCGGCCAGCGAGGTCGGGTACTTGGTGAAGACAGCCGGCCGAGCAGGGGTGTCGAGGGCGGACTCCTCGATGTGGTCCGCGTAGTTCAGCGCGACCGCGAACACCTGGCGCGGACGCGGTACGGGGGCGCCGAGCCGGCGTTCCTCCAGCGGCATCCGCTCGGCGTCCTGCGCGGCGGGTGTCCGCGCCCAGGCGGTGAACTCCTCCCAGCGGTCGAATACGGCCTGCGGGTCGGACGGGAAGCGACCGTCACTGGCCTTCTCGACGTCGACCACCCCCTCTTCGTGGACAAGTACCAGACGATTGCCGAGATTTGCTGTGCGCATGGCGCACCACCTCCAGGAGGAAGAGGGAAGGGGGGAAGGGGAAGAAACGGAAAGCCACGTGCCGCGGGCTCAGCGGCGGTGGGGGCGCGAGGAACGGCCCCCGGCGTCTGCGGAGTCAGCCCCGCACCCTGCGCCACCGCAGGTGCTGACGAGCGCCGTCGTCCGTGGTGGCCGTCAGCACCAACGCGTCCGGCTCGCTGTGGACGGTGCGTTCCAGGGTGACGCCCACCCACGGCCCGTAGTGGCTCGCGAGAACGTGATGCCGCACCGAACCGTCCGGCATACGCTCCCAGCGCCCGGCATACGCCACGGTCCCGCCGGACACCCCCGCCTCGCTGAGGGCTTCCGGCTGCGCCGCGGCCCGGCCGACGACCGCCGGGTCGCTCGTCAGCAGTGCGCTCATCCAGCCGTCCCGGGCATACAGCAGCACCCCGCCGGGCCGGTCACCCAGCGGCCGGGACTCCTTTCCCGCCCGCTCGACCGAGCAGTCCACCAGACGCCAGCCGCCGATGATCTCGTCCACGTTCACATATGCCTCACAGATTCCGTTCCGGACGAGTCCGGCCGGACCGAGCGCACGAAGGCACCACAAAGCAGCACCCGGCCCGACCGGACCGCGGGTGACCGAAGCCGCCCATGTGCTCAGCCAACCGCGGCGCCCGCCTGCCGGCCTCGGCCTGCGAGACCAAAGAACCGGGCCGCTTTTGCGTTCAGTGGTCGCTTCGCGGGGCCGGTGGAGCCGGCAGGGCAGGTGGTATCGGCAGGGCAGGTGGTGCCGGCAGGGCAGGTGGTGCCGACGCTGCGAGATGAAGCAGGGCGAGGAGGGGCGAGGCCGGGCGAGGCGATGCGGCGGAACGTCCCGGCCGTTCAGGCCGAACTCTGTCCGGCACCGCTGATCCACCGCAAGGACTCCATCAGCACGGCGCGATGTGCATCCGGCAGACCGCCGACGACGGCGGCGTCGACCGCTTCGCCGAGGGGACGGATCCGGTCCAGTGTGGCGTTGCCGTCGCCGGTGAGCGTCAGGAGTTTGCGTCGGCGGTTCGCGGGGTCGACCTCGCGGGCGAGCAGGCCCCGGAGTTCCAGGCGGTGGACGAGGGGAGCCAGGGTGGCCAGGTCGATCCCGGTCATTTCGCCGAGCCGGGACTGGTCGATGCCCGGGCACTCGTGGACGGTCAGCAGCACGGCGTACTGCGGCGGCGTGACGTCCCCGACGGCTTCCTGCCACTTCGCGGAGTAGCTCTGCAGGGCGCGACGCAGCAGGTGCAGAGGAGAGCCCGCGAGGTAGGGGGGTGTCTGCGGCGTGGCGATGACGGCCTCCGGGTTTCGTGTGGCAAGCGCGGGCCTTGATTCTGCCAGCCTACTGTGTATCTTCGTGTACGAATGATTCGTGTACGAAGGAAGGATGGGAATCGTGCGGCGACTGGTCGTGGGGATGACGGGTGCCACGGGCGCGATCCTGGGCATCCGGTTGCTCCAGGAACTCCAGCAGCAGCCCGACGTGGAGACCCACCTCGTGATGAGTCGCTGGGCCCGCGCCACCATCGAGCTGGAGACCGACTGGACGGCGCGCGAAGTGACCCGCCTCGCCGATGTCGTGCACGGGCCGGAGGACCAGGCGGCGTCGATCTCCAGCGGTTCGTTCCGCACCGACGGCATGGTCGTCGTGCCCTGCAGCGCGAAGACCCTCGCCGCGATCCGGGCCGGCTACGGCAGCGACCTCGTCAGCCGTGCGGCGGACGTCCACCTCAAGGAGCAACGGCGGCTGGTCCTGGTGGTGCGGGAGACCCCGCTGTCGACCATCCACCTGGAGAACATGCTCGCCCTGTCCAGGATGGGCGTCAGCCTGCTCCCGCCCGTGCCGGCCTTCTACCACCGGCCCGCGAGCGTGGACGACGTGGTCGATCACATCGTCGCGCGCGTGCTGGACCAGTTCGGCCTGGACAGCCGCCGGGCGGTCCGCTGGGAGGGCCCCGCCACCGCCCGTACCCGTCACGCCCGGCCCCTCACCCAGCCCGACAGCGCGGCCCCCGACCGGGCGGTGGGCTGAGCCACGCAAGCCCCCGCCGTGGCGCCCCCTCAGCGCCTCGACGGCGCGGAAAGAAAGGAACCCCCATGGCCCGTATCAAGGACCTGCGCGCCTACCTCGCCGCCCTCGACGCACTCGGCGACCTGCGCACCGTCGACCGGCTCGTCGATCCCGACCTGGAGGTCGGCGCGATCATCCGCCGCTCCTACGAAACCGTCGCCCCCGCGCCCCTGTTCACCCACATCAAGGGCACGGCACCCGGTTTCCGGCTGCTGGGCGCTCCCGGCGCCCTGAGTTCCGCTCCCGGCCGTCCACTCGCCCGCATCGCGCTCTCCCTCGGGCTCGACTCCACCGCGAGCGCCCGCGAGATCGTCGACGTCCTCGCCGAGGCCCGCACGCGTGAGCCGCTCCCGCCCGTGCTGGTCGACAGCGCACCGTGCAAGCAGAACATCCTGCTCGGCGAGGACGCCTCCCTGGCGCGGTTCCCGACCCCGTTGCTGCACGACGGCGACGGCGGCCCGTACGTCAACACCTGGGGCACCATCGTCGCCCGCACTCCCGACGGGTCGTTCACCAACTGGTCCATCGCCCGGATCATGAGGGTCGACGACACCCACATGACCGGCCTGGTGCTGCACCCCCAGCACCTCGCCCAGGTGTGGCAGCAGTGGGCCGACCGCGGCGAGCCGATGCCGTTCGCCCTGGTCCAGGGCGGTGAGCCCGCCCTGCCCTTCATCTCCGGGATGCCCCTGCCGGACGGCGTGGAAGAGGCCGGCTACCTCGGGGCCCTGCTCGGCGAGCCACTGGAACTGGTCCCGTGCGAGACCGTGGACCTTCAGGTGCCGGCGAGCGCCGAGATCGTCATCGAGGGGCACCTGTCCGTGGCACGCACCGGCGTCGAGGGCCCGATGGGCGAGTTCGCGGGCTACCGCCCGAGCGAGACCTCGCTGCAGCCCGTCTACACCATCGAGGCCATCACCCACCGCGACAACCCCATCTGGCCGACCGTGGTCGAAGGCGAACCCGTCGACGAGTACCACACGGCCACCGGCCTCACCCTGGCCGCCGAGGTCCTGACCGCGCTGCGTGCGGCGGGCCTGCCCATCACCTCCGCCTGGGAACCCT
>Ga0207426_1000887_pt1 | contig 30646 bp, 24 predicted proteins | sample AraplaMF_Cvi_mMS_FD_184265 | JGI IMG/M metagenome (GOLD analysis project Ga0207426, IMG submission 184265) | Arabidopsis root microbial communities from the University of North Carolina, USA - plate scrape MF_Cvi_mMS (SPAdes) (version 2) | ecosystem: Host-associated > Plants > Roots > Endosphere... | reverse complement strand
TGACCGATGGGTCCCAGGTCGGGTCGGGGGTGAGAGAGGCGTCCTTCTCGCGCTTGCCGAGGAACCGGGCGGCCTCGACCACGTCGAGCGTCGCGGTCGAGGCCGGCAGGACCAGCGACAGCACGTCGTCGGGATACAGCGCAATGCGGGCGACCAGGACCCGCAGGTCGGTCGTCTGAGCGGCGCCGGCCACGGCCGTCGGCGTCACCGTCTGCGCCACGGCAGGGGGCACCAGGTTGACGGCGAACACCGAGAGAGCAGCGAGAACCAGCGGCAGAAAGCGCGGTGGCGGAGAGCCGATGTTGGAGCGGGGGACCCAGCGAATGACGCGCACGACCTTCTCCAACATAGGGGCGGCAGGTGGTGCTCAGGGCTTGCCGAAGCGCGGCCCGACAACGCCAGTATCGACGCGGATCCCCTGCGAAGGAGGATACGTAACGGTTACGAAGGGCAGAGACCGGGCCGATTCCACGTATGGGCAGACCGGCTGCGGCTTCTCTCCGGCAGCCGTCCGCAACGCCAGCGTGATCCGCTGCTACACGACGTAGTTCATCCAGGATTTCATCCGTAGCAGGACTCGGCGAATGATGGCCACCGGCCGCCAGTGCTCGGTGTAGACCGCAATCTGCGCGGTTGCCCCCGCTGGCAACTGGTAGTCCGACAGGTCGTCGACGAGCTCGATGCGCGTGACCGGGCGGCCGACTGTCCGGCTCCGATCCTCCGGATCCAGGAGCGCGCCCCCGGCCTGGACCTGCCCCTGGGCGATGACGTCGCTCACGACGCTCACCCTGCCCTTGAACACGCGCCCGGGAATGCCGTCGAATGCGATCTCCGCCTCGTCGCCTGCCTTCACGCGCTGCAGCGTGTTCTGCGTGAACGAGGCGCCGAAGATGTTGTCGTCGCCGTGGATGAACACCATCGTCGGCGTCGACGGGCTCACCGTCATTCCGGGGCGAAGAAACAGCTGCGTGACGTATCCGTTCGTGGGCGCGGTGACGTTGGTCTCGGAGAGATCGAATTCGGCGCTTTGCAGATCCGCCTGGAGGCGCGCGACCGCCGTGTTGACGCCGCCGATCTCGGACGCGAAGGCAAGCCGCGCGCGCTCGGCGGCAGCCCTGCTCTCGGAGACGGCCTGCCTCGCCGCATCGAGGTTGCGCGTCGCGGTATCGAGCGCGGCCTGGGCGATGACGCGCTTCTCCAACAACTCGGACTGACGATCATAGGTTTGCTGCGCGAGCCGGAGGTCGGTCTCTGCCCGTTCCGCGGTGGCGGAAGCCTGGTCGAAGGAGGCCTTGAGCTCCTTCACATTCTGCTCGGCCTCGGCCAGCAGCGCTCTCTTCTGCTCGACGACATACTCATAGGGGCGTGGGTCGATGCGGAAAAGAGTGTCTCCAGCCTTCAGAGGCACATTGGGTTGGACCGCCACCTCGACCACATGGCCCTTGACCGTTGGCACGATCGGGGTGGTGTAGAAATAGAGGCGGCCATCCGTGGTGAACGGGTGGTTGTAGTTCAACGCCACCAGGAGACCGCCGATGATGGCCACTCCCCCGAGCCCGGCGGTCGTCACCGTCCATCTGTTCACGGGGACCCGCAACAGCTTGAAGAGCAGCACGCAGATCGCGGCATAGCCGAGCAGCAGCAACGCGGCCATTACGGCACCCGTGTGGGCCGCCCGCGCTCCAGTGCCGAGAGCCGCCTTTCGAACTGCGCGATGATGGCGTTGGCGTCAGGGAGATTTCGTGCGCCCGTCGAGATTCCCCAGCCGCGATCCGGCCGGTAGGCCATGGCCCAGATCCACAGGAATGGCCACAGCACGCCGAGCGTGAAGAGGCTCACCCAGGTCGCGGCGCCAATGGCATCCTGGTGCGGATGGCCGCGCCTTTTGGCGATCTCATATGGAATGCCGTATATGGCGACCACGCCATAGGCGACGAGCGCAATCATGACAACGAGCAGAGCCAGGGCGACATAGTCGAGTGTCATGGTCCGGACCTCGCTTGAAGGGTAGATGAGGTTCCTCGCGTCGCTGTCGTTCGCCTCGTTGTCTGGCGCTTTGCCATTTCGATCCCCGGGTCGCACGCCCCCTTACTGACCGAATGGTCGGGCGAGGGGATCGTGTGCCGAAGTGCCGTTCGCGCTGGCATCATTGATCCAAGGGATCCGGTGTGGAGAGCACGTAACGGTTACAGGATGATGCAATGGCAGGCGCGGAATCGATGGCAATCAGCCTTCCCACGCTGTTGACGCCGGAATTCCCCGCTGCCCGCTGCCTCCCCGAGGCGGACATCTCCGGCGATCCAATCTCACGCCAGAGGAGTCAGGATCTCGTCAACCGGTAAAGTACAGATAGTTCAACCAACTGTTGGCCCGCATCACGGCCATTCTGATCACGCCCGCGATCTGCACCGTCCCGCTATAGACTGCGGCACTGCCCTGAGTTCCCGCTGGCAGCCTTAGGTCATCGCCGTCGTCCAGCTTGATGCGCACGGCAAAACGCGCATTGTGGGGCGCATCGATGCCGGGGACGAGGCCAGTTGCAGTGAGCTGGCCTTCGGCGGCAACATCAATTGTGGTGAGAACTTTTCCCGGAAATACCCGGCCCGGATACATCGGGAACACCACCTCGGCATAGGCGCCCGGCTTGATCGAGAGATATGGGCCTTGCATGAAGCTTGCGACCACGACCCCACGGTTGCCTTCGTCGCGATCACACACAAATGGCATCACAGCCGCGGTCGCGTTGACGACCGCGCCAGGCAAAAGCTGTAGATTTGTGACATAGCCGTCGCAGGGTGCGCGGACGGTTGCCTCGTTAAGATTATACCTCGCCTGCTCAAGCTGCTGCCGCGCTTGCGCAACAGTTGTGTTCTCGTCGCCTATATTAGACTCATAGGCCAGCTGCGCCTTTACTTTCACGGCATCGGCCTCTGCTGCCCCCTGCTTGGCAGTGTCGAGGTTGCGCTGATACCTGTCGAGGGCGGCCTGCGCGATATCGCCCTTCTCGAACAGTTGTCTCTGCCGGTCGAAATCAGCTTGCGTCAGATTCAACTGCACCTCGGCGCGCTCGACGCCCGCCGACGCTTGATCGAGCGCCGCCTTCAGTTGCGGGACCAATTGGTCGGCCGCCGCGACCGCGGCTTGCAGACGATTGACCTCGAATTGGAACGGCCGAGGATCGATGGTGAAAAGCACATCGCCCGCCTTCAACGGTGTGTTGGCTTGCGCGACCACACTCTGAACGCGGCCCGGCACCGTGATATGTGGCGTGATCTGCACGATGCGCTGGAAGACGCGCGCATCCGTCGACGATGGATGATAGTTATTCATCGACAGAATGACGTAAAAGGCGAATAGAGGACCGACTGCGGCCAGAATGATCGCAAGCGGCAGCGTCAGGCGGACGAGCTTGAACTTGGCGAAGACAAGCCAGATGAGTGCCGCGTAGGTTCCAAAAATGACCGCCATCATGGCTTTGTGTCCGCCGCAGCGACGTTGCCGATCTTGACCTCAAGAGCGGTTATGCTCGCATTGAGCGCAGCAAGTTCGGCTTCGACGCTGTCGGCGGGAGCGCTTGCGGTTGCCAGAGCATTCCGGGCGTTCAGCTTGCGGTAGAGATAGATGACGAAGATGGAGCTTGCGATTGCCCAGAACATCTCAGCCTCCGGCTGCCCTGCGCTGTGCTGGCAGGCGGGCTTCGAGCACGGCAAGGCGCTGCTGCGCCTCGTGCAGTTTGGCGATCAGAGTCGTATCCGCGGTCTCAGCGGGCGCTCCATCGATCAATGGCTTATTTGGCCTGAGATAGGCCCACACCAGTGCCAGTGGCCAAAGCACCAACGTCAAGATGCCCATCCAGCCGCAGATGGTGATAGCCCCAGCCTGGGGGTGATTGCGCGAGCGCGCAATCGCACCGGGAAGGCTCCCGAGACGATACACCACGTAGGCCACGACCACGGGCACGACGCAGAGGACGATGAGCGTCAACCAGTGCAGAAGAGGCCCGAATGCCTGGAGCTTGAAATCCATCCCATCCATCGATGCACCGACTCACGTCCAGAGAAGGCATTGGTACCAGCAATCGACGGGCGCCGCGCCGCGAGTTGCCAATCACGCCGGGGTCAGGCCACTTCCTCGAAATCTGGCATCTTGAACGTCCTGTTGTTGAGATCGTCTGTCGGGCCATAAAATCGGACTGCCGGAAGCGGCCTCTTGCCTCGGGTTGGAATCCAGTTGGCTTCCATACCCGATGGCGCCTTGGGGCCGACATACAGGGTCACACCGCCGTCAGCGTTCTTCTTCATGTTCGGAAGATCATAGGACGACAATGTGGTGCGGCCTTCGTCAGTATAGATGAAGCTGTTCGTGGCGCGGTCATAGACAGTCAGCGCCCAGAACTGCTTCACCGGCATCTCCGCCGGAATATCGAGCTTGTAGAGCCTGCCTCCTTCAAGCCGTTTGCCGTCCTTGTCGGCCATCGCCATGAGATATTGGGTGGCCGGCGTATCGCTCAGCACCTTCGGCATATAGGTGCACCAGAAATATTCGGCGGCGCGCCCTAGCAGGTCGATCCGGTCCTCATAAGTCCAGGTGAAGGTCTTGCGCTCGTCGGTCATCAGAAGCGAGACGTAGTGCCGGTCCGGCCAAAAGAACTTGTCCTTCGGCACATTGTCGAACCATTCCTGCAGATAGAACCATGCGTCTATGGCCGCCTGCTCCATTGCCCGCTTGGCGGTGGCATCGGGGGAGAATGGCTTGCCCTTCTCGATCCCCAGCGACGTCAGCATCCCCATCATCACCTTGTCATGCTCGCGCACGGGCTCGATGCTCATGATGGCGTGCATGTCTTCGAAGTGTCGGGCGTCATAGAAGGGCAGCGTCGGATAGCGTTCGTCGATCGGGTCAACGAAGCGCTGCGGCGGTGGATTGCCCGCCTCCGAGAGATAGTACATCCGCAGTGTCTTCGCGTAGGCATAGGCATCGGCGGAGCTCTTGCCAGGCGCGGGCACGGAGCGAAATGCGAAGGCGATCCGGAAGTTTGGCGAGGCTATGTGAATATAGCCCGCCGGCACTTCCCCCTTGAAGTCCGGCGCTGTGAACAGCAGCTTGCCGCCTTTGCCCTTGTCCAGTCCTGACGGACCGACATCCGCAATGGTGAACTGCCACGCATCGACCACCTGCCCGTAGACGCTGCCTTCGGCGCCGGCTGCCGGGACTTCCAGGACCACCGGGCCTTGGCGCAAATCCGCATAGGCCGCGATGTAAGGTGTTGTGCTGTTCGCAGTGATTGCTTCAAGCTTCGGCGTGGCTGGGGCCGAGTAGGCGATGATGTCGTTGTCCTTGATACCGAGATTGCTGAAGGCCGCACGCCTGATACTGTAGATCGCGATGGCCGGCATGTTCCAGAGAATCGCCTCGAACGCTCGCTGATATTTGATCTGGTAGTCGAAGTCGTCCACCGAACGTGTTGCGCCGGGGGCAGGCTGGCCGCCGAGAGGCTCCATTCCCTTCGTTCCGATCGGCTGAAACGTGCCGGCGTCCTGGGCTTTTGCGGTCGATCCCAAGCCGATCGGCAGGAATCCGGCCGCGACGCCCACCGCCAGACGATACAAGTCCCTTCGTAAGATCTGCATTCGTCTCTCCTACTGGTTCGCCTTGACGACCTGTGGCAGTTGATAGGAGCCGTCCAGGATCTCCGCGCTCGGCTGGTAGAGGCGGAGGATGAGGTAGAAGTCGCCTTTCGGCGCTGGCAGCCAGTTCGCGGCGTCACCGCCTTCGGGACGCTCGAGGCGCGTCACGCCGTCCGGAAGTTGGCCGGACCATCCCGGTGGGACGATGGCGTAGCGCCCGGCCTTGATCCCTGTGGAACGACGGCCGATATAGTGCTCCAGCTCCTGCCACATGCTGAAGACATTGACGACGTAGTAGCGGTCGCCGGTATCGGGGACCGAGAAGATGTAGGGCTCGTCCAGCTTGACGACGGCACTCATGTAGAAGGTGTCATTGTTCGCTGTCGGCATGTCCCTCGCCGTCGGCGTCGCCAGCTCGGTCGCCCAGCCGATCTGGTTCAGCGGTGCGCGATAGCTCTTGTCCGGCTTCGGCGACGGGACATTGGTGTATTCCCTGGCCACACGCTCCATGCGGACCAACGGGTAGCCCCAGGTATAGACGGAGAGGCCTAGCTGATAGGCATCGGCTTCCAGACCCTTTGCGATGACGCTGGGTGAGGCGGGAGTGGAAAGCAGCTTGTTTTCATACCGGTCAGCCGCCTGAACGGTTGCAGCCGACCACACCAAGAGACCAGACACCCAAGCGACAAGAGGTCCACGCCAGGCTCGTCGGGGCACCACGGCTTCCTCCGTTCACGGTTGAACGGCACTCCGTTCGACCGCCATAGAGCGGGGCGGAAGGTACGCAACGGTTACGAGGGGTAACGCCCAGACCGGAACCTGCCAGCGAGATCGGAAAGTCGACAGTCGACGGCTGCTCCGGCCGCTCGATTTTGCGGTCCGCTTTCCGCCGATATCGTTCCCTAATGGGTCAAGTGCCGCGGGCTCGGTTGTGAGCGGCATTGACGCTGTCGGGTGCCTCGGTTCACCCATCCCGTCGTGCCGCTAAGCCACTCGCCCCATTGGGTGTCGAGCGCGACATATCGCTGCCGATAGTTCGAACGTTCGACGTTCAGCAATCAGCACCACTCTCCGATGGTCCGGCCATATAAGCCGCCTTCAATTGGAGAGTGCGTTTGGGCGCCCTTTGGCCGCACGATCGGAAGCGAAAGCGCAGGTGTTCCCGATGGGCGGAATGGCGGTAGCTGTCACCAGCTACCATCGAATTTCCCGGGCGTTCCGGCGGATTTCCGCGAAGGGACGAGAGCTTGCAAGGCGGAGAGACCGGTCGCGGTTCTCCGCCTTTTCCGTTTGCATGTGTTCTCATTTGGCCGATTTTTCGGATTCGTACCCACATGGACACCCACATAGGTTCCGCGCCGGTTCACAACGCATGAGCCCGATTCGCCCCTGACTCGTCGCCCTCACGCCCGGTTTCCTGCGCTGCCGAAGGGGTGATGGGACGCACCGTGGGGCCGACTACCGAGCCGATCAGGAACCGAAGCAGCATGGAACCGGTGGTTGCAGGGACACGCAATCATCTACGCTCATACACACCGGCGCGCGATCACCGGCCCGCCAGCCCGGCTTCGGCGGCAATTGGCTTCCCAGTGCAAGCGCGCGCGGCATCTTAGGTCGCGTAGGCGGTTGTGACCTGCCCGTCAGGCGATACCCACCGTGGTGGCCAGGGGATTTCGGATGATGGCCGAGGCCGCGGCCGGGTCTGGCGGCAGCACGGCCCCCTTCAAGGCAATCGAATACGGCTGGGTGGGATGTTCGAGCACGGTCCGGGCATCGCCGCTTTCGATCACCTTGCCCTTCTGCATGATGATGACGCGGTCGGAGATGTAATAGGCCGTCGCCAGGTCGTGCGTGATGTAGATGATCGACACCTTGAGCTCGTCCCGCAGCTCGCGGAACAGGTTGACGATCGACATGCGGAGCGACGCGTCGACCATCGAGACCGGCTCGTCGGCGACGATCAGCCTGGGCTCGGGGATCAACGCCCGGGCCACCGCGATGCGCTGCAACTGGCCGCCGGACAGCTCGTGCGAGTAGCGACCCCTGATCTCGGCCAATGACAGGCCGACGCGCTGGAGCGCTATATCCGCGGTCGCCTCGCGCTCCCGGTCCGTCCTGGCATTGCGGAAGCGCTTCGCCGTGGCGAACAGGTATCGGTCCAGCCGGGTCAGCGGATTGAACGCCTCGAACGGGTTCTGGAACACCGGCTGCACCCGGGCCATGAACGCCTCGCGCGCTGCCCGGCCCTTGATGGTCGCCACATCCGTGCCGTCGAAGACCAGCCGCCCCGCACTCGCGACCTCGTTGCCGAGCATCATCTTGGCGAGTGTCGACTTGCCGGAGCCGGATTCGCCGACGATCGCGAAGATCTCGGGCTTGCCGGCGGCCAGCGCGAAGCTGACATCGTCCACGGCCTTCATCGAGCGGCGCGAGAAGAATCCGCCGACCGGAAAGATCTTGGTGACGTGATCGAGCGCGAGCAGATCGGTCATGCCGTAGCGACCTCCCCGGCGCGGAAGCAGGCGACGCGCCCCCCGGTCGCGCTCGGAAGCATCGGCGGCACCTCCCTGGCGCAGCGGTCGATGGCGAGCGGGCAGCGCGGGTGGAAGCGGCACCCGCTCGGCGGATCGGAGAGCGCCGGCGGCTTGCCGGGAAGGCTCTTGCGCACCCGGACGTCGCCAATGCGGGGCAGGCTGCCGATCAGATGCGCGGTGTAGGGATGCTGCGGCCGGTCGAACAGCGCCTGTGTCGCCCCCTCCTCCGCCAGCCTGCCGGCATACATGATGGCCAGCCGGTCGGTGATCGCGGCATGGACGCTCATGTCGTGGGTGACGAAGATGATCGAGGCCTGGATGCGGGCCTGCACGTCCTTGATCAGCCGGAGCACGTCCTGCTGCACCAGCACATCGAGGGCGGTGGTCGGCTCGTCGGCGATGATGAATTCGGGCTCGCACACCGTCGCCAGCGCGATGGTGATGCGCTGGCGCATGCCGCCCGACAGCTGATGCGGAAAGGCCTCGAGCACGTCGGGGTCGAGCCCCAGCCTTTCGAGATGTTGCCTGACCTTGGACCAGAACTCGGCGCGGCCGAGGCCCATATGGCGATAAGCGAAGTCTTGGAACGAGTGCTTCACCCGGCGCACCGGGTTCAGAACGTTCATCGATCCCTGCATGATGTAGCTCAGATGCCGCCAGCGCGCCGGCTTGAGCTGCTCGGGCTGCGAATAGACGTCGATGCTCGTGCCGCCGAAATCGAACGTCACCGAGCCGCCGATCACCCGCATGGGCGGACGGATGGCCCCGGCCAGCGTCTTGATCAGCGAGCTCTTGCCGCTCGAGGATTCGCCGGCGATGCCGTAGACCTCGTTGCGGCGCACGGTCAGGCTGATGTCGTCGACCGCCCGCACCTCGCGCCGGACGCCGAAATGCTCGTTGACGTAGTAGGCCTTGAGCCCCTCGACCGTCAGAGCGGCGGGACGGGCCATGGCGGCGTTCCTCGCCTCGATGGTCAGAACATCGTGCATGTCAGGCCCCCATCCGGGTCAGCCGGCTGCGCGGATCGATATATTCGTTGACCGACATGGCCAGCATGAACAGGCCGAGGAACAGGATGGCGACGAAGATCATCGGCACCGCGATCCACCACCAGATGCCGGCGACCATCGCCGAATGGGCATTGGCCCAGTAGATCATCCCGCCGATGGTCGGCCGGTTGATGTCGGAGAAGCCGAGGATCGACAGCGTCACCTCGAGGCCGATGGCCCAGATCAGGTTGTTCATGGTGGTGTAGAAGACGATCGGCATGACGTAGGGCAGATGCTCGCGGAGCAGGATCTGCCCGGTCCGCATGCCCGAGAACGCCGCGTGGCGGGTGAATTCGCGGTTCCGCAGCGACAGCGCCACCGACCGGATCAGCCGGCTGTCGTGCTGCCAGCCCAAGAGCGCGGCGGTCAGCGCCAGGATCGGCCACGTCATCTGGTCGCGCAGCACGAACACCAGCAGCAGCAGGATCGGGATATTGGGCAGCGCGTTCAGCGTGTCGTTGACGGTCATGATCACCCGGTCGACCCGCCCGCCGAGATAGCCCGATGTGAGGCCGACCGCGATGGCGATGGCCCGGCTGATCAGCGCCACGACGATGCCGAACAAGAGCGTGTTGCGCATCGCCGCGGCCAGTTGCCAGAACACCTCCTGGCCGCGCGAGGTGGTGCCGAGCCAGAATTCCGCCGAGGGCGGCATGTCCGGGATCACCACATAGGTGGCGAGCTCGTCATAGGGCGAGAAGAACGATGCGATCACGAGCGCGAGTATGATCGAGAGAAAGACCGTCCCGAGCAGGAATTCGCGGTTGTAGCGGAGCAGGCCGAGCAGGATTTTCACGGCGCTATCCCAGTTTCACGCGTGGATCGATGAGCGGATAGAGAATGTCGATCACGAGCATCGCGGCCGCCACGGCGATAACGGCGATGGTGGTGACGCCCAGCACGAGGCTGTAGTCGCCGGCATAGATGCCCGCGATCAGCAGCCTGCCGAGCCCCGGATAGTTGAACACGAACTCCACGATCACCGCGCCGCCGAAGACATGGCCCAGCGTCAGCGCCAGGCCCGTGATCTGGGGCAGCATGGCGTTCCGCGCCACATATTGCGAAAAGATCGTCCGCCCGGGCACGCCGGCGAGCTCGGCATAGACCACGTGATCCTCGGTGACGAGGTTGGAGACCATCGAGCGCATGGAGATGAACCAACCGCCGAGGCCGACGCAGACGAGCGTCAGCGCCGGCAGCGCACCGTGGACGATCACCGAGGAGATGTAGTCCCAGGTGAATCCCGGCTCGAGGTTCAACTGGGCTCCGCCGCTGATCGGCAGGACGGGCCAGATGTAGCCGAAGACGATGATCAGGGTGAGGCCGACGATATAGGTCGGGATCGGCTGCATCGACATCACCAGGACGCCGACGGCATGCAGGAGGCGGTTCTTGCGGAAGTAGCCGGCGAGAGCGCCGAAGAGATTTCCCAGCGTCCAGGAGATCAGCGTCGCCAGGGTCAGCAGGCCCACCGTCCAGGGCAGGGCGCGCCCGATCACGGTCATCACCGGGGTCGGGAACGCCGAGAGCGACGGGCCGAAATCCCCGGTCAGCACCCGGCTCCAGAAGATGAAATACTGGTCGAGCAACGATCCGTCGGTGCCGTAGAGCTCCCGCAGCGATTCCCGCAGCAGCTCGACCGAGCGCGGATCGGTACTGCCGAAGCTGGTCAGCAGCGATACCGTCTGCTCGATCGGATCGACCGGCGAGAAATGCGCGATCAGGAACGACAGCGTCACGCCGGCGAACACCACGAGCAGGAACTGGCCCAGTCGTCTCGCCACATAAATCAGAAAGCCGTTCATCCCGCCTCCCGGATCCTCAGGATCGGAGCGGGCCAGCCGGCGAACCGGCTGGCCCGGGTGCGTTGAAGCTTACTGGGCCGCCGGGGTCTTGGCCTTCAGGCTCACCACCATATAGCGGATGTTCGACCAGTTCGGGCCCGAGGCCGAGTACGGATTGTCGACGCTCGGATAGTTGGTCCAGTAGGTCGTGTCGAAGGGTGCGAACTTGTTGTAGGCCATCAGCGGGATCATCGGCATGTCCTCGACCGCAAGCTTGAGGAAGTCCTGGCCGAGCGCCTTCACCTCGGGCGAGTCGAAGGCGACCTTGCGGTTGCGCTCGATGATCTCGTCGAGGCGCGGGTCTTGCCACCGCTGCAGGTTGCGCGGCGGCTGCGTTTCGCCCAGCGGCCTGATGAACTGCGAGTGGTAGCTGTCGAGGAAGAAGCTGAGGTCGGGATGTCCGCCCCAGGTCTCGATGCTCCAGTAGATGGCGGTCTCGAAGTCGCCAGTGCCGAGGCGCTGGCCGTTGGTCGGCCCGGCGACGTCGACCTTGGCCTCGATGCCCGCCTGGCTCCACTGCTGGGCGATGGCGGTGCCGGCGCGGGCCAGCGTCGGGATGGCATCGCCCTCGACCTGGACCCGGATGGCGAAGGGCGTGCCGTCGGGCTTCATCCAGCGGTTGCCCTGCTTGCGGAAGCCGGCCTTCTGCAGCAGCTCGGCGGCGGCCTGCGCATCCTGCTTCCACCACCCGAAGCCGAAGACACGCTTCAGCTGCGCCGGATCGCTCGGGATCTGGTCGCCCCATTGCGGGCGAACCATCTTGGCCAGCTCCTCGGCGATGTTGGGATTATACGGCTTGATCTTGCGCGTGCCGGTGTCGAGCTCGAAATTGGTGAGCCAGTCCTGCATCGGCACGAAATAGTCGTCCAGCGCCGAGCCGGCCGGCGGTGTGGCGAGAGCCGAGAGGTTCGCGGCGCCGCGATAGGAGCCCAGCGCCACGGCCCAGATGTCGATCAGCAGCGCCAGGGCCCAGCGGACATCCTTGTTGTCGAACGGCGCCTTCTTGGTGTTGAACAGCACCGAGGGCAGCGTCGGATCAGGATGGGCGAAGGGGAATCCGGGGAGCCAGGCGGCGCCCGTCGGGTTGTCCTTCATGATCGAGAACATCCCCTCAGGCGCGATGTCGTTGATCACGTCGAGGTTGTGGTTGCGCTGCTCGATAACGCGGGCTTCCGGGTTGCCGGCGGCGCGATACACCACATACTTCACCTGCGGCTGGCCCCAATCCATGCCGATCGAGGTGCGCTGCCAGTCGTCGCGCAGTTTCCAGATGGTCCAGTTGCCGCCCTTGTCGTAGCTGTGCAGCACATAGGCGCCCAGCGAGACCGGCGGGTTGTTGTTGTAGGCCAGCGGATCGGCGACCTTCTCGAACACATGCTTGGGCATGATCCAGGCCGCGTTCCAGCGCACCGTGAACAGCGAATGGAAACGCGCATTCGGCGCCTTCAGGTGGAAGATCACGGTGTTGCGGTCGGGCGATTCCATCGACGCGACGTTGACCGAGAATGCCGCCGACCAGTTCATGCCGGGGTGATCCATCAGCGTCTGCACGGTGTAGACGACGTCGGCCGCCGTGAACTCGACGCCGTCGCTCCAGTACACGCCTTCGCGCAGCTTCACCGTCATCTGGGTGAAGTCGGCATTGTAGATCGGCGGCTCGGTGGCGAGAGCATTCTGCCAGGCCTTCGGGCCGCCCTCCGGGTTGATGAACCAGAAGGTGTCGGTGCTCAGCTGCTGCAGGCCGTTGACATTGGCCGCGCCGCCGCCGCCGGGTGCCCAGACGTTGAACCAGTCGGCATTCTGCGCCGGGGTGCCCTGGATGATCAGGGCCTCGTTGCGCGGGATGCCGGCGATGAAATCCTGCGCGATGCTCGGCAACGGCAACAGCGACGCGACCGCGGCCACAGCCAATGCGATCGTCCTGAGAAATTTCATCTCCCTGCTCCTCCCAGCTCTCATTCGAGCCCCGTTTTTCGTCGGATCGACGAGAGGCTTTGAAGTCCCGAACCGGCCCTCCGCACATGCGGGGATCCGGGTCCGGGGGCGGTTCGGTGGTCGACGGACTCACGGACCCCTTTATCGACATTTTTCCCCCGGCACGGCAACCCTTGTCAGCGGAGATTCCAAAAAAATGCCGGGAATCCTGGAATTTTAAGACCCACGGTCCGCAGCGACCCCGAACGCATTATTGACAAAACGGGGATCTCCCATAACGTACGGCGTCGAAGGCGAGCCTCTCCGGGGAGGAGCCGCGCCTGTCCCGACACAGCGATCGGCCAGACCTCCGGCAGAGGTTTGGCGCAGCAGCGCCAGCAAGGATCAAAGATGACCAGCTCTATTGCCGTGAGCATCGCGGTTCACGCCGACCGCCGCACCGGGCCCTACAGGCCGCTCTGGAACTGGTTCGGCTACGATGAGCCGAACTACACCTATTCCGAGCACGGCAAGAAGCTGCTCAAGGAGCTGACGGCCCTGAGCCCCGAGCCGCCGCGCATCCGGACCCACAACCTGCTGACCAGCGGCGACGGCCAGCCGGCCCTGAAATGGGGCTCGACCAACGCCTACACCGAAGATGCCGATGGCCGGCCGGTCTATGACTGGACCATCATGGACAGGATCTTCGACGCCTATGTCGAGGCCGGCAACATTCCGCTGGTCCAGATCGGCTTCACGCCCGAGGCGCTGTCGGATGCGAAGGGCGACTACCGGCATCACTGGCGGCCCAACGACAAATACGCGACCATCACCACCGGGTGGGCCGCACCGCCGAACGACCTCAAGAAGTGGGGCGACCTGATCGAGGCCTGGGCCCGCCATCTCGCCGAGCGCTACGGCCGCGACCAGGTCGAGACCTGGCCCTGGGAAGTCTGGAACGAGCCCGACGGGCACTACTGGACCGGCACGATCCCGCAATTCTGCGAGATGTACGACGCCAGCGTCCGGGCCGTGAAGCGCGCGCTGCCGAAGGCCCGCGTCGGTGGCCCGCATGTCTGCGGCGGCTTCGCCAGTACCAAGGCGCAGACATTCCTGCGCGAGTTCCTGCAGCACGTGGTCGACCACGACTCACCGATCGACTTCATCGCCTTCCACGCCAAGGGCAATCCGGTGGTCTGGCAGGACCATGTCCGCATGGGCGTGCACAAGCAGCTCAAGGACATCGACACCCATCTGGGGATCATCAACGAATTCCCGTCGCTCACCCACCTGCCCATCGTCATCGGCGAGTCCGACCCGGAAGGCTGCGCCGCCTGCTCGGCCCGGTATCACCCTCAGAACGGGTACCGGAACGGGCCGCTCTACGGCGTCTATGTGGTCGAGAGCATGTTGCGCACCTATGAGCTGGCGAAGCGCGCCAACCTCACCATCGAAGGCGCCGTCACCTGGGCCTTCCTGTTCGACGACCAGCCCTGGTTCGACGGCTTCCGCGACCTGGCCACCAACGGTGTCGACAAGGCAGTCCTCAACGGCTTCCGCATGCTGGGCATGCTGGGCGGCGACTGGCTCGAGACGACCAGCACCCACCGCCGCGACCTCGCGGATGTGGTCGCCAACAGCGTGCGCGGCGAACCCGATGTCAATGTCGTCGCGACCCGCGACGACAAGGGCATCAGCATCCTCGTCTACCACTACCATGACGATGACGAGGCCGGCCCGGCGGCCGACGTGACCATCGCCGTCGATGGCTGGAGCGGCAAGGCGCCATCGCTCCGCCACTACCGGATGGACGAGGCGCACTCCAACGCGTTCGGCGTGTGGAAGGCGATGGGCAGCCCGCAGAGCCCGACCGGCGCCGAATACGCCAGGCTCGAGGCCGCCGGCCAGCTGGCGCAGATCGAAGCCGCCGACGCCGTCACGGTCGAGAACGGCAGGATCCTGCTGCGCACGACACTGCCGCGCCAGGGCGTCTCCCTGCTGCGCCTCGAGGCCTAGACGCGGACGGCGGCGCGCCCCCTGGGGCGCGCGCCGCCTTGCTGGCCGGGCCGGTCTGTCACGGCCCTCCGGCATCCCAATCATCGAGCGGCGCCGCCTTTGCCAGGTAATTCCGCTTGCTGGGCTGCAGATGGTCGACGCAGAGCTGGGCCAGCACCCAGTTGTCGCGGCCTTTGAGCATCTCGATCATCAGGCGGTGATGCTCATGCGCGATGCGGAGCGATGCCTTGTCGCTCATCGAGTTGGCGCGCACCGGCAGGCTCAGCCGCATATAGAGCACGATCGACTGAACCAGGTGCGAGTTGCCGCACGCGCCGAACAGCGTCAGGTGGAACCGGTCATTGGCCTCGTGCACGCCCCGCAGATATCCTGCCTCGATGTGCCGGCCGTGTTCCTCGTGGATGGCGGTGAGCTCGGCGATCAATTCGGCGGGCGCCGGCAGAGGAATCCACAGGGCCGCCTGGCGCTGCAGCAGTTCCCGTACGTCGTAGATCTCCTGCACCTCGCCGGGCGACAGCGAGCGCACCATTGCGCTCTTGTTGCGCTCGCGCACGACCACGCCCATGCCCTCGAGCTGCACCAGGGCTTGGCGGGCAAAGTGACGGGTCACCCGGAAGCGGGCAAGCAGCATGTCCTCGGTCAGGCGCGTCCCCGGCGCGAGGCGGCCGAAGATGATGTCTTCCTCGAGCGCCCGCGCGATCGTGAGATCGTCGTGCTCCTCAGGAGGGTCTTCGACGTCATCCGTGGCCGGCAAATGGTCCTCCTGGCGGCGGAACTGGCGACACTAGCGCGGAATGGCCGCTGGGTCGAACCGGCTCAGGCGGTAGATCTCCTCGACCAGCCGCAGCGTCCTGAGATTGTCCTCCGGCGCGGTCTCGAAGGCGCCGCCGGTGTCGAGGCCATCGAGGAAATGCCCGATCGCCGCGTCATACGACCCCTGGTAGGTGGCATCCGGATCGAACGCCTCCTCGCGCATCTCGGCGCCGCAGAGGCTGAGCGTGGAGCCCAGCAGCTCGATCGTGCCGCGCGTCCCGAACAGGCGCAGGTGATCGCGCGGCATCGGCGGCGCCCCATGCACGGCAAGATTTCCCGTGACCGTAACGACGAGGCCATCCTGCGGCCGGCGCAGCACCACGGCCGCCACATCCTCCGCGACGATCTCGTCATGGCTGCGCCCGAGCCGCGCGGCCACGACCTCGAACTCGCCGAGCAGGTAGCGCAGCATGTCGAGGTGGTGGATCAGCACCTCCATCACCAGCAGGCGCCGCTGCGTGCGGAAGAACGGCTGCCGCACCAGCGCCGGCCGCGACCCGTCCGGCCCGGCGATCATGCCCGAGGACAGGAATTCGAGGCTCGCCTGCCGGATGTCGCCGGCGGCGCCATCTTCCAGCCAGCGCTTCAACAGCCGGTACCAGGCACGGAACCGCCAGTTCTCATGCACCATCAGCCGCGCGGGAGGAGCCACGCCAGCGACCGTCTCGGCTTCGGCGAAATCGGTGCCGAGCGGCTTCTGGCAGAGGACGTCGAGGCGCCGGCCGGCCGCCAGCCGGACCATGGCCGCATGCGTCTCGCGCGGCGAACAGATGTCGACGGCATCGAGGCGCTCGCTTTCCAGCATCTCCTCGGCGCTGGCGTAGACGTGCGGGATGCCGAATTCGGCCGCTCGGCGCCCGGCTGCCTGAGGGGATGGGTCGGCGATGGCGACGATCTCGGCCCGATGGCGCTGACGGCCCCATGCCGGCAGGTGGTAGCCGGCGACCCAACCGCCTCCGATCATCCCGATGCGGCGAACTGGGCTTGCATGCATGACCATCGCCCCCTCCAGACACACTGCTGCACTGCCCTCCGCAGCAAATTTTGTCAATAATTAACCGGTCAGGTCGATTTTCGTCTAACTCGATGCACCATCGACGGATCGCCGAAAAATGCCGTATTGTTAGTATATTGCTGGCAAGAGTCCGACGCATCCAGCGGGCAGATTGAACGCTCGTTTATTGACAATAGCCCGCTGCAAAACTGACCGACGCAATGCCTCGCACGATCTCAGGTGCCGAAACGAGGATTCGATTGCGGACAGCCGTCGTTGCGAGCTAGCCACATACGGCAACCAGGACTTGTGAGCCCCACCGGCAGTGAGGCACCACTCCGGCAACTGCCCAAGCCGCTGGAAATCGAGCAGCTCCCATTCCGGCAGAACCCGGTCATCCAAGCCGGCTCCGAGGAGCGTACAGGACATCAGCCATCCCCATGGGTGGATCGACGAGGCATAGCACCTCGTTTACCGTTTGCCCCACGGAGGGCGATGATGAGCACGCAGGCCGTCACCGAGTTCAGACCTGGACGCGATAGATGAGTCCGTACATCTGGTTCGACGCTGGCCTGGACGATGACCGTCTCCAAGTGTTGTGGGAGGACGGCGACTGCAAACTCCATCGAGTGCGGCCCAAGGACGGACAGGAGGACAGGGCCAGTGTGCTGGTCCTGCAGTTGACGTCACAGTCCCGGCCGCCGGCCAGCGTCGATCGTCTCGCGCATGAATACGGACTGAAGGACCATCTTGATGGTGCATGGGCGGTTCGGCCGCTGGAACTCGTGCGCGATCGCGATCGGACGATACTGGTTCTCGAGGATCCGGGCGGGGACCCGCTTGACCGACATCTCGCCGCACCGATGGAGATGCCGCGCTTCCTCCAACTCGCCATCAGCATCTCCGCGGCTCTCCGGCAGGTCCATCAGCGCGGCCTCGTGCACAGAGACCTGAAGCCGGCGCACATCCTGGTGGACGGCATGGGCGGACAGATCCGCCTGACCGGGTTCGGGCTCGCATCGCGGTTGCCGCGCGAGCGCCAGCCCCTCGGCCCGCCGGAACTCATCGCAGGAACGCTCGCCTATATGGCGCCCGAACAGACCGGGCGGATGAACCGGTCGATCGAGTCGCGCAGCGATCTCTACTCGCTCGGAGTGATCCTCTACCAGATGCTCACGGGCGTGCTGCCGTTCACCGCAACCGAACCCATGGAATGGGTCCATTGCCATATCGCCCGGACGCCGGTGCCGCCGCACGAGCGCGCGGCGAACGTCCCGGTCGCGATCTCCCGGATCGTCGTGAAGCTCCTCGCCAAGACGGCGGAGGACCGCTACCAGACCGCCGCCGGTGTCGAGCGCGATCTGCGGCGCTGCCTCGCGGAGTGGCAGGCCCGGGGACATGTCGAACCATTCCTGCCGGGTGAAGCCGACTTGCCGGATCGCCTGTCGATCCCGGAAAGGCTCTACGGGCGAGCTCCCGAGATCGAGACCTTGCTGACCGCGTTCGATCGCGTGGTCGCCGGCGGCCGGCCGGAGCTGGTCCTGGTTTCCGGCTATTCCGGGATCGGCAAATCCGCCGTCGTCAACGAGCTGCACAAGGCGCTGGTCCCGCCGCGCGGGCTCTTCGCATCGGGCAAGTTCGACCAATACAAGCGCGATATTCCTTATTCCACCCTGGCCCAGGCTTTCCAGAGCCTGATCCGTCCGCTTCTCGGCAAGAGCGACGCGGAGTTGCACGACTGGCGCCAAGCGTTTGCTGAAGCCTTGGGCTCGAACGGACAGCTCATCGTGACTCTCGTGCCCGAATTGAAGCTCATCATCGGCGAGCAGCCACCGGTTCCCGACCTTCCTCCACAGGACGCACAAGCCCGATTTCATCTCGTGATCCGGCGGTTTATCGGCGTGCTCGCGCGACCCGCACATCCCCTCGCCCTGTTCCTCGATGATCTGCAATGGCTGGACCTGGCGTCCCTCGATCTGATCGCGGATCTGCTGCGCCAGCCGGATGTGCAGCATCTGATGCTGATCGGCGCCTATCGGGACAATGAAGTCGATTCATCCCATCCACTGACCCGCAAGCTCGAAGCGATGCGACAAGCGGGGGTAACGATCCAGGAGATCGTCCTTTCGCCCCTGACCGATGAGGATCTGGCGACACTGATCGCCGATGCCCTGCACTGCGCGAGGGAGAGCGTCACGCCACTGGCGCATCTGGTCCACGGAAAGACCGATGGCAATCCATTTTTCGCCATCCAGTTCATGTCTGCGCTCGTCGACGAGGCGCTGCTCACCTTCGACCATGGCCAAGGAAGGTGGTCATGGGACCTGAACCGCATCCAGGCCGAGGGCTATACCGACAACGTCGTCGACCTCATGGTCGAGAAGCTGGGCCGACTGCCTATCGAGACTCAGGAGACGCTCAGGGATTTTGCCTGCCTCGGAAACAATGCCGATGCCAGTGCGCTTTCAATTATCCGCGCGACATCGGAAGAAGCCGTCCACGCGGGTTTGTGGGACGCGCTGCGTCTGGATTTCATTGTGCGTTCGGGGCGCTCCTACAAGTTCATTCACGACCGCATCCAGGAGGCAGCCTATTCGCTGATCCCGGAGCAGTTGCGCGCGGAGGCTCACCTGCGAATTGGGCGATTGCTGGTGGCGCACACTCCCCCGGAGAAGCGGGAGGAGGCGATCTTCGAGATCGTCAACCAACTCAACCGCGGAGCCGCGCTGATCGCCTCACCAGTCGAACGCGAGCATCTGGCCGAGTTCAATCTCATGGCGGGCAAACGCGCCAAGGCCTCCACTGCCTACGCCTCGGCGCTCAACTATTTCATTGCCGGCGCTGCATCCGAGGCGAGCGATCGTTGGGAGCGCCGCCATGACCTCGCTTTCGCACTCGAGTTCCACCGGGCGGAATGCGAATTCCTGACGGGCGACCTTGCGGCCGCCGAGAAGCGCTTGACGATGCTGGTAACTCGCGCCGCGGACACAATTGAACGCGCAACCGTCGAGTGCCTACGCATCGATTTGTACACGGTTCTCGATCAGACCGAGCACGCCGTGGCCGCCTGCCTCGACTATCTCCGGCATCTGGGAGGCGACTGGTCGCCACACCCGACGGAAGACGAGGCGCGCCGTGAGTATGAACGGGTTTGGTCCCAGCTGGGCGATCGTCGAATCGGAGATTTGATCGATCTGCCGTTCATGGATGATCCGGCATCTCTTGCCACTCTGGATGTTCTGACGAAGATCTTTCCGACGGCAATCTTCGTTGACGAGAATCTTCTGTGCATGACCGTCTGCAGAGCGGTCAACCTCAGCATGGAGCAAGGCAACAGCGACGCCTCATGCATCGCCTATGTGTATTTCGGCAAAATTGCCGGGCCGCGCTTCGGCGATTACAAAGCCGCGCTCCAATTCGGTCAGCTCGGCTATGATTTGGTCGAGAAACGGGGTTTGCGGCGGTTCCAGGCCCGGACCTATCTCTGGTTCGCGCAATTCGTCCTGCCGTGGACGAAGCATGTCAGGACGTGCCGTGGTCTGATGGCGCAGGCATTCGACGTCGCGACTCAGGTCGGCGATCGAAATATCGCCGTGTACAGCATCGACAACCTGAACACCAACTTCATGGCTGCCGGTGACCCCTTGGTCGAGGCGCAGCGTCAAGCCGAGATCGGTCTCGAATTTGCCGAAGGCACAAGGTTCCAGCATCAGATCGACATCATCACCACGCAACTCGGCCTGATCAAAACTTTGCGTGGCTTCACTTACAGGTTCGGCTGGTTCGATGACGGGCAGCCCGGCGGCGCGCTGGTCGAGCGGCACTATACACCCAACCCGGCGGTATACTGGATCCGAAAACTGCAGGCGCGATTCTTTGCCGGCGATTATCCGTCTGCACTCGACGCGGCAGCGAAGGCCGAGCCGATGCTGTGGACTATGGCTGGTTTCCTCGAAACGGCGGAGTATCACTTCTATGCTGCGCTCTCACATGCGGCATCCTGCGTAACCGCGGTTTCCGGCCAGAACGGCCCCACACGCCACGCGGAAGACGTTCCTCCACCTTCGCGCCCCACCGAGGACCGCCAGCATTTCGAGGCTTTGGCGGTCCACCACCGGCAGCTTGAAGTATGGGCGGGGAACTGCCCCGAGAACTTCGAAAACCGCGCGGCACTCATCGGCGCCGAAATCGCGCGATTGGAAGGCCGCGCGCTGGATGCCCAACGCCTCTACGAGCAGGCCATCCATTCGGCCCGCGACAACGGATTCATTCACAACGAGGCGGTCGCCTACGAACTGGCAGCGCGCTTCTATGCCGCTCGCGGCTTAGCTGAGATCGCCAATCTCTATCTGCGGAATGCTCGCCGCGGCTATCTGCGCTGGGGAGCCGATGGCAAGGTGCGGCAGCTTGACGAAATGGTTCCGCAGCTGGGCCAGGAAGAACCGGCACCCAGCTCGACCAGCACGATCGAGGCAACGGTCGACCATCTCGATCTCGCCACCGTCATCAAGGTGTCGCAGACGATCTCCCGCGAGATCGTCCTGGAGACCTTGATCGATACCGTGATGCGCACGGCTGTGGAGCAGGCAGGCGCCGAGAGAGGCGTTTTGATCGTCGCGCGCGGCGGCGAAATGCGGTGCGCGGCGGAAGCCTTCACCGGCAAGGAGACGATCGCCGTCGATCTGCGCGACAGCCCGGTGGCCGAGATGGCTCTGCCCCAATCCCTGCTTCAGTACGTCGTGCGCACGCAGGAGGCGGTGAGTCTTGACGATGCCGCTACCCAGCAGCTGTTTGCCGCGGACCCGTATATCCGTCAGCGGCAAGCCAGGTCGATCCTCTGCCTGCCGCTTCTCACCCAGGCCAAGCTCGGCGGCCTGCTGTATCTGGAAAACAACCTGGCGCCTCGCGTCTTTGTGCAGTCCCGCGCCGCCGTCCTCAAGCTGCTCGCCTCGCAAGCCGCGATTGCGCTCGAGAACGCCAGCCTGTACCGCGACGTCGCGGAACGCGAAGCCAAGATCCGGCGGCTGGTCGATGCCAACATCATCGGGACGTTCATATGGAAGGCGGCGAGCCCGAGCATCGAGCCCGATGACATCATGATCGTCGAGGCCAACGACGCCTTTCTCGGCATGGTGGGATACGATCGTGAGGACCTCGTCGCAGGGTGCCTGAGCACGTCAGTTCTGATTCCGCCGGAGTGGGCCGAGCGCCACGCACAGAACGTGGCGGATATAAGGATGGCGGGAAGTGTCTCCCCCTTCGAGAAGGAGTACCTACGCAAGGATGGCAGTCGCGTACCGGTTCTGGTCGGTGTCGCCGCATTCGACGGGCAACCCGAGCAAGGCGCAGCCTTCGTCGTGGACCTGACCGATCGCAAGCAGGCCGAAGCCGCGTTGCGGCGCGCCTCCGACAAGCTCGCGCAGTCCACCCAGGCCGCAAGTCTGGCAGAGCTCTCCGCCTCGATCGCACATGAGGTGAACCAGCCCCTGGCTGCGATCGTCGCCAATGCTCATGCCTGCCGGCGGTGGCTGTCCTTCGAGCCGCCCAACATGGAGCGCGCAAAGATCACTGCCGAACGCATCGCCCGGGACGCCAATTCAGCTGCGGACGTCGTCAGCCGCATTCGCGCCCTCTTTCGCCAGGCGCCGCACGCCAGATCGCCGGAGGACATCAACCGCCTGATCAACGAAGTCAGCCGACTGTTGGTCGATGAGAGCGCGGCGAAGAACGTTCGCATCGACATGAAGCTGGATCCGGACCTCTCGCCTGTTACGCTCGATCGCGTGCAGTTGCAGCAAGTGCTGGTAAACCTGATCCGGAATGGCATCGAGGCGATGGACGGTATGGCCGACGGCGCTCGAGCGATTCAGATCCGATCCTGCCGGGACGGTCCCGAGACGATCCGTGTCGAGGTGCGCGACGCCGGACCAGGCTTCAAGGATCCGGAGCGGGCGCTCGAACCATTCGTCACGACCAAGCCGCAGGGGATGGGCATGGGACTCGCCATCTGCCGTTCGATCATCGAATCGCACGGAGGTCGCCTCTGGGCGGCAAATAATGAGGATCGCGGGGCAACCGTCACCTTCACGCTTCCGCTGACCACGCGCGTGGCTCCACAGGCCCCTCTACCCGGGGCGCCAAATCGACGGGAAGATCCGGTCCAGACGAGCGCCTCGAGACGTCAGTAACGCGGGCTGATCTGTACAGGTCTCGGTACTTTTCCACAATTCTCAGGCCAGACGCTCGGTGCCCTTACCAAGCCCGGCGCCCTGAGACGATCCACCTCCCGACCATCCGTCCTGCGACAGGGCCGGCATAGTGGACAAGCGTCCCATGTCGTTGTGGTTGCCGATCACCTCCCAGGCCGACGGGATGCGCCCGGCCTCGAAAGATTCTGGTGCTTAAGAATGTCATCTTATAAAGGCATAGATATATGCAATTTTGTTAAATATATTCAAATTCCTTGGATAAGAGAATCGCAGTATCGCCATTATATAACTCTTCATTTCGGAGGAGACCTGAATTCATAATACACTGTTATTCCGTGTTGATCATCAATATCAAGAAACAACGCTCGCATTTCAAGAGATTATCTTTTGAATCTGCTTTACCGCAGAGAAATCACCGGGCAAGAATTTTTTCTCCTGCGCTCAGCAATGCCTGAATCGGCGCTTCGTTCGCTTCCGATCAGCCAGAGGAAGGCCGGGGCCACCTCAGGAGGATCTCATGGCGGACATCAAAAGCGATATGGGCAACGACACTCTGAGCCCAGGGGAGAGTTCGATGATGTCCCAAGCGGCCTTACAGCAGCCCTGAACCATCCCCTGTCGGAAACGACGACTTGATCAGCAGGAGTTGGGCGACCTCCTCGTGGGCGTGGCAGCCGCCGCCGACAGGAGCAACACCCCTCCTCCAAAGCTGAGCACATCATTTCTCTTGCAGACTTGCCAGGCCGGAGGCGTGGTCATGGGTTTTTCTATCCAGAGCGATCTGCCGGACGTCGACGTGCTGTTGGCGACCTTTAATGGCGAGCGTTTCCTGCCTGAGCTGCTGGACTCATTGGCCGCCCAAAGCCATGACAGGATCAAAGTCATCGTCGGCGACGACGGCTCCGCCGATCGGACCAGGCAGATCGTGAAGCAGTATCACAATCGATTCCGGTCTCTCGAATTCCACGACTTCGGAGCAGCCGCCGATCACGGCCCCCGGGCGAATTTCTCCCGCCTGATGGCCAAGGCCCGGGCGCCTTATGTGATGTTCTGCGACCAGGACGACGTCTGGCTCTCCGACAAGGTCGAGCTGACCTTGCGGAAGATGCAGTCGCTGGAGGCGGAACACGGGAAGGACAGGCCGATCCTGGTCCACACCGATCTCAGGGTCGTCGACCAGGACCTGAACACGCTGTCGGATTCGATGTGGCGCGCGCAGAAGATCCGCCCGGACCTGGCGTCGCCGCGGAAGTTGCTGGTCGAGAACAGCGTCACCGGCTGCACGGTGATGATCAACCGGTCCCTGCTCGGGCTGGTCGGCGCCGTTCCGGAACGGGCGATCATGCATGACTGGTGGACCGCCCTGGCCGCCGCCTGCTTCGGCACGATCGCCCATCTCGACGAGCGGACCATCCTGTACCGCCAGCACCACGGCAACAGCGTCGGCGCGAAGCGCTGGTCCGTCAGCACCGTCTGCGCCCAGTTCATCGATGCCGTCGCGGGCGATGCGGCCGCGCGGTCCGTGCAGAAGACGATCGATCAGGCCGCAGCGTTCCTCGCCCGCTACGGCGAGGCCTTGCCGCCCGGCCAGCGCAAGCTGGTGAAGACCTATGCCGAGATCAAGGGGAAGTCGAGCCTGGGCCGGAAGGCCGTCCTGATCCGCAGCGGGCTGACCAAGTCGAAGTGGCAGAAATCCCTGGGCCAGCTTCTGGTCACCTGACGGCGGGCCGCCCGGCTCGGTCAGCGCCCGACCGCCGGCATCGCCGCCCGGCCCCTGCCGAAGGCGGCGAGGCACCTGGCCCGCAGCCACAGGCCGTCCTCACCCCACAGCGCCCGGCTGGGGATGGCCAGCACCGCCGCCGCGGTTGCCGCGACGCCGGCGCCGGCGAGGCCGAGGACCGCGGCGGGCGCGAGCGTCGGGCCGGCGGCGAAAACGATGGCGGCCGCGGTCCCGGCGAAGATGACCGCCATCAGGCAGCCCGGCCGATGCGCCGTCAGGAACGCCCCGGCCCGCATTCCGGTCAGCCGGACCGTCAGGCCGGCCAGCACGATGCTGTTCAGGGTGATCGCCACGGTCACCACCGCTGCGACGCCGGTGATGCCGTGCGGCGCCGCCAGCCAGGAACCGCCGATCACCACCGCGGCATAGGCGATCTGGACCAGCACGAAGGCGTAGACCCGCCCGCGGGCGAACAGGACGGAGTTGCTGACCCGGTAGGACAGGCGCGAGAAGGTCGATACCGACAGGATGACGAAGGGCAGCACCGTATGGTGCCATTGCGGCCCGAGCAGGACGTCGATGATCTGCGGGGCCAGGACGATCATCAGCGCCGTCATCGGCATGCCGATCAGGGCCGTGAGCTCGATGCCGCGCCGGTAGGCCGCCCGCAGCCGCTGCGGTTCGTTCTGCACGCGCGACAGCGAGGACAGGGCGACCTTCGACGCCGCCATCTCGTACAGGCTGCCCGGCAGCGACGCCAGCTTGTAGGCGCGATCGTACAGCCCCAGCGCGTCGCCGCCGATCAGCCGCCCGATGACCAGCTTGTCGCCGTTCAGGGCCAGATAGTTGACGATCCGCCCGAGCGACAGGCCGCCGCCGAACCGCGCCAGATCCATCAGCGACCCGAGGTGGAGGAGCGGCCGGACGTCGTGCCGGGCCAGCACCATCACCAGTATCATGTTGATCAGGCTCTGGCCGATGAACCCGCCGGCCAGGGACCAGTAGCCCCAGCCGCGCCAGGCCATGACGATGGAGACGGCGCCGTAGCCGAGGACGTAGGACAGGATCTTGATCGCGGCCAGCCGCCGGAACCGCAGATGCCGGGACAGGAGGTTCTCGGAAACGGTCGACAAGCCCTGCCAGAGGAAGACCACCCCGAGCAGCTGGGTCACCGGTGCCATCTGCGGCAGCCGGAAGAAGCCGGCGATCGGCCCGGCCAGCCCATAGATCGCGAGGCAGAGCAGCAGGCCGAGAAGCGTGCTGGCGGTGAAGGCCGTGCGCACATGGCGGCCGGTCAGCACATCGCGCTGGATCAGCGCCGGGCCCAGCGCCAGGTCGGAGAACAGCATCGAGAAGGCGATGATGACGTTGGACGCCGCGGCGATGCCGAAATCGGCCGGGGTCAGCAGCCTGGCGAGGACCGCGAGGCAGACGATCTGCACGACCATCTGCGCCGCCGAGGCACCGCCCATCCAGAGCATCCCGCCCAGCGTGCGCTCGCTCAGCTTTTGTCCCGCGGGCGGATCGGGCAGGTTCATGGCGGTTGCCCGGCCCGCCCCGCCACCTCATGGGCCGGCCGCAGCGTCCCATCCCGCCCGACATGGCGGACCTCGCAGCTCAGCCAGTGGCCGGTGCGGTCGAAGACCCTGGTCCGGGCGATGTCGATCAGCGTCAGGATGTCCCGGGCCCTCGCGCCCCCGAGATTCACGATGAAGTTGGCGTGGAGCGGCGAGATCTGGGCCCGTCCGGCCTGCAGCCCCTTCAGGCCGGCCTGCTCGATCGCATGCCCCGGCGAGCCGACGGTTTCGTACATCGCCGGATCGCTCAGGAAGACCGAACCGCAGTTCGGCAGCTTCAGCGGGAACTTGCGGCGCCGCGCGGCCATGATGCCGATGATCGCCCGCCGGATGGTCGCCGCGTCGCCGCGCTCGAGCACGAGCTCCGCCGCGGTGATCGTCACCAAGCGATCCTGCATCGCCGAGCGGCGATAGGCGAAGCGGCAATCCTCCCGGCCGAGGATGACGGCCTCGCCCCGTTCGTCGACGGCCCAGACCCGGCTGACATGCTCGCCGATCCCGCGCCGCTGGCTGCCGCCGTTCATCATCACCAGCCCGCCGAACGTGCCCGGAATGCCGCCGGTATGCTCGATGCCCGACAGGCCGGCACGGGCGACGGCCGCGGCGAGATGCGGCATCCACACCCCGGCCTGGGCGTTCACCGTGGTCCCGGCGATCGCGACGGAAGCCATGCGCCGCCCGATCCGCATCATGACGCCCCGGAAGCCCTCATCGGCGAACAGCAGGTTGCTGGTGTCGCCGACGACCAGGAGGGGCGTCGCCGCCGACCGGCACAGCCGTTGGATGGCGGAAACTTCCTCGACGGATTGCGGCTCGACCAGCAGGTCCGCGGCTCCGCCGACCTTCCAGCGAGAGATCCCGGCCAGGGAGACGGACCGCCGGACGCGGCCGGGACACAGCCGGTCCAACTCGACGAACAGGCCGGCCGGCGTCGCCCCGCCCCGCCCGATCACGCCGTCAGAACGCATGGACAGGGCTCCGGCCTGCCGCCGCGCCGACCCGGGCAGCCGACGCCGGAACGGAGAAATAGTCCAGGTACCACGAGACGAAGCGCGGCACGCCCTCGTCGAGCGTCGTCGTCGGCCGGAAGCCGATGTCGCGACCGATCGATTCGATGTCGGCATAGGTCTCCGGCACCTCTCCGGGCTGCATCGGCAGGAACTCGCACAGCGCCGTCCTGCCGACGGCGGCTTCGATCAGCCGGATCAGCCGCATCAGGTCCTCGGACCGGTGATTGCCGATGTTGTAGACCCGGTGCGGCGGGGCTCCAGCCTCGGGCGGCGAGGCATCGAGGACGTCGAGGATGCCGCGGACGATGTCGTCGATATAGGTGAAGTCCCGCCGCATGTCGCCGTGGTTGAAGACCTTGATCGGCCGGCCCTCGAGGATGGCCTTGGTGAAGATGAACAGCGCCATGTCCGGCCTGCCCCAGGGGCCATAGACCGTAAAGAAACGCAGGCCCGTGGCCGGCAACCCGTAGAGGTGGCTGTAGGCATGCGCCATCAGCTCGTTGGCCTTCTTGGTCGCCGCATAGAGCGACACCGGCGAATCGGCGCGATCCTCGGTCGAGAACGGGATCTTGCGGTTGGCGCCGTAGACCGAAGACGAGCTGGCATAGACGAAGTGTTCCACGCCGAGCCGCCGCGCCATCTCCAGCATCACCAGATGGCCTTCGACGTTGGACCGGGTATAGGCGTAGGGGTCGACCAGGGAATGGCGGACCCCGGCCTGCGCCGCGAGGTGGACGATGCGGCGGACCCCGGACCATCCCCCGGCCAGCGCCTCCATCGCCGATCGCTCGGCGATGTCGACCCGGTGGAAGGTGAAGCCCTTCCGGCCGGTCAGCATGGCGAGCCTGTCCGACTTCAGGCTGGGATCGTAATAGTCGTTCAGGCTGTCGACGCCGATGACCTCCTCGCCCCGGTCGAGCAGGGCCTTCGCGGCATGAAATCCGATGAACCCTGCGGCTCCTGTCACCAGGATCGCCATGACATCCCCTTCCCTCCTGCCCCGACCGCTGATCCAGCCCCGCGGCTCACGGGGTGGTCACCGGCTCCGGCACGGTCACCCGCCCGCCCAGGGCGGACATCTTTCCGATCAGGTTGCAATAGCCGCGGTCGATCTGCCACGCATCCTCGATCAGGGTCTCGCCCTCCGCCACCAGGCCCGCCAGGACCAGGGCGGCACCGGCGCGCAGGTCGGCGGCGCGGACCCGCGCCCCCTGCAGCGGGCGGCCGCCCGCCACCTTGAGGAGGTTGCCCGAGATCTCGCTCTCGACCCCCATCTTGGCCAGCTCGGCGGCGTACTGGTAGCGGCCGGGGAAGCGGAGGTCGATCAGGCGGGACTCGCCCCGGGCGCAGGCGCCGTAGACGGCGAACAGCGGCTGCATGTCCGAGTTGATGCCCGGATAGGGGCCGGTGCTGATCTCCACCGGATAGGGCGTGCCGCCGCGGACGATGATGCCGTCCGGCCCGGTGTAGAACCGGGCGCCGCTCTCACGCAGGAAGATCAGCGGGACTTCCAGGTCGACCATCGGGAAATTGCGGATCTCGACGTCGCCGCCGGTGATCACCGACGCCATCAGCCAGGTCAGCGCCTCGACATTGTCGGGCAGCACGTCGTACCGGGTGCCGGCCAGGCTGCCGCGGCCGCGGACCACGATGCTTTGCTGGCCCAGCACCTCGATGTCGGCGCCCATCGAACGCAGAAACTTGATGAGATCGATGATCTCCGGCCGGATGTGCGGATTCCAGATCGTGGTCACGCCCTTGGCCAGCGTCCCGCAGAGGATCGCGTTCTCGGTGGCGCCGGTGGACCGGATGGGAAGATGGATATCGGTGCCGACGAGGCCGCGTGGCGCCTCGGCGCATAGCATGGATCCGTCCTGGTAGACCCGTGCGCCCAGCCGCTGCAGCAGCATGATGTGGAGATCGTATTTCCGGTCGCCGGTCTCGCCGATGCTGCAGCCGCCGGGAAGCGGCACCGCGCCCGCCCCGGTGCGCGCCGTCAGGGCCCCCAGGACCAGAAGCGTGTTGCGGATCGACCGGCCCTGCCAGTCGAGTGCGGAGGAGAGCCCGGCAGGCTCCCGGATCACGATCTCCGTCTCGCCGACGGTGCAGGTCTTCCCCAGCACCTTCAGCATCTCCGCATGGATCTGCGCATCCAGCAGGGCCGACGGGAAGTTCGTCAGATGGACATCCTCGGACGTCAGCAGCGACGCGGCCAGCAGGCGCAGCGCACTGTTCTTGGCGCCGCTGACGGTGACGCTGCCCTCCAGCCGCGAGCGCCGGACGGCGTATGCCGCACTTTCCTTGATCATCCACGCCTCCCGGGGCGTCCGTCATGCCGGCGGAACGACATCGCCGGACCAGCTGGTCGAGACATCAGCGGGCGCCCGCGTCAGGCGGCGCCGCGAGACGCGGCGACGGGGGCATCGCCGCCGAGATAGCCGTGCACCAGGGTCGTCAGCTCCGCCCGCAGCTCGGGCATCTTCAGCATCCCCTTGCGGACGGCGTTGTAGATCACGCCTTCGACGGCGGAGGACAGCACCTGCACGGCGGTGTCGTTGGCGGCCTCCTGGCGGCGGCCCCGGCACGCCCCGATGATGGCCTCGTAGCGGTTCAGATACGCGGCCTGGAACGCCGCGCGCGCCGGCCGGGCGTCGCCCGGGGCCGGCGAGTCGAGCAGCACCCGGTGCAGCCACGGATCGATGGAATGGACCGCGACCATGTCCTGGACGAAGTCGTCGACCAGGTTCCGCAGCCCGTTCTTCCGCCCGGCCGGCCGCTGCAGGGTCTCCAGCGCGTGGTCGAAATGCTGTCGCCCGACGGCGCCGACCAGGGCGTCCTTGTTCGGGAAGTACTGGTACAGCGTGGCCGTGCCAACCCCCGCCACGTCGATCACCTCGTTGGTGGTGAAGCCGAACCAGCCGCGGGCGCTCAGCACCGCGGCCCCCGCCTGGACGATGGCCTCGACCGTGGCCCGGGAGCGGGCCTGGCGCGGCACCCTGCGCACGCTTGCCGTCGGGGTGTGAGAGAGCATGTTTCTGCCTCCTTAGAAGGCACTGGGATCGGGGCGGTCGGCGTCGGTCGTTTCTGCGCCAGATCTCACTGTTCAACTGCTCCTCATAGGTGAAACCAAAGGATGGCGGGCGAGGGTGTGGGGCCCTCGCCCGCCTGCACCGGTCCGGCGGCTGTCGAAACGTCCGGACCGGATCGCCTGCGACTGCCGGCTTAGAGGACGAAGTCGCTGGCGGTCAGGGTGACGACGCCGATCAGGCGGATCTGCGCATCGGCCGTGCCGTCGCCATTGCTGTCGATGTAGATCTGGGTGTCGGTGGCCCCGGCCTC